>JACCDX011126067.1_pt1 | contig 19472 bp, 19 predicted proteins | sample 7449681 | NCBI WGS metagenome assembly JACCDX01 (sample SAMN15323450, study PRJNA562643) | freshwater metagenome | isolation source: river surface water | place: USA:Blue River Watershed | collected 2017-08-18
GTTTCATTTGAGGTCGTACAGGGTCCAAAGGGTCCTCAGGCTGATGCAGTAAACCCTGCCTAATCAACACTAACTATTAAAAAACCCCGCCGGGTAACTGGCGGGGTTTTTTTATTTACTTCCTTTTTTCGTTAACTGGTTCTGGTGGAACATCACCAGTTTTTAATCGCTTAGCTTCAACTTCTTTTGCAGGCGAAAGATCTTTTCCAGCTTTCCATGCATCTAGATACTTCCACGGCCACACCATTCCGCGACGCACCCACCATGTTTGTGGTGGCGTGCTCCACGAAAGACCAAAGTGAATATGTGGTTTTGTTCCGCGTGCGCTACCTGAAGTTCCTACGGTTCCAAGCAAGCGACCAACATTTACTTTAACGCCTGGCTGAATACTTTGCGGAATACTGCGCAAATGTGAAGCGTAATAACGGACTCCATCATCACCAATCAATGAAACAAAAAGTCCACCACGATCGATACCTAGATTAGTTTTACCCGACCATGAATCAACTCGATTTACTTCATCAATAACACCCGAAGTTACTGCAACATATCGACAGCCAGCGTTTGCAAAAATATCTGTTGCTGGGTAGCTATGGTGAGCTTTTGGATATGTGTACTCGCAGCCCGTGATTGGAAAGACATAATTAGGCGCAGCTTGTGCTGGTGAAAAAGAGACTGCCAATAACAAGGCAATGATCGCTGAGGCTTTTAACTTCATGACCTTAGGTTAATGCTGCACGATCCAATTTCGCCGTAACTACCATGTGAGGAACAGTGAGCGCCCACACAACAACTAGTGCCATCCAGAAGAATTCGTCTGAGAAATCTTGACCACTTAAAGCCATGAATCCTGCGACCACAAAAGTTCCAATCAAAGCTGGCAAACCTGGAATAATCGCTTGTGAAAATGCCTGCTTGAGCATTCCGAGATTCAAGCTTTCAATACTTCGTGGAAGCGACAAGGTAAGTCGCGCGGTGTGGCGCATTGCATGCCAACAACCAAAATAGACTGCAAAGGCGATTAATGGCGGTGCAAGGTGTGCCAGCAACAACAGGAGAGTTAAATCCAGAGCTTCTCTGTTCCTTTTTGTTATTGCCATTACGAGAATAGCTACCACTGCAAATGAAGTAACGATCAAAAGAATGTGCGAGTCATACCCCTGGTGCCAATTGATCAAGGCAGGATTTACTGACGCCAAGGCTTGAGTACTTGCCGAATTTACAAGTGGAATAAAGACGGGGGTAAAGCCAGCTGCCGGAATATATAACCAGCGATTAAGTTTTCTCTCAGTTTTACTTCGCTTATCGATTTCGCTGATAAAAGCGGCATCACCAATACCAAAGTGAATCGCGCTCATAAACAAAACAATGATGAAACCAACGGTGTTGAACTCAAGAATGCCAATCACTGCAACAACAGCTACGGCTACATAGATAACAATAAAAATGGCCATCTTCTTGGGCTGTGCTTTTGGCAGGGTCACCAAGTGGTCAAGGGCACCGTGTGGAATTCCAATTGCTAGGGCGATGATGGCTACAACAACCTGCCACCCCATCGATGAAGTATTTAGTAACTCAGAGAATATTAAGGTGAGCAGGATTCCGACAGCCGCTGCGATCGATGAGAAAAAACGAACTCGCTGAAAGAGCACAACTACGTTTTCCTGCATGTCTGCCCCCTTTTCGACAACCCTACCAAAGGTGGATGTGAGAAGATCTGACGTGGAAAAATTTGGTTACATGGCGATGCTCGCCTTCACCGTTTGTGGCTCTTTTTGGCTAGAGATTGTTTTAAAAACCAGTGTTCTTCGCCGATGGAAGCGAGCACTTTTGAGCATCCTTCCAATCAGTACCCTCTTTTTAATTTGGGATGCATACGCAATCGCACAGGGACATTGGTTCTTTAATCGCGATCGCATGCTTGGCATTTATGGACCTTTTGATATTCCACTTGAAGAATTCCTTTTCTTCATCATCGTTCCTATGGCAGCGATTTTGACTATCGAAGGCGTCACAACAGTCAAACCACACCTTCGCGAAAAAGAGTTCGGTAAGGATGAGAAGAAATGATTTATAGCGATATCGCGGTTGCTGCAGTATTTGTTGCGGTATGCGTTGACCTTTTTGTTTTCAAAAATTCTTTACTCACTCGTTTAGCTTTTTGGCTTTCTTACATGATTATTCTTCCTTTCCAATTAATGACCAATTGGTGGCTGACTCACATACGCAATGATGGGAAAGCAATTGTTATGTATGACCCAGATTCAATTACTGGTTACCGCATTGCCGGTGCGCCTATCGAAGATTTGCTCTTTGGTTTTGCGCTAATACTGTCCGTAATGGGACTTTGGGAGTTCTGGGGACGCAGAGGATTCCAGCGCGAGAAAAATTCGCGGTAAAGTTCCGTTCCTTATGGGCGGTAGCTCAGTTGGTTAGAGTCAAGCATGGCTCGTTTCATCAGTTAGGGAATAAGTATGATCCTCAATCGAAAAATTGGATTTCTTTTTGATCTAGATGGAACGCTGGTCAATTCGGAAGCGGCAATTATGAATTCTTGGATCAAGATGGCTAACGAGGCCGGAATTCCGCTGCAAGCCTTGATTGGCCACCATGGTCTACCTGCAGAGCAAACAGTCAGAAAACTCTTAAGTGATCGCGAAGAGAGCGAAATTCAAAAGTGGGTAAAACGGGTCACTGACCTAGAGATTTCAGATGTAGATGGCGTGAAAGCCGTTCCTGGAGCTCTTGAATTGCTGACTGAACTAACAGATCGTCAGATTCCGTGGACAATTGTTACTTCATGCACAACAGATTTGGCGATCGCTCGTACCCAAGCTGCGAATATTCCATTTCCGAAAAACGCGGTCACCTTTGATCAAGTGAGTCGTGGAAAACCTTTTCCCGAGCCATTTATTCTTGGATCAGAACGAATTGGAATTGAAGCAAATCTATGTTGGGCGATCGAAGATGCACCTGGTGGAGTCACGTCAGCCAAAGAGGCTGGTTGTATCGTCGCCGCTGTTTTGACCACACACACCCGTGAAGAATTGCCGCATGCGGATCATCTTCTAGAGCATTTGAATGAAGTGCTCGTTAAGGCTGGACTCTGAGTGCAGTAAAGTTCCGTTCCTTAGGGGCGGTAGCTCAGTTGGTTAGAGCCCGGAACTCATAATTCCGTCGTCGTCGGTTCGAGCCCGACCCGCCCCACTTCAGTTCGTGAAAATTACTTTAGATCGAAGCGATCTGCGTTCATCACCTTGGTCCATGCAGCAACAAAGTCTTTAACAAACTTTTCCTTGTTGTCGTTTTGTGCATAGACCTCTGAATATGAACGAAGAATCGAATTTGAACCAAAGACTAGATCTACGCGTGTAGCAGTCCAATCAACAGCACCGGTCTTGCGATCGCGGATGTTGTACAAGTTTTCACCTGCTGGCTCCCATGTGTATTTCATGTCGGTAAGGTTTACAAAGAAGTCAGTTGTAAGTGCGCCAATATTCTTAGTAAATACACCGTGTGATGATCCGCCGTGATTTGTACCAAGTACGCGCATTCCACCAAGGAGTACCGTCATTTCAGGAGCTGTTAGGCCCATCAATTGAGCTCTATCGAGCAGTAACTCTTCTGGGGTAACTGCGTATTCCTTCTTTACCCAGTTTCGGAAACCATCGTGAATAGGTTCTAGAACCGCATAGCTTGCAACATCTGTTTGTTCTTGTGTTGCATCACCACGACCTGGAGCAAATGGAACAGAGATCTTGACACCTGCAGCTGCTGCTGCCTTTTCGACACCAATACTTCCAGCCAGAACAATTACATCAGCAACGCTTGCACCTGTTTCCTTTGCGATTGGTTCAAGAGCTGCAAGAACTTTATTCAAACGTGTCGGTTCGTTGCCTTCCCATGTGCGAGCTGGCTCTAAACGAATACGTGAACCATTTGCACCACCGCGAAGATCAGACCCACGGAAAGTACGTGCGCTATCCCAAGCCGTAGAAACTAGTTCTGCGACAGATAGTCCTGCAGCTTCAATCTTTGCTTTTACTGCTGCGACATCATAAGAAGTTGTGCCTGCAGGAATTGGATCCTGCCAAATCAAATCTTCCTGTGGAACATCTGGCCCGATGTAGCGAATCTTTGGCCCCATGTCGCGGTGCGTTAATTTAAACCAAGCGCGAGCAAATGCATCATCTAGTAGCGCTGGATTTTCATGGAACTTCTTTGAGATTTCCAAATAGATCGGATCAATGATCATCGCCATGTCTGCATCAGTCATCATTGGGTTGTAGCGAATTGATGAATCTTCAACATCAACAGGTTTGTCAGCTTCTGCGATATTTTTTGGCTCCCACTGATGCGCACCTGCTGGTGACTTAACAAGTGCCCATTCGTGCTTGAAAAGCATTTCAAAGTAGCCGGCATCCCACTTTGTTGGCTCTGTTGTCCATGCACCTTCGAGTCCACTTGTAACAGTATTTCGACCAACGCCACGCTTGGTGTGATTGTTCCAACCTAAGCCTTGTTCAAAAATGTCCGCAGCCTCTGGTGCAGGTCCGAGCAACGCTGCATTTCCATTTCCGTGGGCTTTACCAACGGTGTGACCACCAGCAGTTAAAGCAACGGTTTCTTCATCATTCATCGCCATACGTGCAAAAGTTTCGCGAACATGTTGGGCGGTTAGTAATGGATTTGAAACTCCGTTAATTCCTTCTGGGTTCACATAAATCAAACCCATTTGTACTGCAGCTAGAGGGTTTTCCAAACTGCTTGCATCGGTTGTATCTGCATAACGCTCATCACTTGGCTTCATGAGTTCAGATTCAGAGCCCCAGTAAATATCCTTTTCTGGATGCCACACATCTTCGCGGCCAAAGGCAAAACCAAAAGTCTTTAATCCCATGCTTTCGTAAGCAATGGTTCCCGCGAGAATAAACAAATCCGCCCAAGAAAGTTTGTTTCCGTACTTTTGCTTAATCGGCCACAGTAAACGGCGAGCCTTATCTAGGTTGCCGTTATCTGGCCAGGAATTAAGAGGAGCGAATCTAAAGCTTCCGGTTCCGGCGCCGCCTCGTCCATCAGCAACACGATATGTACCAGCAGAGTGCCACGCCATACGAATCATCAAACCGCCGTAGTGACCCCAGTCTGCTGGCCACCACTCTTGTGTCTGCGTCATGAATTGGTGCAGATCTTTTTTCACTGCTGCAAAATCTAAAGTTTTAACTTCTTCACGGTAATCGAAATCTTCGCCAAGGGGATTTGTCTTGCGATCATGTTGGTGCAGGATGTCTAAGTTCAACGCGTTAGGCCACAAATGTGTATTTGTCTCACTTGTTTGAGTGTTTGCACCGTGAGCTACTGGGCACTTTCCGTCCATGATTTCCCCCTGTTAATACTTTTAAGTGGGGTAAGTATGGATGTAGCGGTGAGGGCCCGCAAATTATGAGAGATAGGATTTGATCATGACTAGAACTGTGAAAAAGTGGAGCGCAAAAGATACTTCTGCCTGCATCATCACCCCTTCTGACTTAGACCACAAATACAGCCGCGGGGTTTTAGGTGTGATCACTGGTTCTGCGCAATTTCCTGGTGCTGCGGTCTTAACCACGGCAGCAGCATCTGCAACAGGTGTGGGCATGATTCGTTTTCATAGTTCATCAGGTCTTGCCCACTTAGTTCTACATTCAACTCCGTCGGCAGTTGTTCAACCTGGCAAAGTTGCCGCATGGGTTGTTGGTAGCGGTGTTAATGCAAAAAGGTATTCAGATATAACAACATGGTTGCGGCATCGTTGGTTCAAGTTAGTTCGATTGCAGTCGGTGCCGACAATTTTGGATGCCGGTGCGCTGTATATGGCTGGTTCACTAGAGCAACCAACAGTTATTACTCCTCATAGCGGCGAACTTGCAACCTTGTTGTCTGCGCGTGGAATACAAGTGAGCGCCGAAGCCATCGAAGGTGATCCCAAGAAGTGGGTTCAAAATGCGGCAGACACCTTGGGCGTAACGGTCTTGTTAAAGGGGTCTACGACTTACGTTGCAAATGATGAAGTTCTGATTCAGCTTCCAGTTGCAACACCCTGGCTTGCAACGGCCGGGAGCGGCGATGTTTTGGCAGGAATTCTGGGTGCACTTGTTGCTACTAATGCAATTGAAATTCTCAATGACTATAACCACCTTGCCTATGTCGCGGCCTCTGCAGCCTTTATCCAAAATCAAGCCGCTGTCCGTGCATCAGATGGCGCACCAATTAATGCAGAAGCAATTGTTGCTGCGATTCCTGAAACCTTGGCCAAGCTCCTTAAGCGTTAGTCACGGGGTATGCATCAGGTGCTACCTCTCAATTGAATTGCAATTGCTTCACTTATAGGTTACTCAGCGTAACCTTGCAGGTATGAGCGATCGCGTATTAGTAATAATTGATGATCCTTTTGAATTATCCAGTGTCGGTGCAGCACTAAAGCTTCACGGGGTTGATGTGGTTGCAGAGGCACGTAAGAAAAGCACGGCAATCAATTTGTTTAGAAGTTTGCAGCCCCATGTTCTTTTAATAGATATGCATAAGAGCCAAGAGAACTCTGTCGATATTGCTCATGCAATCCGTAAAGAAGCATCAGGTATCGGCGTCGTCATCCTGGTTCCGTGTGCGGATATGAGATTAATTGGTGAAGATCTTTTACAGATGCCGGCCGGCACTTTGTTGGTTCTGAAAAATTCTCTCAGTAGTTTAACTTCGTTATGTGATGTTATTTCAGCGTCACGGGAATTTGAAAAAGATGCTCCAGTAACATGGGTCAATGGTGGAATAACTCTGAGCGAAAAAGAATCCCATTTACTCATGTCCTCCCTTTCAGATATTCAGATACAAACACTTCGTTACGCCGCTGATGGGTTAACAAATGCTGAGATCGGCCGATTACGTTTTGTTAGCGAAAAAGCCATCGAACAGATCCTTTCTCGAGTCGCCATTGCTTTGAACATTCAGCCAGATCACAGAAAAAATATGAGAGTTCAATTGGTTAATGAGTTTCACAGTTGGATTGGCGCGCCTACTCACTAGGACAAAGCATCTATTGACCTTCACAGGTAAAGTTCGGGCCTATGGAGATCGAGCAAATTCGAAGTCGCTGGAATGATGTGCTTGATGCTCTTGAATCGCACAACAGAGTTGCATGGATTGCCTACTTTGATGCACGCTTAATCAGTCTTGAAGACGGTGTGCTCACTCTTGATTTTTCAGATAGTCGCAAGTTTGCAACTTCCCATGAGTATTCAGAAACGCGTCCAAACCTTAAAGCCGCACTTGTCGCCTCAATTCATCAGGTCCTTGGCTTAACAGTAGATATAAGGGAACAATGAAAATCAAAGTATTTCTTTTGGCCATAGCTCTCATTGTCGGTATCGCAGGAGCCCCACAATCTGTTGCTGCTACATCGGTTTTGAGCATGCAGGTACGACAGACTCCTAGCGCCTCTGAAACCTTGTTGACTATGTATGGCAATCTCAAGCCAAACAAATCTGGTGTGACAGTAAAAATTCAAGTTGATACAAATGGAAAATGGACCACTACCCGTTTTGCAGCACGAGTCACAAATGTTGGAACCTGGAAAGTTACAGCCCTTGCTACCGCACTTGATGCACAAGTGAGATACCGAGCGGTTGCTGAAATAGCTGGAAAGAGTTTGTTCTCTCCAATTCGTGCAATCACCGTAAAGCAGCAGCCAGAACTTTCAAATGCCGATCCAGCACAATTTATTGATTTAAAGGGTCCCGGCGGTCGCATACATGGCACCGATGTAAGCCGCTGGCAGCATCCCAATGACAAGCCAATTGATTTTGTAAAAAAGTATGAAGCTGGAATGCGATTTGTATTCATTAAAGCATCAGATACTCGCGAGACCGCCGATCGTCTTGCCGTTAAATACGCAGCCATGGATCATCATGCGGCACAAGCAGCTGGGCTGTACACAGGTTTTTACCATTACGCGGTTTTGCCAGATGTAGATACTCCTGAAGGGATCAAGCAGGATGCATTAGCTCAGGCACAAAAGGTTGTGTGGCGATTAGCTTCCATGGGTGGATATTCAGATCGCGATTTGCCCTATGCATTAGATCTAGAAAACAAATGTGTTCGATATTCATCTGGTGGTGCATGTGTAAAAAATGCGAGCAGAAGCGCTGTGACTTTGTGGGCGCTGACATTTCTGGCATCACTGAAAGAGAAAACAGGCCGAACACCGTTTCTGTATTCATATCCAAGTTTTCTTGAAGGCTCAATGGTTCGATCAAAAGAACTTGCCCAATACCCATTGTGGCTTGCTCAATACGGAATTGATCCTGCAAATCCAATCAATCAACCAGGTGTAAAGCCAGGAGGTTGTTTTGTGCATTCCTGGACAGGTGCTAACTGTGATTCACAATGGACTGTTTGGCAGTATTCATCCTGTGGAATTGCACCAAAGTATGGAGTTCCGGGAAATAGATTAGATCTAAATGTTTTCCGTGGAACACCTGCTTCATTTTTAGAATTAGTAAAGGGTGTATGGAAGCCAACTCTGGTTGATTTAATGCCTCAACAAGAGGCCACGACTATGAATCTTGCTAGTCAAAGTTCAACTACCACCAATAAGCCTGCATCATTTAGAGTCACTGTGACCCGACCTACTGGATTACCGGTTGTAACAGGTGATGTGAAGTTTGTATTTGATAAATCTACAACACCTGAAATCAGACCAACTCAGCGTATTTTGCGGGAGACAAGCGGTGCGTGGACACTTGAACTAAGAGGTGTCCCTGCTGGAAGCTTTAAGGGAAAGATTGTCTTTGAAGATGTCTCCGGAACTCATGCAACTTCTACCGTTGATGTTGCCTTCGATGTGGCGCAGGGCCCAACACCATCACCAAAACCAACTCCTTCACCAACTGCAACTAAGAAGCCAGTAACAGATAGTTGCCGAGGGCAGATTAAGAATTAGCCTCAAGCAGCTCATCTAGCGCTGCAAGTTCGCGATCTACAAGTGATTCGTAGGCCGCAACCGATTCTTTTCGCTCCTTTGAGCTCCACCCCAAGATTGGAGCAATTAAAGAACTAACTTCGTCGGCAAGATGAACTCCATGACCTTCGGCTTCAAAAGCCAAACGTGTACGACGTGAGATCACATCGTCAACAGTTCGGGCACCTTCATGAGATGCGGCATAAACGATTTCTGCTTTGATATACGGAAGGTCAGCGTCTAACTTCTTTGCCAACTTTGGTTCTTCAGCGATGATTTCTAGAATTTCGCTAATCAATGAACCGTAGCGACTAAGAAGATGTGTAACGGTTTCAACATCTAAACCGGCTTCTTTCGCAATTCGATCACTTTGTTGTTCAAGGGCAAAATAACCATCGGCTCCAACTAGTGGCAGTTTATCGGTTACGGAATCTTTTGTGATTCGGCGAAGTTCAATAACTGCGCGATCAACAACATCCTTACCCATTACTCGATAGGTTGTGTACTTGCCGCCTGCAATTGAAACAAAACCAGGTGCTGGGCGATCAACAGTGTGTTCGCGCGAAAGTTTTGTTGTAGTTGAACTCTTTATGTTTGCAACCAATGGACGCAAGCCTGCATAAACACCGATGATTTCTTCGGCCATTAACTTTGGCTCTAATACTCGATTTGCTTGATCAAGAATGTATTGAACATCTTCTCTGGATGCATACGGCTCGGCGCGATCTCCGTCGTATGGAGTATCCGTTGTTCCCACGATCCACTTATCTCCCCATGGAATCAAGAAAAGAACGGAAACCGCAGTTTTTAAAATAATTCCAGCATCAGACTTGATGGCAGAGCCTGGCAGCACAATGTGCACACCCTTGCTCATGGTTACGCCGTAACCTGGAGTTAGCTCAAACTTTTCATGCAGCTCATCACTCCAGATTCCAGCACACATGATTGTGGCTCCGGCTTTGATTGCAATCTTCTTTCCTGATTCTAGGTCGCGAGCATTGACACCAACAACTCGTTTTCCTTCGCGGATCAAGGATTCAGCGGCAACTCGAGTTGCAATGATTGCGCCATGTCGAGCCGCGGTACGTGCTACCGACATTGTGTGCCTTGCATCATCAACCTGGGCATCAAAGTACTTAATTGCGCCAGTAACAATGTCATGGCGAAGCGACGGTGCGATCTCGTTGATCTGTTTTTGGCTTAAGTGCTTATGCCACGGCAGTGCGCGTTGAAATCCTCGCAATGCGTCGTAGAGTGCAAGACCTGCACCAACGTAGGTACGTTCCTTTAACTTTTCAGTAAGTGGAAACAAAAAACCGACTGGCTTTACAAGGTGTGGACATAATGCTGCAACCATTAATTCGCGCTCATGTAATGCTTCACGAACAAGTTTAAAGTCGTACTGTTCTAGGTAACGCAGACCGCCATGAATTAACTTGCTTGATCTGCTTGAAGTTCCAGATGCAATATCTTGCGAATCAATCAGGGCAACTTTGAGCCCACGTGATGCCGCGTCAAGGGCTGCGCCAACGCCGGTGACTCCCCCACCAATAACCAGGATGTCGAATTGCTCTGTGGCTAATTGAGAGACGGCAGATTCGCGCTGGTCTGGGCCAAGTTGCGACAAGAACATATGCGTTGAATCTCCGTTACGACTGAGTACTCTAAGACTAACTTACAGCGAGAGGTTTTGTGCATCGTGGCTTACATCGGCAGCTTGGATCAAGGAACCAGCAGTACTCGATTTATGATTTTTGATCATTCGGGCCAAGTTGTTGGACAGCATCAAATGGAACATCGCCAGATACTGCCTCAGGCCGGATGGGTTGAACATGATGCCGCTGAAATTTGGGAGCGAGTGCAAGAGGTTATTGCCGGAGCGCTCAAGCAAGCCAACATATTGGGCTCAGATTTGGCCGCTATCGGCCTGACTAATCAGCGAGAAACAACCGTGGTCTGGGATGTAACGACAGGCCAACCTTTGAGCAACGCCATTGTGTGGCAAGACACCCGAACAACTGATTTCTTATCAACGCTGACAAAAGAGCAACAAAGCACCATTCGCCACAAAACGGGTTTAACAATCGCGCCTTATTTTGCCGGAAGCAAGATGAATTGGTTCTTGGCTAATGTCCCAGCAGCAAATAACGAAAATGCAAGATTCGGAACAATTGATTCGTGGTTGCTGTGGAACTTGTCAGGTGGAGTTCGCGGCGGAGTACACGCAACTGATGTGACTAATGCAAGTCGCACACTTTTAATGAATCTTGAAACATTGGATTGGGACCAAGAATTGCTTTCAATTTTTGGAATCTCGCGCACCGCACTTCCTGACATTAAATCCTCATCTGAAATCTATGCAATGACCGATCCCCATGGCCCATTTGGAACTTCAATTCCAATTGCAGGAATTTTAGGAGATCAGCAAGCTGCCATGGTTGGTCAAGTCTGCTTTGAACGAGGTGAATCAAAGACAACGTATGGCACAGGAAACTTTGCTTTACTCAATACCGGAACTGAAATTGTCCGTTCTAAAAATGGTTTGTTAACGACAGTTTGTTTCAAGCTAGGTGATCAACCAGCGCATTACGCGTTAGAAGGATCTGTCGCTGTGACTGGCTCAGCGATTCAGTGGCTACGAGATCAACTAGGAATTATTTCAAATGCTGCAGAAACAGAAAGTTTGGCCTCATCAGTTGCAGATACTGCTGGCGTCTACTTTGTTCCAGCTTTTTCAGGTTTGTTTGCCCCTTATTGGCGCAGCGATGCCCGCGGTGTAATTGTTGGCCTTACTCGAGCAGCAACAAAAGCTCATCTTGCGCGAGCTGCGTTAGAAGCTATCTGTTACCAAACCCGAGATGTCATGGATGCCATGGTCGCCGATAGCGGTGTGCCAATGAAAGAGATGCGCGTAGATGGCGGAATCACAGCAAACTCTTTATGTATGCAGATGCAGGCAGATGTTATGGGAATTGATATCACTCGACCATTAATTGGTGAAACCACCGCATTGGGTGCGGCTTACGCTGCCGGACTTGCGGTCGGTTTCTGGTCTTCGACTGATGAAGTAAGAAAACAATGGAAGCAATCAAGGCGTTGGAGTGCAACCAGCACTGAACAACAGCGAACTGTTGGTTATGCAGGATGGAAAAAGGCTGTTGAGCGAACTTTGAATTGGGTTGATTAAGCCTTATTTATTTCAATCAAGAAAGCATTTGCCGGTGCCAAAATCGGCGCGGTTACACCAACTGATGCCAGCGCTGAACCTGACATGGTTATTCCACTCATCCAATCAGGTGGAGTGATTAACATGAAACGTGGTTTGCCCGCTGGATAGACCGCTTTGATTGTGTAGCTTGCAGATTGATCCAACCCTGGAAACTTAAGCGGTGATGGATGAATTGAAACTGTTGGGGTTAATTGCACGTAAGCAAAGATTGCTCGTGAATGATCATGGGCTGTAACGCCATGTAGGTAGGCATGGGAATCAGGATAATCAACACGAATCATTTTTCCTGAATGCAAGTGGGCGCGATTTTCTTTGTAGTACTTTGCCCAAGCAGCAAGATGCTTTCGCTCATCGCTACTTGCTTCAGTGATATTCCATTCGATTCCGGCATGACCAAAAAGTGCTGTTGTCGCGCGCATTGATAGTTCAAGTGTGCGCCCAGTTTGGTGTCCATGGGTTGGCCCAATATGAGTTCCCAGTAATTCGGGGGCAATTACTTGCGCAGTCCAGCGCTGAATAGTTTGGCGTTCCAATGCATCGTTGTTATCGCTAGTCCAGAAACGATCAACTAGATCAATTACTCCAAGGTCAATACGTGCTCCGCCAGATGCACATGATTCAATTTCTAAACCTGCATGACGCGCCTTGAGCTCGGCAAACAAACGATAAATTGCTTGTGTCTGGCGATGTACACCAGCTTTACCGAGATGGCCCGCATCAACCAGCACACGATTGTGATCCCACTTAATGTAGGCAATGTTGTGTGCAGCAAGGACTGCTGAAGTTTGCTCAAGCACATGATTAAACGCGCCCTCATGACCAAGATCTAGAACTAATTGATGTCTCCACAGTGGTGGAACACGATCGCCTTCGTGCAAAATCCATTCAGGATGTGCGCGGTAAAGGTCAGAATCTGGGTTAACCATCTCGCCTTCAAACCAAAGACCAAATTCAATTCCCTTGTCATTTATGTACTTAATGATGGGAGACAAACCCTGTGGCCAAACCGCTGGATCTATGACCCAATCACCAAGTCCTGCTCGATCATCTCTGCGTGCATGAAACCAGCCATCATCCAAAACCACGCGTTCGATTCCAATTTCTGCGGCTACATCAATAAGTGCTTTAATTTTTTCCTCATTGTGGTCAAAGTACAAGGCTTCCCACATATTCAGCGTTAATGGCCGTGGGCGCTTTGGATGCATTGGTCTAGCGCGCAGGTGAGCATGATAAGCACTACTGACACCATCTAAACCTTCAGAAGAGAAAACGGAAACCAGCGCAGGTGCCTCATAAGTTTCACCCGCTGCAAGAGTAATTTCGCCTGGAAGCAGTAGTTCTCCAGCTCCCATTGAAACCGATCCATCGAAAAGTTTTTCAACCAAGTAATGTGAATTTCCACTCCAAGCAATACTTGTTGCCCAAGCATTACCCGATTGAAATGAAGTCTGTGCAGTTAGTGCGATGTCTGCAATTGAAAAATTGTGTCCGCTTCGGCCTTCGCGTGATTCGCGCACCCAAGTTCCTGTTGCAATTTCTTTTCTTTGAGGATTGCGCTCATTTGACCAACGCCCAGCAAAATCTAGAGTTTGTGTTGCCTCTTTTGGTAATGGCAGCCAATGAATGAATTCGTTGAGGCAATAATCAGTTGATCCAAGATTCTTAATAGCCGCCTTTTGAGTTAAAACACCATAAGTGTCTAAAGAAAAACTTAGAACCACTTCGAGCTCTGCATGTAAATCTCGTAAAGTCACGATTACATTGTTTGCATTATGGTGAAAATCAGTTACTTCAAACTTAGTTGACCAAGCTTTTCCTGAACGATGTCCAGATAAAGTTGGACGACCCAGAAACCCACGGGAACTTTCGCGCATGATTCCAGGAAACTGAGGAAAGTCCCAAGAACTATTTGCAATTGATGGACGGATAGCTGTTTGAACTGATGCTAAATCTCCGTGAAGAACTGCGCCCCAGTGTTGAATGATCAGGGCTCCATCGACAACTTCGAGCAACAATGAAGATGTAGGGGCGCTCAATAGTGCAGATTGCTTGCTCACAAAGATAGACTAACGACACTATGAGCGAGAGTAAAAAACTTAACGCTGGCGTCACACGAAATGATCGCCAAATGGCTGACGGGCGAACGATTCGTTACTACGACACCGCTGGCCAAGCGCGCACAGCTCAGGATTCTCGCCCTCAAGAAGAACAGCCGGGAATCGGAGAGCTTCGACTAGATCCTTTGGTTAATGAATGGATCGCCATGGCTGCCCACCGTCAAGGAAGAATTTTTCTGCCTCCCAAGGAATTGTGTCCTTTGTGTCCCACTACAGGTGAACTCCTTACCGAAATTCCAGAATCAGATTTCGAAGTAGTTGTATTTGATAATCGATCCCCCTCATTGCGACCCCCAACCGGAGATTGGGCGTTGCCTGACATTGTTGGACCGGATACCGATTTAGGAACAGCTGCCGGAAAGTGTGAAGTTATTTGCTTCACCGCCGAACACGGAAATGCATTTAAGGACTTATCTGCCCAACGCGTTCGTGTGCTGCTTGAAGCATGGATCGATCGAACTGCAGAACTGTCTAAGGAAAGTTTTATTCAGCACATTGCACCATTTGAAAACCGCGGAGAAGAAATTGGTGTAACGCTTTCTCACCCACATGGACAGATTTACGCTTATTCGTATCTGCCGCCACGTGTAGAAAAAATGTTGGCTGCAGCCAGCAAGTACAAGCAGGAAAATGGCAAAATACTTTTTGATGAAGTAGTAGCACGCGAAATTCGTGATGAGGAAAGAATTGTTGCACGCAATGAGCGATGGATCGCTTATGTGCCCTATGCAGCTCGCTACCCATTTGAAATTCATGTGACACCACTTAACCCTGTTGCTGATTTAACCGAACTCACTGAGGCAGACCGAGATGCATTCCCTGAAATCGCACTTGAAGTCACACGACGGTTAGATGGAGTTTTTGGAATTGAAATGGCCTACATCGCTGCATGGCATCAAGCACCTGTACGTGTTGGACGAGATCTGCTGCGCTTACATTGGCAGATCACCATTGTTCGACGAGCACCTGGTAAGTTGAAGTACTTAGCAGGATCAGAATCAGCCATGGGAGCTTTCATTATGGATATGCGCCCTGAGCAATCTGCCGCACAACTTCGCGAAGTAGTTTTGTAATGCGCATTCTGGTTACCGGCGGAACTGGCTACATCGGATCAACTGCGGTTGAAGTTCTACTCAGCCAGGGTTATGAAATCTCAATCCTTGATGACTGCAGCATGGGACATGCCGATACCGTACCTGCGGGCGTGCGTTTCATCGAAGGTTCTCTTTTGAATGCAGCACAAGTTGCTGATGCACTTACTGGCTGTGATGCAGTTATGCACTTTGCCGGCAAATCACTAGTTGGCGAATCAGTGGAAAAACCCGACTTATATCAATCCGTAAATGTTGATGGGACTCGGATTCTGCTGGATGAAATGCGTAAGCAGTCAGTTACAAAGATTGTCTTTTCATCCTCTGCTGCCACTTATGGAGAGCCAAAAGTTGTTCCAATTCTTGAAACTGCAGAAACCCAACCCACTAATCCTTACGGTGCTACCAAGTTGGCGATTGACCACATGATTACCGAAGAAGCAGCCAAGCACGCAATCTCTGCGGCGTCTCTTCGTTACTTTAATGTAGCAGGTGCACTGAAAGCAGATCGTGGTTGGTTAGCAGAGCGTCATAATCCAGAAACTCATTTAATCCCAAACGTTTTGCGCAGCACCGAATCTAATCCAGTCAAGATTTTTGGTACTGATTGGCCAACGGCTGATGGCACCTGCGTTCGTGATTACGTTCATGTAATTGACTTGATCGATGCACACATCAAAGCTTTGAAATCACTCGGTAAGCCTGGTCATGAAATTTACAACTTGGGCAGTGGTTCAGGATATTCAGTCCGCGAAGTTGTAAAAGCGGCAAGTGATGCCATTGGGCATCAGATTCCATTTATAGATTCACCTCGACGTGCCGGAGATCCTGCTGTTCTTATTGCTGACATTTCAAAGGCAAAAAGGCTGCTGGACTGGGCTCCCACCCGTGACATGAGAACCATGGTTTCCGATACCTTAAATTCAATGGCGTAATCATGAGCCAGATAGAGAAGAAATTTTTGGAAACATTTGGCGTCGAGCCAGATTTAGTAGCTGCTGCACCCGGTCGGGTAAATCTAATCGGTGAACACATTGATTACAGTGATGGTTTTGTGTTGCCATTTGCCATCAAAGATCGCACCTTAGTTGCCGCCAGAAAACGTGGTGACACCACAGTTCGCATTGCATCTGCTCAACGCCGAAACAAAATTGTTACCGTTGATATCGGCACAGTTAAACCCGGTTTAAAGGGTGAATGGGAGCGTTACGCCCTCGGAGTCCTTTGGGCTTTAGGCGTTAAAGAAGGTGTTGATCTGTTAATCGATGGGCATGTGCCACTGGGTGCCGGCTTATCTTCTTCTGCAGCACTTGAATGTTCTGTTGCTACTGCCATGAACCACCTTTTTGATTTGGGATTTAGCCTTGAAGAGTTAGCGCGTTTGACTCAAAAAGCCGAAAATCAATATGTCGGAGTCCCCTGCGGAATCATGGATCAATCGGTTTCGTTAATGGCAACCCAGGGTTCGGCTTTGCTACTAGATTGCCGCGATTTAACAACCAAAAACATTCCCTTTGATGTCGCATCTAGCGGTTTAGAGCTTTTGATTATTGATACCCAAGCACATCATGCGTTAACTGATGGTGGTTATGCAGAGCGTCGAGCATCATGTGAATCCGTAGTCGAAAAACTTGGCATTACATCTTTGCGGGAATTAACAATGGAGCAGCTAGAAAAATCACGTGGCTTACTGACTGACACCGAATTTGTACGCGCCCGACACGCAGTGACCGAAATGAAACGTGTTCTAGATTGCGTCCAGGCCCTTAGTGAATCAAATTTCGAACTAGTGGGGCAGTTAATCAATCAATCCCATGCTTCTTTGCGAGATGACTACACCGTTTCTTGCCCAGAACTAGATACGGCAGTTGATGCGGCTTTAGCTGCGGGTGCTTTGGGTTCTCGAATGGTGGGTGGTGGTTTTGGCGGAAGTGCAATCGCACTTATTCAGGCAAGCAAAACAACTGAAACAATCAAGGCTATTGAAAAAGCATTTTCAAATAAAGGATTTAAAGCGCCGCGCTTTTTTACCTCTTTGCCAAGTCAAGGCGCAGAGCTTATTTCACGTCGTTGATTACAACGGGGTAATTGAAAGTACTTCTACCCCACCGATTGCACCCAAAACGTTGAGCAGATCGGTTGGATCATTTCCTGGCACAGCAACGGTGATGTCATCGTAACCACGACCATCTTCAGATTTCACAACTGCGAGCGCACGAATGTCCCCACCTGCTGCGCCAATTGCTGATGCCAAGAGGCCCAATGAACCAGGGCGATCTGGAAGAGCTACGTTAAGTTGAAATAGTGCCATGGGTTAACAATACCCTGACACTATTTCAACCTCAGCCAATTAATTTGACGGCGCAGTTCCTAAAGTGACCTTAAAACTCTGTGAGCCACCTGTTGGAAGAGTTACAGTCACAGTGATTGTCGAGCCCGGAGCGTATGAACGGATCTTTACAATCGCACCCACTTGATCTGCAATCTTTACTCCATCGATAGCTGTGATTACAGATCCTGCAGGAATTCCTGCTTTTTCAGCTCCTTCATTCGGGCTTAAACGACCGATTCGTGCACCGGTTCCTGTAAATGTCGAATCAAAGAAAACTCCCAGGACCGGACGAGTTGATTTTCCAGTCGCGATTAATTCATCAACAACTCGCTTAGCCTCATTGATTGGTATCGCAAAGCCAAGTCCGATGCTGCCGCTGGCTCCGCCTGAGGACAAAGTAGCGATGGCTGAATTAACACCGATAATTCTTCCCTGAGAATCTAGTAATGCTCCCCCAGAATTACCTGGGTTGATCGCTGCATCTGTTTGAATCGCATTAACAAATGATTCGGATCCAAAAGAACCAGCAGTTACCGGGCGATTTAGCGCTGACACGATTCCACTTGTAACGGTGCTGGCCAACCCCAGTGGTGAACCTATTGCAACAACAGATTCGCCAACACTTATTCTTGAAGAATCCCCGACGGTGACAATTGGAAGATTGCCTCGATTAACTCTAAGAACCGCCAGGTCATATGCAATGTCTCGACCAACAATCTGTGCAGGAATTGTGTCCCCGTTAAGTAGCTCGATAGTGATGATGCCAGATGTTGCAGCTGATGCAATCACATGGTTATTTGTGACAATAAATGAGGAAGAACGGTCAGATTTATAGACCCAGCCACTTCCACTTCCGCCGCCAGTTCCGGAGACAACCTTGATCGACACTACAGATGGCGTAACAAGTGAGGCAATACTTTTCACATCAGATGTTGGTGAACCTAGAGTCAATGCTGTGCGATTTGAAGAGCAGCCATTTGATCCAGCTAAGTACATTGCTTGGTTACGTTTATCCACGCACACTTTAATTCCCAGTGGCTCAGATGTGGAAGCTGTTGCGATTCCGCCAGCCACGGAGGCACCGGCAATGAATGCTGCAATGATTTTGATCGATGACTTTTTCATTTCATCCTCCCCTAAAACATGGCAAAGTTTTCATGACAAACTGAGAGAAAGTTTAAAAACGACTTACTATTTGGTGCAACTTAAGCCAGGACTACCCAACCACCCTTGATAGCGACCTTAACTGTCGGCAATGGATTAGTTGCTGGCCCTGTCACAACTGCGCCTTTTTTAAATGGATCAAAGCTTGCATTGTGAACTGGGCAGACGAGCAATTTTCTAGCACTGAAGTACTTGGTTACTCCACCTTGGTGAGTACAAATTGTTTGATACGCAAAAACGCCGGTCTTAGTACGAAACAAAAGAGCTGGGGCTCCATTAGCTAATTGAAAAGGAAAGGTTGCGCCCACTTTTATTCTGCTCAGGCGGACAATTTGTGTTGTATTGGCCTGTGCCTTAGTTCCGACAAGAGCTGCCGCAACACTGGCAAGTGCCATGCGTAATGCGGAGCGGCGTGTGAACTTCACGCTCCCTGACTTGGATTCGAACCAAGAACCTGTCGATTAACAGTCGACTGCTCTGCCGTTGAGCTATCAGGGATTAACGGTGCAAGCGCAAACTCTAGCGCACCCGAGCGTAAGGGCAAAAA
>JACCDX010007788.1_pt1 | contig 19467 bp, 16 predicted proteins | sample 7449681 | NCBI WGS metagenome assembly JACCDX01 (sample SAMN15323450, study PRJNA562643) | freshwater metagenome | isolation source: river surface water | place: USA:Blue River Watershed | collected 2017-08-18
CAGCCAGCCCCTACACGCTCAAGAGGCGTCGAGCAGGCTTGGACACTGTGAATCGAGGGTATGAATGGCTCCGTTGGATTCACATCCCCTCTGAAACCATCACACTATGTTCTCCGTTTCCGCCAGCTAGTTTGAGCCCCTGAGTAATCAGGGGCTTTTTATTTGGAAGCCCCACACTGTGAGGGCTTGCGGCGAGCGATAACTTTCTCTGAATTGCAAATCTTGCCATTTCAGAGCTGATTAGGGCCCATTTCTTCCCGTATTCTCAGAAGCCATTTCAGCCAGTCCATAGTTTCACCGGACCTTTTCTCTGCTTGGGCAATGACTAAGGGCGCCGCAGCGCCCTTTATTACGTCTTTTGAGTGGTGGTCAAATTTTCGGACATGTACCAAACGGTCTTCTGCTCACCCTTGGATATCCGCTCAATGATGTCTGGAGTAAGCGTAGCCATGTTGCATCGTTTGAGTTCGACAGGTACTGAAATCCAAAATGAGTCGCTACGGCTCGCGGTAGTATTTAGAAGGTTGCCATGATGGCATTTTTAAGTTCAGGCGTTACTTCTGGCATGACGCCAAACCAAGCTTTGAAAGCAGGGCGAGCCTGATGCAAGAGCATGCCAAGTCCATTGACTGTGGTGTTACCCCTTAGGCGTGCAGCAGCTAAAAGTGGCGTTTCGAGCGGGATATAAATGGCATCAGAAACCAGTGCTGATGTTGGTAGTTGGGTGAGATCGATATCAAGGGCACTTTCACCATGCATGCCTTGATTCGTGGTGTTGATCAATAGTGCTGCGTTGTTGAGCGCATCTGCGCGCTCGGACCAGTCGTAAGCGGTGATGACTTGGCCAAATTCTTGTGCGAGCTCTTCGGCTTTGCTGCGTGTTCGGTTGAGTATGCGAATTTCGGTCGCGCCTGCATCGATGAGGCTCACCACAATAGCGCGCGCAGCCCCGCCTGCACCTAATACGACCGCAGGGCCTGTATCAGCTTGCCAATTTGGTTGGGCTTCTCGCAGGCTTTGCAAATAACCGTAACCATCATTGTTGAAGCCATGCAAGGTGCCATCGGCTTTCACCACGATGGTGTTAATTGCGCCCATGCGCAGCGCCAATGGGTCTACCCAGTCCATGTATTGCATTGCATCAACCTTATGAGGAATGGTTATATTGCAACCCGCCAGACCTAAGGCTTTCAATCCGCGGATGGCCGTTTCCAGTTGGTTGGGCTGAACAGGGAAGAGGCCATAAGCTCCGTTTAAACCATATTGACGAATCCAGTGGTTATGAATGACAGGGGAGCGAGAGTGCGCCACAGGCCAGCCCATGACGCCCGCCATTATGTAAGTATGTTTCATGATCGATGAAGAAAGTATGTGTGCAATGGTAGCCAATGCGTGGTGCTTAAATTTAATGAATAAAAACTCAACAAACTGTTAGGAAGCACATTCAAAAAATTCGCTAAGTGGTTGCATTCAATGATTTTTTTTTAACAAATAAACAACAATAAAACTCTAAATATGTAGTTTTTGATAGTTTATTTGTTAAAATTTGTTGAAGGAGTCCATATGTCTAATCAATCAGATTCGCTCGAAAGTGTTGTTATCGGTGATGGTGTCATCGTTAAAGGCACGTTCACTGTTCCCTCAAAAGCCATCATTAATGGCGTGATTGAGGGGGATTTAACTGCAGAAGAAGTCTTGATCGGGCCAACTGGCAAGATCACTGGTCGTGTTTCCGCCAAAGTGATCGATGTTCGTGGTCAGCTCCACAACACCATCATCTCTGAGAAGAGTCTGATCGTTCGCTCAACCGGCAAGATCGCTGGCAAAGTTCAGTACTCAGAAATTGAGATTGAAAAGGGTGGCGAGATCGAGGGTACTTTGAGTCAAGATGCCAATGGCCCAGTGGTCCAGGTCGGTGGTTCTGCCGCCTAATACTTAGACTGAGCCATGATGCTGCGTCGGTTTATTACTGCTGCTCGATTGCTTCCGGGACTTGTGTCTGGTGGCTGGACGCGCCAGTATGAGGACGCTCGCATCATCTTGGAGCAAAACGGTGATCTCCATTATCTGAACATCAGTGGTCGGATGCAGCGTATTTTGGTGCGCGGTGGCATTTTGGTGACTGGTGCAATGTTGGCTGCGATCACGGTTTTGTTGGTCACCAGTTTGAGCTTGATGCTCAGTCGTGCCAAGCTAGAGCGATCACACGAAGAGGTATATCGGGCCTTGCTTAGTAGCGCTTCTGATTCGGAGGGGGCTGAGGCCTTAACCATGAGTGATGAGCAAATGGTTTCGTTGGCTCAAACAATTCGTGACCGCGACATGAGCATTCGTCGTTTTGTTGATACGTCGATGGTTGCGGTTTCGCAAGAAAACGTGACGATGAAGTCTCAGCTTGAGGCGTCTGGCTTGACGGAAAAAATCGTCAAAATCATTCAGCAAAATGCGGCAAATGGTGGTTTTAACCTAGAAGACGATGTCAAGAGTAACCCATTGCTTCGCGGCAAAGTTGCTGATGAATTGTCAACCAACCGTGGTTTGCGCGAAGTTCTTTATGCGTTGCCTAGTGTTATGCCTGTGCCGAATTACAGTGTGACATCGGATTTCGGTGTTCGTCGTCACCCGATCTCTGGGCAGACGCACTTTCACACAGGGTTGGATATGTTGAGTCAGACGGGCGATGAAAAGGTTCATCCCGTTAAGCCTGGTGTTGTGGTGTTGGCTCAGTTCCATACGCAATATGGCAACACTGTGGTGGTTCGCCATACAAATGGCGTGGAGTCGCTTTACGCGCATTTGGCAAATATTGAAGTGAAATTGGGTGACAAAGTCACTAACGAATCTGTGCTTGGCAATATCGGCAGCACGGGTTCTTCGTCAACAGGTAAGCACCTGCATTTGGAAATCTTGATTGGCGGATACCCAGTCAATCCACAAAAAGTTATACGGACGGCACAATATGTTCAACAAATCCAAAACCAACAACGTTAATCTTTCTCAAGAAAACGCTTCCACGCCAGACATGGAAGAAGCGCAAGCAGAGACGACTGTTGTTGAAGCAGAGGTGTCGATGCAACCTGCTGCCGCCGCACCTGCCCAACCAACCAACCAACGTACCAGCATGATGGACATGATCTCAACTGCCGCCACCAAACCTTCGATTTTGAGTGAAGGCTTTTCTTTCCGCGGTGAAATTGCAGCCAAAGGGGCTATCCATGTGGAAGGTGCATTGAACGGCCAAATTCAAGTGGATGAACTCACCATTGGTGCACGTGGTCAAGTCGAAGGGGTTGTGACTTGCAGCAGCCTGCACATCAAGGGTAAGTTTTCTGGCACTGCAACGTGTAATGAGTTGATCGTGACTTCTTCTGCGTCTGTAGATGGTCATGTGGTTTACCAAACTCTGTCAGTTCAAAAGGGTGCGTCTATCAAGGGCGAACTCTTGTTGGTCAAATAATTTGCTGATACAGGGTTGCATCCCGTGTGACTATGAGTCAAGAAGAACTCTTTATCAACGGCGATTTGCTGCGCCTTCGCCGTGAAGCCCGCGGTTGGGCTTTGAGCGATATGGCGATCCGTGCTTGCATGTCTGTCAAGCAAATTCGCCAGTTAGAAGAAGGCGGAATGAGCGCCTTCTACAGTCCTGCGGTTAAAGCAACAGCTGCAAAAAAAGTGGGCGACTTGCTTGGCATCTCAGCAGATGAGGTGTTGGGTCATTCAGTTCAAGAAGCTGACGTTGAAACTGTGTCTCAAGAGTTATTGACTGCTGCTGAATCTGTTTCTGCTCTACAGAATGTCGCGAGCGAGCGCTCAGAGCCGGTGTATGCGCCAGATGAAGAGCCGGTTGTTTTGACACAAGGTGAAGAGAAGAAATCGAAGACATCACTCTGGGTGATTGCAGGGCTATTTGCGGCTGCGTTGGCTGTTGCTGCTTACATGCAACCAAAAGAGGAACCTGCTTCTGAACAAGCGCCGCCTTTACAGGTTGTGCCTTTGGAAGCCACTGATGCCGCAAGCGTTGCTGACTTGCCTGCATCTCATGCGTCTTCGGTGGATGCTGTTGTTGGCGTTCCAACTCCACAAAAATCTGCATCAGGTCTAGCGGGCGCGGCTCCTGTTGCATCAGCTGTTCGCTCTGCAAGTATGGCGAGTGCTTCTGCTGTACCTGTAGTGCCAGCCAGTAAAGCTGCCCCTTAATCGTTGACCGACTTGCAATTAAAAAAGCCGCTTTTCAGCGGCTTTTTAGTTTTTGGCTCCTAGCGATAAAGCCTTCTGGCGGCTGGCCGCTAGTCGTTCTGCGTCAGGCGTTTGGATTGGCCATCCAGCCATGTGGGTCATGCTCAGTTCATACATGCCTTGCACCCATGTGGCACTGTCATTGAGGCATGGAATGTAATGAAACACCTCACCACCTGCACGCAAATAAGCCTCTTGCGCTTCTTGCGAAATTTCTTCTAAGGTTTCTAAGCAGTCACTGGTAAAGCCAGGGCAAATCAAATCGACGCGTTTGATACCTTGCTGTGCCAGTGCAATGAGAGTTGGCTCGGTGTAGGGCTCAAGCCACTTTGCTTTGCCAAAGCGCGATTGAAAGGTCACCATGTACTGTGCTTTGCTCAAGCTCAAGCTCAAGCCCAAGGCCTCACCGAGCAAGCGCGCCGTTTTGTAGCACTCGCAGTGGTAAGGATCGCCTAAGTGCAGGGTGCGTTCAGGTACGCCGTGAAAACTCATCACCAAGCGTTCAGCTTTGCCGTGTTTTGCCCAATGCGTGCGTACGCGTTCAGCCAGCGCTTGGATGTAAGTAGGGTGGTCGTGGTAGTGGTTGATGAAGCGGAACTCTGGCAGCACACGGCTGCGCAGTCCCCAGTGGTACACCGCATCAAACACGCTGGCGGTGGTGGTACCAGAGTACTGTGGATAGGCCGGCAACATCAAGACACGCGTGAAGCCTTCTGCTTTGAGTGCATCAAGTTGGCTGGCAATCGATGGATTGCCGTAACGCATGGCATAGCGCACAGTCACGGCCTCGCCGTGGGTGTTGAAAATTTCTTGCAAAGCCTGAGCTTGCTTGCTTGTCCAGACCTTCAGCGGCGAGCCTTCTTCTGTCCAAATGGTGGCGTACTTGGCGGCGGATTTGGCCGGACGCACGCGCAAGATGATGCCGTGCAGAATGGCCATCCACACCAAGCGAGGAATTTCCACCACGCGGTGGTCACCCAAAAACTCGGCCAAGTAGCGGCGCACAGCCGGTGCTGTGGGCTCATCAGGCGTTCCTAGGTTGCACAGCAAAACGGCTGTGCGTGGCGCTTGTCCATGGGTGAATGGTGGTTCGGGTTTGAAGGCAGGTTTGAACATGATGATGTATTCTCGCCCAGCATGCTGAACCTTTCCAAGATACAAGCCATAACCTTAGATTTGGACGACACTTTGTGGCCCGTCTGGCCCACCATCGCTCGCGCCGAGTTGGTCTTGCAGGAGTGGTTGGCGGTTCATGCCCCGCAAACTGCGCAGCTTTGTGCCGATGCCGAAGTCAAAAAACGCATCCGAATCGAGGTGAGCCAGCGCCATGCAGAAAAGGCACACGACTTGAGCTTTTTGCGTCGAGAGTCCATCCGTGAAAGCTTGCTGCGAGCAGGGAATGCGCCGCATTTGGCGGAGGCAGCGTTTGACGTGTTCTTCGCCGAACGTCAAAACGTCACCCTTTATGACGGGGTGCAAGAAGCGCTGGCACATTTGTCTGAACGCTATCCGCTGGTGGCTTTGTCCAACGGTAATGCCGATGTGTTTCTCACCGAAGCTGGCCCGTATTTCAAGGCGTCTGTGAGTGCGCGTTTGTTTGGTGTGGCTAAGCCTGATGCACGTATTTTTCATGCAGCGGCAGCACAGTTGAATTTGCCCGCTGAAGCCGTGTTGCATTTGGGTGATGACGCCACCACCGATGTGTTGGGCGCCATGAATGCAGGAATGCAAACCGCATGGGTTAACACCCAAGGCCATGACTGGCCACATAAGGCCAGTCAGCCTTTAACGGTCCGCCACTTGGCTGAGTTGTGTGACCACGTGTTGACCTGAACGCACAGCCCCTTCAAGGGTCGATGGGTAGGGGCCACGGATGTAGTCGCCGCAGGCCCATAGGCCCTCAACCACAAGGGCTTCGGGTCTATCCAGCATGGGTGTGCAAGCAAGCGTGGCACGTTTTTCGACCACGGTTTGAACGATTTCTAAATGGCTGAGCTCTAGTTGTTCGCAAACTTGGTCATGCACCTGCTCGGTGAGCTCATCGCGCTCGGTATGGCATGCGCTGACCACCGCCGCCAGTAAGCCCTGTTGTTCAGACAGAGTCCCTTTGTCAAACACAAACTGTGCAGGCGCTTGCGCGTCACTGTGCAATGCCACCATGGGCTGTGATAAGCCCTTGAATCCTTGATCTTTGCAATGCAAATACACCGTGGCAATCGCGGTGTGTGGCAGCTCAGCGCATTGGTATGCCCATTTAGGTGCAATGTCTGCTGTTAGGCGTGCCGCATCCCACGCAGGACATGCCAGAAGTACCGCGTTATCGGGGGATGCGGCATGTTGCAACGCCTCAATGTGTCCGGCAGAAACACGCGTGCTCAGGCGGATGTCCGCACCACGAGCGCTGAGCCATTGCAAACAAGCATCTGGCAGTAAAGCACCTAAATCCACGCGAGGTACCAGCAGGTCTGAGCTGCCCGAGCCTCCCAATAACGCGTCATGCAGCACGCGCAAAAACACGATCGCACTGGCTTCATCAACGGACGTGTTGAGCGCTGATAAGCAGAGTGGCTCGATGAGTTGCATCATCACGCGTGGACTCAAGCGCGAGGCATTGCAGAGTTGAGCCACTGTCCATGTGGGATCGCATTCAAACTGTGCGCGTTGCCATTCCCATGCGGCTTGAATGAGGTTGACTTTGTCTTTGAGAGACCAGCCTTGTGCGTGGCCAATACCTGCCAGCAGGTTGAGGGGCATGGGCCAATCAGGAAGGCGCAGGCCTTGACCATCGGCGTAGCGCAAATCAAGCGGTAGGCGCTGCAACAAAGCGTCAGGGGTCAAGCCCACGGTGCGCATCAGTGCCAGCGTGTCGCGGTAGGCGCCAATGAGCACGTGTTGGCCGTTGTCCAAAGGCTTGCTTGCAAAACTTTGTTGCAAACTGCGGGCACGGCCACCTGCTGTGTTTGCGGCTTCAAACAGCTGCACGTGCCAGCCCGCTTGCGTGGCGGCCACTGCAGCAGCCAAACCCGCCCAGCCTGCGCCCACAATGGTCAGTTGCTTCATGCCGCGGTCAATGAGGTTTAGAAGCGGCCCAAAGCTTGCATCTTCCAAGCCAGCCAGAGTTTGTGTAGCGGAGTCAGGGCCACACGTTGGGTGAGCACCGGAAACTTTTTGGCTTCGATTTCGCGCAACAAGGTGCGGTAAATGCTGGCCATCATCAACCCTGGTTTTTGATGTTTCCAATCGTTGGCGGGTAACAGGGCCAAGGCTTCGTCATACAGCGCATGGGCGCGTGCAGCTTGGAATTGCATGAGGTCTTGAAAACGCGCTGAATCCACACGATTCAAAATTTCGTGGGCTTTCACATCGAACTGTTGCAGCTCACTGACGGGCAAGTAAATGCGGCCACGTAGTGCGTCTTCGCCCACATCGCGAATGATGTTGGTGAGCTGAAAGGCTTGGCCCAATTTGTGGGCATAGGCGGTCGTTGTCGCATCGGATTGACCAAAAATTTTGGCTGATACTTCGCCCACCACGCCAGCGACCAAATGGCAGTAGCGCGTGAGGTTGAGGTAGTCGAGGTAACGGGTTTGTGTGAGGTCCATCTCGCAACCCTCAATCACCGATTGCAGTAAGGCTTCTTCAATGCCGAATTCGACCACCAAAGGCATCAACGCTTGTGTCACAGGGTGATTTGGCTTGCCCGCAAAAGCTTGGTGCACTTCGCTGTGCCACCAAGCCAGTTTGCTGGCGGCCACGCCGGGGTCGGTTACCTCATCCACCACATCGTCTACCTCACGGCAGAACGCATAAAACGCGGTGATGGCGGCTCGGCGTTGGGGCGGTAGAAACAGGAAGGCGTAATAAAAGCTGCTGCCTGAGGCGGACGCTTTTTGCTGAACGTAGTCTTGAGGTGTCATGTGTGCCTGATTATCGGGCACGCATGACATCTCTTGGTCGCGACTTCACATCCGGATGCAGCGCCAGAAGATGCGAATGAAGTCTGTCTTGTTCAGCGTGGGGCGAGCAAGCTGTGTGTGGTCGTTGGTTTCAGGGCGGGTGTCCAGCTTGTCCAAAATGCGCAAGCCGCCTTGCACCACCGCACGCAGTTCCCAGCCTGCACGCCCCTTGACGCGATGTACCAAGGGGGCTCCCTGCATCATGAGCTCACGTGCAAAGCGCACCTCATTGGGCAAAGTGTGGCCTTCTGGCAAATAGTTGCGCCCACGCCCCAAGTCTTCCGCACGGTCTTGCCATAAGTTAATGAGTTGCAGTGCGGTGCAAATGGCGTCGCTTTGTGTGATTGACACGGCATCGTGCACGCCATACAAATGCAACATCAAGCGGCCCACGGAGTTGGCTGAGCGGCGGCAGTAGTCGAGCAGTTCTGCGCGATTTCGGTAGCCTTGGCCTACGCTGGTGTAGACCACGTCTTGCTCGAACGCATCCAGCAAGTCGAACAAAGCTGGTGCGGGGAGTTGGTATTGCTGGACAGCCTGCCGTAGTGGGCCAAACACAGTGGGCCAGCGGACGCTCTGTGTGTTGGCTTGGTTCAGGCAGTTTTGCAGGTCCGCGCGGTATTCACCCAAGGCGTCTAGTCGGTGGTGTGCGGGCTCAAAACCTTCGTCTGCCAAATCGTCGGCCGTGCGTGCAAATTGGTACAACGCAAGGACAGCAGGGCGCAAAGGGGCAGGGCACAGCCAAGAGGCGACGGGGAAGTTTTCGTAATGGTCGATGCTTGACATAAGTTGCACCGATTGTCGTTCAGCCTTGTAAATACCAGTTGAACCAAGATCGGCTACATTAATAACCAATCAGTCATTAACGTAAATCAGTACTTTATGGTGAATTCATTTTTACCGGCAGCGCGCTTGGCGCTTGCCGTAGCAGTTCTCGTGACTTTGACCGCTTGCGGCAAAGGTCAGGCGCCTCAGGAGCCTGTGCGCGCCGTGAAGGTCTTGACGGTGGGCGAGTCGGGCTCGGTCGTGGATTTGGAATTCTCGGGCGAGGTGCGTGCGCGCATCGAATCCAATTTGGGCTTTCGTGTGGCTGGCAAAGTGCTGAGCCGTCCTGCCGAAATCGGCCAACGCGTGAAAGCGGGTGAGTTGTTGGCGCAAATTGATCCACAAGACTACCGCGTCACCGCTGATGCTGCCGCGGCGCAACTGGTGGCCGCGCAAACCAACCGTGATGTGGCCGCTGCCGATTTCAAGCGTTACCAAGATTTACATGCACAAGGCTTCATCAGCGCAGCTGAATTGCAACGCCGCGAAGCTGCTTATATTTCGGCCCAAGCCCAATGGAAGCAAGCCCAAGCGCAAAGCTCGGTGCAGGGCAACCAATCGGGTTACACCCGTTTGTTGGCCGATGGTGCGGGCATCGTGACTTCAGTGGATGCCAGTGCGGGACAAGTGGTGGCGGCAGGGCAGTCGGTGGTACGTTTGGCGTTGGATGGTCCGCGTGATGTGGTGTTCTCAGTGCCTGAGGACAAGCTGGGTTTGCTGAAAACAGGTGACAAGGTCAAGGTGCGTCAATGGGTGAATGGCAAGGTGCTAGAAGCCGTGGTGCGTGATGTGTCAGCCAGTGCTGATTCGGTGACGCGTACGTTTGTGGCCAAAGCAGCGTTGCCCAAAGATGCCAACCCCGTGTTGGGCTCCACCGTGACGGTGAGTCTGGTGCTAGGTGTTGAACTGGCCCCCAAAACCATCAAGTTGCCCACCAGCGCTTTGCGCCTAGAGGCCGGCGCTACATCGGTGTGGGTGCTTGATCCCAGCACCATGACGGTGAAGGCGCAAGCTGTGGAGGTCAACACGGCTGAAGGCAACGATGCCGTGGTGACTTCGGGCTTGCAAAACGGTGACCAAGTGGTGCTGTCGGGTGTGCATGTGTTGACAGCTGGCCAGAAGGTGTCGATCTTCGGCGCAGCGAAGTGAGTTGAAGATGGACGATAAATTCAACCTTTCCAAATGGGCGCTGGACCATCCCGCGCTGACACGTTATTTGATGGTCGTGCTGATGGTTTTGGGTGTTGCTGCCTATTTCCAATTGGGCCAAGACGAAGACCCGCCTTTCACCTTCAGAGCGATGGTGGTGCGCACCTATTGGCCGGGTGCGACCGCTCAGCAAGTGGCTGAGCAGGTCACTGACAAACTCGAACGCACCCTCCAAGAAGTGCCGTACGCCGACAAGATTCGCAGCTACTCCAAGCCGGGTGAGTCGCAAATCATTTTTCAGCTCAAAGACTCGTCTAAACCGTCTGATGTGCCTAATGTTTGGTACGCGGTGCGTAAAAAAATTGGTGACATGCGCTACACCTTGCCCCAAGGCGTGCAAGGTCCGTTTTTCAATGACGACTTTGGCGATGTGTATGGCGTGATTTATGCGCTGGATGCGCCAGGTTTCACCCCCGCTGAAGTGAAAAAGTTTGCCGACGATGTGCGCCAACAACTGCTGCGCGTGGCTGATGTGGCCAAGGTTGAGCAGTTTGGTGTGCAAGACGAAAAAATCTTCATCGAAATTCCGCAAAAGCGTTTGGTGCAACTTGGCCTCGATGTGGGCGCTGTGCTGGCGCAACTCAGTCAAGAAAACGCCGTAGAAAACGCGGGCACCGTGCAGGCCCCCCTGGATGTGCTGCAAGTGCGCATTGGTGGTCAGTTTGAAACAGAGGAGCAGTTGCGTGCCATGCCTATTCGCGGCAGTTCGGGCCAGCAGCTCAAGCTGGGTGATATCGCCACCGTCACACGCGGTTATGTCGACCCTGCCACGGTCAAGGTGCACCACCAAGGCAAGCCCGTGATTGCTTTGGGGGTGTCCATGGCCAAAGGCGGCGACATCATTGCGTTGGGCAAAGCCTTGCAAGTGGCGACCACGCGGATTGAAAAAACCTTGCCCGTCGGCGTGAGCTTGGTGCAGGTGCAAGACCAGCCCAAAGCCGTGCAAAAGTCTGTCGGTGAATTTGTGCGCGTGCTGATTGAGGCGGTGCTGATTGTGTTGTTGGTTAGCTTCGTGGCTTTGGGCTTGCACAAGGGCGGACGCTACGGCTGGTATGTGGACATGCGTCCGGGCTGGGTGGTGGCCATCACGATTCCGTTGGTATTGGCCATGACGTTTTTGGCCATGAACTATTGGGGCATTGGCCTGCACAAAATTTCGCTTGGTTCTCTCATCATCGCCTTGGGGCTGTTGGTGGATGACGCCATCATTGCGGTGGAGATGATGGTGCGCAAGATGGAAGAGGGCTATGACAAAGTACGTGCTGCTACTTTTGCGTATGAGGTGACAGCCATGCCCATGCTGACAGGCACGCTCATCACCGCCGCGGGCTTTTTGCCGATTGGCATGGCCAAGTCGACCGTGGGTGAATACACATTTGCCATTTTTGCGGTGACGGTGATTGCGCTGGTCTTGAGTTGGTGGGTGTCGGTTTACTTCGTGCCGTATTTGGGCACTTTGTTGCTGCAGGTGAAGCCGCATGGCGAACATGGGGGAGAGCATGAGCTGTTTGATGGGCCGTTTTATCGCCACTTCCGAACGGCCGTGACGTGGTGTGTGGAATACCGCTGGAAAGCCATTGGCATCACCATCCTCATCTTCGTTTTGGGCATTGTCGGCATGGGGCGTGTGCAGCAGCAGTTCTTCCCAGACTCCAGCCGCCCAGAGGTGTTGGTGGACTTGTGGTTCCCAGAAGGTACCGCTTTCAAAGCCAACGAAGCTGTGACACAGGCTGTGGAGCAGCGTTTGCTCAAAGAGCCGGGTGTGCAAACGGTCAGCACTTGGATTGGCTCAGGCGTGCCGCGTTTTTACTTGCCGCTGGACCAAGTGTTTCCGCAGACCAACGTGTCGCAACTGATCGTCATTCCTGAGAGCCTAGAGCGTCGCGAATCCTTGCGATTGGCGTTGCCTGCTATGCTGGCGCAAGAGTTCCCAGAAGCACGTGCGCGTGTGAAGCTTTTGCCCAATGGCCCGCCTGTGCCATATCCAGTTCAATTCCGTGTGGTGGGGCCAGACCCCAAAGTGTTGCGCGCACGTGCCGATGAGGTCAAAGCGCAAATGCGCGCCAGTGCCTCCACACGTGGCGTCAACGACAACTGGAATGAGTCAATTAAAGTGGTCCGCTTGGAAGTGGATCAAGCCAAGGCCCGATCTTTGGGTGTGACCAGTCAGTCCATTGCGCAAGCTATGCGTGTGTTGTTGGTTGGCTCCACGGTCGAGCAGTTCCGTGAGGACAACAAACTGATCGACATCGTGTTGCGTCAACCGCTGAACGAGCGTGATGCCATCAGTGACTTGGCGAGTGCTTATGTCCCGACTGCCTCGGGGCGCATGATTCCTGCCACGCAAATTGTGAAGCCTGTGTTTTCTTGGGAGCCAGGCGTGATGTGGCGCGAAGGTCGTGAATACGCCATCACTGTGCAGTGCGACATCATCGAAGGTCTACAAGGCGCCACGGTCACCAAGCAGTTGTTGCCCGAGTTGAAGAAGCTCGAAGCCAAATGGCTTGAAACAGACACTCAGCTCTACCGCATTGAAGTGGCTGGCGCTGTGGAGGAGAGTTCTAAAGGCTCTAGCTCGATTGCTGCAGGCATGCCTGTGATGTTGTTCCTCACCTTCACGCTGTTGATGTTGCAGTTGCACAGCTTTAGCCGAGCCTTGCTGGTGTTCCTCACGGGGCCATTGGGATTGGCTGGTGTGGCTGGCGCTTTGCTGGTGCTCAATCGCCCCTTTGGTTTCGTGGCTTTGCTGGGGGTAATTGCCTTGATGGGCATGATTCAGCGCAACTCGGTCATCTTGATTGACCAAATTGAGCAAGACCGAGCCAATGGTGTGCCCGCTTGGGAAGCGATTGTGGAGTCGGCCGTGCGCCGTTTGCGCCCGATTGTGCTGACGGCCGCAGCTGCTGTGTTGGCCATGATTCCGCTCACGCGTAGTGTTTTTTGGGGCCCTATGGCCGTTGCCATCATGGGCGGCTTGATTGTGGCTACGGTCTTGACGCTTCTTGCCCTGCCTGCTATGTACGCGGCGTGGTTTAGGGTCGAAAAGCCGTCTAAAATGCAAAGCTGACCGATTTCAAGCGGGTGGTCTTCCCTGGCCACCCGTTGTTATTTAGAAACCCGCGCGGGTGGCGAAATTGGTAGACGCACCAGGTTTAGGTCCTGACGTCCGCAAGGATGTGCGGGTTCGAGTCCCGCCCCGCGCACCATTTGATTGATAGCAAGCGACCAAAAGACCGCTGCTGACCCTGCCAAATTAGGAGAAATACATGGCTGTGACCGTTGAAACTTTGGAAAAACTGGAACGCAAGATCACTTTGAGCTTGCCCGTAGATGTGATTACCAAAGAAGTGGACGTGCGTTTGAAGCGCGTGGCGCGCCAAGTCAAGATTGACGGTTTCCGTCCAGGCAAAGTGCCCATGAACATCGTGGCCCAACGCTACGGTTACTCCACCCAATTCGAAGTGATGAACGATAAAGTGGGTGAAGCCTTTGCTGTGGCTACGAACGAAGCCAAGTTGCGCGTTGCTGGTCAACCTCGCATCACTGAAAAAGAAGGCGCACCAGAAGGCCAAATGCAATTCGAAGCCATTTTCGAGGTGTACCCAGAAGTGAAATTTGCCGATATGGGCAGCGTGGAAGTTGAAACGGTGTCTGCCGAAGTGACAGACGCGGCCATCGACAAAACCATCGACATCTTGCGCAAGCAGCGCCGCACATTCGCGCAACGTCCTGCAGATGGCGCTGCCGCTGATGGCGACCGCGTGACCATCGACTTCGAAGGCAAGATTGATGGCGAACCGTTCCAAGGTGGCAAAGCTGAAGATTTCCAGTTCTTGCTTGGCGAAGGCCAGATGCTCAAAGAATTTGAAGATGCAGTGCGCGGCATGAAGTCTGGCGAAAGCAAGACTTTCCCATTGAGCTTCCCAGCTGACTACCACGGCAAAGACGTGGCTGGCAAACAGTCTGACTTCTTGGTCACGCTGAAGAAAGTGGAATCTGCCAACTTGCCAGAAGTGACCGACGAATTGGCCAAGTCTTTGGGCGTGGCTGAAGCGACCGTGGCTGGTTTGCGCGCTGACATCAAGAAAAATTTGGAGCGTGAAGTGAAGTTCCGTTTGTTGGGGCGCAACAAGCAAGCCGCTTTGGATGCAGTGGCCACCAAAGCCGAACTCGACTTGCCAAACGCTAGCGTGCAAGCTGAGTTGGAGCGCATGGTTGAAGGCGCTCGCGCTGACCTCAAATCTCGCGGCATCAAAGACGCTGACAAAGCCCCAATTCCTGACGACATCTTCCGTCCACAAGCTGAAAAGCGTGTGCGCATGGGCTTGGTGGTGGCCGATTTGGTGCGTGCCAACAACTTGCAAGCCACGCCTGAACAAATCAAAGCGCACATCGAAGAATTGGCTTCTAGCTACGAGAAGCCAGCCGACGTGGTGCGTTGGTACTACAGCGACATGAGCCGTTTGGGCGAAGTGGAAGCCATCGTCATTGAAAACAACGTGACTGACTTCATCTTGTCTAAAGCCAAGGTCAACGCCAAGGCAATTTCGTTCGACGAATTGATGGGTCAGCAAGGCTGATTCACCTACAAGGAAACAACATGAGCGCACTGGATACACAAGCTTTGGGCATGGTTCCCATGGTCATTGAGCAGTCGGGCCGCGGCGAGCGGTCTTACGACATCTATTCACGTTTGCTCAAAGAGCGCGTGATCTTCTTGGTGGGCGAGGTCAACGACCAAACCGCTAACTTGGTGGTCGCGCAATTGTTGTTCCTTGAGAGCGAGAACCCTGATAAAGACATCTCGCTCTACATCAATTCTCCTGGTGGCTCAGTGAGCGCCGGTATGTCGGTGTTCGATACGATGAACTTCATCAAGCCGAATGTGTCTACGTTGTGTATCGGCATGGCTGCCAGCATGGGCGCATTCTTGTTGGCTGCAGGGGAGAAGGGCAAGCGCTTTGCTCTGCCTAATTCCAAGGTCATGATCCACCAACCTTTGGGCGGCACACGTGGTCAAGCCACAGAGATCGAAATTCATGCTCGCGAAATTTTGAAAACGCGTGATCAATTGAATCGCATCTTGGCTGAGCGCACAGGTCAACCGCTTGAGAAGATTGAGCGTGACACCGAACGCGATTACTATCTGAGCGCTGACGAGTCCAAAGAGTATGGTTTGATTGATCAAGTGATCAGCAAGCGCGGCTAATCTATACAACGCACACCACACATATAAGCACTACATGGCTGATAAAAAAAGCGCTTCTAGCGAAAAAACGCTGTACTGCACTTTCTGCGGTAAGAGCCAGCACGAAGTTAAAAAACTCATCGCAGGCCCTTCGGTTTTCATTTGCGATGAGTGCATTGACTTGTGTAATGAAATCATTCGTGATGAGTTGCCAGGCTTAGAGGCCGCTAAAGAAAAAGGCAGTGATCTGCCCACGCCAGCCGAAATCAAAGCCAATCTCGACAACTACGTGATTGGCCAAGAGCCGGCCAAGCGCACCTTGGCTGTGGCGGTGTATAACCACTACAAGCGCTTGAAGCACAAAGAGTCGTCCAAGAAGGACGATGTCGAGTTGACCAAGAGCAACATCTTGCTGATTGGCCCCACTGGCTCTGGCAAAACCTTGCTCGCGCAAACCATGGCGCGCATGTTGAACGTGCCCTTCGTTATGGCCGATGCCACCACTTTGACCGAAGCCGGTTATGTGGGTGAGGACGTTGAGAACATCATTCAAAAGTTGCTGCAAAGCTGTGATTACGATGTCGAACGCGCACAGCGCGGCATTGTCTACATCGATGAAATCGACAAGATTTCACGCAAATCTGACAACCCTTCCATCACTCGTGATGTGTCGGGTGAGGGCGTGCAACAAGCCTTGCTCAAGCTGATTGAAGGCACGATGGCGAGCATTCCACCTCAAGGTGGTCGCAAGCATCCCAATCAAGATTTCTTGCAAATCGACACAACCAACATCTTGTTCATTTGTGGCGGCGCGTTTGCGGGGCTGGAAAAAGTCATTGAAAACCGCACAGCAGCCTCAGGCATTGGCTTTGGCGCAACAGTAAAGAGTAAAGAGACACGCAGCTTGTCTGAGGTGTTTGGTGAGGTCGAACCTGCTGACATCATCAAGTTCGGCTTGATTCCGGAACTCGTGGGGCGTATGCCTGTGGTGGCTACCTTGGCTGAGTTGACCGAAGACGCTTTGGTGCAAATCTTGACTGAGCCAAAGAATGCCTTAGTCAAGCAATACAGCAAGCTGTTGGCCATGGAAGGTGCTGAGCTGGAAATCCGCCCAGCCGCCTTGCGCGCGATTGCCAAAAAAGCTTTGGCACGCAAAACAGGCGCGCGTGGTTTACGCTCTATCCTTGAACAATCCCTGATCGACACCATGTACGAATTACCCAATTCGACGAATGTTGAAAAAGTGGTGGTTGAAGAGGCCACCATCGAAGAAAACAAACCTCCTTTGTTGGTGTACCGAGAGGCCGCCAAAAAGGCTTGATGATTGAACTCGGGGACAGCGCAATGAAGCCTGTCCCTTTTTTACTGGAAGGCTGACCATGTCTGGACAACCACCTTTACCCGCTACCCCTCTTGAGCTGCCGCTGTTGCCATTGCGTGATGTGGTGGTGTTCCCACACATGGTCATCCCCTTGTTTGTGGGGCGCCCAAAGAGTATCAAAGCGCTCGAAGCCGCTATGGCTGCGGAGCGTCGCATCATGTTGGTGGCGCAGAAGGCGGCAGCCAAAGACGAGCCCTCAGTCACGGACATGTTTGAAGTAGGTTGCGTGTCGACCATTTTGCAAATGCTCAAGCTGCCCGATGGCACGGTGAAGGTGTTGGTGGAAGGCCAGCAACGCGCCAAAGTGGACGGTATTGAAGATGGTGAATCCCATTTCACTGCGCACGTGACGCCGATTGAAGTGTTGCCCGCTGAAGCTGGCAGCGAGGTGGAGGCTTTGCGTCGTGCGGTAATGCAGCAGTTTGACCAATACGTCAAACTGAACAAAAAAATCCCACCGGAAATTTTGACTTCCATTGCCAGCATTGATGATGCAGGCCGCTTGGCCGACACCATTGCGGCGCACTTGCCTTTGAAGCTTGAGAGCAAGCAAGTGGTGCTCGACTTGTCTCCCGTGCGCGAGCGTTTGTCCAACTTGTTTGAACAGATCGAACGTGAAGTTGAAATTCTCAATGTCGATAAAAAAATCCGTGGCCGCGTCAAGCGCCAAATGGAAAAAAATCAACGTGATTTCTACCTGAACGAACAAGTCAAAGCCATCCAGAAAGAACTGGGTGAAGGCGAAGAGGGCGCGGACATTGAAGAGATCGAGAAAAAGATCAAGGCCGCACGCATGCCTCAAGAGGCACGTAAAAAGGCAGAAGCTGAGTTGAAGAAACTCAAGCTCATGTCACCCATGTCCGCCGAAGCAACCGTGGTGCGCAACTTCCTCGATGTGCTGGTGGGATTGCCTTGGAACAAGAAAACCAAAATCAAACACGATTTGGCCAATGCTGAAGATGTTCTGAATGCAGATCACTTTGGTTTGGAAAAAGTCAAAGACCGCATCTTGGAATATCTTGCTGTGCAACAGCGCGTGGACAAGGTCAAGGCGCCAATTCTGTGCTTGGTGGGCCCTCCTGGCGTGGGTAAAACCTCGTTGGGCCAATCCATCGCGAAAGCGACAGGCCGTAAGTACGTGCGCATGGCCTTGGGTGGTATGCGTGACGAGGCTGAAATTCGCGGGCATCGCCGTACCTACATTGGCGCGATGCCCGGCAAGGTCTTGCAAAGCCTGACCAAAGTTGGCACACGCAACCCCTTGTTCTTGCTTGACGAAATCGACAAGCTTGGCATGGATTCGCGTGGTGACCCTTCCAGCGCCTTGCTCGAGGTGTTGGATCCCGAGCAAAACAACAAGTTTGCCGACCACTACGTTGAAGTCGATTACGACTTGAGCGACGTGATGTTTGTGGCGACTTCCAACTCGATGAACATTCCACCAGCGTTGCTGGACCGCATGGAAGTGATTCGTTTGTCGGGCTACACCGAAGACGAGAAAACGCACATTGCCACGAAATATTTGCTGCCTAAGCAAATGAAAAATAACGGTGTGAAAGACACCGAGCTGTCGGTGGACGAAGCGGCTGTGCGTGACATCGTGCGTTACTACACACGTGAAGCAGGTGTGCGTTCGCTTGAGCGCGAAATGTCCAAGATTTGCCGCAAGGTGGTGAAGGCTTTGTTGCTCAAGCAAATGAGCCCACAAGTCAAAGTGACCGCAGATAACTTGCCCGATTTCTTAGGTGTGCGCAAGTACACCTATGGCCGCGCTGAGGCTGATAACCAAGTGGGGCAAGTTGTTGGCTTGGCCTGGACCGAAGTGGGTGGCGATTTGCTGACCATTGAGGCTGCCATCATGATTGGTAAGGGCACCATCACGCGCACGGGTTCACTCGGTGATGTGATGAAAGAGTCTGTCGAAGCTGCTCGCACTGTGGTGCGTAGCCGTGCACGTCGTTTGGGCATCTCGGAAGAGCTGCTCGAGAAGCGCGACATCCATATTCACGTGCCTGATGGCGCGACGCCCAAAGACGGGCCAAGTGCAGGTGCGGCTATGACCACAGCGTTGGTTTCAGCCCTTACAGGCATTCCTGTGCGTGCAGATGTGGCGATGACAGGTGAGATCACCTTGCGTGGTGAAGTTACAGCCATCGGTGGCTTGAAAGAGAAGCTACTGGCAGCCTTACGCGGTGGCATCAAGACCGTGTTGATCCCAGAAGAGAACGTGAAAGACCTGCAAGAAATCCCAGAAAACGTGAAGAACGGTTTAGAAATTGTGCCGGTGCGTTGGATCGACAAAGTGCTTGAGATTGCGTTGGAAAAAATGCCAACACCTCTGCCTGATGAGGTGCCTGCTGTTGTGGCCGCATCGGCGACTGACGCGGCTTCGAAAGCCGAAGCGGTCAAGCATTAAGATTTTTCTAGCGCACACCAAAACAGCGTGAAAAATGCGCTAGAATATCCGTCTTATGCGGGAATAGCTCAGTTGGTAGAGCGCAACCTTGCCAAGGTTGAGGTCGCGAGTTCGAGCCTCGTTTCCCGCTCCACATTCGATAAGGGAAGCACACCATGCTTCCCTTTTTCGTCAAAGTGAATGGCGCGATAGCAAAGCGGTTATGCACCGGATTGCAAATCCGTTTAGCCCAGTTCGACTCTGGGTCGCGCCTCCA
>JACCDX011275246.1_pt1 | contig 19464 bp, 14 predicted proteins | sample 7449681 | NCBI WGS metagenome assembly JACCDX01 (sample SAMN15323450, study PRJNA562643) | freshwater metagenome | isolation source: river surface water | place: USA:Blue River Watershed | collected 2017-08-18
GACGCCGATCATCAAGGCCTTCCTCACCGATAACGGATGGATCGCGACCTCCGAAGCGCTGCAAGTCTCTGGTGGCCATGGCTACATTGCCGAATGGGGCATGGAGCAGTATGTGCGCGATGCCCGCATCAATATGATTTACGAAGGCACCAACACCATACAATCGCTCGACCTGCTGGGGCGCAAAGTGCTGATGGACAATGGCGAGAAGCTGCGCGCGTTCGGCGATAAGATCAAGACCTTCATCGACGAGAACGGTACCGATGAAGCGATGTCTGAATTCATCACGCCACTGGCTGATATCGGCGACAAGGTCACGAAGCTGACCATGGAAATCGGTATGAAAGCATTTCAGAACCGCGATGAAGTCGGCGCAGCTGCCGTGCCTTATTTACGTGTACTCGGACATATGGTTTTTGCGTATTTCTTTGCGCGCATGGCAAAAATCGCACTGGAAAAATCACCTGGCGGTGATGATTTTTACAAAGCCAAGCTGGGCGTGGCTCGGTTCTACTTTGCGCGACTACTGCCGGAAACCGCCATGCTGATACGACAGGCGCGCTCAGGCGCCGGCAATCTGATGGCGATGGATGCTGAATTCTTCTGATTGATCGCCATGTCCACCGCCCCCATCAGAAAAGTCGCAATCCTTGGTGCCGGCGTGATGGGCGCGCAAATTGCTGCCCATTGCATCAATGCCCGTGTGCCTGTCATTCTCTTTGATCTGCCCGGCAAGCCGGATCAAGCGCGCAATTTTCTTGCGCAGCGCGCAGTCGACAGCCTGAAAAAACTCAGTCCCGCACCACTGGCCGACCCCGATCAGGCGTCCCTGATCGAAGTCGCCAATTTCGATGATGATCTGGCACGGCTGGCCGAAGCCGATCTGCTGATCGAAGCCATCGCCGAGCGCATGGACTGGAAGCATGTGCTCTTTCAGAAAATTGCTGCGCACATTCCGGCGCACGCTATTTTTACAACCAATACCTCTGGGCTGTCGATTACTGAATTGTCGTCCGTGCTGGATGAGTCACTGAAAAAACGTTTTTGCGGCGTCCATTTCTTCAATCCGCCGCGCTACATGCCTCTGGTCGAATTGATTCCCACCACGGATACGCAGAGCGATATCCTTGATCAGCTCGAATCATTTCTGACCACGACGCTCGGCAAAGGCGTCGTGCGTGCGATCGATACACCCAACTTCATTGCCAATCGCGTGGGTATTTTCGGCATGCTGGCGACGATGCGGGAAGCAGAGACTTTCGGTCTTTCCTATGATCTGGTCGATGACCTGACCGGTACCCGGCTGGGTCGCGCCAAATCCGCCACCTTCCGCACGGCGGATGTCGTCGGTCTTGATACGCTGGGCCATGTCATACATACGCTGCAAGATACTTTGCCGGATGATCCTTTTCACCCGCTGTATCAGACCCCGGCAGTGCTGCAGCGACTGATTAATGACGGGTATCTGGGTCAGAAATCCGGCGCAGGTTTTTACAAAAAATCAGGTAAGGATATTCTCCGTCTGGATGCGGCCAGTCATACCTATGTACCCTCAGGTGCTAAGGCAGATGATCTGATTGTCCGCATGCTTAAAGAAAAAGATCCGGCCAGGCGCATCAAAGCCTTGCATGATGCCACGCACCCGCAAGCCAAATTTTTGTGGGCGATTTTGCGCGATGTCTTTCATTACATCGCCGTCCATTTGCACCACATTGCCGACAGTGCGCGGGATATCGATTTTGCCTTGCGCTGGGGCTTCGGCTGGCAACAAGGGCCGTTCGAGCTCTGGCAGGCAGCGGGCTGGCAGCAGATCGCGCACTGGGTCAAAGAAGATATTGACGCCGGCAAGGCTTTGTCGTCAGCCCCATTGCCGGACTGGGTGTTTGACGGACGTGAAGGTGTGCATCGTCCTGAAGGGTCCTGGTCCGCGTCAAAACAAATTTATGTTCCGCGATCGCATTTGCCTTTCTACGCGCGCCAGCGTTTCCGTGCGCCGTTAGCTGGCGATGATCATGCCAGTGGTGCGACCGCTGGTACAACGCTGCATGAAGATGCGTCGGTGCGGCTCTGGCATCTGGATGAGGATGTGCTGATGCTGTCCTTCAAGACCAAGCTGCATGTGATGGGGCCGGAGGTGATCGCCGGTATCGAACGCGCGGTATCCGAAGCCGAAAAAAATTATCGGGCCCTTGTGATCTGGCAAACCGATGTTGCCGAAGGCGGCGCATTTTCTGCTGGTGCGGATTTGCAGGCGATGCTGCCGGTCTTCATGTCTGGCGGTATCAAGGCGATTGAGCCCGTGGTAGCTAACTTTCAGCGCGCAATGATGCGCATTAAATATGCGAACGTGCCGGTCGTGGCTGCTGTCGGTGGTCTGTCGCTGGGCGGTGGCTGCGAGCTGATGATGCACGCAAGCCGCAGAGTCGCGTTGCTGGAAACTTATGCAGGACTGGTCGAAGTCGGTGTCGGCCTCGTGCCTGCCGGTGGTGGTCTGAAAGAAATTGCACTGCGCGCCGCACAGGACGCGAAAGATCATGACATCTTCCCGTTTCTGAAAGATCGTTTTACGCATGCTGCCACTGCAGCTGTTTCCAAATCCGCCCATGAAGCGCGCCGCATGGGTTATCTTAAAACCGATGATGTGATCGTTCTGCATGCGCATGAACTATTGCATGTGGCTATTACACAGGCGCGGGCGCTGGCGGAGGCGGCCTACCGGCCACCACTGCCCACCCTGATTCCGGTGACAGGTCGTTACGGCATTGCCACCATTCGCGCCCAGCTGGTCAATATGCGCGAGGGTGGTTTTATTTCTGCGCATGACGAACACATTGCGACACTGATCGCCGATGTCGTGTGCGGCGGTGATATCGAGCCCGGCAGTCAGGTCAGTGAGCAGTGGTTGCTCGACAGGGAGCGTGCGGCATTCATGTCATTACTAGCGCATCCGAAAACGCAGGAACGCATTATGGGAATGCTGCAATCGGGGAAGCCAGTGAGGAACTGAGAGGTTCTGACTACGATGCTAAATTTTATCTTTCGCTGCATTGGGAATCGTTGCAGCTTTCTCGTATCCGACAGTTTATAAAAGACACTGGATCCCGGCGCAGGCCGGGATCCAGCGACGTATCAGGAGTACACCAAATTGAGCAAACAACTGCAAGATGCCTACATCGTCGCTGCGACCCGCACACCTATCGGCAAAGCACCGCGCGGCGTCTTTCGGCATGTGCGTCCCGACGATCTTCTCGTGCACACGATACGTGCTGCCCTCGCGCAAGTTCCCGGTCTCGACCCGGCCACCATTGAAGACGCTATCATCGGCTGCGCATTTCCCGAAGCCGAGCAGGGGTTGAATCTGGCGCGCATGGCTGTGCTGCTGGCGGGTTTGCCCAAAACTGTCGCCGGCGCAACCGTCAATCGCTACTGCGCCTCCGGCCTCACAGCCATCGCGATGGCGGCCGATCGCATCCGCACTGGTGAAGCCGATGTCATGATCGCCGGTGGCGTTGAATCCATGTCCATGATTCCCATGCCCGGTCATCATCCGTCGATGAACATGGGCATCTTCAAGAACGAGAACATCGGCATGGCCTATGGCATGGGCCTGACGGCAGAGAAGGTCGCGCAGCAATGGAAAATCAGTCGCGACGATCAGGATGTCTTCGCGCTCGAATCACATCGTCGTGCGATTGCGGCGCAGCAAAGCGGGGAGCGTACCGATGAAATCACGCCGGTCGAGGTCGTGGAAAAATTCCCCGATCTCGCCACGGGTCAGATAAATACCGTCACAAAGACGATCTCGGACGATGAAGGTGCGCGCGCCGATACCAGCCTCGAAATACTCGGCAAACTCAAGCCGGTGTTCGCAGCCAAAGGCACAGTCACTGCCGGTAACAGCTCGCAAACCTCGGATGGCGCCGGTGCGTTGATCCTCGTGAGTGAAAAAATACTCAGGCAATTCAACTTGCAGCCGCTGGCGCGCTTTGTTTCTTTCGCAGTCAAAGGGGTGCCGCCCGAGATCATGGGTATCGGCCCCAGGGAAGCGATACCTGCTGCGCTGCGTGCTGCCGGTCTCATGCTCGACCAGATGGACTGGATAGAACTCAATGAAGCCTTCGCAGCCCAGGCGCTCGCCGTGCGTCAGGATCTTGGGCTGGATCCCGCGAAAACCAATCCCCTCGGCGGTGCGATCGCACTGGGTCATCCGCTCGGCGCGACCGGTGCAATCCGTGCAGCGACCATCATTCATGGCCTGCGCCGTCGTCAGCTGAAATACGGTATGGTGACGATGTGCGTTGGTACGGGTATGGGTGCTGCGGGTATTTTCGAACGCATGTAAAACAACAGAAAAAGCAGAAACACAGAAAAGAAAAAATCAAAAAATCCAGAGAGCACAAAGAATAATGACCATAAAATTCCATATCGCCGATGGCGTTGCCACACTCGCTTTCGATCGGCCCGACAAGAAAAATGCGATCACTCGCGCGATGTATCAATCGCTTTCTGAAGGATTGACGAAGGCAGCGAACGACAAAGCGGTGCGCGCCATCGTGATTACGGGTGAGGGCGGTATTTTCACCGCGGGTAATGATGTTGAAGAGTTTTTGAAACACCCACCCCAGCAGGGTGATTCGCACGTCACGCAGTTCATGAGCGCATTGCGAGCAGCAGAAAAACCGGTGATCGCTTCCGTCAGCGGTATGGCCATCGGTATCGGCACGACGCTCCTGATGCATTGCGATCTGGTGTACGCAGCGGATAACGCACGCTTTGCAATGCCCTTCACCCAGCTCGGCCTGTGTCCCGAGTTTGCATCCAGCTGTCTGTTTCCTCGTCTGGCAGGTTATCAGCGCGCTGCTGAAAAACTCTTGCTGGGTGAGGCATTCACTGCCGATGAGGCAATGCACATGGGTTTGGTCAGCAAAACCATGCCGGCCGAATCTCTTGCTGCTTTTGTTGCGACGCAGGCAGCGAAACTGGTCGCGCTGCCAGCGGAATCCCTGCGCATTACCAAGCAGCTGATGAAGAAAGATCTCGCTGTGGGCGTCGATGTCGCGATGCAGGAAGAGCTGCAACATTTTATGCGGCTGCTGCAAGGACCTGACGCGAAAGAAGCGTTTTCTGCTTTTCTCGAGAAACGCAGGCCAGTGTTCAGCTAGGCAGCTTCGTATTTTGCTTCGCCGATGAGCCTATGCTTGCTATCGGGTGGCTGCGCCCGATTCAAAATCACATTGAGCGATCTGCTGAAGCGCCTCGTTGCCTTGGGCTCAGCCTGGCAAAGCGATTACAATGCACGCGTGAAGCAGGCCAGACAGTCGCTGGCGCAGCAATGCGCGGGAGGAAGGTCCGGACTCCACAGAGCAGGGTGACGGCTAACGACCGTCCGCCGTGAGGCGCGGAACAGGGCCACAGAGACGAGTCTTTGCAGCGCAAGCTGCAAAGGGTGAAACGCGGTAACCTCCACCCGGAGCAATCTCAAATAGGCACGCGATGATGCTGCTCGCTGAGCGTGCGGGTAGAGAGCTTGAGCCCCCGAGTAATTGGGGGCCTAGAGGAATGACTGTCATCACTGCCGGACTTGTCCGACAGCGAAACAGAATCCGGCCTATCGGCCTGCTTCACTTTACTGATTCCCTGGCAGAGGCGTGAAGGGCAAGACGGTGTCGTAGATTTTTTTTGCGTCACCGGGGGCAAGATTATCTAGTGTGGCTTCGAATATCATTCGGTTGATTTCCGGCGGCAAAGGCGGTACGGCTCCTGGTACATTGGGCATCAGATCTTGTCTGCGGGACATTACAGCACCTGCGAGTGTTGCCATGTTCCGCACCCGATTGCGTGTCGTGACATCGTCGATCCGGAGAATGCCTGCATCGATATCGCGTGAATTATATGAATACAGACTGCCCGATTTATCCTTGGGGTGGATGGCGAGATTGAAGCTCAATAAATCTTTGTTGTTCCTCATGTTATCTGCCAGCTGATTCACGCCATCTGCAAGCCAACTGATGTTTTGAAAACCAATTTCCCGCATTTTTAAGTTCAGGTGTGTGATTCTCGGATTATGTGCCATTAAATCGATCACTCGGTAGATATCTAAAAAATTCTCGATTGTTAATGATTCGATTGAGGCGTTGTCCGCTATACCTTCCAGCACAGGGTGGTTTGCATCAAGTTCTAATAAGGGTAGCCGAACAACGATTTCCCGTAACCCTTTGTTTGATTTAAACAGAGCCCCGATGTCATGGCGGGCACCGTTTTCCGGTAAATCGGGTACGGAGGCATCGTCCTCAAGCGCGATGACCAGCGAGCGGAGGTTGGTGTTTGCACTGAACCCGATTTCGAGTGCCGTGATATTTTCAAGCGACAAAGCGCAAGGAAAGCCGAGGGTTTGCATCTGGGGATTCGTCACCAGCAACTCGCCGATAGGTCCGCCGATCAATTTCAATTCATCGTCAGCTAGTTTCGCTTCACTAAAATCAAGCGATACCAGTCCCGGATGTTTTTGGATTGACTTGAGTATTACAGGCATGACGCCTAATTCAAATTGACAGCCCTTGATCGATACCGAGCGCAGCTTGGTGTTGTTCGTTATTGCTGTCTGGAGCGCAGTGCTACACATCGCCAGATCGCGACTGTCAAGGTGTATCTCTTCAATGAGTGGGCTGTTAGTGACACCTTGCAGAATGGCATTGATGAATGCCTCACCACGGATCCTCTCCAATGAGAGAGATTTAAGCGATTGGTGTTTTTGCACGCAAAGTGCCAATCGATCAGGATCATTTGCGATCACGGATATTGAATGATCGCCCGGGGGGGCTGAAAAATGGACACGTTCCAGAAGTTGTGAGCCGAAAAGAGCTTCGAAGATGCGCTGGTCAATTTTCAGGGGCTTTGCACTAGCTCCGGTGCTAACCCATTTGAACGATTTGATAGGTGCTTGGTGGTTCTGAAACGCTGAAAATATGCTGTTGAGCTCTATCGGCGCAGGCATTGGCCCTTTATAAGTAACCTCCAAATCAAGAACAGCCAGACTCGTACGAATTGCCTCAAACGTCTCTTTGAGTTCCTTGGGCGACCAGGTTACGACATGAATTTTGGTCACCGTGGTAGGGCGGCGCAGTGTCTCTGCGAGATCGATCAGATCGTCTGCTGTGGTGAGTGTGACGGTGAGTTGAGTTTTTCCGGAAACCTGGGTGTGCGTGTAACGTCCGCTTGAGCTCGATGGCGCTTTGGACGGCAAATGGCTGGAGGGAGGCAGGGTGGCATGGGGGGTGCCATGGAACACTGGTGGTGTGGATGGAAGACCGAGCGATCTCTGCAGGTAGGCTTGGTTAGCCGAGAATGTGAAAAACGCCTGACTCGGTTGCGGCCAGACAGCAACGGCGGGTCGTTGAACGCTAGTCATCGTGGGCGGCAATGGCACGGGGTTGGGGACAGGTGCTCCCTGACTGGGGGTCTGGTTGAAGACCGGTATTGCGTAGATCCGTGGCTGAGGTGGCTGGCCAGCGTCTGATGTACTTCGTTTCATGGTTGAATTCCTCTATCCCGCAAGGGTGGCGGTGGTTGGTTTTCGGAATGGTGCCGACTGTTAATTAGGCTGATTGGTGTCCTCACTCCCCGACCAGTTCCCTCGCCCCGTCTATAACTTGTCGTGTCTGGAGTGCCGGCGGCATCGGCACAAACACATGTGTATTACTCAGGTTCTACTTTCACTTATGCATCTAAGTCCTTCATTTCTCTACGCTATTCATCTTCAGCCCAATCTCAAGTAATTGCGCTAAGTCCTTGACTTTATTGAAAAAAATCTCACTTTCAGTGTGGGATATTCCTTGACCGACAATTCGCGATCCTCTAAAGTGAGCGCCAGTGTGAAAAAGTGTCTTTTTGTGGGGGAAAAAGTTTCTCTTTTTCCAGCAAACGGGCATGGCGGCTGTTCAGAATTCTTTGACGATCGGGGAGGCAGGCGAGGTGTATCAGGGAGCGTCCGCGTTGAGCATGGATGCAAAGGGACGGATGTCGATTCCGGCCCGGCATCGTGACGCCTTGTCGTTGCAGAGCGAAGGCCGCGTCACGCTGACCAAACACCCGCACGGTTGCCTCTTGTTATTCCCCCGTCCTGTCTGGGAAATCCACCGTGAGCAGATTGCTGCCTGGCCGATGTCGGCACGGGCATGGCAGCGCATTTTTCTGGGCAATGCCAGCGATGTCGAGATGGACAGCGCGGGAAGAATTCTTATTTCGCCGGAGTTGCGTGCAGCAGCGGGCATGTCGCGTGATGTGATGTTGCTGGGCATGGGCAGTCATTTTGAAGTCTGGGATGCCGCGAAACTCGAAGCGAGTGAGTCTGAAGCGATCGCCGCCGGCATGCCGGATGTGCTGAACAATTTTTCTTTCTGACGGCGGCACATGAACGACGTCACGGTGCCCGAATACACGCACCGCACGGTGCTGCTGGATGAGGCGGTCGATGCGCTCGAAGTGCACGAGTCGCGTTGCGACGGAATTTTCGTCGACGGCACCTTTGGGCGTGGTGGGCACAGCAAGAAGATCCTGAGCCAGTTGTCGGCACAGGGTCGGCTGTTTGCTTTTGACAAGGATATGCAGGCGGTCGCTGTCGCTGAACAGCTGGCCGCTGAGGATCAGCGTTTCTCTATCGTGCACCATAGTTTTGCAACGATGGAGGCAGCGCTGTCTTCACGCGGCGTGACGCAGGTAGATGGTGTGCTGATGGATCTGGGGTTGTCGTCGCCGCAGGTCGATCAGGCAGAGCGCGGATTCAGTTTTCGCGCCGATGGACCGCTGGACATGCGCATGGATACCACGCGCGGCATGCCGGCATCGGAATGGCTGGCGACGGAAACACAGGACAACCTCGAGAAAGTGATTCGCAACTATGGGGAAGAACGGTTTGCTTTTCAGATTGCAAAGGCGATTGTTGCTCGCCGGGCAGTCGAGCCTATCACCAGCACAGGACAACTTGCCGCGCTCGTGGCTGGCGCCGTCAAGACCCGCGAAAAAGGCAAGGATCCGGCCACCCGGACTTTTCAGGCTGTACGGATTTTCATCAATAAAGAACTTGAGGAACTTGAAGCAGGTTTGACGCAGGCATACGGACTGTTAGCGCCGTACGGGAGATTGGTGGTGATCAGTTTTCATTCGCTTGAAGATCGCATCGTCAAGCGGTTCATGGCCTCCAAAGCCAGCGTGCCGCAGCCCGACCGTCGGCTGCCGATTCGTGCCGCCGATCTGCCGCAACCCGCGATGAAGCTGATTTCACGCATCAAACCATCGGCAGATGAAATTGCCGCCAATCCGCGCGCGCGCTCTGCCGTCATGCGCTGTGCAATGCGACTACCCGGGGTGGTTGCATGAATCAGCGTTCCCTTATTCCCATGCTGGCGCTGCTGGTGCTGTGCTCGCTTCTCCTCGTTAATTCACAACATCAGGCGCGCCGCCTCTTCATTGAGCTTGAGCGTGCGCAATTGCGTCAGCGTGAGCTTGAAACCGAGTGGTCGCAGCTGCAGCTGGAGCAATCGAATCTGGCTCGGCATGCGCGCATTGATGCCATGGCCAAGTCCATGGGCATGAGCGTTCCCACCTCAGAGCGTACGCGTTACATGACGGTGGGAGGCCACTGATGCGCGCACCCAGCCGTAAAGCCGCAGCGCGGGGCGCGCCGTTTTCACCCAGCCCGATACTGGCAGTGCAGCTGCCTGCCTGGCGTTCGCGTGTTGTGCTCTTCCTGCTGTTTGCGGCGTTTGTCGGTCTGGGTGTGCGTGCATTCTGGTTGCAAGCACTGACCACCGACTTCTTGCAGAAAAAAGGCGAGTCGCGTTACGCGCGAACGCTGGAGCTGCCTGCAGTCCGGGGAAAAATCTTCGATCGGAATGGCGAAGTGATGGCGACCTCGTTGCCGGCCAAAGGCATCTGGGCGATTCCCGATGATGTCGAGATCTCTGCCGAAAAACTGAAAAAACTCGCGCAGCTGCTCGAGATGGGTGTGCCCGAGCTGAAGAAAAAACTCGAGTCCAGCAGTAATTTCGTCTACGTCAAGCGTCAGGTCGAGCCGGAGGTCGCCGATCAGATTCTGGCGCTCGATATCCCCGGGATCTACACGCGCAAGGAGTACAAGCGCCATTACCCTTCCGGTCCGATTGCGGCGCACATTCTCGGCTTCACCAGTGTGGAGGATGCCGGTCTCGAAGGCATGGAGTATTCGCATCAGCAGCATCTCGGCGGGCGAACCGGCAGTCGCCGCGTGATCCGCGATGGCAAAGGGCGCGTGATCGAAGATATTGCGTACATTCGCGAACCGCAGGATGGTCGCGATCTCACACTGTCTATTGACAGCAAAATTCAGTACATCGCCTATACGCAGCTAAAGCAGGCGGTTGAAGAGAATAAAGCCAAGGCGGGCGCCATCGTCGTGCTGGATGTGCAGACCGGCGAGGTGCTGGCGCTGGCCAATATGCCCACGTTCAATCCGAACATCCGCGAAGGTCGCAACATCAATCATGTTCGCAATCGCGTATTTACCGACATGTATGAGCCGGGCTCGACCCTGAAGCCATTCACCATCGCGCTGGCGATGGACAAGGGAATGATCACGCCGGATACCGTACTGGATACGCCGAAAAAACTGGCCTTTGGCAACCGATTGATCGGTGACTCGCACGGGCATGCGTCCACCATGACTGTGTCGGAAATCATTCAGCAGTCATCGAATGTGGGCACCATTCGCGTTGCACAAAAACTCCAGCCGCGTCAGATGTGGGACATGTTTACTGCCGTCGGCTACGGGCAGGCTTTGCCACGGTCTTTCTTCCCTGGTGCGGTTGCTGGTCGTCTCAAGCCCTACAAGACCTGGCAGCCGGTCGAGCAGGCCACGATGAGCTACGGTCATGGCATTTCAGTGTCGCTGATTCAGGTGGCGCGTTCGTATATGGTTTTTGCGCGCAACGGCGAAATGATTCCGCTATCGTTTCAGAAAGTCACCCAGCCACCACAGGCGCAGCGGGTGATTTCTGAAAAAACCGCGATACAAATGCGCGAGATGATGGAGCGCGTGATCGGCCCCGGCGGCACTGCGCCTTATGCGCAGGTTCGTGGCTATCGGGTTGCTGGCAAGACGGGTACCGCGCACAAAGTTGAAGGTGGCCGCTACGTAAATAAATACGTTGCGTCCTTCGTCGGTCTGGCACCAGCCTCGAATCCGCGCATCATCATTGCCGTCATGGTCGATGAGCCGAGCGCTGGCAAGCATTTCGGCGGGCAGGTGGCCGCGCCCGTGTTTGCCAGTGTCGCTTCGAGCACACTGCGTTCGCTGAATGTCTCGCCCGATACGTCGGTCGCCAATGTGATTATGCCGGCTGCGCCGGTCGCGGAGAGCATGTGATGACCACCGCCATGATGACAACCGACGACATCCGCGAGTGGTTGCATGATGCGGCACCCGGTGCCCAGCTCACGCTGGATTCGCGTCGCGTGCGCGCCGGCGATGTGTTCCTCGCCTGTCCCGGTGAATCAGGCGATGGTCGTCACTATATTCCGCAAGCCATCGAAGCGGGCGCGCGTGCCGTGCTGTTCGACGATAGCGGCGATTTCCAGTGGGATGAGCATGTATCCCTCGCTCATCTGCCGGTGCATGATCTGACGCAGCTTGCCGGTCGCATTGCGCATGACTGGTATGGTCAGCCTGATCGCGATATGTTGTCAGTCGCTGTCACGGGCACCAATGGCAAAACCTCGTGTACCCAGTGGCTGGGTCAGGCGCTGTCGATGCAGCGTTTGCCAACGGCCGTCATTGGCACACTCGGTATCGGCTTGTGGCGCAATGGCGCGAGCGGCTTGTTTCAACCCACCGGTTTCACCACACCGGATGCCGTGCAACTGCACCGCGAACTGGCTGAACAGAAAAAACAGGGTGCGCTTGCGCTCGCGGTCGAAGCTTCTTCCATTGGTTTGGTACAGCGACGCCTGCACGAGCTGCATGTCGATGTCGCAGTGTTCACTAATTTTAGTCGCGATCATCTGGATTTCCACGGCACGATGGAGGCCTACGAGGCCGCCAAAGTCCGGCTGTTCGACTGGCCCGGCCTGAAACACGCGGTGATCAACCTCGATGATGCGATGGGACAGCGACTGCTCGCGCATCTGCGCGCCCATCATCCCAAAGTCATGATCACGGGCTACAGCATCGAGCCCGACAAATTACCTGCCGTGCCGCAAGGCGTCACGCTGCTGAGCGCTACCGACATACGCGTGGGCCAGCAAGGCACCAGCTTCATCATGCATTCGCCAACCACGCAGAGCACAGTCCGCACTCACCTGATTGGTCGCTTCAATGTCAGCAATGTGCTGGCGATTGCGGGCGTGATGATCAGTCAGGACATGGTATGGCAGACGGTTGTATCCGCGCTGGAATCACTGGTCGCCGTACCGGGCCGCATGCAACAGCTGGGCGGTGTTGATGCACCGCTGGCGGTCATTGATTATGCGCACACACCGGATGCGCTTGAAAAAGCCCTGCAGACCTTGCGCCCGGTCGCGCAGGCGCGGCAGGGTGAATTGTGGTGCGTGTTCGGTTGCGGCGGTGACCGTGATGCGGGCAAGCGCGCGCCGATGGGTACTGCTGCCTCGCTCGCAGATCACATCATCGTGACCAGCGACAACCCGCGCAGCGAAGAGCCTGCATCGATCATCCGGCAGATCACGGAGGGGGCGCCACAGGCGGGCGACAAGCTTCAGGTCATTGAAGACCGCGCCAGCGCGATTTTGCATGGCATACGCCATGCCGGAAAAAACGATGTGGTACTCATCGCCGGCAAAGGTCATGAGGACTATCAGGAAATCAAAGGTCGCCGTCTCGCCTTTCGCGACGCCGATCATGCTGCGCTGGCACTGGCCACGCGCGCCACACGTAACGGAGGTCACTGATGCAGGCAACGCTTGCTGATCTGCTGCCTTCAATTGCCGGTGCGCGCATGACCGCGCCGGCTAATTTTGCTGGCGTCTCGACGAATAGCCAGACTGTCGATGCCGGCAATCTGTTCGTCGCCTTGCGCGGTGAGCGTTTCGATGCCCATGATTTTCTGGCCGATATTGCCAGTCGTGGTGCAGCCGCCGTGGTGGCCGAGCGCGTGCCCGATAATTTTCCGCTGCCAGCACTCATTGTTCCCGATACACGTCATGCGCTGGGGCAGATCGGACATGTCTGGCGCAAGCGTTTTGTCATACCGGTGGTCGGTGTCACGGGTAGTAACGGCAAGACCACTGTGAAAGAAATGATCGCTTCAATTTTTGCGGCGGCGTATGGCGCCGACAATTATTTGTCCACGCGCGGCAACCTGAATAATGAGATCGGTGTGCCGCTGACGCTGTTTCGTCTCGAAGACCGTCATCGCGCGGCTGTGATCGAAATGGGTATGAATCATCCCGGTGAAATCGCACGACTTGCCGAGATCGCCGAACCCACCGTGGGCCTGGTGAACAATGCACAGCGCGAGCATCAGGAATTCATGGCCAGCGTCGCGGCGGTTGCGGAAGAAAACGGCGCAGTGATCCGCTCGCTCATGACTTCGGGTTGCGCGATTTTCCCCGGCGATGACGATTACACGCCGCTCTGGCAGGGCTATGCTGGTCAGCGCAAGGTGCGCCACTTCGGTCTGGCGGCATCATGCGACATCAGCGCGCAATGGCAGGCCGAAGATTTCGGCAGCCAGATCACGATCAGTGCACAAAACACGCAATTCAAAGTTCGCCTGTCTGCTGCCGGCGTGCATAACGTGCGCAATGCACTGGCTGCCTGTGCCGCCGCCATTGCTGTCGGCATTGATACGAACAGCATCATGCGCGGCCTCGAAGCCTTCGCGCCGGTTGCGGGCCGCTTGCAGCGCAAGACTGCAGCCAATGGCGCATTGGTGATTGATGATACTTACAACGCCAACCCTGACTCCGTGCGCGCCGCCATCGATGTGCTGGCCGCTGCACCCGCACCGCGCACCCTCGTGCTGGGCGACATGGGCGAAGTCGGCAGCGAAGGCGTCGCGTTTCACGAAGAGATCGGTACCTATGCCCAATCGCATCAGATCGATCGCCTGTTTACTCTCGGCACACTGGCACGTCACGCGACTCGCGCGTTCGGTCAGGGTGCTGTGCATTTCGACGACATGGACAAACTCACCGCAGAGATCACCGGCGGACCCGCCGGTGCCAGCATACTGGTCAAGGGCTCGCGTTTCATGCAAATGGAACGCGTGGTCAGTCATCTGACCGGACAGCAGTCGGGAGGTCACTGAGATGCTGCTCTGGCTCGCCCAACAATTCCAGGATCAGTTCGGCCCGCTGCGGGTCTTCAACTTCATCACCTTCCGCGCGGTGTTTGCGACACTCACCGCGCTTCTGATCGGCCTGATCGCCGGTCCGGCCGTGATCCGTATGCTGACCACGCTGAAAGTAGGTCAGGCAGTGCGCACTGATGGTCCGCAAACTCATCTGGTGAAATCCGGCACACCCACCATGGGCGGTGCGCTGATTCTGATTGGTATTGCCGTCTCTACCCTGTTGTGGGGTGATTGGAGTAACCGCTTTATCTGGCCGGTGCTCATCGTGACGCTGGGTTTTGGTGTGATCGGCTGGGTCGATGATTACCGCAAAGTGGTTTACAAAGATCCGAACGGTATGGCCTCGCGCGAAAAATACTTCTGGCAATCGCTGATTGGTCTGCTCGCCGCGTTCTATCTCGCGTTCTCGATTTCTGGTCCCACGAATCTGAAAGTCTGGGCCTTGTTTACCGAATGGGTGCAATCCGGTTTTGCAATGGAATTGCCGCCCAAGACTGATTTGATTGTGCCTTTCTTTAAAACGATTACCTATCCGCTCGGTGTCTGGGGCTTTATCGCGCTCACTTACTTCGTAATCGTCGGCACCAGCAATGCCGTCAACCTCACCGATGGTCTGGATGGTCTGGCCATCATGCCCACCGTGATGGTGGGTACCGGACTCGGTCTGTTCGCCTACCTGACCGGTAGCGCAACGTACTCGAAGTATTTACTGATTCCGCATATTCCCGGCGCGGGTGAGTTGCTGATTTTCTGTGGTGCGATGGCCGGTGCCGGTCTCGCCTTCTTGTGGTTTAACGCGTATCCCGCACAGGTCTTCATGGGCGATGTCGGTGCACTCGCATTGGGCGGCGCGCTCGGCACGATTGCCGTCATCGTTCGTCAGGAAATCGTGCTCTTCATCATGGGTGGCGTGTTTGTCGTCGAAACCTTGTCGGTGATGCTGCAGGTCGCGTACTTCAAATACACCAAGATGCGCACCGGTGTCGGCAAACGCGTTTTGCTGATGGCGCCGCTGCACCACCATTTTGAACAAAAAGGCTGGAAGGAAACGCAGGTCGTTGTGCGTTTCTGGATCATCACGATGATGCTGGTGCTGGTCGGACTCTCGACGCTGAAACTGCGATAAAGCGATATGGATTATCAGAACAAACAGGTATTGGTCCTCGGGCTCGGTGAATCGGGTCTGGCCATGGCGCTCTGGCTGGCGCAGGCGGGCGCGCGCGTGCGCGTGGCCGATACCCGTCCGGGTCCGGAGCGTTTGTCGACGTTAAAAGCGGCGCAGCCACAGGCGGAATTCATCGGCGGTGAATTCACCGCGTCTCTGCTCGATGGCGTGGATCTGGTCGCCGTTAGTCCCGGACTGGCGCCTCACCGTGAACTCGCTGTCATCTTGCCTGCCGCGCAGGAAAAAAATGTCCCGGTCTGGGGTGAAATCGAACTCTTCGCACAAGCGCTCGCAGCGCTCAAAGCCGAGCGGGATTACCAGCCAAAGATCATCGCCATCACTGGCACCAATGGTAAAACCACAGTCACCAGCCTCACCGGTCAGTTATGCCGCGCCGCAGGCTTGTCCGTCAAAGTCGCCGGCAACATTAGCCCGGCTGCACTCGATGTGCTGCGTGATGCGATGGCGAATGACGACTTGCCACAGTGCTGGGTGCTTGAGTTGTCGAGCTTCCAGCTGGTGACGACCTTCAGTCTGAATGCCGATGCGGCCACAGTACTCAACGTCACCCAGGATCACCTCGACTGGCATGGCGACATGGATGCCTATGCGGATGCGAAAGCCCGCATCTTTGGTCCTGACACCGTGCGCGTGCTCAATCGCAATGATGCCCGCAGCATGAAAATGCAAAACGTATTGGCGCAGTGCGTGAGCTTCGGTACCGACATGCCGACCGAAGCTGACAGTCTCGGCTTGTCCACCGAACACGGCATGCAATGGCTGATGCTGGCCGTCGGCAGCGAAGAGGGCGGTGAAAAGAAAAAGCGCGGCAAGGCAGCGGTCGAAACTGAGTTGTTCATGAACCGGCTGATGCCTGTCGATGCGCTCAAAATCCGCGGCCAGCACAATGCCACTAATGTACTGGCAGGGCTCGCCCTTTGTCGCGCGATCGGCCTGTCGCTCGCACCCCTGCTGCATGCTGCGCGTCAGTATCAGGGCGAGCCGCATCGCGTGGAGCTGATCGCCACCGTCGGCGGCGTTGACTATGTCGACGACAGCAAAGGCACCAATGTGGGCGCTGCTGTTGCGGCCATTGAAGGTTTGGGTAACGTTGACGACAGTAACCGTCCGCATCTCATTCTGATTGCCGGTGGCGATGGCAAGGGCCAGAATTTCGCGCCGCTCGCGCCCGCCGTCAAACGCCATGCGCGTGCAGTGATGCTGATCGGTCGAGACGGACCGGCGATTCGTGAAGCGTTGAGTGACACCGGTGTCGCGCTCACCGATTGCTGGACGCTGGAACAAGCGGTGCAACGTGCCGCAGAAATGGCCGGCGAAGGTGATGTCGTCTTGCTGTCGCCCGCCTGCGCGAGCTTCGACATGTTCAAAGATTATGCGCATCGTGCGCAGGTGTTTGCAGACGCCGTACGTGAACTGGCCGCCAGCCGGGGCGAGGTACTTGCATGAAACTGACGCTGCCTTTTTTCGGTGATCGCGAGCAGAACAGCGAACTGAAGCTGGGGCAGCGCTCGAGCATGCTCGAGTACGATCAGGCACTGGTATGGGTCACACTGCTCTTATTGCTGATCGGTCTGGTGATGGTGTATTCCGCCTCGATTAACCTGACCGAAACAAAAAAATACAAAGACGCATCCAGTCATTATTTTCTGGTACGTCAGGCGGTCTACATTGGCATCGGACTGTTCGTGGGTTTGCTGGCTTTCCGCATACGCATCGAGCAATGGGAAAAATATGCGCCTTATCTTTTTCTCGGCGCGATGTTCCTGATGATTGTTGTCCTGATACCGGGCCTGAGCAAGGATGCCGGCGGTGCACGTCGCTGGATCAGCATTGGCCCCCTGCGACTGCAGCCATCCGAAATACTCAAGCTGATGATGGTGATCTACGCCGCTGACTTCACCGTGCGCAAGCAGCAGTACATGCACAAGCTGACCAAAGGTTTCCTGCCGATGGCGGGTGCAGTCGGTCTCGCTGGTGGTTTGCTGATGCTGCAACCCGATCTCGGCGCGGCAGGTGTCGTGGTCTGCATCGCGATGGGTATTTTGTTTTTAGGCGGCTTCAATATCGTCTGGTTCGGTGGTATTGCCGGCGTGCTGGCCTCGGTATTCAGCCTCATCATTCTGTTCTCGCCCTGGCGGCGTGAGCGGCTCACTGCCTATCTGGATCCCTGGGCTGACGGTAATGTACTCGGCAAGGCTTATCAGCTCTCGCATTCACTGATTGCTTTTGGGCGTGGTGAATTGTTTGGCGTCGGTTTGGGCGGCAGTGTCGAAAAACTGCATTACCTGCCCGAAGCGCATACCGACTTTCTGATGGCCGTGATCGGTGAAGAACTCGGACTTGCCGGCGTCTTGCTCGTCACCTTCCTGTTCTATTTCATCGTCCGTCGCGCCTTTGATATCGGCAGACAGGCCATCGCCACTGAAAAATTCTTCGCCGGACTCGTCGCTAAAGGCATCGGCATCTGGATTGGGGTACAGGCCTTCATCAACATGGGCGTCAACCTTGGCCTGCTCCCGACCAAAGGATTGACATTGCCGCTGATGAGTTTTGGTGGTTCAGGAATCGTCACCAACTGCATCGGCATCGCAATCCTTTTGCGCATAGATTATGAGAATAGGATTCTCATGCGCGGAGGTCGCGCATGAAGCACCTCATGGTCATGGCCGCTGGTACGGGTGGGCATATTTTCCCCGGCCTCGCGATTGCCGAGACGATGCGCGCACGCGGCTGGCAGGTGTCCTGGTTGGGCACGCAGCGCGGTATGGAAGCGGAGATTGTGCCTAAACACGGACTCGCCTTTGATGCAATTGATTTCAGCGGTCTGCGTGGCAAAGGGCTGATGCACACACTGACCGGCATATTCAAACTGGCAGCAGGTTTTTTACGCTGCCGAGCGATCGTTCGCGCACGCGCACCCGATGTGGTGCTGGGCATGGGTGGTTATGTGACGGTGCCGGGCGGGATGATGGCGGCGTTGTCCGGCAAGCCGCTGGCGCTGATGAATGCCGATGCCGCCCTGCTGATGTCGAACAAGGCCTTGCTGCCATTTGCCCGAAAAGTTTTGTTTGGTTTTGATGCGGACACCAGCGCTGCCGGTCATAAAGCACTCGTCACCGGCAACCCGGTACGCCGCGAGATCAGCCAGCTGCCGGTACCGGCAGAGCGATACCGTGCACGCACGGGTGCGCTGAATGTACTGATCATCGGCGGCAGTCTGGGCGCGCGCGTTTTGAATGAGACCTTACCCGCAGCACTGGCAAAACTGCCTGCAGAGCAGCGGCCCCGCATCGTCCATCAGTCGGGGCGCGCGCATATCGCGGCGCTAAAGGATAGCTATGCACAGGCCGGTGTCGCCGCCGAAGTGGTGGACTTCATCGACGACATGGCCGCACGTTATGCCGCGGCCGATCTGGTGATCTGTCGCGCCGGTGCGATTACGGTCACGGAATTATGTGCGGCCGGTGTCGCCAGCGTGCTGGTGCCGCTGGTGGTATCAACGACGTCGCATCAGCGTAATAACGCGCAATGGATGGAAAAAGGAAAAGCCGGCATTCATCTGCCGCAGCCCATGCTGACACCGGAGGCGTTGGCCTCGTTGCTGCAAACCCTCACGCGTGAGCGTTGCCTGCAGATGGCCGAAGCAGCGTATGCACAAGGGCGGCGTGACGCGAATGAAGCAATTGCGCTCGTGTTGGAAGAACTTGGAAATATATGAAGCACAAGGTTAAACATATTCATTTTGTAGGCCAAGCAGCGTGGTCACGCTGCGCTTGTCCCTTGGCGGCGAAGCCGAAGCCACCGGCAAATACGGGCGCTCGTATGGAGCGGTTTGCATGAAGCACAAGGTTAAACATATTCATTTTGTAGGCCAAGCAGCGTGGTCACGCTGCGCTTGTCCCTTGGCGGCGAAGCCGAAGCCACCGGCAAATA
>JACCDX010692634.1_pt1 | contig 19462 bp, 20 predicted proteins | sample 7449681 | NCBI WGS metagenome assembly JACCDX01 (sample SAMN15323450, study PRJNA562643) | freshwater metagenome | isolation source: river surface water | place: USA:Blue River Watershed | collected 2017-08-18
ATAACACACTCAAAGGGTACAAAGGAAAAAATAGATTGTCTTAATTGGTTATTCGATACCTTTCCTCCAGATGAAATTGGGTTGTGGAATATGCGTAAACCTATGGTAACTAACATCTCAGCGAGATACTGGTTTCATCGGCGCACCTACTATATTACACATTGAGCGACATGTCATTTTTTATCAATCACCAATAAAAACCTAAATTAACACGAAGAAAATTATGATGCATTTCTGGTTAGCCTTTCAAGTTTGTTATAATTTTTCTCGACCCGCATCAAACATTCGTTACTGTCTGGGTAAGAACGGCATTTTGATACCATTTTACATGTATCAGTTGAGTAGTATCTACGACAGTTAGATTGTCTAATCCTCTTTAGCTTTTTTAGTTTCTCTCGTTTCTCTTGTTTTGTTGGGCGCCGTTTTTCTGTCATATGACTAGTTCGCTCTGCATTAGAGCAGCTTCTTTTTGAATTGACCAAAAAAATCAATCAAAATACAACGAAGGATCTATTCGAATAAGCTCAGCCAACATAGTGCCAATGTATTTTGATACATCATTGGAAAGTTTATGGAAGTTGAGCACCTTTAACGCATATTTTATTTTGTTAATTTGAGGAACCATGACTCTCAATTTAACCAAATTGTGTAGCGTAGTTGCCATCCCAAAAATACGCCGGTTATATAATACTGGTGTATTTTCATAGCATGAACATGGAAGACCATCATCTTGCTTTTGCACTAGAAGTTGCGATGGTGAGTGACCATCTTTAAGAGACAAAGTAATACCTTGAGTCCCCATCCAACTTAACTCTCTAATTCTAAAGTTGCTTAGGCAAACTATTGGTGTGTCAAGATACAGTGCGTATTTTTGTTGGGGTTTTATGGGACATTGGCTTACAATTCGATAGTGCTTATCAAATACCATAATCGTCTTGAGCGCTCTATCAGGTCTTAAAGAACACAACGCTAAAAAGCAATCATAAAATGTGGGCACAAATTCAACGCATTCATTATCCAGCAAAAGAACTTCCATATTTTTCACAGAAAGGCGATTCAATTTTGGCCATGACAAAAAAACGTTAGGACGTTGCGGTTTCTCCCAAAAACGACATCAATTGAAATATTATTGATCGCAATTCGATAGGTAACTGCCCAACCTTGTCGAGCAAAAATCGTATGACCATCAGCCTTAATTTGAACGTATCACAATTGCATTTGACTGGTTCAAAATCTGTTTTGAAACACCTATGACAATAAAATCCGACGTCGTTTGGGTCATTAGGTGGATGTTGCGTGAATAGTGAAGTGACATAATCCTCAATTTTGATTTTCGCTACAAAGGGAATTGAGGTTCTATAATCAGCCCAAGTTGTAAGTTTTTTAACTAAGCATGTATTTTTAATCGCGAGATTATGTTCACAAAGCCAAGACCAATAACATTTGCAAGTTGAACTCTTGTATTGATGGTGATTATTGGGCTTGGGCATGAACCACATTCCTAACATTTCCGTCCCACACTTGTCACACAACGTGGTTTGATAATCTTTTGTGCATTGTCTGGCTACCAAAGACAATGTTTCATTACCACGCCAATAAACAATACCACATTTGCCTATAAATTTGGGATCATCGAGCAACCTTTCTTCCAAGTTTCGGTTGTTGAAATCTAAAACGAATTTAAACTTGAGCATTTTCTAACCCATCAAGAATTCAATTTTTGAGAAAGTGAACCGTGACAAAAAAATAAGTTCGCCAAGCGAACACTTTTTTGGGTAGATTGAGCAACTTAAGTTGAGTATCTCAATACTGCTGAACCGTCACTGATCAACAAGAAGTTGATTGCGATAGCTAAGACGAGTAAATCAGCAGGGGTAACTGAACTGACATATGAACTAGTGTATTGTAAGAAGAATTCACGCGCTCGTGAAACGTTGATGTGTCCTGATGGTTGGTAACTGCCAGGATACAAACAGAAGTTCAACATAAACGCACCTTGATCTTCAGGTGTGATGATCTTGTCTTCACCAAAGGTGAATGGTAAGTAATCGCGGAAGAAGTTTCTTGGGAGTTGCATAAAGATGTTGATACCATGTGCTTGTAATTGAAGAGTGTCGATGGTATCTGTTGATGTTGCAAAAGTGGTTCGGCCGCTTAATTGTTGGGAGAAGTTGACTTTGTGTTTAATTGATACTGAGTTGAATGGAACTGAATCATCAGTCATAACTTCACTGTGAGCCTTAGCTGATTCACCGCAAACATTATCGGTCAACAAAGTGAGGTTATGCCAATCACGATATTGATTAGGATTGTTGCTCGCAATGTTGTATTTTGGTCTCAAACCAACATACATAGTCTCTGTTGGCCATTTGAGTTGGTTGAGCAAGACGTTGTCAGAGGCAACTTGTTTGGTGTCAGTTTGGAATCGGTGGACTCGGATAAGAGTAAATCCAATTCGTTTAATGAAGATGTCGTGAATTTCAGGATTGACAAAGATGTTGTTGATGTATAAATCGAACAACATAATTTGTTGAGTTGAGTCAATGACAGAATTGTTGGCCAAAACGGGTTTGTAGTAAACATATTGTTTAACATCTTGAACTTCGAGGGCAGCAGCAGTACCTTTTCCAACTCCAGCGACTGAGGTTTGTTGATCGACGGTAAGTCTGAGGAATAAGTTTCCTGGTGCAGTGAAGAGAATGTTAGCTTGAGATTCCATATCGATAGTAATGAAACGTTGTCCGTATGGGATGGAAACTGATGGAATGGACAAACGACTATCCTTGCAATACCAAAAGATCAATGGAATCCATAAATCTAATTGTGGTTGGACAAGTTGAGGAGTTTGCGGACCGTTGCAAACTTTGATCATTTTTCTTGCGGTTGTGGATGCATTTACTGGTGAAGCTTCAGCTGGACCACCAGAAACGTTAACCAAGTTGGAAATAGCCGCTGGGAATGAACTTGCTCCGTTGATTGAACATAAATCAGAGTAAGCATCAAGAGGAACTTCTTGACCCAAGAGACGTTTCCATCCAGTTTGTTTGCCAGGAGCGATCATGAATTTTTGTGTAAACATCATGGCTTCTGCAGTATACTCATCCAAGGGATTTCCATTGACCTCAAATCGGACTTTCTTGAACAATCGTTGTCCAGGATATTCAGCGTATCTTACAAAGTTTTGTGCAGCAGCTCCAACTGCCAAGACGGTTCCAGCATTGTCAACATATTCGTAAGTGTATTTTGTGTAGGTTCCAGAAACGGTATTTTCAACACCAGAGACTGAAGCGGTTGAAGTTGTGCTTTGATTGACATTTCCAATGTAAGTTGGAAATGCAGGAACGGTTCCAACAGAAGCACTAGTTGCGGCAAGTCTTACATTGACAACCATATCGCAAAAGAAGTCCCCAAATTGGGGGATGGAAAATTGGGCGCTTGCTCCAAATCCATTTGAGCCGTTGTTGGTTCTGGCTTTATTATATTCATAACCGATGGCTGCGAATGGTTTGAAGTGAGCATTGACGAATAAAATGTGAGTTCGTTCCAAGTCAACAAGGGTTGGAGTTGGGTCGGCGAATCCTTGTTTGGCACGCATGCACATGATATCTTTGATTCTTTGATTCAACAACTCCGTTGCCATTATCATTTTGTCGGCTTTACCATCATTGGCGATGAGTTTGAAAACTCCTGCTGATGACATTTATTTGCAAGTAGTGTGCTTGTTACAGTAGGGGTGGGAATCATGAGAAAAATAATAATGCCCTTCAAACAAGAAAACCAAATAAGCGAATATAATTTTACATTTTGCAAAACTATGTCAACTCTAGACCATGCAGATTTTTAGGAAGGGCAAACACGGAAAAATGAAACATTATATAATTTTGACCGACTTTCTTTGTCGATTTTAAGCGACCCTATTTTTTGGGCTGGCGGTTAACAAAAAATGAACCTCCTCGCGAAGTTACAAAGTTTTTTGACCCAAATTGCTGTCACATTCAAACACGAATCCCGCTAACCACCATACCCAAAGGCCGGTCGTAAGAACCCCAACTATACCACCTATAACGGGGTTAGACGAACTTGTTAACCCCACAACAAATAGGATTATCAACAAAACAATAACCTGTGCAAACTTTATGCAAATCATGCGCGCTCGTTGTGTTTGGGAGAAACAAAATCAAAAAAATACATTTTGTTTGAACCAAAAAATTGAATACCAATTTACCAATCAATAATGGACCGCCTTCTCACAAACGCAATAGCAATTTTATCTATCGGATTAGGCGTTAGCATAATTGTGTACGTAGGTTGGTGTGATGTTCGATACACAAAAAGACTTTTGACGAAAATAGTTGGTAAACATCAGGGCATAGTATTCACAACTCGCGGAGTCCCACACTCTCTTAACCAGATATTTTTCGAAATATGGAAATGGACCCTCGATGGACCCAAAAATATCGGTCAAATATTCATGATTGACCATCCATTTACCCTAGGATTTGAAGGACATGACGCTGGTGAATTAACGATATCCATATGTTCGCTCGCGCAAATTACAAAATTTAAAGTCGATCTAAAAAATCATTCCGAAGCTGTGGTTAAGGATGCTACATACACTGCTTATGTGTTAAACGACAAGTTAATTATCGACAAGACAAATCATCAAACTTAACACCCCCAAATCAGGTTTGTTTTTTTTGACACCCTCTCTCAAAAATTGATTACGGTTCTGCTAACTCAATAATGAGCCAACTTGTCGCAGACGTTGTGTCGATTTCAACCTTCGTATTGGTTTTTGCCTGGGCCACCTGCGTTGATTGGACAAAAGCCCAAAATATAAAAATCTCAAAGGCAAATGGTCCTTCCTCGTCGAGATGTGGCCATTGGGGTTCGGAGAGCTTCTGTGTAAAGCGCCTTATTTTTTTGCGTAGCCAAGTCAAAGATATTAAAAATTGAATACGCAATTGGTAGTCCAATAATGAACGACAAAATTGCAAATTGCTTAGTCTCAGTTACGGTAGGAGTTATCGCGGGACTTGTTGTCTGGTATTATTTTGAGTCTGACAGAACATCAAAACAAATAGTTGGCAAATATAAAGGTATTGTGTTTACAACCCAGGGCATTCCAAGAAGGCCGGGCCAAATGTTTTTCGAAGTTTGGAAATATAACCCCGGCTCTCAAGCAATGCGCGAAAGTCAAACTTGCATCATGGACGGTCCATTCTCTATGTCGCTCGCCGATCCAATAACTGGGATGACGCAAGCTGCTAACATGCTCACAGTGACACTTCATTGTGAATCCCAAAATATTATATTTCAACTGAGTCCAAAAAATTATGAAGGAGCAATGGACGACGATGCAAATTATCTTGCAGAAATTGTGGATGATCGAGTTAAAATTATAAGAATGCAAACTGCCACTCCAACCAGACCCAAGACTCCTGATGACACAACCACGATCGTCAATACTTTTGGCAAAAAGTAAAAACTTTATCTTTTTTTACATACTTGCGTTTTATACAACGACCATGAATTTTCCAAGAGGCTTAACCATGACCTCCCTGCGAGGTAACATAGACAAAAATACATTATCGACGGTCCTGAAAAATTTGATCTCGTCGATTGATAATGCGATAACCGAAGCAGATAATATGGGATTTGATACTTTAGCATATTCTTTGCCAACCTCATTCGGTGTGCGCAAATTGCCCGACGTTGATGCTCAACTTGTGATTTATTATGAAGTTTTGAGAATGTGTCGAACTCCAGAAACAGAAGGTGGTAAGGGATTTATAAACACCACAATAGACACAAAGTCATGTCCTCCCGTTTTGCATTTGAGATGGATTGGTGGTCTCAAACCAGAAGAGAAAACAAAAATGTCAAATTACATTGTGATGTGCTCTACTCCGGTTGACACAAAAAAGGAATTAGCAACCTTGAATGAAAAATTAAACCAGCTGCCCTCCAAAAATAGGACCCTCGCTAAGTAACTTATTTGGTCACTGACATACCGAGTATATTTTTTATCTGATCCGAAAGTTGCTGTTGTTGATATGCTATGAAGATGACAAGTATATACAAAAACACAATGCATAAAACTTCCCATGAAATTGTAAGTTGAGGTGAAATTGATAGACCCTCGCTCTTGTTTGGTTGTTGCGAAAATGGAAGACTGGTTGATTTTCCATCGGCTATTCGTTTTTCCGTTGTGCGGTTGATGTCGGCTGGGTATTTTACGTCTGATAAATAGTGTCTCTGGGTTTCGGGATTTAGTGGATATGTTGGGTAAAATGTGTCGTCATAACCGCCAACTTGGACTGCCAAATTTCCATCTCGTCGCAACCTGGATCGCAAACTAAGACAGTTTGTGCAATCGCAATTTTCTCTGGGTAAGGCAGTTGGTGGTATTCTGGGATGCGCTTGGTAATAATCATCGTTGTTGTGAGGATCAAGTCGGCGCATTTCTTATGTGAAATCTTATAAGAGGGAAATTAAAACACCTAAAAATCATTAAAATTTTAACACAAGTTTTGGAGAATAAGAAAACCAATCAACATGACATATATTTTGGGTGTAATTTGCAATGACTTGAAATAAGCAACCATAAATTTGCGCCACAACCATTTAGAATCCTTCATCGTTAAGTAATCAGATGGCATTTGTAATTGTGACAATTTTCGGCATAACGCCAAAGGACTTTTATTCACAAGACCAAGAAGAATGTGCATCATTACCACTAACCGATCTTACAATGCCAATAAGGTGCGATATACCATCTAAGTTTTGTGGGGTTGATTCGTGGCCAAAACAAACCGATTTACAATGTTGGTTTTGCGACCTTACGACCGACAGTTACCCCAAATTCATACCAAGCAACCCCAGAGTAGAATTAGGTGAAGAATGCTGCGACGTAACTGGTAATTTCCATGAATGGAGTTGTGTAGTGGCGTTCATTAGAGAACGTTTTAAGGAAGAATATGTATCAGATGCCCTTAAGTTGGTGTATATGTTTGAGGAAAAATTCTCAGGCAAGCGCAAAACACATATACAATCTTCGCCTCCTAGGACCAAACTAAAATCGTTCTGCGGAGAGTCAGGCATGACCGACAAAGAATACGCAGAGGCCATTGAGATTTTAAACCGATAATGTAAAACGTCTTTTTTGTCTTAACATTTTAGAAGATCTTGGCATAAAATATGACCAATTCCAATAGGCCTTACATACTTGGTGGATTAAGTTCCATCGTTAATCCTGCCAATGTTAACCCGAGTCGCGATCTGATGGACATTGAGAAGCAAATGGTAAATAGTGGCATTATAAAAGAAGCCGAAATGACCGATCCAGGGGCCCTCTTGTCAAAGGATATGCAAAAATTATCTAGCACTTTTGGATTAAGTTACGATACTCCCAAAAAGAAAGCTCCTCGACCCGCTGCAGAAGAAGAAGCACCAGAAGTTGAAATTACCTCGCAAGTTAAAACAGCATCATCATCCGAGCCTGCTACCATTTTTCCAACCAGCTACCCAACTTATTCATCAATGGACAAGAGTCCTTCGAAAAAACAGGACGAAGAGTCTTCTTCTGAGAGCGAAGAAGAATCTTTTTGGCCAAGCAAATCATCAAGCGAACTTAGCCGGCGCACAAAGGAACAACAAAAGTCACAACAAATATCTCGCATTATGGGCGATGGTGGAGAAGAATATGGATTTGACTTAGAAAGAGAGGAGGATGAAAGGGCCATGATGATAGCCGAAATCGACGAACTTTGCGTCCAATTAGCAAATGAAATTGACCTAAAACATATACCAACTATCGACGATGATACTTCGATGGAACAAATAAGCAGAATTCTTCGATTGTTACGACGCAAAAATGAAACTTTGCGACTGTGTGGATTTGCCGAAGAATCGGTTTTGTTTTTGGTCCACACTTTGGAAGATTTCTTCGATGGTGAGAAAGTTTGGCTTGGTAGATACAAACCTGACTTACGAGGTTGGAACAACCATGTTGGTATGAAGTTGAGGCGCATGAGATATGACGTTCGAGAGGTCATGAGTCAGGTTATGGGCAGCGTGGGTATAAATTCGTGGTTTCGTATTGCACTCGAACTTATTCCAAACGCATTCTTGTATTCCAAAATGAAAAAACAACAAACTCCAGGGCGACAACAATTGTTTGATGCCGAGCTAGCAGAGTCAACCAGAAGATTGCAAAATTTATAATCGATCGGGTACTCACCTATGACCCGTCGATATGGCATCTTTTTGTGCTTTTAAAGGTACGCTCTTTAAACCAAAAAATTGAAAGGATTAAACCCTGTTGAATGGAGAGCGATTATCTCAACAGCTTAATGCTCGACGACTCCTCGTCAAACGAGGAAATAAATCTAAATGCGATTCGGCAGATGGTCGATCGATTAAACGAGGCCACATCGACCACAACTGAGAACGTTGTCCCAAATGTGATACAATGTATACAATCGGCACGTACCTCAGAAATGTCCCAAGCGGTGGTCACTCAATCTTTCATGAGACCTCCCGTCAACAGAACTAAATCCAAAAAGAAACCCAAAGTTGAGAAACCAAGGGATGATAACATAAACTTTCTTGACCCCAACGTCCTGGCCGAAATAGAAAATTTAGACAACCTTCCTAAAGAAACCGACTTTCAATATCCAACATATTACACAACCATAACAGTTAACGGGGATATAACTAATGTTCGATTTCATGAAGAAACTTTGATAAAAATTGTGAAACCGTCTATTGAAGTCCCAAGATATTGGTGCAATTATGGTGACGAGGTACACGAATCATATGTCCCAAAAATAATAAAAACTCCATCTGCGCGCGGTAGGAAGAAAAAAGTTTTACCAGACGCCGATGCTAAACCAAGAAAAAAACAGGGCACTGGTGAATGTTTCAATTCTCAATTAACCTTCTTCATACCAACTGGTCAGTTTGTTAACCAACCCAGGGAGGTATTGGAGCGAGCAAGGCAAAACAACATTAATCCGTATTACCAAATTAAGGTCTTTCGTCCGGGCAAAATACAATTACCCGGCATGAAACCAACTCAGGCAAGGGACATAATAAGGGCAGTTGATGTTGTCTTGAAGGTCCTTAACGAGGTTCTTAAACCAGCTGAGCCCGCAGTTTTAGAATACTTGGGTACCTCAATGAAAAATTATAAAGTCCTTCTAAAATTGCAACCCAAGCAAAAGTTACATCTCGTTCGAATGTTGGGTATGATGTTGTCTCTGCGAGACACCGAAATACCATCTCACCGAAAAGATGGATCAAAAATAACAATCTTCGACGCAATTTACAATCGAGAAAATGATACCAATCTTGCAATATCATTTGCTACTCCCGTGATCGGTAACCCTCTGAAGCTAGTCTTGGTCAAAATTTACATGAGCAGTAAAATTAACATACTTGGTGGTCGATACATGGAAGACACTAAGGATGTATTGCAATTTGTTTGTGACTTCATAAAAGATAGACAAAGTGAACTTATTATCGAAGAGGGGTTGGGTTATGCAAAATTTAAACCAGGTCCACCAAACATCATCATGTCTGACGAACCTAGCGAAGAAATATTATTAAGATGCGATCGTTTGTATTATTGTGCGCATTTACTGAACGAGATGAAGAGGTTCAGTGTGATTTACAAATCAAACGTTGATGAAATTATTGCTGACGAAACAACATAAAAAAGTTGCGCAATGCCGATGTTTTTTTTGGATTTACACAACTCCCAAATTTATAAAAATATCCGCGATCATGCATGCCATCACCAAGAAGAGTCCTTGCAACGAAGTCCCGTAACTTGTTGGAGTTTTGTAATCTACTGCGCCATCTATCCGACTTAGGGCACGATTAACGAAAGTGTCGCTTGACAAAAATAGGAAAAAGAGAAACATCATTATGAACAATTTGTATTGAACACCTTTCACAGCATCGCTTATGATTTCTACAAAACTGCTTTTTGTTGCAGTGTCTTTTGTGGTTGTTGGTAGAGGTTCAGTATCTCCACTCATGGATTACTATAGCGAGACTTAAGACAAAAATCAAACTCAGGATTTTAATCCCAAATTAACAACCACATCCTAGTCTTATTTTGCAATCACTAATTCAACAGTGATAGCTTCATTAGGTCTCTCAACAAATTTAAAGTAGTCCACAATTGTTGATCCCCAAATATTGTCGAAAAAGTATTTCGATTTTAATTGATTCGTTAAATCAAAAGCCAGCAGGTCGCACATTTTATCCAAGTTACTCGTTATGAATTTACCATCTCGACAATAAGAAGTTTTACCCATTTCTTCACAAGCTACGAACATATTAGGAAATTTGTCATCTGTGATTGAGCCCTCAACCGCAAACTCAGACACTATTGACATTAACATTTTTTTCACATCAGCATGTTTCATGCTGCGAACTTTTTGGAAAGTAATTTTGTCAAAGTCATATTTTGCGGCAAGAATTTCATCTGTCATCCTCTTTACATCGTGTCGGTATGAATTGACCCTCTTCATAATGGATACAAAATCTGTCTTATCGACCAAGTTTTTTATGGCGGCCTTGGTTGGTTGAATATTTTTTGGATCGGCTTCAAGCAAGATTTTTTTCAGCGAGTCCCTAACTTTGTCATTTTTTTCCTTCTCAATGTGGTTTACAAATTCTACAACAAAGAGATGGTATTCAAAATTGTCATAAACCGACCTGCCTAATTTTTCAGATCGATGGTCGATAGTTGGTGCCGATTGATCAGCGATATGTTGATTGACTGTCTCAAAATTATGCTGATCGACCATGATTGGCAATTGATCAACTTTTTCTCCAGTTACTTCCGAACAAAAATACCTCATTTGAGTCCCCGCGGAAAATGTTGCAACGACCCCAACTATATTGTCTTTATTCAACAAGGCTATTTTGTGAGTCCATACGATCGTCTCTTTTTGTATAATTCTCAAAAATTGATTGAATTTTTCGACAAATGAATCCAAAACAGAAAATTTTATGGAATGTTGAGTCGAACTAAATGGCGCAAATGTTATTGGTGTTCCATCTGCAGAATAAGATGAATAGTCAACAGGCAAATAAATTTCCGAATTGAGGTATTCAATCAAAATAGCGTAACATTTATTGGAACGGTTAACATATTTCATTTTAATTTTGTCAGAGGAATGGTGTTGCGATGTTTTACAATTGACTGGATCATCGGCCATTGACATTTTTTTGTCAGACTGATTCCAAAAATCTTCGACCGTCTTAAGATTATACAAAAGCTGGTCGTTTGTCTGACCATGCAAGGCTAATTTTTCCAAGACGCATGATACTCGGTCGCCATGAGCAAAACTTTTGGACTGAATTTGCCCAAACTTAAAATATGCATCTTCTGACAGCCCGACTATGGGATAGTATTTTTCCAGAGTCCTCATGACAATTATGTTTTTTGTTCCCGATGGGCGGTTGCCATTCTCAAGTTCATTCCAAAAGTCAACTGAAATATCAAGGTTAATGTCGACACCATCCTTTGATCGATCAACAAATAAGAAAATGCCACAAAATCCGCAAACATAAACCAACTCTGCGAAAATTTTATTCCACTTAACGTTCCCGACTGAAAAGGATCGATGCTTAACAAAAATTTCTACCATTGTGTCCACAAAATCAGACCTCGATTCAAAATGTTCTGGCAAGCGGCCCTTGAAAATATAACCAAACATCTTATCGTCGATCCGTTTTGCCAAACTGATAACCAAATCAGCAGTTGACATGTCAAGACAGGTTGCTATAGAATTTACCAATCCTGAACTAACGCCATCTTTGGTATTTTGGTCAACCCCCAAAATGACAAACTTGTTCGGGTAATCTATGGAGTCAAAAAGTAATCCTCCCAAAATCGATGGCAACTTTGCGAGCCTACCGGGGTCAATATTTTTTCCATAATCCATTATGTGCCGGGCTTTCCCAAGATTTTTGTCAACCTTGAAAGACTTTTTTGCCAAACATTCATCGAAAATTTTCTTCTTTCTGCCGACTTCATCGGACTTTGTTTTTTTGCTACAACATGGCAAACAATATCCCTTGGGGTGGACGTTGGTTAGGAATGAAAAGTTTGGATATTCTGAGTTGTTGCATGCATAATAGGCAGGTTGATTAGAAGTAAAATTGTGGTACTTGTATATTTTTTTGAGACTTTTGTCGGACATTTCGTCAACCTCTTCTTTGCTATACACCGTTGGTTGATGACTCTTCATGCAGATTCTGGAATAAACTTTGTTGACACCATGCTTTTTCAGTTTGTACAATTCAGGATCAGTCTCTTGCAACTTTTTCAACTTGCGCACATTTTTCGACTGGACATTAACAACAGTCTTTAATCCTTCGTGGGACATTTTGTAGAGGAATGATGACAAATAAGAAAACACAATATCAAACTCAACTTCATGAACTCCATAAATCTCAAACTTTATACCAGTTGTCCGATGTTCCATTTTCAAAATTCTTCCATCGTAATGCTGATCCCATTTTTGTTTTATCAAGGGGTCACTAAGTCGGGCGTAATAATTTTGTAAAGTTGATCCAGCCGCGACAACAATTTTTTCTACCAAGTTTCTGTCATAACCATGCATGCCCTTGCGAAATGCAAATTCATATTTTTCTGTGGTACCTAATCGAATATGCAAAATACCAGCGCGACTCCACTCCGCTAATTTATCTCTAATCATTTTGTAAGTTTGACTTGTCATGGATTTTTTCCAATCAATGTCAATGTTCATGCCTTGAAAGATCAAATTTTTGTGACCCACTTGGGGTAGCAACTCAGCATTCATAAAAACATAATGACCAAATTTATTAACCGTGTCGACGATGGGGTTACATGTTTTTTGAACGACCTCAATACCTCTTTGCAAATCAACACCATCTTCCTCAAACCATGTAACTTTTATGAAATATGATCCATTGGGTCTTATATTGAAAAATAAAATTTTATCCTCGTTGGCAGCCTTACATGCAATTGTTATACCCGCTCTGTAAGTTGCTAGCGCGGGAAAAAGTATCGGCGTTGCGTGTTTTTGTTTTTTGCATAGGACATAATTTTTATTGTTGTGCGATACATATGCTTTAATTTCCACAATTAACGGCGTGATGGATAATTTGTCAAAAAGGTTACGAATGTTGAGCAAACATGATGACGTTTTAACGGTTGCATTCATTTGTATGATCGCAAATGACATATTTTTTAGACCCCAGTTGTGAACTGCATTTGCATTTTTGTAGATATAGTCTATGATGTTTGACTCAGCATCAAGCATGGGATTTAAAATTGATAAAGGTTTTGACAAATTTGGATATTTGTATCGCAAGTCATCCTCATCAATGAGGTAATCAACAAAACATTGTCTTGTCAACTGAGGCCAAAATTTTACGACAAACCCATAATACAATAGTGAAATTTGATATTCGTCTGACATAGCGGCCTTGATTTGCAATCGGGCTTCAGATAAAAACAACGCAAGATCAACAACATAAATTGTATCATTTTCTATAACAATGTCACTAAGAATTTTGAAACTGTCAAGCGAAATAATTTTCATAATTTGCCTATCGTCGTACAATTTTTTGTCAATCGGTATGGAAAATGTTGTTGTTTTTGGATCACGACAGGCCTCAACAATGTCGACATAATGTATCTCATCAGTGACCAACTTGTACAAAATATGAATTCTATCCTTGCTTTTGTAAAATACGTGTTGCCGGTATGGCGGTATTTTTGAGCAGGCATAAATTTTTTCAGTCAGGTTGGCTAAAGTGTCTTCTGGATAAATTTTAGGATGTTTCAATCTTTTTAGGCCAACCGGAGAAGGACTTTGGTGAAAACTATAGGCCTTGTTGGATGATATTTTTTGTTGATCGGCCTTGGAAATTGTGATCTCATCTTGTGGAGTGTCGTCTGCCAAGAGCATTTCTAATTCTGCATCATCAAAATCGTCCCCACCCACCTTGCCGCAAATTGGGTTGACATGAATATCAATGTCCTCTCCAAGACCAGAAACCATGGCAGGCCACAAAATAATATCCTCTATAGGACTTGCCAAAATGGCCGCAGCAGCAATCTCAACATCATTTTCTATCGTGGTTAACAAGTTGGTCGATGATGATTGCGTTGTTTCGTGAATATTTGTCACCTCCGATGGGTCAATAAAAGTTGCGTCACCAGACCCAATTTTTTCTGGCGAAGAGGGGTCCTTGTTTTTTGTGACCCCTAACTTTTGTTTCCATTGTTTGCCATAATATTCTGACAGCATGTTTTCCCATTTTGCAATATCTTTTTGGGTTGAGTCAACGTGATTTATGGCGTCAAGTATGTTTTTGGGAGGTTCACCTATCAAGCAAAAAGTTGATAATGTCTTATTGCCGCGAGGATCAAGCACAACTATTTTCAGCGGATTGAGGATAAATTTGTTTTGCATTTTGTTTTTGGAGAAAGATTAAAAATAGATTTTGGTTTGTATGCCGATAAAAAATTGAATGCTCGCTCTCTTGGAAAATTAAGTATGTTGTATATGTCGGAACATCAATATGCCAAAATTATCAACGCCGAATTTGGGTTCATAATTGCGATTCCACTTCACAAAAAAGGAGAAACCTTTCATGTGCATGTCAATGGAAATGTCTACCGGGGTCCCGAAAAAAATGAGTATGTCATTCTTAGTCAATCCCTTGTTCTTGTATCAAGGGATTATTTGTGCAAAGCAGAACCGGAACATTTACAAATAATGAAATACGTCACCAATCTTGAAAACGGCAAATATCTTGTCCGACTAAATCAAATGTATGCTTCCCCTGAAGAGATTCAAAATCCTCCAAGCGAGATCGAATTTTATGATTCTTATCCTCCCAAATATTTTGGCGCTCCTGTTTTGTATAAAAATTACATAATTAGTGTTCCGCTTAACTTGAAAGAATGGAGGAAGACTTACATATTTGCTACAATGCAAAGACGAGTTGGTTTCGCCATGATTTGTCATCGACCTTGGTTACCCGACGAGCTCATAAAATATATCGGCGCGCTATTGTGGCAAGCAATTACAGAAGATGTTTCTTGCTTTGTTGAGGATGGTGTATCAGAAATTGCGCGGGTTAAATTTGGAGCGTTGTGATTTTTTTGCAGATTGTCAAAAAAGTATCCCGGTTATCAACGAGGCATGGAGATTTGTTATGTTTTGTATGCGGTCATCATAGTTGGTATAATTTACTTGCTATGGCGATGGTTGCAATACAATCCAACTGAGTCGTCATCTAATGGAGTTCGTAGATCGTGGAATGTTTTAGGTCGATATGACAACAATCAAGAAGCCGCAAACGCAATGGCGGCTCTTCATGGAAAACTAATGAGCTTTCTCGAGATTGCAAAACTAAAATATAAAGTTGGAGTGATTGATGAAGACGCGGTGGTAAAGTCCATGACACCTGACCAACTAACAAAAAGGCAACTCATAACCAACTTATTGCGCAACTATAATCCTGAAGTCCTTTATGAGAACGATGCCAAGCTGAATGGTGGGACTTCATGGACCAATAACAAGGGTGAGTCAATGTATATGTGCCTTAGAAAAGATAGCGACCCAACTCAAATCGAAGATCAAGACATATCCTTCTTTGTTTTATTGCACGAGTGCGCACACATTGCCAACCAACTTACATGGCATCATGATGACTATTTTTGGGATGTTTTTGGTTTCCTATTGCGTGAGGCTGCCGACAGTGGAGTGTATAAACCTATTGACTATAGTCAAAATCCATCCAACTTTTGCGGATTGAAGATATCATATAATCCATACTTTGACGCTAGCGCAAATATATAAGAGCCGCGAGTCATCTTTTTTGTCGGCAAAAATTGAATCTGTCCTCTCTATCTAAATTCAATATGCAGCCAGACTTCAATTATAACTATCACGATGTTACCGGCCTATCCTTTGAAGAAGAGCTTGACGTCGCTCGATGCCTTTCTTGGGAAGAGAAAGTAGAACGCGACACTGCAACGATGATGACTTCTCTTTATGAACCCGAAGTTCGCGAAACCGAAAGCATTCCTAATCCCCGTCATGCTGCGCGGTACAAGACTCCCAATTGGCCAACAGGATGGCCACGAGGTGACCAGGTTGTAGATTTGACTGTCGATGATGAACCCGAAATATCAACAGTTAAACCATCCTACCTCGCTAATGACGCTCCAGTATACATTCCTGGAATATATTCTATGGACTATGTCATGTCAGGTTCATGCAACTTCAATTATGTACCTGTGTATTTAGCGCCGATGATGGTTGCGGAAAATCTCAACCCCAACCTCTTTATCAAATGACTTGTTTTTTGTGTACATACCTTTTTAAGAATCCTATCGCGGATTATGGAATTTGTAGAAGACCCCATCTTGTTTGGCTTTGTGAGTTTTGCTTGCGCCGGTTTCGATGAAGGTCATAGTGTTGCCCATGCTAAAAAAGTGGCAACTAATGTTGTTAAACTTGCGCAAATGGAAAAATTAAACCTCGATAAGTCACAAATGGAATTGTTGGTATGGTTAGGATATTGCCACGATGTGAACGACCATAAATATAAACATATAGCGGTCGGCGAAGAAGCTCTCGAAAAAGAATTTGCGAAGAAGTTTGGTGATGAAGTTGGGGAAAATGCAATTGTCCTGTTTAACAATATTTCTTGGAGCAAGCGAGATGAATCTGTTAAAATGACTGGAATATGGAGAACCTATCAAACATTAATTCAAGATGCCGATTGGTTAGAGGCCCTTGGTGAAGGTGGTATTAAAAGATGTGAGCTATATGACCCAACTAGATCCACTGAAGGTGTAGTCATTCACATTTATGAGAAATTATTCCGGTTGCCTGATTTTCTCAACACCCAGTCAGCTAGGCAAATTGCAGAGGGGTTGATGCAACCGCTATACGATTATGTGGCAAAATATGACGCTGATGGAGCCATAAAACGCAAATTTGTATCAATGAAGTAAGTTGATTGTCGATATTTTTTTATAGATCTGCGATGCTCATGAAAAGTCCATGTTTTTGACTCATACCAAATACATAGAAACGCGCCCCACTATAGACGAGTCATACTCCCCGGTTGAATGCTGTGGTATCAACCGAGCATGCACAATTTGCAAAAAGTCTCCATCGTCAATTAGATACACAAATACAGCGCATCTAGTTTTAGGATCAGATGGAAGTAAAACAGTAGTGACCTTGTGTACCACTTGTGAAGAAAAGGAGTTGGCTAGCATTTCGATCAGTAAAAAGATTTTGTGGTTAAGGCAAAAACAGTTTCGTCCAATTCAAGGACGGTGTTTAGGTCGTCGGTGTTACGTTTGTGGTGGATTGAGAGAAAATCAAAGTTCATGGGGTTTTTCGTATTTTATGATGCCCGTATGTCGGTTATGTTATCGAGCTAACTTAATCGCCAATTTGATTGACATTGTTGCTCGACTGAGAGTTAGTTTGGGTACTGATGTGGTAAACTACATTTGTGCCACTTATATGGCTTTGCAAAAATATCATGTTGAATGGTCGATAAAATTGAATATACCTTCATCAAACAATGTTTAAGGAACATCTTGACTACATAGAATCGAACCCAACTGCGCCAATAAGATGTCATCCAACGATAAAAAGAAGTTGGGAAAGAGGCTGCTTCTTTTGTTGCATATCTCCATGGAATACGGTTGTCATTACGTTAATATGAATTGCTTTGCGAATAAAGAAGGGGTTTGCGAGGAGTTTGCGATGTGCGATAATTGCGAACTGAAAAATGGTGGATCGTCTGGCCAACTACGTCTTTCCCCTAAGTCGCTATGGTTAAGGCAAAAACATTTCAAACTAGTTAAAATGACTAGGCACGAAAGTTCGCATATGGATAATATTATAGCAAACTGTTTTATTTGTGGGTCTGGTCAACATTATATAAAACCGTTTGGTTGGTCCGCTTTGGACGGATTAGGATTATGTCCTCCTTGCGTTGAACAATGGCTTTTGTCAATAAGTTTGGATGCAGCGTGTCGTATGAGGTTGTATTTTCCAATCGAAATTGCAAATATTATCGGACAATTGATATTCAATTTGTTGGTGCAGGATACGTAATTATTCAAATGCGCACAAAAAATAAACCCTCGCTCAGGCAACAAGTTTTTTTCCTAACTCAATCAACACGGGAGTGTTAACTTCGGTCATAGTGGGCATCGATTTTCCGTAGGTTCTAGGTGATTTGGGAAAGAGGGTTCCATTTATGGGATGATGAGTCATGGTCCTTTTCTCGTCAAAAGCCTTTCGTCTCTTCTTAAGTTGCGCCTTGGTTGCCATTCTTTTGGGCATCATACAAATGTATCCAACGCATCTCACATTTGGCAATGCGCGATTTTTCTCTGACTCTGACCCACAATGAATTGTTCGACTATCCCACAATACCATCGATCCGGCTGGGCATGTTATGCGAGTTGGTATGCAACCTTTTTCTTTATAGAAAGCAACTACATTATCACCGATGCGCTCAAAATTAGATTTTGGACCCTCGTTGAGTTTGAATGCAGTTGCTACTTCGCGATGCAACAAGTGACTTTTGGGCATGACGATCAATGACGCATCGTCATCGCGAACTTCTTTTGCAGTTACCCAAGATTGAACACATTCGAAATCATTTCGTTGATAACTTTGGTCAGTATGCAACCACATTTTATGAAAGTGACCCTTCTTTGTAACCTCGGGAGGTAAGTGGATGCTTGCTCCATCGAAGCTAACTAGTAAATCTGAAGTACCCCATAAAGTTTCAAACACCTTGATGACTTTTGGATTTTGCCTGACATCCCAGAGGAATTGTGCTTGTCCAACACCATGATGTTGTATAAGCATTGAATGTAGGGCACATAAATTAGCGAAACCACTCCATGTCGTCTCGTCATCTTGGCTCAATGGAACTTCCCATTTGGAAGAGATGTGTTCCAGAAAATCCCATGCACCATTCATCATACTTTCACATTCATCTTCGTCAAGAATATTTGGTATAATAGCAACACCATAGATTGACAGAGTTTCCTTAAGGTGGGTTAAATCGGTAATGAATGACGGTCTTTCCATCTAAGTTGCCCTCGTATGAACAATTCAATTTTATTTATTTTATAAAATTATAGGGGCATTGAATCATGGCAGTTGAACAGCGATTGACTAACGTTATTGTGACCGCTTTTGTTCCGGGATGGGCAAAAGAAAAATTGTCTTTGCAAGGGCAAACATTAAATTGGTGGCTTCGATTCGAAGTTCCCGAATTAAAACTGAAGTTCACTGTTGAATCGCCAGCGAGATATTCTTTGGCAGCGTGGACAGGGCTCATCACGAGCAGCTACCTCATAAGTTTCGAAGATGTTCATCGTCATACAAAA
>JACCDX011691759.1_pt1 | contig 19462 bp, 22 predicted proteins | sample 7449681 | NCBI WGS metagenome assembly JACCDX01 (sample SAMN15323450, study PRJNA562643) | freshwater metagenome | isolation source: river surface water | place: USA:Blue River Watershed | collected 2017-08-18
CCTGATCCTCAGGCTGATGTCGAGCCCCGAGGCGAACCGGGAGCGGATGCGGCAGTTTCTGCAGCGGGTCGAGGACGAGTGCGTGCCGGCGTCCCTGGACTGCGTGCCCGAGAACGCGAGCGCGGTCACGCAGCACGGGACGGTGCAGGCGCAGGGCCTCCTCACGGTGGACAGCCAGCACTGGACGCCCGAGCTGCCGGACCGCATCGGCATCTACCACGCGTACATCCGGGGGTTTAATCGGGACGTGCGCAACCACAGGCTGTTTATTGGATGTTCCGGCGGGATGAACCGGGCGAGCGACGCCTTCTGCAACATGGTGATCGACGTGGGCAAGAGCTGGACCCCTCAGGCGCGTTTTCCATACGGGTGATATTCATAGAAGGATTTGGATTTCATAGCAGCACAGAAATGGTCTTTGCTGTCTTTCTGCCAGCACTGTCTGCATTTGCCTTCTAGATAACTCTTTGCAGCCACAATAGCCTCAGGGTGACTTTCTTCAATACTTGTTCTCAGTTCTTGACCTTTGCTTGTAAGCGCAAATTTAGTTTTAACACCAGCTATCCACAAAAGATAAGAGGGTGCCGTTTTAGAAACCTCACGAAGAGTCTTTCCTGAATGTACCCCAAAGCTCAAAACAAAATCGTCTGACATGCAATTTGAAACAATAGAGACTAAGACACACGCTTAAATTCGAGCAAGATTATTGTTGAATGCTTTTTACGCCCAGGACATCTGCGAGTCGCAAGAGGCGTGGTGGCTGCGCAAGGGGTGCAGGCGGGCGCGGTGCCGGCTGATCAAGGGCCTGGCGGACGCCTTCGAGATCCCGGTCGCGTCAATCCAGGTGCCTCTGCTGCTTGTTCACGGCGATGTCCTCCACCACGAACGTCTGCACGAACGAGGTCCAGAGGTCGTCGAAATTGGCCTGCTGCAGCACGGGGTCGTAGCCGATGGGGTAGGTGATGGCGGCGAACGGGGAGAGCATGGCCTGCGCTTGCCCCAAGCCGCCGCTAATATACGCCGCAGGACATCCAGGCGCACGAGGGCGGGGAGCTGGCCAACTTCACGTCCGACACCGTGGAGCACGACATCCTGCCGCACGGGGACGGGCAGGTGGCGGTGTACAACCTCTGCACGGACACGACGCGGCACATGAACGGGATCGTGACGAACATGCACCCCGGCGAGGGCGTCTGGCTTTTTAGGTGAGATTGAGCAGGAGCACGGTGCACCCGCTGAGCAGGAAGGCCACCACCCAGGTCTCGTGGTTGCGCACGCGGTCGGCCTGGAAAAAGCACATGGGCAGGAGGCAGTCGTTCTGCTCTGGCGGCGGCTTGCTGGAGTGCAGGCCCTCCTCGTCGTGGCCGGCGGGATCCACCGTCTTGTTGAGCTTGGTGTAGCTGAGATGGCTCAGCAGGACCAGCCCCGTGGCGAGCAGGGTGGCCCCCACGATGAGACCGATTGCCATGTTCGAAGCGCGAGCTTGTTTGCCGGGTTAAATACAGGGCCCGCGCCTGACGGGCCTTTAATGCGCAGGGGGGCTGCTCGCGCCGGCTGCTACGGGAGCATGTTCGGGGACCGCCTGACCTGCGGGGCGTTCCCGACGTCCTCGCCCTGCGTGCGGCGCGCCCAGTCCATCGCCGCGCAGGACACCCCACAGCTTGTGCGCCTGCACAGCCAGCGGGTCCAGTCGGCGCAGTACATGTGCTTCGACGAGGCCTACTTCAAGACGCTGGAGAGCATGCAGTGGAATCGCGACAACGGGTGCCTGGAGCTGATCCCCATCGTCGTGGGCCTGCCGTGACAAGAAGTAACAGCGGGCGTTTGCGGGCGGGATTGCGTGTTGACACTGGCCCCCCTCGCTCATGGCCGGCATCCTTCGCAGCTTCTACTCCGAGCCCCCCACGCTGCTGGACATGCTGGTGGAGTGCTCGCAGTTCATCGACAAGGCGCGCCACGACCCCGGCTGCTCGAAGAAGGACGTGCTCGAGAGCATGGAGAATCGCATGTCGCTGCTCGTGGGCAAGGTCGCGAGCCACCCCACCTCGACCGCCTTCATTGTGTTTCCGCCCCCGCCGGCAGAGGACGAGCCTCCGAGCATGGCGATGGACTAGGCTCTCGGCGGATGCGCGAGATCACGGCGGGCTGCTCCGGGGAGATGCTCGAGATCATGACGGGCTGCTCCGTGGAGGCGACTTGTTGGCGGATGCTCGAGATCATGACGGGCTGCTGGACGATGGCGGGCGGCGGGTCCTCGCCCACGGCCTCGAGCAGCTCGAGCTCGGCGTCCAGGTCCTCGTCCTCCCCGCCGGCGGCGTTGAGCGGGTTGGCCAGCACCTCGGTGATGTCCTGCACCTCGCGCATCTGGCCCTCGAGCTCCGTCATGACGTTCTCGACCTCCTGCACGCCCACGGTGATGCCCGCCTTGCGCATGGCGACGGTGGAGGCCTTGAGGGTCAGGGTGATCTCCTTGTCGAGCTCGCTGGTCTTGATCGCGTCGAGCTGGGTGTCGACGAGGTTCAGGCCGTGCCGGAGGCGCTCCAGGCGCTTCTGGACCCTCCTGCGCTCCAGCAGGCGGTTGCGCGCCGCGAGCGTGTCGCCCGCCCGCTTCTTGGCGAGGGCCTCGTCCGACAGGCGGCTGACCACGGTCAACAGCTCGCGCTCGCGCGCCTCCATGTTGCGCCTGCACTGTTCGAGGCCCTCCTGCGCCGTGACGACCCCCTCCTCGGCCGGCTCCGTCAGCACCCGTCGGCGCGCCCCGAGCCAGACGGTGGCCAGCGCTTCCAGGAGGCAGTTCATTCGGTCGGAGCGCGCAGGGTCACTGAAATACACCGCGGGCCCAAGTATATATGTGCCTTGCGCACAGCAGTTCGAAGAATTAAACCCGATGATATCCAAAAAACGAGCGCCGACAACCAAGCGAGAGGTCGCTTCCTTCACCGTGCCGAGCCCCTGCTGGCAGGCCGTCGCCCAGGTCGAATACGCGACCGGCGCAGATGAGGAGGACGCGGCCCCGTGGTGCGAGAAGGCGCAGGCGCTGCACCTGGCGAAAAAGCAGGCCACGGCGAGCTTTTCGCGCATGTCCATGCAGCCGGGGGACGCGAGGCTGCAGGACTCCTGGACCAAGGACGAGAGGAACGTGCTGCGGGCGCGCGCGGACCTGCTGCACACGCTCATGACCGCGGAGGCCGACCCCAAGATCTGCCTCGAGGTCACTGACAGCAAGCCAGCCAGGGTGTGCGTCATGTACAACCGGATGCGCTGCGAGGGCGACGTGGAGCTGGGGCCCATGCAGTCCACCATGTCCTGGGTCGTCCACGGCGCCGAGCAGTCGTACCAGCAGCTGGTCACGATGGGCGAGCACGCGCAGGCCTCCGTGCTCGGCAGGCTGCTGCAGGAGACGCACAGGTCCATGCCAGCCAACAAGGAGGTCCTCCAGGCGCTGTCGAGGCTCCTCGTCCGGCCGGCCCCGGACCGCCTGCTCCAGGCCGGTCTCGGCCAGGGGGGTGGGTGCACGCGCGTCATGCGGGGGGAGCTCGTGTCGTCCAAGGAGCACCCGGAGTACGAGATCGCGTGGGGCGCGCTGGACGTCAACGTGCAGGAGGCCTGGCAGAACCCGTCCACCAACGCGGCCATCCGCCTGTCGGTGCTGGAGGCGACCCACCAGGCGACGCGCGAGGCCTCCCGCACCAAGCTGCCCCTCTGGTCCAACACGGCCTACCTCCAGGTGCGGATCCGGCACAACGACGAGAGCCACAACCTCATGTTCACGCCCTTCTGCGACAGCGAGGCCTGCACCGTCTCCCACGTGCAGTTCGCGCAGAGCGTGTTCGACCACAGCGGGCCCGAGAGGGGCATCCTCAACCTGGGCCAGAACCCGGACGCCATCCACGCTATCCCGCTCGGCACCGTGACCCCGATGCGGGCCTACGTCTGCCTCAAGGCCCACAAGGCGAACCGCCTGAACGAGGCCCAGCTGAACTACGTGCACTCGAGGGGGCTCCTGCAGCACAGGGGGTTCGACACGCGCCTGCTGCCCCCGCCGGAGAAGCTCTTCACAAACTGCAAGGCCGCGATGCCCCCCGCCAAGTCCACGCGCGTTTCCGGCATGGGCGTCGACGTCATGGCCAGCTCGTACCACCTGGCCGACCAGGTGTACACCACCATCACCGTCGTGCAGTACCCGCCGTTTGGGACGCAGTTTTTCAAAGCGCCTGCATCTCAGGGTGCTTTATGTGTGGCTCGAAGAAGTCACAGGACTATTGGTGTACGCCCAGTCATCTTCAACCCAGGTGCACGTTCATTCGAACCAAAACAAAAAAGTAACAAACAAAAAGGCGACAAAGACGATGATGACAGAGATTGTCTGTATCCTATCCCGAGATCCGAATTCGAAATTCTATATGACGAAGACGGACATGCAATTCACAAGGCATGGGCATGGGGAGACGCACTAGAGGAAGGAGAGTTTTTCTTCATTGATGGGCTAGCAGGCGATCCTTATGAATTTGATGATAGGTTGATCTTATTCGAGACAGTGCACGGGCTTCATTATCCTCAAGTACAAGATAAGCTACAGGATATCCGTGATGCCATGATCGAACAAAAATGGTCTGATTGGGACAAAACATTATCTTTTTATGAAAATATGAATCAAAACGAAAAAATCCAGGATTTCTGGATAGAAAAATGGCACGAATACTTCAAAACAAGCACAGAAGTTGCTACAAAAAACATTCATCAGGATAAAGTTCCTAACTCGTTCTGGTATTGTAAAAGCCCAATAGTCTGGGCAAAAGTCTTTCTAGATTTGGCAACAGAAAACGATGTTCATCTTTTGAATCTTGACAAATATGTTGAAGACAAAAACACAGAACACATGCAATTTGATCCAGAAAGCATGTTTGGTCAACGTGTACTCTATGCTATGAATGAACCAAAAATTTGGCTAGAACATTTCAAAGAGCAAGGCAAACTGGATCCTCTCTTTGTTTATGCTGCACTGAATGGCAGGATGACTGGTAGGACTCGAAATAAAAATTTGTTGCCAGGCAACAAGTCAACACACAAAGTTCTAACTGCAACAAAAACGTCAGAAAAAATACCCCTTCCTATTACTTCCCGCACAATTTCAAACAAGCACGACCAGAAAGACACGGTCAAGACCCTTCAATCCAGGATCTGCGCGCTAGAATCCAAGCTGCAGAAAGCCAGCAACAACAAGAACACCCAGGCCCTGCTGGAGAGGGTGCTGGAGCGGCTGGAGGAGGCCTAATACTCCAGGTCCTGCAGGGCCCCGATCTCGTCCAGCGCGAGCACGGCGTTCCAGTGGGAGCAGTAGCTAGCGCTTGCGAAGAGCTCGTCCGCCACGTCCTTGGTCAGGGGCTCCTCCAAGGGGGCGTCAATGATCATGCACAGCTGGTACAGGTAGTAGGCCCTGGACAGCGGGATGCCGCTCTTCTGCACCCGATCGATCTCGACCATCTGCCAGTTGGCGCGGAAGTCCATGAGCTGGTTCGTGAACTCCGGGGGGTAGTCCTTGCACAGCCGGATGATCCTGTGCAGGAGCGCGTTGATCCCGAACTTGCCCAGCGCCGCCTGGAAGTCGGTGGACACGACCTGCCAAAGTGTTGTTGATGAGAATGAATGAACCGCTTTGCACGCCGATTCCTCGTCCTTACCTGCCTCGATCTTCGCACGAGCACGCGCAGGACCTCCGTGGGCACAAAGTACTCCGTGATTCCGTGCGGCACGTTTTGCAGGCCGAGAATGTGCCTCACGAGCGGTTGAGCGACGCCCTCGACCGCCATCACCATGCGCCTGCAGATCTGCTCGATCAGCTCGCGCGAACCCTGCTCCGTTGTGGAATACATCTTCTGGCCTAACACGGTTGTCAAATTACTCCTGCGGGGAAAGAGGTCGCGGCAGTTCATGGCCTCGCAGTAGTACTTTTGATGCCACTGGATGAAGTTCACGCCCGTCTGCCGCAGCCGCGTGAAGTGCTTGAACTGGATGAGACGGAACATGAAGAACGACACGTACAGATCCAGGACCCCGTAGTGCTGATGCAGGCCGTGCGAGAGCCTCTCATTGTCGGACGTGACCTTGCCCTGCTCCAGCAAGGTGGCTATGCAGGCGATCTCCAGGACCAGCCAGCACTGCTCGAGGTAGAAGGTCCGGCACGCCTGCGCCCAGACCGGCGACAGTCGGGTGAAAAAGTTCACCCCTCCCGCCTGAAAGGGCAGGCACAGGTGCAAGAAGTAGGCCACGTGCGTCGCGTCGGCGTCGGACTCGTTTCTCGCCGGGTGTATGTTCCTCACAAACATGGGTGCGACCGCCCATGTCCCATAGGCGTTGGCCAGCGGCGCCCGGTTGGTTTGCATGGTGATCTGAGCAATGGGCTGGCCCATTTGCGAGAGGATGCTATTCGGGTTCCTGTTGCTCACCGTCCTGTACCCCACAATGTACCTGAAGTCCGCCAGCTGTGTCATCACGGAGTTGCACCCGACGCACGCATCGAACGTCTGGTCCAGATTCTGTTGGATGGGGCGGAATGCAGGCCTCAGCGAGTTACGAATATAGGTTTTCAATTTGCTCAACTTGAAACGCATGTTGCGAGGCGGTCTGGTCCATGTGGCCCCTCCTGGGTCCTTGTCCGCCGACGTGGGCGAGCGAAAGTACAGGAAGGGCGCGTTGTTGGCGTTGGGCACCACTGCATTCGCCGCCACCACGAATCCCGCACCCACGTCGTTGTCGTCCGTGTGCCTGTTGCACATGTACTGCAGGGCCGTGCCGTGGTGGGACTCGTGAAACATGTGCGCCGCATGCTTTCGGTCGGAAAACTTGGGCACGTTGTACAGCTGGCGGATTTCCGGATTGTTCAGAAACTCCGACTGCAGGAACACGACCGACAGCACGGCGTTGCGATTGAAAAACTCGATTTTACTCAGGTCGGGCAGGAACGGCACCCCGCACGACAGGCACAGGCCCGCCTGATCGTCCATGCCCTACCCTACAGCGGCCGTGCGGTCGGGGCACTTTTATAGCATGCCCACGAGACTGGGCTCCGAGGTGCCGTCCGCCTTGAGCAGGGAGCCGCCCACCACCGGGCGCGCCCCCCGCTTGCTGCCGCCCGTCTTGCGGGTCTTAGCCGCCGGCTCCTGCGGGGCCACGATCGCGTCGTCGGTGAACTCCAGCCTGCCCAGCCAGTCGGGCTCGGCCTCGTCCGCGGCGGGCAGGGGGGCGCTCGCCACTGGTTCCTCCACGACGGGCGGGTTGTCTGCAGGGGGCGCCGCGCTCTGCAGGCGCTCGAGCCTCAGCTTGGGCTCCCACCGTGGCGGGGCGGCCTGGACCCTCGCTTGTTCGCGTGGTCTGCGCGTCCTTGCGTCTGAACGGGGCGCCACGATGGGAAGCGCCTGCCAGAAGGGCTGGAACGTGATATCAATGTGGTTGGTGCGCAGACTGTTGGCCAGGTCGTTGTTCCAGTACTCGCCCACCCCGTACTTGCCCGTCTGGATCTGCGCCCTGCCGATATGCCAGTAGCCCAGCTCCTGCCAGAGCGGGAAATGCTCGTATTGCATGTCGCTCCCGTCCCACCAGTCGAGCCTGCAGTGTTTCGCGTTCCATGCCCGCATGGCGATCCGGTTGTGGGCCACCTCGTCGTCGGCGGGCATCGCAAGATCGAACAGATCCGGCACGAGCTGCCAGACGAAGCCGCCCGTCTTGCTCTCCACGACCGTGGACTCCCAGGTCTGGCGCTTGACGGACTTGTAGTAGTGGTTGAGCGTGTAGGGCTGGACGGGCATGGGTTTGAGGCGGAGCACGAGGTCGTTGCCCGCGTGCAGCTCGTGGTTGTGCCAGATGTTGAGCACGTTGGACTCCTTGCCGTCGATGGTGAGGGACACGACGAAGCTGACGGGCCACGTGGCAGCCCCCAGGGTCGCCTCGTCCTGCCCGCCCTGCTTCTCGGAGCCGCGCGTGATCCCAAACGGCCGGATGCACTGCTTGATGACGTGCAGTATGTCCTCGACGATGATGGGCTTCGTGCCTTCGTAATCCCGCCTGTCCCCGAAGCGCTTGCGATCGAGATTGCTGAGGAGCTCGACCCACAGGTTGCTCGGGTCGTTGCTCACGCCGAGCTGCATGCCGGACAGGATGTAGTTCAGGGTGCACAGGTTGATGAAGGGGTCGATCGCGGTCCCGAGGCCCGCCCTGCGCATGGCCGCGTTCTTCATGCCCGTGCAGAAGATGCTGTTCCGGTCCAGGCGGAGCACGAAGGCCAGGTCGCCGTCGTCGATCGGGTGCGAGACGTCCACCATGTCCTTGGCCGGCCGCCGGGCCTCCGGGAGATAGACGACGGGCACGATCTTCTGGATCTTGTGCGGGATGTTCAGGTACGCGTTCTGGCTCGAGAGGTAGCCGGGCTCGCCATAGGCGTAGGGCGTGAGGTCGCCCAGCAGGGACGAGCCGTAGTTGATCCGGGCGTCGGGCGTGTCGTGCAAGGGTTGGGGCAGGCCTCCAGCCCCAGGCAGCGGGCCCTGGTTCATCACCACCTGCGGGAACTGGATCCCCGTGCGGAGACCACCGAAGAAGTCGCCCATGTTTGCTGTGCTCGGATCGCGCCAGGGTCGCCCGAATTCTTATATACGCGCGCCCACCCGAAGTCGGGCCCCGCGCTTCACTCGCGCCGGGATGATGGCACGATGAATCTCGGTGGTTTCAGCCGATCTATGTAGTTGCCCAGCGCATAGGCGGGCGCGAGAACAGGCCCCGCGAACGCGAGAGCCATGGCCGTATCCAGGCGCGCTCTCTTGTTGTCGTACATGCTCATCGCGTGTACGCACCCGTAAAGGCAGTGGATGGCCAGGACGATCTGAAACGCCTGGGGACGCATGTATCTCTACGCTCGATGCTATCCTGTGTGTTTAACGCATGCTTTCGCGCCTCTTTTTCCCCCGCAGATCTCGACCACCAAGGGCACGGGCGGGGACCTCATCGTGCTCGAGGAGGCGGCCTATGTGGACCCGGGCTTTTTCTATGTGAGTGCTTGCTTGCAACGAAACACCGCCCGTTCTAATTGTGGATAGCAGGAGACGGTCGCGCCGCTCCTGCTCATCGGGAACACGAGCCTGATCGCCATCTCCACGCTCACCTCCGAGATCAACTTCTACACGCGCCTGCTCCGAATGCGGGACAAGGTCACGGGGCTGCCCCTGTTCACGAGCATCAGCGTGCAGCTGGCCTGCCGCGCCTGCATCGAGGACGGCAAGGCGGCGGCGTGTGTTCACATGCTGCATCTAGTCCCCCGCTGGCAGAGCTCGGACCGCCACGTCAAGCTCAAGACCATCATGCAGGTTCGTGTTTTGTTTTGCGGGGATAGAACAGAACAGCTGCCGTTGAGCTCTTTTCACACCGCAGGACCGCCCCGACCTGATCGAGAGCGAGCTCAGCGGCCTGGCGTTCGACTCCAACCAGCAGGTCTTCAAGCCCGCCCACATCGACATCATGTTCAGCCAGCCACCGCCAGAGCCGGTCGTGAACGAGGCGGTGTACATGTTCATCGACCCCGCCGCCGGAGGGCCCCAGAGCGACTACGCCATCCTGAGCGTCACCCGGCACAAGGGGCTGCTCACGGTGCGCGCCCGCTGCACAGATGGACGCGTGGAGAGCTAGCTGCACACCAGTAGCGCCCGACCGCTACTGGCTGCACAGACGGACGCGTGGCGGGAGAGCTAGCTGCACAGATAGGCGTTGCGCAGCTTCTCCACAAAGGACGCGTGGTCCGTCTGGCAGTTCTTGGCCCACTGGGGGATCAGCTCGTCGCACAGGGCGTCGTAGAAGCGCTCCGCCTTGAAGGGGCACAGGCTGCACACCAGGAGCATGCCCGTCTGCCCGTCCTCCTTGACGTTGCCCAGGTTCCGCTTCATGGTCTCGTCCTCGTTCAGCAGGACGAAGAACTTGATCCGAAGGCGGTCCAGCGTGTCCCCCTCCGCGGGCCGCAGACGGTGCAGCGCCTCGATCACGCTCTCGTAGGGGTAGGCGCGCGACAGGTTGATGACCGACTCCTCCACCAGCCGCGCGATGTAGTCCATGTTCGCCCCGTACAGGACGTGCGATAACACGTCGCGCCGGGCCGTGCCGCAGGTCATCGGCATCGACATCCTCTCGGGCTGCAAAGGTGCTGACCCCCCTGCTTGGTCCTCGGGGAAAATGGCGCGCCCTGACCTTCTTGTTTTTCCCGGCCGCAGACCCGGAGCGCCAGTTCGACCTGGTCGTGCGCCACATCAAGCGGATCCGGACGGACGTGGGGCGCAAGGCGTCGCGCTTCTTCATCTTCGTCGAGCGCAACCTGGGATTCGAGGCGGAGCACCACAAGCGGGCCCTCGACCACATCCCGGGCGTCACCTTCTACGTGGACCAGAAGGCCTCGCGGGTCGGGGTCCTCACGACCGAGGCCACCAAGCACGCCATGGCGCAGCTCGTGGTCTCCATGCTGGCCGAGCGCCGCCTGCACGTGCTGCCCTCCCTGTACTCCAACGAGCCGGACGCCATGCGCGCCAGGCTCAGGGAGCAGATGGAGACCTACAGCGCCCAGTTCAAGCAGGCCGCCGACACGTTTGGCAAGGACAAGATCGCGCTGTCCGGCAAGGTCGGCGGCATGAAGGACGACGTGTGCATCTGCCTGCAGCTCGCGGCCTACTACACCCACCTCGAGACCCAGCGTGCGTACGAGCTGTTCTCGCCCCTGGAATGAGGAAACGGTTTTCTCCGAGGCGCATGTCTATAAAAGGCCAAGGGCGCGCCTGACTTTCGGCTGAAGAGACGAGCATGCCCAGGTACGACAGCACGAGACTTGCCAGCTATTTCGACGCGGAGGTGTCACGCGCGCCCGGCATGCGCGCGTACAACCAAGAAAATCTGTGGATCCCGCGTGGCCAAACACCTGCGCAGAAGCCGGACAACAAGCGTTTTCATCGCAGGGGGGACGAATGGGCTCCCGAAGATTGGGGCTATCTAACAAAAGAGCAGCTGGAGGCCCGCAAGAAGAAGGCGCAAGAACAGAGGCAGAAGAGGCAAGGGCAGAAGCCAGGGGGGTTCAAGAAGAAGCGATCGCCGGAACAAATTGCGGCATATCGCGCAAAGTGCAAAACAGTCAAAGATGAGCACGATGCTGCGATGCAAATTGTCATGGAGACCGGCGCATTTGGCCATGCGCAGGTGCTGGAGGTGTTGAAATACGTGAACGCAAGGCTTGAGACACTAAGGACGCGTCAGAGGGAGAGAATGGACGAGCTTAAGAAGGAATTTCCTTACAACTCACCTGGAAAAGAAAACAAGGAGCAGCGTCGAGCTACCCAGACAGCACTTGGGAAAGAGAGGGTATCTCCATTCAAGAACCTCGCGACCCACATGAAGACCTTCGAAGAGTTCTGTCATGAGGGTCCGGAATTTATAGACTTTTTTAACACTGGCGAGGTCCCTACGATAACGTTCATGTCCACCGCGATCTCTTTCCTCAGCATGGCCAAGCATCAGATCATGAAAGCACTGGAGCACAAAGTTTCTCAATCGGCTGACAGGGACTCGACGAATGCAAAAAAATTCCTGGCACACACGCACAAGGCGAACCATTTGCTCGGCAAAATGAAGAGGGGTTGGCATACAGGGATGGTCAAGTCCTACCGCGAAGATGCCGCAGAGCATAACGAGTTCCAGCGCCACATCATGACGGAAAAGTATAATGAGTGGGTGCACTACCATAAGGGCGAGCCTGTGCCAAAATACGTCAGGTACTTTGACCCAAGCAGGCCTCGTCGTAGCAAGGCTGTGAATTCTACCAAACCCCGCTTCGTGTCACCTGGCGATCAACGTGGCTGAAAAAAACTCCGCTCGAAAGCGACCTTGCCGCTCGCGACGGCAAGCCACCCCTGTACAATAAAAAAAGCATGACGATCGATTCCACGTGGCTCTGCGCGTTCAAGGAAGAGCTGCCGCACGCGTTCACGAAGAAGCGCCCGTTCACGCCCGCCGCCGCGTTCGTGGACGGCCAGATCCGCCTGATGCAGGGCATGCAGTCCGAGCCGCAGACCTGGGACGACTTCATCTTTCGGCAGTTTGCCCGGCACCTGCAGCGCATCTTCGAGGTGTGCGACGTGGTCGTGCTGGCCTTTGACAACTACGAGCACGTGCCCACCGCCAAGTGCATGACACAGCTCAAGCGGCGGCGCAACGTCCCCCCCATCCCGTTCTCGGCGCACTCGGAGCTGCCGTGCATGGTGCCGGAGGGCGAGCGCTGGACCCAGTGCATCTCGAATCGGACCTTCAAAGGGCGCGTCATCGACCTGGTGATCCTGCGCCTGCCCGCGCTCCTGCTCCACCTCAAGCCCGGCCGGCGCTTCATCGTCGACTACCAGGACCCGGTGGAGTACCGGTTCAATCCAGAGACGAACCAGATCCAGCGCCGGACCCTGGAGGGGTTTCCGCCCCTCGGGGAGGCGGATCTCAAGTTCGTGCGCCACGCCAGCATGCACGGGTCGCTCCTGGTGGACTCGATCGACGGCGACTCCATCCCCATCGCGCTCATGCACCACGAGGCGGAGCTGCGCAAGGGCCTGCCCCCGCCCAACGTCGCCGTGTACCGTCTGGAGCTGAAGGTGCTGAGGAACGCATGCTCGAATCGCTTTCCAGCCGCGATTGACAGGCCGCTCTTTTGCAGGTGGACATCCCCGTCCCGTGCAAGAAGAAGCGCTCGGCGGCGGAGGCGGCGCGCAAGGCGGGCCGGACCTACGAGTACGTCGACATCCACGCCCTGTATGCCGGCCTCAAGGACGTCATCGCGCAGTGCACGGGCCGAGTGCGGGTGCCGAGCCACGCACCCTACGAGATCACCATGCTGGTCTCGCTCATCGCCTTGACGGGCACGGACTTCTCGCGCAAGCTCCCGCTGGTCACGGGCAGGTCGGTCTACGCGTGGCTGTCGGACCTGTGGCCCACGGTGGTCTCGGCGTTCGACCCTGCCACGTCGTCCCTGCAGGAGGGCCCCGCCGCCGACCTTGTAGCGCTCCTGTACCGTACCAAGTTCAACCGGCATGCGCGCTCCGCCCAGCTGACGGACGTGCTGCACGAGCTGCAAGCGGCCGGCATCGCGCCCGCCACGAAGAGCAAGCTGCCCACGGTGGAGCGCGCGCTGTGCACGGTGCGCAACGTCAACTGGGTGCTGACCTACTGGACCTGCAATCCGGCGCCGGACCCGCTGCAGCCGCTCTACGGATTTCGTACGATGCCAAACGGCAATCCAGGGTACGACGACCAGCCCTAGGTGCCCCAAATAAGAGCTCGGTTGATCAGTATTAAAGCCCCGCCATCTTGAGAGGCGCTGAGTGGTTGAAAAAATGATGAACACGTCGAGTCATTTCTTTGCTGCAACGGCCCTGGTCATTACCGCGGCTGTGATTCACGGCCTGATGCGCACCGATAACAACACGAAGGCCCTCGACATTGCCCGCTACTACACCATGAAGCGCGTCACCGGGGACGTGGACGGCGCCAAGGCGATCGTGGACGACGATACCAAGTGGCCGACCGCCGCGTGCCAGGCCGCCTTCAACACGAGCAGCGCCTCCGATGCCTGCATGCTCGCCAGACGCGCGCTGAGGGATGGCATACTCCTGAAGATGAACTGCTTCGCCTACAACTCGCAGGTGTGCACGTACCTCCGCAACGTCACCGCGGGCATCGTGCAGAATCGAACCGTGGGGGGCCTGACGCAATTCTATGGTCGGAGTCTCGTGGGCGTTGTCCCCGGCCAGTCCAGCTTGACGTACCGCCAGGTCATTCGGACCGCCATCGAGAAGGCGCCCCTGCTGTTCCACGCGTCGTACAAGGCGTCGCAGGCGGACGACTTCTATGTTCTCCGCACGGGGCTCTACAACCTCGTCGCTTTCACCATCTTCGCCAACCTGGTCGTGCACATTCTGGATGAGAGGCAGATGTCCTGGTCGTCTCGTCTGACCATGCGCTTTCTGGTCTTCATGCTCGCCACCCTCCTGCCCACGGGCCTGTTCCTCATCGGCAGCCTGGCGTCCGCTATGACCCTCCTGGTGGCCATCTGGCTGCCCTCTCTCATCGTGCTCTTCTACTACGAGGCTTTCCTCGACGCGTCCATCACCCGCCCCTGGTACGCATTTCTTTTGGATGGTGCCCGGCGTTTCGCGTCTGACCGTTTGTTGCCGTCTTGCTGCAGGGTTCACCCGTTCAGCTTCGCCGTCATTTACGCGTCCCTGAGCGTTCTGGCCCTGACGGAGCACTCGGTCCTCAACTGGTCCATCGTCTTCATCACCATCCTGCAGTCGCACGCGGTGTCCCTGCTCTACATGCAGATCGTGTGGTATTGGGTGGGCTACAACGAGAAGAAGACGCACGACCCGGAAGGCTGGACGTCGGGCGCCGCTCCAGCCTTGTACCAGACCAAGGAGATGCAGTACGCCCTCCTGCTGGCCATCGTCCTCGTGGGCATCATCCCCGTGCTCCAGGCGGTGGGCCCGTACGATTACGACGGCTCGGACCTGTACATCCGGGGCGCCCCGCTGGTGTTTGTTACGCTCTCCGTGTGGGGCACGCTGTACCTGCAGAGCATGCAGCTGAGCGATCGCTACGGCAAGGACAAGAAGGAGGACATGCGCTCCGGCTCAGACGGCAACAGCGCGCACCACATGATCGTGTACAAGGCCACCCGCATCACCGCCGGCAAGCTGGCCGTGTCCCTGCTGCTCATCATCTTCGGCGTCCTGTACGAGTTCAACATCGTCGGGCTCTACTTCCGGACACTGCGCGCCTACAACGACAAGCTCCCGGAGCGCGCGTGGCAGTTCGACACCGCCAGCCGGTTCACGATCGGCACAGGGTTCCTGCCCGCGCCCACGCTGTACCTGTGATAGCCGCCCCTCTTCGGGCAATCAAGGCCCCTCCCTCGTGTATATAAACGCATGTTTCGCGCCACGGACCGAATCACGTCGAAACCATGGATCTTCATTCGCTGCATCACCCGACCAACACGCAGAACAGCCGCCAGCAGTCTTCGTCCTCGAGGACCGACGCCGTCCACTGCCCCGCGGAGAGCGCGCTGCGGTCAGAGCTGGAGAGGCAGAAGGGCGTGGCGAACGAGTGGAAGCGCGAGCTGGACAAGATGGAGCAGATCGCGAACCAGGCGCTGGAGCGGCTGGAGCGCAAGAAGCAGGACAAGCAAGCGCTCAAGACGGAGCTGGCCTCCTGGCGGACCCGATACAACGAGCTGGCCCAGGCGCAGATGCAGGTGCTCAAGACAAAGGACAAGGACAAGAGCGCGTACGAACAGAAGCTGGCCGAATTGCAGGATCAGCACCACGAGATCAAGGAGCGTCTCATTGCCGGGGGCCGGGCGGTGCGCGAGCTTGAAGCCCTGCGAAACGCCAAGGCAGGAGAAGAGGGGCCCGAGAAGCTCCTCACCGCCGCGCGCAAGAAACTGCAGACCGCCGAAAGCGAGCTCGCCTCGACGCGCAAGCGCCTTCAAGCCGCCGAGAGCGAGCTCACCGCCTCCAAAGACAAGCTCCGCACCTCCCAGCTGGAGCTCGCCGCCTCCAAAGACAAGCTCCGCGCTGCGCAGCTAGAGCTCGCCCCCACACGCGAGAAACTCCGGGCTGCCGCAAAGGACTGCTCACACAAGACCGACAAGCTGGCGGCGTGTGTGGACATGCTGATGCGCGCCGAGCAGGTGCTGCACACGTGCTCCCAGCTTCACGAGTCCTCGCAGCTCTCTGCGGCCCTCGTGGAGACGACCCAGAACTTTTCCAAGTTCCGCAAGTCCCTGGACTGCGGCGCGCAGACCGCCTTCTAGGGCGCGGGCGGCACGCGGCAATACGAGGGGCCGTTGCAGCGGCGCCGGTACCTTTCCAGTAGGCTCTGCAGGTGCGCGATGAAGCCCTGCTGGTCGTCCAGCAGCGAGGGGTTCTGCCGGCCCACTTGGTCCAGCAGGTCGAGTTCCACTTGATCCGCCTCCGAGTCCAGCAAGACGTGGGTGCGCATCGGGCTATCCAGAATGGGAAACAGCATCTTCTGAACGACCAGGCTCACCTTGGACGACGCGTTGTGTGCCACCTTGGCGCGCTCGTGGGCCCCGCCTGTTTCGCTTGCAACCTGTGAAGGTCCTGGTGTTCCCATACGCATGAGCTGCGAGGGGTAAAAAAGTTTTAATACAGATCCAGCCTCAACCCTGCAATCAGAACTCACGTTGAAGCGCGTCTGCGTGCGCATCTTCTCGACAAACAGAAGTGTTGGGATCCTGAGCTTGAGGCCCCCATACGCGGCCTTCTCCGTGTTGACGAACCCCTTGCGCAGCCGGACGTTGCGCCTGCACGAGTGCGCGTCAGGCCGCGTCGGAGTTTGCGTCGTCTTTTGTCCAGGACGCACCAGATCGCCTTCATCATGCGCAGGCTCATCGTGTAGAACTCTTCGCCGATTCGAATGACAGGGAACTGATCGTCCACGGTGCCGGCCTTGGGCTATGGTGAAACAGAAAAGTCAAGCAAAAGACGCACTTCCCCCACACGCCCATTCACGACGTACCTGCACCCACGTCACGAGCCCTTCATTGCGCTCCAGGAACTGGATCATACTCTTGCAGCACGGCGGTTCTGCGTGCGGCCAGGCCTCGCCTACGTGCACCAAATCGACCAAACCCATGTCCACCCGTCGCATGCTCACCCCCTCGCTTCCCACGCCATGGGAAGACACCCCTCGCACATTTTCGAGCCAACCTGCAAGTATTTAAGCACTGAACTCAGAAATTCACAGTTTTGCAAATTGCTTGCAGCATCACACCATGAGCGCCCCGAAACGTATTACGAAAAGAGAACAGTCCAAGCAAGAACTGGAACGACTTCTTGAGGAGGATAAGCTGTTCGGGAAACGTCCATCCATAATCACAACCATGTTGGACAGTGGTATATACTCTTCGAAGCCCCGTGCAGCGGTTGAGCCCCCCCCGTCGACTCAGGCTCCAAAGCCTTTGGCCGGGCCTCAGGGCCAGCAGTCAAACGCTTGTGACCTTTCTCAAGCTGAGCGGATGGCGACTAACTTCTTCAAAGCCTTCAAGGCAATGCCCTTTTCCAAGGAAGTGGTTGACGCCACTGCCGACGCCGTGAATGCGACAAAGAGTTGGTGGCAAGGCGTGGAGAAGTCCAAGCCCGTGGCTGAGGATGAGGGCGTGAAAGTGCCCGAGGTGCCCAACAGCAAGTCGGGCATCAAACGTCCCAGGGCTGATACGGTTGAAGTTGAGGACGAGCCGGAGCCGGAAGATTCCGAAAACCCGGTCGATCTGCTGGTCAAATTCACTAACATGACCAACAGCATCGCCGATGGCAAGGCTTTTTTTGGCACCATCGAGGGAATCAGGATGAGGCAGAAGTTGACTGCGACTACTGCCCGCGATCCTGTTGGCGCGATCATGAAAGCGATGCCCGGTCTTCCCGCGTTTTGCTTCATCAATGAGCTGCAGCTCGACGCCACCGCACAGCTCAAAGACTGTTACAAGAACTGGCTGCAGGAGAAGTTTGGTGTGGATTCGTACGACGGGGCCGTCCAGGCGCTCAAGAACTACAAAAAGGCTCGCGCCTTGGATAAGGTCTGAACAAGACCTCGCCCCGCTCTGGTCCTGCCGTCGCGGCCTTGCCTTATCGGGCGAGGCTGCTGATCACTGAAGCGCGCGCCTGAAAAGGCCGCCCGGCAGACCCATTAAAAACGACCTTTACTTACGATGGTTTATGGCGCTTCAGCAGGCGATAGTCCTGCCTCCCCGACATCCCCCCGCATCCGGGTTTGCCCGCCGATTTGGGCACAAACAGGAAGCGCATGATGTCCTCTTCCTCGGCCTCGCCCATGACGAGCCGATAGTTGCGGCGCAGACCCGATGTGTTTTCCGATGCGATAACCAGGTCTTCGCACGAGCGCGGTTTGCCCTGGGCGTCGTCCTCCTCCTCCACGATCCGATCCAGCGCCAGAAAGGGCTGAACCTGCGGGCTGAAGTCGAACGGCAGGAGGAAGCGTTTGCCCTCGGCGATCTCCTCCGCCTTGATGAATTCGAGCAGTTTTTGGGTGTCGAGGACGGGAACGCCGGTGAAGGGGCTCCGATTCGGGTCGTGCCGGAGCAGGAACTCGTTGTAGACCACGTAGCAGTCGAGCGCCCCAGCCGCGGCCGCAAACTCCACGATAAATTGCGCGTACACCAGACTGTCCGCCTCCTCAGCCTCACAGGCGTTGGTGAAGCGCATAAGGTCGTCCCGGTGCACGTCGATCGCAAACACGCCGCCCTGCATGACATCGAGGTGCCGGGACTGCGGGTCGGCAGGGTTCTCCTTCGGCCCGACGAGGCGATAGTCTTCGTTGTACCTGTGCCATGAACCGTGTCAGCCAAAAACAAAAAACACGGACAAAAAAAGGGCACCACCTGATAAAGTACGAGCCCTGCGTGACTCTGCCGAAGAAGCCCGTGTTCTTCTCCTCGAGCACCCGCTTCAGCCCAGGGTTCGTCTCCCTCCACCCCTCAACGAGCTCCAGGCTGCTGGTGTACGTCGACGGCAGGAGGCCCAAGCCCAGCGGGCCGCACATGGAGTACAGCGAGAAGTCGCACACGCGCACGCGGGCCAGCGACAGCCCGTAGCCCTGGTCGAAGCCTCCTTGGTTCGCGGGAGTCACCATGATCTCGACGACGGAGAACACGGGAATGATGTCGACATCGGGCGGGAATACGTTGACCCCACCCTTCTTCTCCTCGTACATGAAATCCTGCAGGCGGACGCGGAACGTCTGGCCCGCCGAGACCACGCTGACACTGCTGTCGAGGCGCTCGCCCTTGCCCTGGCCGTCCTTGACGAACGAGTACATCAGGACCGACTTGCCGACGCGCTCCATCGTCACGTCGTTGCGCGCCCATTCGCCGTTCTCGAACAGCTCCTTCGTGTTGTCGTCCTTGACCGCTTTGGCGTTCTTGCCTGTAGGCTTCTTCCTGCGATAGGAGAGTGAGATGGATCAAGAAACTGAACTGGATCTTGTTTTTTGCACCCACCACGGCGCGTAGGACCAGCCCTTCTTGCGGACGTTGATGACGGTGAACTGGACAAACTTCTGCACGCCCACGCATTCCGATTTGCACGGGATCGGTGTGTTGGCGACGCACAGCAGGAGCGTCCCGCTCGGCCCGCCCTGCCCCTCCTGCCCGGGGTTTCCGGTATATCCAGTGAACGAAGCCCCTGTGCGAGGAACTGCCCAGTCAGACGCGATGTGAGCAAGCATGATTTCTGAAAGCAGCAAGCCGTGCAGAGGTTGGTGCCTCCACGAAGGTTCGAGCGCTTTTTATTTTGATTACCTGTTGGGACGAGAATCTCGCCCGGCCGATCACGTCGGGCTCGCCGGAATGCTCCCGATTTTTAAC
>JACCDX010683160.1_pt1 | contig 19456 bp, 15 predicted proteins | sample 7449681 | NCBI WGS metagenome assembly JACCDX01 (sample SAMN15323450, study PRJNA562643) | freshwater metagenome | isolation source: river surface water | place: USA:Blue River Watershed | collected 2017-08-18
CGCAGCGTCGTGCTGCGGCCGGCGCCATTACCGCCCAGCAGCGTTACCACTTCGCCCTGCTCGACCGACAGGTTCACGTTGTGCAGGATGTGCGATTCGCCATACCAGGCCTGCAGCCCGGTGATTTCAAGTGCCTTGGTCATCAGTGCGCTCCCTCGAGGGCGGCGCTGCTGCCCATGTAGGCCTCGAGCACTTGGGGATTCTTCGACACGGTGACGTAATCGCCTTCGGCGAGGATGGCGCCGCGCTGCAAGACCGAGATCCGGTCGCAGATGCCGGACACGACATTCATGTTGTGCTCGACCATCAGGATGGTGCGGCCGGCCGATACCTTTTTGATCAGGTCGGTCACGCGCTGCACGTCTTCATGGCCCATGCCCTGCGTCGGTTCGTCGAGCAGCATCAGTTCCGGGTCCATCGCCAGCGTGGTCGCGATCTCGAGCGCGCGCTTGCGGCCATACGGAAGATCCACGGTGACACTGTCGGCGAAACCGGACAGGCCGACTTCATCGAGCAAGGCCCGTGCGCGCTCATTGAGCACGTCCAGCGAGGCTTCGCTCTTCCAGAAATGGAAAGACGTGCCCAGCTTGCGCTGCAAGCCGATGCGCACATTCTCCAGTACCGACAGGTGCGGGAACACAGCCGAGATCTGGAACGAACGGATGATGCCCATGCGCGCCACTTGCGCCGGCTTCTCCATCGTGATGTCACGGCCATTGAACAGAATCTGCCCCGAACTCGGTGCAAGGAACTTGGTCAACAAGTTGAAACAGGTGGTCTTGCCGGCGCCGTTGGGGCCGATCAGTGCGTGGATGTGTCCGCGCTGCACCTGCAGGTTCACCTGATTGACGGCGACAAAGCCTTTGAATTCGCGCGTCAGGTTTCTGGTTTCCAGAATGATGTCCGACATGAAGGCTCCTGCTCAGGACCTGCGGACGGCCGGAACGGCCAGGGTGGGGGCAGCCATGCTGAAGTATCTCCGTTAGTTTTTTATTGTTTTGCCAATTAGGCACGAAATGAGCAAACGCTCGCGCCTTGGTCGCTTGATAAAACAGCCAAGGCTTCGAATTAACAGGCTCATCCGTCGCACCGCTTCGCTGGCTCGGCATGAAACGCATTTTTGCCATCGCCTACGCGATCCGGCACCCGCTGGTCTGTTGCCGCTCGGCCCGGAAGCCTGACAACTTATTCTATTTCCAAGAAAAAACAAAATGAATAATTTGATTGTTCTTCGGACTTATAGGGTCTGCGAGGTACTGCGGAGCAACATTTCTCTTGAGAACTGATGCCCGTCCCTGTTGGCGGCCATCCCCGCTTCTGCCCCTTGATGCCTGGCCTCATCTTAGACATCACTGCGGATGTCGAGGTTTGCGTTTGGCAAAGTCCCTGACCGAGGGCTTTGAAGCCGCGCTAAGTTACCGGTGGTCACTAGTTCATTGATACATCACAAGGGTGAGTTCGGTGATCGGAATAAGCTGCCATTGCCTCATTGAATTCTTCTTGCATTGCTTGGTGGCAATCCCTTCGCACCCTTGACCATCAAAGTACATGTACAGGCGACGACATCCGCGCTGGTTAGCTTGATGAAATTTCTAATTCCTCAGTCTGCGTTCGAAAAACGCCTGTTTGCGAGCTTCGCGGCCGGCGCTGCGGCCTTGCTGATGCTGGCCGGACTGACCTGGCATTTCTCACTCACGGGTATCGATGCGACGCGCTTCGTGATTCATTCACATGAAGTCATAGCGAGCATCGGCCGCGTCGAGCAGTACGTCTACCAGGCCGAGTCGGAGCAGCGTGGCTTCCTGATCACGGGCGACCGCACTTACCTGTCGGCTTACCGGCAAGCGCTCGACTCGCTGTCGAAGGAACAGGCGGTGCTGGACAATCTCGTGTCGGACAACCCGTCACAAGCGGCACGCGTGCGCCACCTGAAGATCATCATCGCTTCGCGCATCGACTGGCTGGCGCGGAACATCGAACTGAAGTCGTCACTGCATCCGCGCCCCGCCCCCGTCGACGTCTCTGCCGGCACGGGCCTCGATCGCCAGATCGATATTCTGGCTGCTGACGTATTCAACGAAGAGCAGCGGCTTCTGAAGCACAGGCAACAGCTCGAGTCTGATCGCGCGCAAATCAGTGCCTTTGGTTTCTTTGCATTGCTGATACTGGTCCTGCTGGCCGTGCCTTTCCTGTACAGACGCATGCGCGAAGCCTTCAACGACAAACAAAAGGTGTCCGACGAAGCGCGACGTCTGGTAGACCTGATCGACCGCACGCCGGACTTGATCGCGATGAGCACGCCCGAAGGGCGCGTCGCTTACGTGAACCGCGCCATGCGCGAGCTGATTGGGGTCGGCGACCTGCCGGCTGCCGACATCAAACGCGAACGGGTCTACAGCACGGCATCGCTGAACCATGTGCTGCGTGTCGGCATCCCGCACGCGCTGGCCCATGGCACCTGGTACGGCGAAACCAGCTGGGTCAATGCCGACGGCAAGGAAGTACCGGTATCGCAAGTACTGATCGCCCACCGACAGTCGGATGGCAGCGTCACCTTGTCAACGATTGCACGCGACATCAGCGAGTCGAAGGCATCCGCGCGCCTGCTGGAAGAAAAGAACCGGCAGATCGAACAGGCCTCGCGCATGAAGACCGAGTTCATGGCAACCATGTCGCATGAACTGCGCACGCCGCTCAATGCCATCATCGGCTTTTCCAGTGTGATCCGCGACGGGCTGGCCGGGCAGATCGATGCGACCGTCAGGGAATATGCAGACGACATCCTCAACAGCGGCCGTCATCTGCTGGAGCTGATCAACGACATCCTCGACCTGTCGACCATTGAATCGGGCAATATGCGGCTCGAGCCTGGCATGGTCGATGGCAATGACCTGGCGGCCAGCGGCATGGCCATCATGCGCGAACAGGCGACGGCGCGTGGCATACAGCTGGTGCAGACGATCTCGCCCGAACTCAAGGGCCTGTGGCTGGACCCGCGCAAGACGCGGCAAATCATTTTCAACCTGCTGTCGAATGCCGTGAAATTCACGCCCGATTGCGGCCAGGTCAAGCTGGCCATGCGGCTGGTGCCACGCAGCCTCGTGGAATCGCAGCAGGGCAACGAGCAAAGGCGCCTGTTCGCACTGGCGCCCTCTGCCTTCCTGGAATTCCTGGAGATCTCGGTCAGCGATACCGGCGTCGGCATCGCGCAAGCCGACCTGTACCGGTTGTTCCAGCCCTTCCTGCAACTCGATTCATCGCGCAGCCGCTTGTATGAGGGCACCGGCCTCGGGCTGGTGATGGTGCGGCGTCTGGTCGAACTGCAATCCGGCGCCTTGCTGGTCGAGAGCGAACCCGGCAAAGGCTCGCGCTTCACCGTCTGGCTGCCGCTGCGCGACCCCGAGCCCGCCGGCCAGCTGCCGATCGCACTACCGGACCAGCTGCTGCGGCCCCTCACTCACTGACGCCCCTGGCCGGCCACGAACAGTCCCTGCACACGCCCGCCAATCCTATTTTGATTTTCAATCATTGAATCAGGATCACCCCACATGACCAGCCTCGACACTGACATCGACGATAGCATCGCTGCCCTGCACCCCGATCAAGGCAAGCCGATCGTGATGCTGGTGGACGACCAGCCGCGCAACTCCCGACTGCTGCAGGCGCAATTGGGGATAGAGCATTTTGAATTCATGGTCGCGCAATCCGGCGAGGATGCATTGAACCAGATACGCGGCCGCCTGCCCGACCTGATCATCCTCGACTACATGATGCCCGGCATGAACGGCCAGCAAGTCGCGATGGCGCTGAAGCAGGATGCCCGCACCCGCAACATCCCGATCATCATGCTGACGGCGCTGTCCGACCATGCCTCGCGCATGCATGCACTGTCGGCTGGTGTCGAAGAGTTCATCAACAAGCCGGTCGATCAGGCCGAGCTGTATACGCGGGTACGCAACCTGCTGCGGCTCAAGTCTTTCCAGGACCAGCTGGCGAACCACAACCGCAACCTGTCCGACCAGGTAGCCGAGCGCACCCGGCAGCTGACCGAGGCTTACCGCGACACCATCTACACCATGGTCAAGGCTGCGGAATACAAGGATGAAGACACCGGCTTGCATGTGCAGCGCATCAGCTTCTTCTGCCTCGAATTGTCCGAGTACCTGGGCATGGACAAGGCTTTCTGCGACCAGATCTTCTATGCATCGGCAATGCACGATGTCGGCAAGATCGGCATTCCCGATGCGGTGCTGCTCAAGCCCGGCGCATTCGATGCTGCCGAATGGTCCATGATGAAGACCCATTGCACGCTGGGCGCCAAGATCCTTCACAAGGGCAGCTCGCCCTACGTGACCATGGGCGCCGACATCGCACTCAGCCACCATGAACGCTGGGACGGCAGCGGCTATCCCAACGGCCTGGTCGGCGACGCGGCGCCGCTGCCGGCCCGCATCGTGATGCTGTGCGACCAGTACGACGCACTGCGCTCGCGCCGCCCATACAAGCCGGCCATGAGCCATGAAAAGGCATCGGCCATCATCATGGAAGGCGACGGCCGTACCGAACCCGGGCATTTCGACCCGGAAGTGTTATCAGCCTTTACACAAGTCCGGCACCGGTTCGCCGAGATTTACGCCGCCAATATCGATTGATATTTGATTGAGGGATGCAGGCCGGCCCGGGTTTGTGTATTCTCATTGCACAGACCTCAGCACAAACTTGAACCGCAGCCAGCCATGCTTCCCCTGTTCGGCGACATCAGCAACATCATCAGCCTGTCCATTACGCCCGCCTTCCTGCTGCTGGGCGTGCTGATGCTGATGCGCGTACTGAACAATCGCCTCGACCGCATCCATGACCGGCGCGAAACGCTGGAGCAGCGCCTGTCGGGGGGAGTCGCCCTGCGACCCGTGCTGATACATGAGCTTGATGTGTTGCGCCGGCGCGCGGACGTGATTCACCGCGCCGTCGGCTTCACCGCCACATGCCTGGTGCTGGTATGCGCCGTGGTCGTGGCCCTGTTCGTCGACGATGCCTTCAACCTCGCGCTCGACTCCCTGATCGCGCTGCTGTTCGTCGCCGCAATGCTGTTGCTGATCGCCAGCTTCTCGCTGTTCCTGCACGAGATCTTCATCGCCAGCCACACGATGCCGGCAACGGCGCTGCACCCGGCACGCCAGCCCGACGGCCGCAGCTGACCTGCGGGTCAGGCCGTCGGTGACTCGGGCAACCAGAAGCGCCCGGCCATTTCCTCCAGCCCCACGTTCTGCAGCACCTCGGCCAATCGACGTGCCGCCTTCGGTTGCGGCTGGTCCTTGCGGGTCGCGATAATCAGTTCATTCTTCATCGAATGTTCCCAGCCCACCAGTTCGGTCACATTCACCTGGTAGCCATGCGCTTCCAGCTGCAGGCAACGCAGCACATTCGTCAGGTGACTGCCGAACTCGCGGGTATGGATGGGATGGCGCCAGATCTCGGTCAGCGAATCGCGGCCCAGCGACTTGCCTTTCAGGCGGCGCAGCGTAGCCGCCACCTCGGCCTGGCAGCACGGCACCAGCACGATAAAGCGCGCCTGCTTCTTCAGTGCAAAGCTGATCGCATCATCCGTCGCTGTATCGCACGCATGCAAGGCAGTGACGACATCGACCTTGGCCGGCAAGGCATCCGAGACGATGGACTCGGCCACCGACAGATGATGGAAATGCATGCGCTCGAAGCCCAGGTGCTGCGCCAGCGCGCGGGTGCTGTCCACCAGCTCGGCGCGGGTCTCGATGCCGTGGATGGTGGACGCATCATGGCGCTGCTTGAAAAACAAGTCGTACAGGATGAAGCCGAGATAGGACTTGCCTGCGCCGTGGTCGACCAGGCTCAGCTGGTCTGAATCGACTTGCCTGAGCAAGGGTTCGATGAACTGGAACAAGTGATACACCTGTTTCAGCTTGCGCCGGCTGTCCTGATTCATCTTGCCGTCGCGCGTGAGGATGTGCAGCGCCTTCAGCAATTCGATCGACTGGCCTGCGCGGATTTCTGTTTCTGCCATGGTGGAATGTTCTCCTGCAAGGCCGACATGGTAGCAGCGTCCGAAAATTCTTCACCGCCCCCGGTAGTTCTTACCCGTCTTGCCCGCATGGCCTTGCCCCGCCTTAACCATTGGCACGCCTCTGGCGTCTGCTTTGCCGTAGTCGCCGTCCGGGCACGGTCGCTGCTTCAGCGACGATCTCTCTACCCATCGCCATTCAAGGCAAACACAGATTGCGATCACGCAGCGAGTGACAGCAGGGAGCATCAACTACACAGACCAGAGGATGAACATGAAAGTCTTATCTTTGCGAACGTTCACACCGTGGGCGATAGTGCTGCTGTCACTGGCCGTCCTGGCAGGATGCGGCAGCGACAGCAATCCGATCAACCCGACGGCGGCTGGCGTCAGCCAGGTCAGTTCCGCCAATAGCACCGTGCCGCGCAACGTCTATTCGGCGACGCTGACGGGCACCGAAGAGGCGCCGCCCAACAACAGCACGGCGACCGGCACCGGCGTAGCGGTGGTCGATCCGACCACGCGCGTGATGAAGGCCACCATCGTATCGGCTGACATCACGGGCACGGCAGCGCACATCCACGTGGGCGCGCGTGGCGTTGCCGGCCCCGTCGTGTTCCCGTTGACGCAGGTGACGGGCGGCAGCGGCATCTGGACCACGACTGCGACGCTGACCACGGACCAGCTGACCCAGCTCCAGGCCGGCAACTACTACTTCAACGTACACTCGGACGCCTTCCCTGACGGCGAGATTCGCGGCCAGATCACGTCGCGCTTGCCGCAAAGCGGCGTACCGGTGAGTTCGGCCAGCACCACCACCACGGCCACCGGCACCACCGGAACGACGAACACGGCAGGGGCAACCGGTACCTCGGGCACCTCGGGTACATCAGGAACGGCAGGCACGACTGGCACCGGAACTTCGGGCACGTCAGGCAGTTCCGGCACTACAGGAGCGACAGGCACCGGCACCGCAGGCATCTATGGCGGTACCGGCACGGCAACCGGCACATCGACGCCGACCAGCGGCACCGCAAGCACTACCAGCACCACCGGCACACCTTCGACCACCGGTACGCCGTCCACCACGGATACCAGCGGAGGTGCCAGCACCACCGGTTCGCAAGGCTCAGGCCGTGCGATCGGACAAGCGGTGGCCGCAGCCAATCGCCCGGTGTTTTATACCAATGTGCTGACGGGTGCGCTGGTCGTTCCGGCCACGACAAGCACGGGCACGGGCACCGGCCTGTCGGTCTATCGGCCGCGTGACAAGACGCTAACCTCGGTCGTGATCACCACCGGCTTTGCCAGCACCGGCGCGGCCATCCACCAGGGTGCGCCTGATGCAAATGGCCCGGTCGTCGCCAACATGCAGGAAACCAGCTCGGGATCGGGCATCTGGGTATCGCGTGCGACGCTCAATCACACGCAGGTCTCGGCCCTGAACGCAGGAAATATGTATTACGAAGTGCTCTCGGTCGCGTTCCCGAATGGCGAGATCCGTGGCCAGATCACGAAGACTGCGGGTGCGACCACGCCGCCGGATACCGGTACCACCACGGGTACGACCACGGGTACGACCACGGGTACGACCACTGGCACGCCTTCGACGGGTACCACCACCGGTACGACTACCGGTACCACGACAGGTACCGGTACGACGACCGGCACGGGCACACCGACGACGGGAGGAACGCCGACTACCGGCACAACCACTGCCCCGACCACCGGCACCACCACAGGTACCGGTACGACGACGGACACGACGACCGGCACTGGCACGCCGCCGACAGGCACGACAACCACCACAACACCAACGACGGGGACCACAACCGGCACCACAGGAACTGACATGGGTACGGGCACGACCACGGGTACCACCGGCACCACCGGCACCACTACCGGTACCACCGGCACGACCACGGGAACGACCGGCACCACTGGCACCCCGACTGACACCGGCACAACGACCGGTACCACGACCGGTACCACCACGGGCACGGGTACAACCACCGGTACAGGTGCGACCACGGACACGGGCACGACCACTGGCACAGGTACCGGGACCGGAGGAACAACAACAGGCACAACCACCGGCACCAGTGGCACCAGTGGAACCGGCGGCACCGGCGGCGCAGGCGGAACGACGGGTACCACCGGCGCCGCGGGCACCGCCGGCACGCTGGGCACGCTGGACCTTGGCAGCGGCGGCACTGGCGCCACAACGCCGACCACCACCACCACGACACCGATCACCACGCTGACCGGGGTCGGCACCAACCAGCCGCCGCTGGCCACCACGGCAATCGGCGGCTGACGAAGCATTCAGCAGAAGCGATGCGCCCCGGCCAAGGCCGGGGCGTTTTTTTTGTGTTTCGCAGGGGTGAATGCGGCCGCGGATGCCGCCTGGCCACCGCTTAAGCCGGCATTTCGGTCGTGAGCGCTGGTGGCAGCGGAGAGCGATCTTGCACGTAGCGCAGCATGTCCGCCTGGTCCATCGGCGTGCCGAACAGGTAGCCCTGGTAGGCATGACAGCCATGCGAGGCCAGGAAATCGCGCTGGCGTTCGTCTTCGACACCTTCGGCGATCAGGCGCAGCTTCAGGCTTTGCGCCAGCACGACGATGGTGCGCACGATCGCCGCATCGGTCTCGATGGTCAGCAGATTGCGGAAGAAGGAATGGTCGATCTTGATTTCGTCGAAGGGCAAGCGTCGCAAATAAGACAGCGAAGAAAAGCCGGTACCGAAGTCATCGAGCGAAAAACTGATGCCAGCCGTCTTCAGTGTCTTCATCTTCAGGATCACCTGATCGACATCGTCGACCAGCAGGCTCTCCGTCAGCTCCAGCGTCAGCCGGCGTGGATTGATACGATGACGGCGCACGATCTCGAGCACATGGTCGACAAACTGTTCATGCCTGAACTGGCGCACACTGACATTGACCGACAGCGTCAGGTCCTCGTGTGCATCATCGCCGGCCCATGCGGCCAGCTGCCGGCAAGCCGTGTCGACCGCCCACATGCCGATCGGCACGATCAGCCCGGTTTCCTCGGCCAGCTGGATGAATTCTCCCGGCGGCAGCAGGCCGAGTTCCGGATGCTGCCAGCGCAGCAAGGCTTCGAACCCGAGCAGGCGGCCCTCGTCATTGACTTGCGGCTGGTAGTGCAACAGGAATTGCTGGCGCCGCAGCGCCGTGCGCAAGCTGGCTTCCAGCACCGCGCGACGCGACAGCGTATCCTGCATCTCGGGCGCGAAGAAGCAGATTGCGTTGCGGCCCGCCGCCTTCGACTGGTACATCGCCAGGTCGGCGCGCTTGAGCATCTCGCTGACACTATCCACCGCGGTATCGAACACGTAGATGCCGATGCTGGCCGTGCTGTGGTGTTCATTGCCGCGTAGCGCATACGGCTTGTCCATCGCCGCACGGATCTTCTCGGCGACCATCTCTGCGTTGCGTCGGAAAGCCTCGGGTGGCTCGCGCCCGCCCTTGAGCAGCACAACAAATTCGTCGCCGCCAAGGCGCGCCACCAGGTCATTCTTGCGCACCGCCGACTGCAGCCGGCTCGCTGCCTCTTTCAGCAGCAAGTCCCCCATGTCGTGGCCGTGCGTGTCATTGAGGGTCTTGAAATTATCGAGGTCGATGAAGACTACCGCCCCGTGTTCGACACTGTGCGGGCTGGCGTCGACCAGCTTGTGCAAGCGATCCAGCCACAGGCGGCGATTCGGCAGGCCGGTCAGCGGGTCGTAGAACGCAAGGTGCTGGATCTCGGACTCGGCTTCCTTGCGCTGGCTGATGTCGAGCAAAATGCCGCGCATCGTGCCGAGCTCGCGGCCCGGTTCGCGGCCTGGCTCGTGTTCGCGCGCCGCGGTGCCAATTTCCTCGACCCACAGGTAGTCGCCGGTGCTGTTCCTGAAACGGTATTCGTAGCTGTATTCGACGCCGCCGCCAATCGCTTCGTCGCGTGCGTGCTGCGCGCCAGCCAGGTCCTCCGGATGCACGCACGATGCCCAGAAGCCCGGCTCGTGCCAAGCCGACACCGGATGGCCGAACAGGCGCTCGACCTGTGGCGACACGAAGGTGTACTCGCCGTCAGGCAGGCTGGCTTCCCAGGAGACGGCATTGGTACTTTCGATCAGCATCCGGTAACGGCCCAGCAGACGGTTGCGCCGCTCGTTTTCCTGCCGCAGCTGTTCATGCTGTTCATTGAGGCTGTCGAGCATGTGGTTGATGGAGCCGGCCAGGCTAGATACTTCATCGCTGCCGCTGATTTCGGCGCGCGCATGGCCGAAGCCCTGCCCCACCACGTCGCGCGAGAATTGTTCGAGCCGGCGCAACTCCCCCGTCAGCGACAGGGCCAGCCTTTCACCCAGCAGCAGGGTCGCCAGCGCGATCAGGAGCACCAGCGACGCGATCAGCGCGACTTGTGCCGTATCCAGCCTCAGTTGCGGCTCGCCTGCATCGCGGACGCTGACTTTCAGGCCCAGCTTGTCGAAAGGCGGCGGCAGTTCGATACGCGCCGCCACATCGCCTGCCGCCGGACTGGCCAGGCCCGCGCCCGGGTTCCATACCAGGCTGGCGGTCTTGGAGTACAGCATCGATGCCAAGCCGAAACGATAGACCAGTGCACCCTCGGGCCGCCCGGTGCTGGGCAAGGTGATGAGCCGGATCGCGACCAGTGCCGGACCATCCGGTCCCGCCTGCAGCACCGCATCCTCGGTGCCGGCGGCCAGCTGGCGCCTGACCCACTCGCGATCCTGATCGCTGAAGCTGGCGTAGTCGTTACTGGCGATGTCATTGCCGGCGAAATCGGAAAACAGGATGGCAACCGGTATCGCATTCACATGATGGATACTGGTCAGGTAGGGATGCAGGTAGGTGTCGCGTCCGGTGGTATCGGTCAGTGCCGCGGCCAGCACGCTGCTGTCGGCCAGTTCGGCCATGCGCAACATGATGCCGCGCATCGTCGTGGCCACCAGCTGGGCACTATGCTCGGCCTCGCGCTGCACAAGGACGCGCTCGGCCGCCCTGCCCTGTTGCGCCGCCAGCCAGACCGAGGCCAGCGCTGTCATCAGCAGCACGGCTGTCGCCAGCGCAGCACTGCCGAGCGCGAATTTTTTAGCGAGGCTGGCACGGGCCAGCGTGTCGCGCATCCTGTCCAGCCAGGCCGTCATCTGGGCACCATCAATCCGTCGGCGCCAAAGCGCATCATCAGCAAGTCGCTGCGCGCGAAGGCTTCATGGTTGGCGGCCGTGAAGGCGGGCGCGTAGTTCTTTACCAGCCCGCGCCAGGCGGGCAGACGCTCGAGAGCGGCGCGCACTTTGCTGCGGTCGGTACTGCCAGCCGCGCTAGTGGCCCTGGCCAGCAAGTGCACGGCATCGTAGGCATGCGCAGCGCCAACGGCTGCGCGGATATCTTCGAAGCGGTGCACGCCCTGCGCGCTGGCCGCCTTCAGGAAGCGCGCGCGCATTGCCGGGTCGGCTCGCTGCGGGCTGAAAGTCTGCAGCACCGATACATCCACCTCGTGCAGCGCAGCGCCGGACTTCTCGACAAATTCGCCGCCGCTCACGCCCCAGTGCAGGATCAAGGGTACGCGTTTGGATTTGGGCAAGGCAGCGACTTCCCGCACCAGCAAGGCTGCTTCGTCATTGGCGACCACGATGATGGCCTGTGCGCCTGCATCGACCATGCCAAGGTATTTGCTGACCAGTGTGGTGTCGGCCCAGCTGAACCAGCTGCTGCGCACGATGCTCATGCTCTTGCCGGCCCCGGTTCGCAGGTGCGCATTGGCCGCTGCAAGATTGCTGCGTCCCCAGGCCGTATTACTGAGCAACAGGCCCACGCGCCGCAAGCCGCGTTTGGCCGCATGGTCGAGCATGAAAGGCATCGCGAGACTGTCGTGCAGCGATACACGGAACACGAAGTTGGGCTGCATGCCATTGCGCGTGATCTGGTCGGCGGACGACCAGACGGCAATGAACGGCAGTTTGTATTCACGGATCAGCGGCAGCTGCTCAATGATGACGGGGCTGAAGCGCCCGCCAAGCACGGCCACCAGATCGGGAATGGCGGCGAGTTCTTTCAGGTTTTCGACGCCGCGCGCCGGCACGGAGCGATTGTCACGCGTGACCAGTTTCAACGGCCGGCCGCCGAGCACGCCGCCCGCCGCATTGATCTCTTCGATCGCGGCTTCGGCACCCATCTCGATGGCTTGAGCCGATGAACTGCGAAGCACGCCGAACTCGGCATCAACACCGATCCATACCGGCGCCTTGGACGGTGCCTGGGTTTGCGCTTGCGCTTGCGCGTGCGCTTGCGCTTGCGTTTGCGTTTTCGGTTGCGACTGCGACTGCGCGAAGGCTGGCAGCAGGCAGGCCAGCACGACGGCCAGCCACGCGAGCGCCGGGCCCGGATGCAGTTTCGATGATCGGATTAATGCTGTCATGTTCGGCACACACGAGGTGTTTCAAGCTAACAATTCTTGTACCAAAAGAATTCTTGCTGAAAGGATACATGATGGTCCGCCATTGAGAAGTCGAATATTCCTCTAGGGAAATGGATTTGAAGAAAATATTTTCCTCAACCCTCTTATTCATTCCTCTGGAGAAATTTATTGATCATTTTTATTACTTCTCGGGAATATTTGAGTACCGACTGACGCCCCCGATGCAGCATGGCCTGCCACACCATCCGCATCACCGACGCCGGCAGGCCGAGCATCGTCAGCCGCGAACGGTACAGTTGCACGCGGCGCAGTACCCGCAACTGCCCCAGCAGCTGGGCCTTGTAGTCATAGCGCCCCCACAGCAGGTGACAGGCCCGCGCCTGATGCGAGATGCAATCGCAGACAGCCCAGTAGCAGGCCAGGAAGCCCAGCCGCAAGCGCGCCAGCGCCGGGTCGGCGGCCGACAACAACATCACATAATGATCGCCGAAGCGACACGCTAGCGAGCCGGCCACCACGTGCCCGTCGACGCGCGCAATGCCGAACAAGCCGCACTCGCGCGCCAGTACCAGCAGGCGCGCCGTATCACGACGATCGATCGCCGCCTGCTTGCCGCGTTCCTGCATGCTGTCGCGCTTGTAACGCTGCAGCGTACGCACCAGCGCACGCTGTTCCTGCTGGCTCATCGATCGCGCATCGCGGCACTCCCACTGCAGGCCGGGCAGTTCGCGGGCGACGCGGTTGCCATAACCCCTGATCGTCTTGCGGGTCGACTTACCCAGCATCGCATGATAGGCATCGACGCTGTCGGGCAACTCGATCACATAATCTTCGGAGAACGCATAGGACTGCGATGGCCAGCGCCCGGACCGGCGCTGTTCCCACGCGATCACGTCGACGGCATTGAGCACGATCACCCCGGCCTGCGGGTAGCGGCCATAGACGCTGCGGCAAAACGCATCGACCAGGCTGGCATCGATCGCCATCATCTCGGTCAGCACCAGTACGCGCGCCGGCTCGATACGAAACAGCAGCGCCGCTACCACTTCGCCATGACGCCAGGCGACCCAGGAATGCGGCACCGGACTATCGGCTTCGCACAGCTGCACGTGACGCCAGGACGCGAACATGCTGCCGTACAGGCGATCCAGCGCCTCGACCACGAAAGACGGCACCGCATGTTCGTGGATCTCGCACGAGAGCGCCGACGTCACCTCGTCCAGCCTCATCTCGTCCGGCCGCACCTCGCCCACCGGCACGAAGGCCTCCAGCGCATGCGACAGCGGTGCGTCGGGCAAGTGCACCATCACTCTCCGGTTCGGGACGAGCAAGGATTGTCGGCTCAGGCGCGCGGCGCAGGATTGAGCGCCACCAAACCGGAAGGCAGCGCGACTGCGGCGGCGCAAGTCACGCGTGTGCCGTCCGACGACAATCACAGCACAGGGGTAGATCCAGTGGGGATAGGCCGGTGTCCAAGCCGACCGGCGTGGTTCGAATCCATGCTCCCCTGCCCTACACCATCCCTGCCAGCGATCGCCTTGTCCTGTCGTGTCCGGTCGCGCTGTATCGAGTCGAGTCGAGTCGCGTCGAGTCGCGTCCTGTCTTGTCCTGCCGGCCGCCGCATACGCGGCCGCTCAGGACGACAGCTCAGGACGACAGCTCAGGCAGACAGTTCAGGCAGACACACGCTTGTCAACGATGCGCCGGGCCTTGCCGACCTGGGTACGCTCGACGCCACGCGGCGGCAGCACGTTCACCGTGCAGCTGATACCGATATAGGATTTGATCAGCTGCTCCAGCGCCGCACCGGCACGCACGCCGTCACCATGGCGCACATCTTCACGCGACTCAACCAGCACTTCCAGCTGATCGAGGTGCATCGCCCGGGTCAGCACCAGCTGGTAGTGCGGCGCCAGCGCGCCCTGCTGCAACAGCAATTCCTCGATCTGCGACGGGAATACATTGACGCCGCGGATGATCAGCATGTCATCCGAGCGGCCGGTGATCTTGCCCATGCGGCGCATGGCACGCGAGGTCGGCGGCAGCAGGCACGTCAGGTCGCGGGTGCGATAGCGGACGACCGGCATCGCTTCCTTCGACAGCGACGTGAACACCAGCTCGCCCAGTTCGCCATCGGGTAGTACGTCGCCAGTGACGGGATCGATGATCTCGGGATAGAAATGGTCTTCCCAGATTACCGGGCCATCCTTGCTCTCGATGCATTCATTGGCGACGCCCGGCCCCATCACTTCGGACAGGCCATAGATATCGACCGCATCCAGCCCGGCACGCGCCTCGATCTCGGCGCGCATCGCATCGGTCCACGGCTCGGCGCCGAAGATGCCGATCTTCAGCGAACTGGCCGCCGGATCCAGGCCCTGCCGCTCGAATTCCTCGATGATGTTGAGCATGTACGACGGCGTGACCATGATGATGTCGGGCGCGAAGTCGCGGATCAATTGCACCTGTTTTTCCGTTTGCCCGCCCGACATCGGTATGACGGTGCAGCCCAGCCGTTCAGCACCATAGTGCGCGCCCAGCCCGCCGGTGAACAGGCCATAGCCGTAGGCGATATGCACGATATCGCCCGCACGGCCGCCGGAAGCATGGATGGAACGCGCGACCAGTCCGGCCCAGGTATCGATGTCGCGCCGGGTATAGCCGACCACGGTCGGCTTGCCGGTCGTGCCCGATGATGCGTGCACGCGCACCACCTGTTCGCGCGGCACGGCGAACATGCCGAACGGATAGTTCTGCCGCAAGTCTTCCTTGGTCGTGAACGGGAATTTTGACAAATCGGCCAGCGACTTCAGGTCGTCCGGATGCACGCCCTTCGCATCGAAAGCGGCCCGGTAGTGCGGCACATTGTCATACGCATGGCGCAGCGACCAGCGCAGGCGCTCCAGTTGCAGCGCTTGCAGCTCATCACGGCTGGCGGTCTCGATGGCGTCGAGTGCGCCTGACCTCTTGCGGGTCTCGGTCATTGCTTGTCTCCTCCTGATGCGGCCATCGTTTAGGGGCTGCTGTCTCGTGTTCGACGGTCTATGCCATCGTTGGCGGTCTATGCCGCTGAATTACGATCTTTAATGCTTGCGATCCTTGACGCTTGCGATCTTTGCCGCAGGTGGACCTCACTCCGGAATCACGCTGCCTTTCCAGACATGCGATTTGCCGCGCATGAGCGCAACCTTGCGCCCGGCCGGGTTGGTGACAATCACATCATAGACGCCGGTCTTGCTGCCGCGCGACTGCTCGACCGCTTCGGCCACCAGCACCTCGCCTGCAAACGCCGGCGCCAGGAATTCAATCGCGCAGCCTGCGGCCACCGTCACCTGGTTGTAGCTGTTGCATGCGAACGCAAAGGCTGAGTCCGCCAGCGTGAAGATATAGCCGCCATGGCAGGTACGGTGCCCGTTGAGCATGTCGTCGCGCACCGTCATCTGCATGCGCGCATAACCGGGCCGCACCTCCAGCAGCACAATGCCCAGTGCCTGCGTGGCTGAATCATTGGCATACATGTGATCGGCAGAAGCCTGCGCCACTTGTTGCGCCACTTGTTGTGCCAATTGCTGCGCCTCCTGCGCCTCCCGCACTTCCGCAGGCGAAGCCGCAGGACTACGCTTGTCGTTTGAACGCTGGTCCATGTCAGCCATCCTGGTCAAAATCGAGCACCAGCCTGTCGCTGGCGGGGAAAGCCTGACAGCTGAGAACGAAACCGCTGGCGATCTCGTAATCTTCCAGCGCGTAATTGGCATCCATGTCGACCTTGCCGTCGACCACCTTGCAGCGGCAAGTCGCGCAGATGCCGCCCTTGCATGCGTAGCGGATGTCAATGCCGTGCGCGAGGCCGGCGTCGAGCACCGATTCGCTGTCGCGCTTCATCGTGAACGACTGATGGCTGCCATCGATCACCAGCGTCACCTCGCATTCGCCGGCACTCGTCGCGCCAGCCGCGCTATGGCGGCGCGCATCGCTGCGTTGCGAACCATCAGCGGCGAACAGCTCGGCCTTGATCTGCTCCTTGCCCAGTCCCAGAGCCTGCAAGGCGGCGGTCACTTCATGCATCATCGATTCCGGCCCGCAGATGAAGGCATAGTCGATGTTGGCCACCGGCACCCACTGGCGGCACAGCGCTTCGCACTTGGCGCGGTCGATGCGGCCGTTGAACAAGTCCAGGTCCTGTTTCTCGCGGCTCATCACGTGCACCACCGACAAGCGATCGAGGTAGCGATCCTTCAGGTCGGACAGTTCATCGCGCAGCATCACGGTCGACGAGGCGCGATTGCCATAGACGAGTGTGAAGCGGCTGCCGGGTTCGGTCTCGAGCGTAGTCTTGATGATGGAGAACAGCGGTGTGATGCCGCTGCCGGCCGCAAAACCGAGATAGTGTCGGCTGTGCTCCGGCACCAGCGGCACATGGAAGGAACCCATCGGCGGCATCACGTCGAGTTGCATGCCGGCCTTCAGGTGTTCATTCGCCCAGGTAGAGAACAGGCCGCCAGCCACTTTCTTGATGCCGACGCGCAGCTGGCCATCCTGTACTGACGAGCAGATCGAATACGAACGGCGCAGGTCTTGCCCGGCGATGGTCGTCCGTAGTGTCAGGTGCTGGCCCGGCTGGTAGTGATAGGCCGCTGCCAGTTCATCCGGCACGTCAAAGCTGACCAGCACAGCGTCGCGCGTGTCGCGCGTGACCTTGGCCACGGTAAGGGAATGGAAATGGTTCATCGCTCTGAGGGAGGGCGGCCGCGTCAGTGCGGCTTGAAGTAATCGAAAGGTTCAAGGCAGTCCGCACAGCGGTAAAGCGCCTTGCACGCGGTAGAGCCGAACTGGCTGACCAACCGCGTATTGAACGAACCGCATTGCGGGCAAGCGATGCTTTCATCGCGGCGCGCAAACAGCGCCGACACATTGACCGACCTTGTGCCCGGCTGTGCGCCCGACTGCGTGCCCGACTGCGTGCCCGCCTGTGTGCCCCGCTGCGCAGCGTCCGGTGCCATGGCCGCCGGCGGCGCAATGCCATAGGCCTGCAGCTTGCTGCGGCCGTTGGCCGTGATCCAGTCCGTGGTCCAGGCGGGCGACAGCACGGTACGCACGGTCGCGCTCACGCCATGCTGCTGCAATGCGGCCTTGATGTTGTCCTCGATGACATGCATCGCCGGGCAGCCGGAATAGGTTGGCGTGATCGTCACTTCGCATGCGCCGTCATGCCAGTCGATGGCGCGCACGATGCCCAGGTCCGTGATCGACAGCACCGGTATCTCCGGGTCGCTGACCTCGGCCACCCAGGTCCACAGTTGTTCATCGGCGGGCTTCATGACGGGCATGGGCATGAAGGTGGGTGAATGAGGACCAAGGCCTCACCACTGCGCGCCCGGATATGCGCGCTGCAGGAATTGCATCTCCGCCAGCAGGTAGCCGAGATGCTCGGTATGCCGGCCCTGCTTGCCGCCCGACTGCATCCAGGCATCGACCGGCGGCAAATTCAGCGTGGCTTCGGCAAACACGTGCTTCACGTCAGCCAGCCAGTGGTCGCGCAGGCTGGACGGCAGCGGCGCGATGCCCGCAGCGGCGGCCTCGCGATCGATGTCGTCATCGACGAAGGCTTCGCCGGTATATGCCCACAGCTTGTCGGCCGCCGCCTGCATGCGGCGATGGCTCTCATCGCTGCCGTCGCCAAGGCGTATCACCAGGTCGCCGCTGCGGCGCAGGTGATAGGCGACTTCCTTGATCGACTTGGCAGCAATCTCGGCCACCCGCGGGTCGGACGAGGCCAGCAGCGACTGCAGCCGGTGGTAGTGCCAGCCATCGAAGAAGAACTGGCGCATCAGCGTGTCCGCATAGTCGCCATTGGGCTGCTCGACCAATAGCAGGTTATGGAAGGCGGTCACATCGCGCAGGAAAGCAAGGCTGTCTTCATCGCCGCCCTGGCCATCAACTTCGGCTGCGTACGACAGCCACAGCCGGGCCTGCCCCATCAGGTCGAGCGCGACATTGGCCAGCGCCATGTCTTCCTCCAGCGCCGGCCCCTTGCCGCACCATTCGGTCAGGCGCTGCGACAGCACCAGCGTGTCGTCGCCACAGCGCAACAGCCAGTCGAATTTTGCGGATGCGTTCACAGGTTGCCGACCTCGGGCGGAATCGCGAAGAAGGTCGGGTGACGATAGACCTTGTTGTTGGCTGGCTCGAACAATTCGCCCCGATCGCTCGGGCTGCTGGCCGTAATCGATGCCGCAGGCACGACCCAGATCGACACCCCTTCATTACGGCGCGTGTAGACGTCGCGCGCATTGTTGATCGCCATCTCCGCATCCGGTGCGTGCAGGCTGCCCACATGCTTGTGCGCGAGGCCGTGCTGGCTGCGGATGAACACCTCCCACAGCGGCCATTCCTTGCTCATACGGCTTCTCCTAAAGAGGGATCAGGTGGCCGCCGCTCAGGCTGCCTTGCGCGCGGCGCGCTGTGCCTGCTTGTCGGCGTGCGCATTCAAGCCATCGCGGAACCAGGCACCGTCGTCCCAGGCCTTGCGGCGCGCTTCCATGCGTTCGCGATTGCACGGTCCATTGCCCTTGAGGACGTTGTAGAACTCGGACCACTCGATGGCGCCGAAGTCGTAGTGGCCACGCTCTTCGTTCCACTTCAGGTCCGGGTCGGGGATGGTCAGGCCCAGGTATTCCGCCTGCGGCACGGTCTGGTCGACCATGCGCTGGCGCAGCTCGTCATTCGAGAACAGCTTGATTTTCCATTGCATCGATTGCGCGCTGTTGATCGATGCGTCATCCGGCGGGCCAAACATCATCAGCATCGGCCACCACCAGCGGTTCAATGCTTCCTGCGCCATCTGCTTCTGCTCGGGCGTGCCCTTGCAAAGCGACATCAGCAAGTCATAGCCCTGACGCGCATGGAAAGCCTCTTCCTTGCACACGCGGATCATCGCGCGCGAATACGGACCGTAAGAGCAACGACACAGTGGGATC
>JACCDX011764758.1_pt1 | contig 19446 bp, 19 predicted proteins | sample 7449681 | NCBI WGS metagenome assembly JACCDX01 (sample SAMN15323450, study PRJNA562643) | freshwater metagenome | isolation source: river surface water | place: USA:Blue River Watershed | collected 2017-08-18
CAATGAACTGATACAGATGCAAAACCTGCTTAAGTTTGCGGCGTGAGTCTTGGTTCAACTTACCTTCGCGCGTGAGGATGTGCAACTCTTTGAGCAGCTCAATCGATTGCCCTGGGCGCAGATCGAGGTCTAGAGGCTTGGCAGGTTCAGACTTGACGTTATTTTTTTTCATCGGTGTCATTCTGAGGCAATGACGGCCCCACATTCAAGTCTAGCCAACCCTGCAAACTCAATCGGTTCATGGTGGCCATGTTGGCTTCGAAAATATCTTCTGCGTCAGGAAAAGCAGCCACCGCGCGGTCAATGCTGGCTTCACGAATCAAATGCAAAGTAGGGTAAGGCGACCGGTTGGTGAAGTTGGTGATGTCGTCTTCATCGGTACCCGCAAATTGGTACTTCGGATGGAAGCTCGCAATTTGAATTACGCCCTCTAAATCAAGCGCCACCAAGCAATCGTCGGCCACATTCAAGAAATCGTTGTAATCGTAAAAGTCGTGCAGCAAATTCTGAATGACCAAAACGGTGGTGTCGCGCACCGATGCATCAAGCGATACCAAGTCATGCAACTCGCGCAGCAAATCGTCACGCAAAGTTTCCAAATTTTCAGCATCACTCACCACACAGTGCACCTGCCCTTTGACATACACCGACTTGGCAAAAGGGCACAAATTCAAGCCGATGACCGCACGCTCTAACCAACGCAATGTGTCTTGAACCATCACGTCCGCAGTGACTTGTTTCATGCAGAGTCCTTTTGAGAATTCAAGGCCTTGGCGATCAAGAAAGACAAGATCCACCCCCCCACGCAGCACAAACCTGTAGCGGCCCAAGTCCACTGCCACCCACCCACTTGCGAAGCCAACCATGCCACCAGGGGCGGCCCTGCAAACTGGCCGGCTGCAGACCCTTGTTGCATCCAGCCGACGGTGGTGGACACATTGCGCTCATGGGGCGCCAAGCGCACGGCCAAAGAAAACAAAGTGCCTGGCACCAAACCACCACAAGCAGAGAACAAAAGCACGCCGGCATATCGCAACCAAGGCCAACTTTGAGTGAATTCAGAAAAAGCCAACAAAGCGCCTAAGCCCATTGCCAAAAATCCCAAGGCCAGCAACACACTGGGATGAAAACCTCTTTGCAACAAACGGCCAGACGCCATGTTTCCCAACATATTGACAGCTGCGGCCACCGCGGTGAGCAAGCCCAAAGTCACGCCAGACAAACCCGCTTGGGTGTAGATAGATGGTAAGAAACCGACCACCGCCAGCCACTGGCCCGAATACATGGCAAAGCAAAGAGCCACCCACCAAGGTCCTGGCGCTGAAAGTGTTTCGCGCAATCGCTGAGGCCACGCAACGGCTTTGCCAGCCGGCGTTTGAACTGGCCCATCCTTTGGCTCAGCAGCGAACGCCAGCACATCGGCAGGCACGACACGCCAGAAAACGAAAGCCATCGCCCACGTTAACACTGCAAACAAAATCCACCAGCTGCGCCATCCCCATTCTGGCAACCACATCGGTCCAACCAACAACGTGAGCGCTGTGCCTGCGGGCATGTAAGCACCCCAATAGCCCAGTAGCTTTCGCATGTGCTGCTCACTGACCAATTTGCGAATGAGACCGGGCGCTGGCAAGGTGACCCACAAAAATCCAACGCCTTCAAGGGCCCGCCAAACCATCAGGCTGAAAACACTGTCGGCTGTGGCGCCCATGACACTGGCAAAACCCAAAACCAAGAGGCCCGCCAACATGCTTCGCTTCAAGCCCAAGCCATCGGCTGACAAGCCTACAGCCAGTGCCAAAGTCATGCCGGCCAATTGCACCAAGGAGAGCAAGAAGCCTGACTGCATCAAACTCAAACCCAAGGTTTGACTTAACTCAGGCAAAGCTGGTGGCAGTTTTCCAATTTGCAAAGCCGCCACAACGCCCGAAAAAATGACGCCGTAAGCAGCCCCTAGAGACGCTGGCTTTGACGGCACCAAACTTGCGCTTGTCATACCAACAATCGACGGCCCGTTAAGCGCTCATGTTCCCGGGCCGCAAAGCGATCGGTCATGCCCGCAATGTAGTCAGCCACCGCACGAGGCGTTTCTTCACGCGCTGCAAAATCAGAAGACATCTCTTGCGGACTGCTGAGGTAGGCGTCAAACAACTCGCGCACCACCACTTGCGCATGGATGGTTTTTTCCATCACCTGCGGATGCCGATACAGGTGCTTGAAAAGAAACGATTTCATGGCCTGAACTTGCTCTGCCATCGCATCACCAAACGCCACCATGGCGCCAGCCCGTCTAGCCTCATCGGCACTTTGCGGCGCATGCAATTTCAAATGTGCACGCGTGGTGTCAATCACGTCGTAGACTTGATCACTGAGCATGCGGCGAATGGTTTCATACAAGAGGCGCCTGGATTTTGAGGGCATGGCCAAACTTGGATGCTGTTGCAAGGTCAAACTTTGATAGTAGGCAAACAAAGGTACTTCGGCCATTTGCGACAGAGTGAGCAAGCCTGAACGCACCCCATCGTCAATATCGTGGGCGTTGTAGGCAATGGCATCGGCCAAATTGCAAAGTTGGGCCTCTAAGCTGGGCTGTGTGCCTGCTAAAAATCGGGATGCCACACCCCCCGGTTCTTGCGCTTCGATCAAGAGTGCATTGCGCCTTGCACAGTGCTTCAAAATGCCTTCGCGCGTTTCAAAGGTGAGGTTCAGGCCGTCAAAGTCGGGGTAGCGTTCTTCCAAATGATCGACCACACGCAGACTTTGCAAGTTGTGCTCAAAACCGCCAAACGCTTGCATGCATTCATTCAGGGTGTCTTGGCCCGCATGGCCAAAGGGGGTATGCCCTAAATCGTGGGCCAGCGCCACCGCCTCCACCAAATCCTCATTCAAACCCAAGGCGCGAGCAATGGAACGGCCCAGCTGGGCAACTTCCAAAGAATGCGTCAATCGGGTGCGAAACAAATCGCCTTCGTGATTGAGGAAGACCTGCGTTTTGTAGACCAGTCGCCGAAAAGCTGTTGAGTGAACGATGCGATCGCGATCCCGTTGAAAGTCATTGCGCGTTGGCGCAGGCACTTCGGCATGCCGCCTCCCGCGCGATTGCTCAGCATGACATGCGTAAATTTCAAGCACAGCAACGATCAATCACAGCCCGAACCATGGCCTCTGGCGCCGCACTGACGCGGGCTTTGCCTGGGCCTTCGATCAACACAAACTGGATGTCACCCGCCACTGATTTTTTGTCATGCAACATGAGCGCCAAGTATTGGCCAGAGTTGTCTTGCGCATTCAACACGGGGCCTTTGATGGGCAAACCGGCACGCGCGATGAGCGCCGTCAATCGCTTGACAAATGCGGCATCAATTAAACCCATTTCGGCCGACAAATGCGCCGCCATGACCATACCGCAAGCAACCGCTTCGCCGTGCAGCCATTCCCCATAACCCAGCCCAGCCTCGATAGCGTGACCAAACGTGTGGCCAAAATTCAAGATGGCGCGCAAGCCCGCCTCTCGTTCATCTTGACCCACCACAAAGGCCTTGATTTCACAACTGCGCTTCACGGCATGCGCCATGGCTTGCGTCTGGCATGCTTTCAAGTCATCGATGTTGGCTTCAATCCAATCAAAAAATGCCATGTCGGAGATGGGGCCGTATTTGATGATTTCAGCCAAGCCGGCGCTGAGCTCACGTGCAGGCAAAGTTTTCAAAACACCCAAGTCGCAGACCACTCGCTGCGGCTGATAAAAAGCCCCAATCATGTTCTTGCCCATCGGGTGATTGATGGCTGTTTTGCCGCCCACCGAAGAGTCCACTTGCGCCAACAAAGTGGTGGGCACTTGCACAAAGGGCACACCTCGCATGAAGCTGGCCGCTGCAAAACCCGTCATGTCGCCGACCACACCACCACCAAGGGCAAACAAAACAGTTTTGCGATCACAAGCTTGGCTCAGCAAGCTGTCAAAAACAAGGTTCAGCGTGAGCCAATCTTTATACACCTCACCATCTGGCAATTGAATGCTGTGAATACTTTTGTAGTGGGCCGACAATGCCTGGCGCAAAGCCGCTTCATAAAGCGGTGAAACCGTGGTGTTGGTCACGATCAAGGCCGCAGCGGCTTTGGGCAACTGTCCGTAAGTGGCTGCTTCACCGATCAAGTTTTCACCAATCAGGATGTCATAACTTCTGTCGGCCAAATCAATTCGGACGGTTTCAGTGGGCGTTTGCAAAGCGTTCATGGTCGGCTTGAGTGGTGGTGAGAGTTGTGCGTGTCATAGCCATCGAGAGACAACTCTGCAATGATGGTGTTGAGCAATTTGCTGATGCTGGGGCGTCCTGTGTCAACCACATGATGTGCTGTTTCACGGTACAGGGGATCGCGAACACTGAATAAATTTCTCAATTTTTCTTGCGGGTCAGTGACTTGCAGGAGCGGCCTTTGCATGTCATGCCTGAGCCTTCTGAAAACCTCTTCCGGTGTGGAACGCAGATAAACCACCTTGCCCCGGGCGTGCAAGTTTTGACGATTGACAGGCCGCAAGACCGCGCCACCACCCGTCGACAAAACGCCGTGATGGTGCTTGCTCAAGTCGTCAATGACGTTTTGCTCAATGTCGCGAAAACGCTCTTCGCCTTCCCGATCGAAAAACTCCCGAATCGAACAACCCAAACGCTGCTCGATGACGTTGTCAGAATCTAAAAAGGGCAAGCCGAGACGACGCCCCATCTGTCTGCCGATGGTCGTTTTGCCTGATCCTGGAAGGCCAACAAAAATAATGAGCAAAAGTAGAAATTCAAGGAACGATGGATTCTCCAAGTGTATTCGAGGGCGATGGGCTTAGGTTCTCGGCCAGCACTCTGGGGGTCACAAAAATCAGCATTTCTGTTTTGCGCTGAGTGGCTTGCTGGGTTTTAAAGAGCCAGCCCAGACCAGGCAATGCACCCAAGCCCGGCAATTGGGCCTTATCGTCCTTGTCGGCGGCCTCCAATATGCCGCCAATGACCACCGTGCCGCCGTTGTCCACCAAAACCTGGGTTTTGACATGCTTGGTGTTGATGGCAAACCCGGCCGCTGTAATTTGTCCCACACTGTCTTTGGAGATGTCCAACTCCAACACGACAGCCCCTTCAGGGGTGATTTGTGGCGTGACCTCCAATTTCAAGTTGGCTTTGCGAAAAGCCACAGATGCCGCACCGTTGCCGTTGTTCACTTGGTAAGGCAGCTCTGTGCCTTGCTCAATCAAAGCTTTGGTTTGATCGGTGGTGATCACCCTCGGACTGGCCACTACTTTGCCTCTGCCATCAGCTTCAAGCGCCGAAATTTCAAGGTTCAAAAATTGATGGGCGCCTGCGTTGAACAATGAAACAGCAAAGCTGGGGGTGGGATAGATGGTTTGGCCGGCTGAACCTGCTGGCAAATTTAACCAATAAGAGGGCTGAACACCGCCCACACCCCCTTGCACTTGCCCACTGATGGCCGCATTGACTGGTTTGGCATTGGCAGAAAAAGGCGCGGCGAACGGGGCCGCAAAAGCACCCCCCAATCGCACACCCAAGGATTGACCAAATTGAGACTCGGCTTCCACAATTTTGGCTTCGATCATCACTTGCCGAACCGGTATATCGAGCCGTTGAATGACCTCTTGAAGTTGTTTCAAGTAAGCAGGCGTGTCTAGAAAGAACAATTGATTGGTTCTAGGATCGGCCATGACTGACCCCCGCGCACTCAACCATTTGTGAGCGCCAGCACCAGCGCCACCACTGGACAGTTGCAAGCGTTGGGTCACATCCAGCGCTTTGGCGTATTTCAAAGGAATCACAAGCGTTTTCAAATGTTCGGGAACTTCCGCTTTGGGTCCAATCCACAAAACACCCGCTTGTTGCGTTGCGACCAAATTTTTGGACTGAAGCACCACAGCCAAAGCTTCCCGCCAAGTCATGTCGGCCAAATGCAAACTGACTGGTCCGGATACCCCCTCTGCAACGATTAAGTTTTGCTTGCCAATTTCAGCCAAGGATTGAAGCAAGGCCTTCACTTCCATGTTTTGAAAACGCCATTTCATTTTTGGATCCGCTTCAAGTGCGCTGAGTGGCAATAGGCAGACAACTTGAAGGCATGTCCCAATCAAGAAGCGCTTCATGAGTGAGCCCGAAGACTTGAAAACCCTCATGGCAGCACCTTTTCCCAAGCCAGCAAAGTGAGGGGTAGGCGCAGCTCAGTGCCTGGACCCCCCTCCAACCAAAGCCCTTGCGCATCCAATGAAAGGACACGGCGGTTTTCAATGCCCAGGTATTGGCCAGGTCGAACTGCTTGAATTTGTCGACCCAACTGAAGCAGTGTCCAACTCCAGTCTTTGCTTAAAGGGTCAACCGACTGAGCAGCCCCTACTAGGCGCATTTGACTCAGCGACTGGTCTGGCCACAAGTGGCTTTTCTGAGCATTGAGGTTGTTGAGGTTGGTCTTGACTTCAGCAGCGCTGCCAGCAGCTCTGCGACTGTTTGCCTGCAACTCAACACCGGTGTCGGTGAAAGCATCTTGTGCATCCCACAGCAAATGCAATTGACCCTCTAACGAGAAATTGCCATCTGCCAAGCGGCGCCAAGTGAGTGCAGTCCAATGGCCATTTTGAAACAATTGATTCAAGGCTTTCCAGTAGGACGCTGTGGATATTTCAGGCCCTTTCACCAAGAAGCTCAAAGTGCCTGCTTCAAAGCCATGTTCATTGGGCAAAGGCGTCAGGGCCATTTGTTCAATGCGCAAGTTTTGAGAATGGGCCATCCGCTGCAAACGATGAATCAACTGGCTGCGCAGTGCCGAGTTTGGCCAAGCCAATATCAATTCATCCAACGCCAATTGGTATTCCATCTGAGACGCTTTTGTTTTTTCATTGGCCAAAGCCAAAGCTTCTGACTTGATTTGCAGCAAAGTTGCATGGTTTTGCAAGGTGGCCAGCTCACTTTGCAACTGCTTCATCTCATCAAGATGGGAAGGAATCAAACCAGCACCACTGAGCATCTGCCAACCCACGCCGACCAACAACATGCTCAAACTGCCAACCCACAAGGCGCGCCACCCTCTAGCCTCGGCTGTCGCAAACAATTGACGATTGCGCCAGCGCAAGCTGGCTGCAGGCCATCTGCGCGATGCCACTTCCACACCAGTGTTCAAGTACTTGTCAAACCATGTTGTGAATGTCATGGGGCAGACTTGGTGGTGGATGGACCTGAAGCATTTGTGGCATGCGTCCAAAGATGGGCCTTCAAGATGTAGGCCACCTGAGCCGGGCCATGGGGTGGTGCTTGTGAAGCTCCTTGAGTTGCTTCTTGAGTTGCAGTGTGGTGAATTTGAATCACTTGGGGCGCTGTTTTCCAACGCTCAAACCCACTCAGTTCGTTCATCAGGCTTTGCCAATCTGCTGAAGATTCGCTGAGCGCTTCAAATTCAAGTCTGCCGTTTTGCCAACCTAAGCTTTGCATGCTTTGCAAGCTGTGAAAATGAACTGCCTGACCCGTTGGGCTCAGAAGTTTTTTCAGGAGAATGTGCTGCACGTCAGTGAGATCTTCACGCTCTGATTGTCGGCGCGAAAGATGCATCACACGTGCTTTCAATGCCGCCAATTCAAGTTGCGAAAGGGCTGTCTCTGCATCCTGCACAGGCTTGGAATTCTGCGAACTCTTGGCTGTTTGGGAATGAGTCATCAGCGTGGCCATCGCACTCTGTGCGTCTGTTTCCAACCAAACGATGATGCCCAACATCAAAATCAGCCCTGCGCAGCAGGCGCCAGCGATATCGGTGCAGGTACGCCGCCATTTGGGCGTGGATGAAGAAATCAAATTCAACATAGATTGCTTCCTTCGATTAACTTAGGCAGGCCGAAAGCATGGGCCATGGTTTCAAATTGCAGGCCCCAGGACGCGCACAAGGCTTCGCTTTGGGACGAAGAAGTGAAGATGTCCAATTGAAAATTCAATGCGTTGAGTTCAGCCTGATAAGGCTGCACCAAGTTTTGAAGGCACGCCACATACTTTGCAACCCAATGGCCTTGCGCGGTGAGCCTCACTTCAAAATCCATAAGCACTTGGGCCACCGGCACATGCAGCTGATTTGCAGCCTCTAACCAACATTCAGCGGCAATGTCATCGGGGCGCCAATGGGCTTGGCAGTGCAACTCTCTTTCCAAAAATTCAGTGGCGTCAAGCATCAGGGCCATGGGTATTCGCCTTGATGGCTGCTTTGAATCAGGCCAATTTTCTAAACACTCGGCACGCAATTGCGCCAAGAGCGTAGGCAGGTTTTCAGACCTTCGAAACAGCGTGCGATCACCTTGCGTGGCGATGGCAGCCCAGGTTTTGACAGTGCTTGGGCTTGAAATAGGCAGGTGAAAGGCCTCTAAAGGCACAGAAACAGCGCATGCAACAAACCGCAAAGGCGCGGCAGGCCAAAGTGTGAGGGTGGGCAGCACGGATGATCTTTCAAGGACAGGGAACAGTGCTTTGATTGAACACACGATTTAGATTTGAAAGGACTACAATTCCCAACAATTGAGTTGCTTTGAGCAACCTTCAAAATCTGCCTTCTGTCCAGCAGTTTTTTATAATGCGGTCAGCGGTTTTTCCCGCTTCATCCATGTCCAAAAAATCCAACGCAAACTCACCTCAACAGCCAGATTTGATTGAATCACCCCGATTGCATTGGGCGCTGCGTACTTGTCTTTGGGCAGGGGGTTTGGTGCTTGCTGGTTTGATGTCAATCTTGATGGTGGTGGGCGTGGCCATGGTGATGGCCTACCCCCAACTTCCAGACATCTCTGATTTGGCCGATTACCGCCCCAAATTACCGCTGCGCGTTTACACCGCTGACGGCGTGCTGATGGGCGAGTTTGGAGAAGAACGGCGCAATCTCACACCCATTAAAGAAATTCCGCAAGTCATGAAAGACGCCGTGCTGTCCATTGAAGATGCACGCTTTTACCAACACGGCGGCCTGGACTATTTGGGCCTCATCAGGGCTGGCATTGCCAACTTGGGCAAGCGCAAGAGCCAAGGCGCATCCACCATCACCATGCAAGTTGCACGCAATGTTTACTTGTCGACTGAAAAAACATACACCCGCAAAATTTATGAAATTTTGCTCACCTTCAAACTCGAACATTTGCTGACCAAAGATCAAATTCTCGAGATCTACATGAATCAAATTTTCTTGGGCAACAGAGCCTATGGATTTGCTTCTGCAGCCGAAACCTATTTTGGCAAACCGCTCAAAGACATCAGCATTGCAGAAGCGGCCATGTTGGCAGGCTTACCCAAGGCACCCTCTGCATACAACCCCATCAGCAATCCCAAACGGGCTCGCTCACGGCAGTTGTACATCATTGAGCGCATGGAAGAAAACGGCTTCATCACAGCCAAGCAAGCCACCGAGGCCAAGGCTGAGCCCCTGCGCATTCGACCCAACAGCGACAAGGGCCGCATTCATGCCGAATACGTGGCTGAAACAGTGCGCCAGATGATGTTTGCGCAGTATGGCCAAGAGACTTATACGCGCGGCCTGAATGTTTACACCACCTTGCAATCGACCGAGCAAATAGCTGCCTACCAAGCATTGCGTCAAGGCATCATGGACTTTGAGCGCCGTCAGGTGTATCGCGGTCCCGAAAAATTCATCGAGCTCCCAACGACACCCAAAGAAATGGAAGACGCCATTGACGATGTGCTGGAAGACCATCCTGACAACGGCGATGTCATGTCAGCGGTGGTCTTGGAAGCTGGCCCTAAGAAAATTGTGGCTGTTAGGCAAAACGGAGAACAACTTGAAATCACGGGCGATGGCCTCAAGCCTGCGCAGTCTGGTCTCTCCGACAAGGCAGGCCCCAACATCCGAATCAAACGCGGCGCAGTGATTCGAGTGGTTCAAACACCCAAGGGAACTTGGGAAATTACACAATTGCCTGAAGTTGAAGGCGCATTGGTGGCCATCAATCCGAAAGATGGTTCGGTCAGAGCATTGGTGGGGGGATTTGATTTTGCCAAGAACAAATTCAACCACGTGATTCAAGCTTGGCGCCAACCTGGCTCTAGCTTCAAACCCTTCATCTACTCGGCTGCCTTGGAAAAGGGCTTCACCCCTGCAACCATCGTGAACGATGGGCCGCTGTTTTTTGATGCCGGCGTCACTGGCGGGCAAGCTTGGGAACCCAAAAACTACGACGGCACCTTTGAAGGACCGATGAGCGTTCGCAAAGGCTTGGCCAAATCAAAGAACATGGTGTCCATTCGCATCTTGCAATCTGTGGGTACCCGCAATGCCCAAGAATGGGTCACCAAATTTGGCTTTGACGAAGACAAACACCCCGCCTACCTCACCATGGCTCTCGGAGCCGGCTCAGTCACGCCCATGCAAATGGCCACCGGCTACTCGGTCTTTGCCAATGGCGGCATGCGCGTGCAACCCCACGTGATCACGCGCGTGACAGACCAAAAAGGCAAAGTTTTGGTGGACAGCCCAGCGCAAGCCGTCGATGAAGCCGATCGCGCCATTTCGCCACGCAACGCATTTGTGATGACCAGTTTGCTGCAAGAGGTCACGCGCTCCGGCACAGCGGCCAAAGCCCGTGTTGCGCTAAAGCTTGACGATATTTACGGCAAAACCGGTACCACCAACGACTCGATGGACGCTTGGTTTGCAGGCTATCACCGCAATTTGGCAGCCGTGGTTTGGATTGGCTACGACACACCCCGCAAGCTGGGAGATCGTGAAACAGGTGGCGGCTTGAGCTTGCCTGTGTGGATCAACTTCATGGAGACTGCCCTCAAAAACATGCCCGTGATGGACGCCATCGCCCCTGAAGGCGTGGTCTATGTCAACGGTGAGTGGTACTTTGACGAATATGCCAGAGGCGGCGGGGTGACCAGCCTAGGCTTGGGCAATGAAAGGGGCGGCAGCCTGCCAGAACCTGACGAGAAAAAACGAATTCTCGATCTGTTCAGAAATTGAGTTGAGCTTCCTAAAACTGAAGCTTGACGCCCGACTGCGCAGAGCCAAAGCGGGAGAGATTTTCAAAAAACTCACCCTCGCCCTTGGTGTCTTGCCAAGCGCCGTCTTTAAATTTGTAATGGTAGCCCCCTGACTTGGCGGCCAGCCACACTTCATGCAAGGGTTTTTGCAAATTCACAATGATCTGACTGCGATTGCTGAAGGTGATGGTAATCATGCCGCCCACCCGTTGGTTGTCGATGTCGGCATCGGTTTCATCGTTGATTCGATCGCAACTGGTCTCGATTCGAGACAAAAGACGTTCAGCAGTATCCAGAAATTCAAGGTCGGTCATTACAATCCGTGACATGTTCAAAGTATTGAGAATTTTAGTCCTTGCCCAAACCCTTGGCGTTTGTGCGGTGGCTTTGACGGCATGTGGTCAAAAAGGCCCCTTGGTGCATCCCCAAGACCCCTTGTCTGCTGAACGCGCTACTTTGCTGCAATCCTTAACGCCTGCTGCGCCGCAAGCGCCAGCTCCCCAGAATCTGCCCGCCTCCAAACCATGAACGCCAACACCCTTCCTGGACAGCCTCACATTGCTTACCAAGCCAACACCTTGTGCATGGAGGGTGTGAAGCTGGCCGATGTGGCAGCCCAATATGGCACGCCTGTTTTTGCTTACTCCAAGGCATCCATGCTGTCTGCGCTGGCGGCTTACCAGCGCGGTTTTGCGGGTCGCAAAGTTCAAATTTGCTACGCCATGAAGGCCAACTCCAATTTGGCGGTGCTGCAGGTCTTTGTCAAAGCCGGATGTGGTTTTGACATTGTGTCGGGAGGCGAGTTGGCCCGTGTTTTGGCAGCCGGCGGTACGCCCGAGAAAATCATTTTTTCAGGCGTAGGCAAAACACGCGCAGAAATGCAGCAAGCCCTCGAGCTAGGAATTGGTTGTTTCAATGTGGAAAGCGAAGCAGAACTTGAAGTGCTCAATGATGTCGCCTTGAAACTCGGCAAAAAAGCACCTGTCAGCTTGCGCGTGAACCCCAACGTAGACCCCAAGACGCACCCCTATATTTCGACGGGTCTCAAAGGCAACAAGTTTGGTGTTGCGCACGAAAGCGCTGTGCAAACTTACCTGCGTGCAGCCGCTTTGCCAGGCTTGGCCGTGGTGGGCATTGACTGTCACATTGGCTCGCAAATTACGGAGGCCACCCCCTACTTGGATGCCATGGATCGAATTCTAGATTTGGTGTCCGACATTGAAGCGGCTGGCGTGCCCATTCACCACATTGATTTTGGTGGCGGCTTGGGCATTGACTACAACGGCGATACGCCGCCTGCCGCCGACACCTTGTGGCAACAATTGCTGGCCAAATTGGATGCGCGCGGTTATGGCCATCGTCAACTCATGATTGAGCCGGGCCGTTCCTTGGTGGGCAACGCGGGCGTGTGCTTGTCAGACGTGGTGTTTATGAAACCGGGTGAGCAAAAGAATTTTTGCATCATTGATGCAGCCATGAACGATTTGCCTCGCCCTGCCATGTACCAAGCCTTTCACCAAATTGTGCCTCTTAGCCCCCGCGCGGGTGCCACAACCTTGGTGGATGTGGTGGGCCCTGTCTGTGAAAGTGGCGATTGGATTGGCCGCGATCGACAACTCAATGTGCAAGCAGGCGACACCCTGGCTGTGTTGTCCGCTGGTGCTTATTGCATGAGCATGGCCAGCAACTACAACACCCGAGGGCGTGCCGCAGAAGTTTTGATCGATGGCCAGCAAGTGCATTTGATTCGCGACCGCGAAACACCGGCCGACACTTTTGTTGCGGAACACTTGGTGCCTTGAACAAAAACCAATTTGGTTTTTGAGCTTGCTATTTTTACACTTGCGGTTTTTAAGCTTGCTTTTTTAAGCCTTCATCTTGGCGCGCCTAGTTTGCAGCGCGTGCCAAACTCGCCAGCCTAACAATGCGCCCAGTATGGCGCCATAGACAATCACTTCATCGAAGTTTCTTTTGCCTGAGCGCATCCAAAAGAAATGCAACATGGCCAAGGCCGCGATGGCATAAACACAGCGGTGCAAAATTCGCCAACGCGCCACACCCATCTTTTTGATGACCCGATTGGAAGATGTAGCGGCCAGCAAGCACAGCAGCACAGCAGCTGCAAAACCCACGGCAATGAAAGGCCGCTTGATGATGTCGACCCCAATGTCATCCCATGCCAATCCCATGTCAAACAAGCTGTAGCAAACGGCATGCAGGATGGCGTAAAAAAAAGTCAACAAACCCAAACTGCGCCGAAACAGAAGCCACTCCGGCATTTTCAAGGTCACGCGCAATGGCGTGATCAGCAGCGTGATGCACAAAAATCGCAAGGCCCATTCGCCTGTGGCGCGAATTAAATATTCGGCAGGATTGGGGCCCAACTGATCAAGCAATGCAGAGGCAAAAAGCCAAGCAAAAGGCAAGAGTGATACCAACACCAAGCCCTGCTTGACGAAGGGTTTGCGCAGCACATCTCGCAGCATCAAAAGTTCTTGTTCAGATCCATGCCTGCATAGAGTGAGGCCACTTGGGCTTCATAGCCATTGAACATGAGAGTCTTGCGCTTCTTTTCAAGCAAGCCCCCTTCGCCAATGCGCCGCTCCATGGCTTGGCTCCAGCGGGGATGATCTACGGAGGGGTTCACATTGGAGTAAAAACCATATTCTTGTGGCGCTGCTTTGGCCCATGACACCATGGGTTGTTTTTCGACAAAGCGAATTTTCACGATGCTTTTGCCACTTTTAAATCCGTACTTCCATGGCACCACCAAGCGAACTGGTGCACCGTTTTGTTTGGGCAACACCTCACCGTACATGCCAAAGGTCAGCAGGCTCAAGGGGTGCATGGCTTCGTCCATGCGCAAGCCTTCGATGTAGGGCCAATCGATGTAGCCACTGCGCAGGCCGGGCATGGTTTGCGGATCGACCTGGGTCACAAATTCGACAAACTTGGCGCTGGGCAAAGGCTCGACGCGCTTGATCAAATCGGACAAAGAATAGCCAATCCATGGAATCACCATCGACCAGCCTTCCACGCATCGCATGCGGTAAATGCGCTCCTGCATCGCACCCCATTTCATGACATCTTCCAAATTGAAACGGGTGGGTTTTTTCACCAAGCCTTCCACTTCAATCGACCAAGGCGTGGTTTTCAAGGTGTGGGCATAGCGCGCAGGATCTGTTTTATCGAGACCAAATTCGTAGAAGTTGTTGTAGCTTGTGGCATCTTTGTAAGAGGTCAGTTTCTCAAGGGTCATGGCGCCTTGAACGGCAGACTGGGTTGCTGGCAGTGCCGCCAGTTTGACTGCAGTAGATCCGCCTTGCGCAAAGGCCTCTCGTTGCGCCCAAGAACCCATGCCCAATGCCGCTGCACCTGCAGACCATTGACGGAGCAACTGACGTCGGTTGGCATACACCTCTGGCGAAGTGATTTCGCTGCTGAAGGGGTGAATGAATCCATCTTGTTGGGTGCGAATCAGCATGGCTAACTTTCAAAGTAGATGAAGCATTGGAAAACTTCAGCCATAACCCCGTGTTGGCAAGGGTTAAAACGGCCAAAAAAATGGGCCCAGAAGGCCCATTTGGTAGTACAGAGCCTTGGCTCTTTGGGTGCTTTTAGCGCAGACCGGCAATGTAGTCGGCAACAGCCTTGATTTCACGGTCGTTCAATTTGGCGGCCACTTGGGTCATTTGCAAATTGTTTTTGCGAACGCCATCGCGGAATTGCGTCAGTTGGCTGGCGGTGTAGTCGGCATGTTGGCCAGACAAGCGAGGGTATTGCGAAGGCATGCCTGAACCGTTGGGGCTATGGCAACCTGCACAGGCGGCAATTTGACGGTCGGCAATGCCACCGCGGTAAATCTTTTCACCCAATGCAACCGACTCTTTTTCTTTGGCAAATCCGGGCTTGGCCGTTTTGCTGGCTAAGAAATAGGCCACATTGCGCATGTCTGCGTCGCTCAGTTGTGAGGCAAAGCCCATCATGACCGCATTGGCCCGCTTGCCAGATTTGAACTCTTGCAATTGCTTGATGGTGTATTCAGGGTGCTGCTGAGCCAATTTGGGGTTGACGGGAGTGGTTGAGTTGCCATCAGCCATGTGGCATGCGGCGCAAACACCGCCCACAATGGCTTCGCCTTTGGCCAAATCTGGCTTTTCAGCCTTTGGCGCTGGCGTTGCGGCCAAAACAGAACCAGCCATCAGGGTTGAGGTGAGGGCAGCGAAGAAAAATTGAGTCATTGACTTCATGGTCGACATCCGAAATAGTAGGCGCAAAACCATGAGATTCTACAATGCCTGTTAGCGCCATTTCTGGCGCCCCTCAAGTTTGACCCGAATGGCCACCAAAAATAGTCCTGCCCCAGCCCTCAAAGCGAAGCCTTCAGCACCTGCCAAAACCAGGAAGACACCTGCCAAAGCAGGGCCATTGCCTGAAATGGCGGAAGCCAAGGCCATTACCCCCATGGGCTGGATGCACACCGCTCGCTTTTTGACCACAGCGGCCGAGCTCTTTCACCTGCCAGCCTTGGATGTGCCAGAAATTGCCTTTGTAGGCCGCTCCAACGCCGGCAAATCCACCTGCATCAACACCCTCACCCAGCAAAAACAGCTTGCTTTTGCCTCCAAAAAACCAGGACGCACTCAGCACATCAACTTGTTTGCCTTGGGCAAGCAAGGGGTGACAGATGCGGTTTTGGCCGATTTGCCAGGTTATGGCTATGCAGCCGTCCCCAAACAAGACAAATTGCGCTGGCAAAAAGTCATGGCCAACTATTTGGTCACGCGGGAAAACCTCAAAGGCATTGTGCTGTTGTGCGACCCCCGATTGGGCATGACCGAACTCGATGAGGTGCTGCTAGAAGTCATTCGCCCCAGAGTCGAAGAGGGTCTGAACTTTTTGGTGTTGCTCACCAAGGCCGACAAACTGACCCGCGCCGAAGGCACCAAAGCCTTGTCCATTGCCAAATTGCAAGCGGGAGGCGGTCAAGCAAAACTTTTCTCGGCCCTGAAAAAACAAGGCGTTGAAGACTTGGCCCAATTGATGTGGGATTGGACCCATGAAGAGGCTGACACTCAGGCAGCGGGTGACACCGATGATTGAAACTTGGCAGCAGGCCTTGCCCCACGGCATTCAATTGAGTTGCCGTGCCGCTGGGCCTAGGGGCGCCCCCGTGTTGATGTTTTTACACGGCTTTCCTGAAGCGGCCTTTGTGTGGGACGACATGCTGCTGCATTTTTCCAAACCCGAAAACGGCGGCTACCGATGTGTTGCACCCAATTTGCGGGGCTATGAAAAGTCAAGCCAACCCGCCGAAGTGTCTGCCTACCGTGCCAAATTTTTGGTGCAAGACATTGCTGCCCTGATTCAAATTGAATCGGGCACGTCCCCTTTGCAGGCTTTGATAGCCCACGACTGGGGGGGTGGCGTGGCTTGGAACCTGGCCAATCAAATGCCGCAGGGCATGCGCAAACTCGTCATCATCAACTCGCCACACCCAGGTACTTTTTTGCGCGATTTGAAAGACAACTCAGCGCAAATTGCAGCCAGCGCTTACATGAATTATTTTTGCGAGCCACAAGCAGCGCAAGAGCTCAGTGCCCATGAATTTGAAAAGCTTTTTGAATTCTTTGAAAAAGGCCTTCAACCCACTTGGCTCACGGCTGAAGTGAAAGCCAAGTACAAAGCGGCGTGGTCACATGGATTGCAGGGCGGCCTCAATTTTTATGTGGCATCGCCTCTCAAACCCAATCAAGCAGGCCAACAAGACCTGCAAAAACTGTCTCTGCCAGACGACATGTTGCGCATTTCAGTGCCAACTTTGTTGCTATGGGGCATGCAAGATGTGGCGCTGCTGCCCAGCTTGAATGAAGGCTTGGAGTCCTACATTCCCAAGCTCACTTATGTTCCCATTGCAAATGCCTCGCACTGGGTGGTGCACGAACAACCCGAGCGCGTTCAGCGAGAAATCGCGGCGTTTTTGTAAACCGACTTCTCGCCCTCGGGGCGCGTTTTAAAGCGCTTGTGCACCCAATAATATTGCGAGGGTGAGCGGCGAACCGCCTTCTCAATTGCCTCGTTCATTCGAATCGTATCGGCCTTTAAATCATCGCTTGGAAATTCGCGCCAAGCCTCTCCCACTTCAATTTCATAGCCCTCAGGCGTCATGCGCGTCACCAGCGTCAGAACTTGCGCCCGACCCAGTCGCGCAAATCTTGGTAGGGATGGCACTGTTGCCGCATTCACACCCATGAAGGGCACAAAGATGGACTCTTCAGGGCCAAAATCCATATCGGGTGACAAATGCAGCATCTCTCCCTGCCGCAAGCCACTCATGATTTGCTTCACGCCTTCTCGGCGGAAATAAGGCTTCACATTGCCGGTGCGTTGGCGTCCTTGCGTGACCCACTCGTCCATCACTTTGTTGTGCTGCGGCACAAAAATAAAGGCCACCGGCTTGATGGCTCTTAAGGTGAGCGCCAAGCCACCCGCATCCAGCCCCACAAAATGGGGAGCCAAAATAATCTTCGGGCCGTCGGCATCCAATTGAGAAAAAGCTGCTGTGGTCCCAACCCATTTCAAACGCGATTCAACCAACTGCAAAGGCGCATGCCACAGCCACGATCGGTCAAGCAATGATTGAGCGAATTGCACAAAATGGGCGCGCGTGAGTTGCTTGATTTCTTGATTTGATTTTTCTGGAAAGCACAGCGACAAATTGGTTTGCACAATGTGTCTTCGGTTGCTCAACAAAGCCCAAAGCAGCCAGCCCAAACCATGGCCCAACACCCGAATACCTTTTAAAGGCATGCGCGACAGCCAACGCATCAAACCGACAAACAAAGCCTTCACGCGGTGGCCTCCTGACGCGGCTCTTTGTAGCGGGCGTAGCCCCACAAGTATTGGTCGGGGCGCGACAAAATCAAGCGCTCCATGGCTTGGTTGATTTGCAAAACCAGCACATCCACATCGGCTGCTTCTGGGGTGCTGAGTTCACTGGCATGAATGCGATAGCCTTGTCCCCAAGGCAACCGTTCACCCCAAATGACCATGAGTTTGGCACCCGTTTGCAAAGCCAGTCTGGCCGCCAATGTCATGGTGTAGGCGGGCTTGCCAAAAAAGGGCGTCCATTGCCCCATGCCTTGGGGCGGTACTTGATCGGGCAGCAGGCCCACCGCTCTGCCCGCACGCAACGCTTTGATCATTTGCCGAACACCTGCCAAGGTGGTGGGTGCTGTTTCTAAGCCAGGCCTTGCACGCGTGGCCTCCATCACTTGACCCAGGCCCTCTTTGCGTGAAGGTCGATAAAGCACCGTCAAAGGCCCAAACTTGGCACTGAAGGAGGCCGTCAGCGCTTGTGCGGTCACTTCAAAGCATCCCAAGTGTGGCGTTAAAAACAAGACGCCCTTCCCAGCGGCATAGGCTGCTTCAACGCAAGCCAGAGATCCCTCCGTCCAAACCACGGCGGGGCTTTTGCCCATCCACAAACGCGGCAATTCGGTGGACATGGAACCAGCTTGACCGATGGCGCCTCGCACTTGGGAAAAATGCAAACCGGCCGTTTTGACATTGGCAGAAAACCGTTGACGGTAAGTGGGCGAGAACAGCCAAGCCAACCAACCAACAGCTTGACCGATGGCATGCAAAGCCCACAGAGGCCAACGGGAAAAAAATCGAAACCAGAAGATCATTTTAAATTTGGTAAACTTCTCGGGTCGCTGAGTTAACTAGAGCAACTTGCAGGGCGACACGCACCGTTTGAACCGCATGGAACCCATGCCTCGGATTGTGCCTTGTCTTCGGACAATTCTGCTAAAGCGTTCGCCGAGGCCCCAAAGCATCTGGCAGCGCAGATCAACATGCATGCCAAACTTATAGGAGAACCCTCATGGCGAACAACTATCTTTTCACCTCAGAATCCGTGTCTGAAGGCCACCCCGACAAGGTTGCCGATCAAATCTCAGACGCCATTCTCGACGCTATTTTTGAACAAGACCCCAGAAGCCGCGTAGCCGCTGAAACCCTGACCAACACCGGTTTGGTGGTTTTGGCTGGAGAAATCACCACCAACGCTCACGTCGACTACATCCAAGTGGCCCGCGACACCATCAAGCGCATTGGCTACGACAACACCGAGTACGGCATTGACTACAAAGGCTGCGCCGTCATGGTTTGCTACGACAAGCAGTCGAATGACATTGCCCAGGGTGTGGACCATGCGTCTGACGATCACCTCAATACCGGCGCTGGCGACCAAGGTTTGATGTTTGGCTACGCTTGCAGCGAAACCCCCGACCTCATGCCTGCGCCCATTTACTACGCGCACCGTTTGGTCGAGCGTCAGGCTCAGCTGCGCAAAGACGGCCGCTTGCCTTTCTTGCGCCCCGATGCAAAAAGCCAAGTGACCATGCGCTACGTGGACGGCAAGCCCCAC
>JACCDX010384678.1_pt1 | contig 19442 bp, 4 predicted proteins | sample 7449681 | NCBI WGS metagenome assembly JACCDX01 (sample SAMN15323450, study PRJNA562643) | freshwater metagenome | isolation source: river surface water | place: USA:Blue River Watershed | collected 2017-08-18
TGCAGCCCAGCTGGGCATTGCAAACACTGGCTAGTGGCGAACCCGTGCTGAACCAACTGCGCGCTCGACACGCCGATCAGATGCAAGAGCGTCCAGAAGTTGGCCCCGGTGAATTCAAAGTCTTAGCGAACCGCGCAGGCAATACCGAGTTTGTTGCACCTCAGCTGGTGCGGGGCACGTTGGTACAAGGCACGCAATTGCTGCCAAGCGTTCCTGCCGGCACCGCTAGGGCATTGCTGGCTATGTTCATCGTTTCAGAGGTGCACCCATTTACCGATGGTAACGGTCGCTTGGCTCGTCTGGTGATGAACGCTGAACTCTCTGCTGTTGGTAGCTGCCGAATCATCGTACCCACGCTGTTTCGCGAAGAGTACCTCGATAGCCTGCGTGCGCTCAGCCGCCAAGGCGATGCAGCTCCTTTCTTGGCTGCCATGCAAAAGATTCATCGCTGGACCGCGGCATTTCGCTTTCAAGATTTGGACGACACCATTGCGGAAATGGCTAAGTGCAACGCCTTCGAACGCTCGCCCGTGCAGTTCAAGCTACTCACCCCATCAAATAACCCCTCTGCGGCTGGATCCTAAGCATGCCTGTACTTGACGCCGTTCAAACCTTCGCTGGCATTGCCAACGAAAACGAGTTTTATAGCCATCACTATTTGGCTGAAGTTTTCAAGGGCGATATCAAAGCCAAGCTTGAGGCATGGGAAGCTGTGGAAGCCGAGCATCCCGGTGATGAGGTCTATCGTTCCCCACACAAACGCCTACAAGGCTGGGCGCAAAAATGGTTTGCTCTGCGCGGTCAGATTAGCCGCGCCAAAGACGATGCTGAGAAGCTCGCACTCTTCACCCAGTTGCAATCTGGCTTGCTTGAAGCATTGGGCTACGCCATTAAAAAAGACGCAGCTGAGCATCCAGTCGAGCTGGTAGCAGGGCAGGCTATACCCCTGTGGAGTCTGCTGGCCAAAGATGCAAGCACTCATATAAGTGCAGCCCAGTTGGCTTTGCAACCACCGCAGTTGGCCATCGTGCCCGCCTATCGGCCCGGCGCTGAAGATGAAGATTTGTTAGACCACACACTCACCAGCTTGCACTATGCGGGGGCCGATGTCCCCGCGCAGCTGGTCGGCGAGGGCTGGGATAGCTTGGTGTCTGAAGCTATTTTTGGTGCAGACCAATCCCCGCGTTACGTGTTGCTGATTGGCCTGAATGAGTGGCTGCTGCTTGACCGTTACAAGTGGCCGCAAAACCGTGCCCTCCGTTTTGATTGGTCTGAAATTCTGGACCGCAAAGACTCAGCCACGTTGCAGGCCGCTGCCGCATTGCTGCATAAAACAAGCTTGGCTCCCGGTGAGGGCAACAGCTTGCTGGAGAGCTTGGACGAAAACGCCCATAAGCACGCCTTTGGCGTCAGCGAAGACCTCAAGCACGCACTGCGCGAAGCGATCGAGCTGCTAGGTAACGAAGCTGCCAACCAACTGCGTCAACAAGCCGCAGATGCCAGTAAAGGTTTCTTCAGCGGTAAGAACCAACTCGAACCTGCAGACCTGAGTTTGGAATGTTTGCGGATGGTCTATCGCTTGCTCTTCATGTTCTACATCGAAGCGCGACCAGAACTGGGCTACGTGCCTATCTCTAAGAGCGAGGTTTACCTCAAAGGCTATAGCCTTGAGTCGTTACGTGAGCTGGAAGAGAAGAAGCTACTCACACCTGCTGCACGCGATGGTCTGTACTTTGATACCACCTTGCGCCGCTTGTTCAAGCTTGTGGCTCAAGGGTGCGGTCTGTCTGACCAGCGGAATCTCCATGCCGTAGCCGGTGCCAAAGACACTTTTGCGTTAGCTCCACTCGATAGCCGCTTGTTTGACGAAACCACCATGCCGCTGCTGGCTAAGGTGAAGTTCCCAAATCATGTGTGGCAAACCATCATTCGTCTCATGTCCTTGTCTCGTGCCAAGGGCAAGAGCAGAAGAGGACGCGTCAGCTACCAACTGTTGTCCATCAACCAGTTGGGTGCTGTGTACGAAGCCCTGCTGAGCTACCGCGGTTTCTTTGCTGCTGAAGACTTGTACGAAGTCAAACCCGGCAAGAGCAAAGGCAAAGCCTCCGACGAGGCTGGCAGTGATGACAGTGATGAAGAAGCCGAGGCCGAAGAAACCAGCACTCGTGGCCGCAGCGCTGAAAGCAGTGGCGACGACAAGCTAGATAACGCGTGGTTCGTCCCCGCCAGCCGCTTGGGCGACTACACCGACGATGAGAAGGTGTACGACGTCAACGAAGCTGGCTATCGCCAACTGCGCAAGCACCCGCGCGGCAGCTTTGTTTATCGCTTGGCGGGACGTGACCGCCAAAAAAGTGCAAGCTATTACACACCGCAGGTACTCACCCAATGCTTAGTGAAATACGCCTTGAAAGAACTGCTGGGCAGCGACCGTGTGAAGTGTGCGGACGACATCCTGACACTCACAGTGTGCGAGCCAGCTATGGGAAGTGCTGCGTTTTTGAACGAAGCTGTGAATCAACTGTCTGAAGCTTACTTAGAGCGTAAACAAGCAGAGCTTAAACAACGCATTCCGCATGACATCTACCCGCAAGAACTGCAAAAAGTTCGCATGTACTTGGCTGATCGCAATGTTTACGGTGTTGACTTAAACCCCGTGGCAGTCGAGCTGGCGGAAGTGTCTATTTGGCTCAACGCGATTTACGGTGAGACCGACAGCAAGGGCCAGCCCTTGCCAGCCCGGGTGCCATGGTTTGGCTACCAACTGTTCAATGGCAACAGCCTGATTGGTGCACGTCATCAGGTCTACAAAACCAGCAGCCTCGACAAAAAAGCCAAGCCCGCTTGGCACGAAGAGCCACCGCGCCGCGCCACCGCAGACCAGCCACGCAAGCCCGATGAAATTTGGCACTTCTTGTTGCCCGATCCCGGCATGGCTGACTACACAGACAAAACGGCAAAGGCACTTTATAAAGACGAGTTTGATCATCTCAAATCATGGCGCAAAGCCATGCTCAAACCATTAGAGCCACACGAGCTAGTTCGCTTGCAACAGCTGAGTGCTCGTGTGCAAGATTTGTGGCACGAACATACCCAAGCCCTTGCGCGTGACCGTAATCGCACAGAAGACCAGCTGACTGTGTGGCCGCATGTTGGTAAAGAAACTGAAGCAGGCCCCATCAGCCGTGCTGCAAAAGAAGCTATCCGTAAGCAAGGCTTGTTGAACGAGGACGGCGACTTGGCCACCCCGTTCCGGCGCCTTAAATTGGTGATGGACTATTGGTGTGCTCTGTGGTTCTGGCCTATCACCGGTGCCAAGCAACTACCCACCCGCGAAGAGTGGTGGATGGAAGTGGGCGCAATTCTTGAAGGCAACATTGTGGATATCGGTTTGCAGCCTAGCTTAGATCTGCAGCCTACTGAAGCAGAAGCGCCTCAAGTCATCGTCCCTGAAGTGCAACCAAGTTTCTTTGGCATGGAAACCCAGTTGCCTTTAGCTCAAGCTGCCGACCAACCTAACCTGCACGACAAGCTGGGCCAGCTGCGCATTGGCAAACTTCGTCAACACTTTCCGCGTATTGCTTTGGTCGAGGCTGTAGCCGCTGACCGGCGCTTCATGCACTGGGATCTGTGTTTTGCAGACGTACTCTTGCGGCGAGGCGGCTTTGACTTGATTTTGGGAAACCCACCTTGGCTCAAGGTGGAGTGGAACGAATCCGGTATCTTGGGCGAACGCAACCCCGTGTTTGCCGTACGCAAAATCAGCGCGAGTGATCTAGCCAAGCTGCGGGCTGAAGCCTTCAACCAGTTTGCAGGTCTGCAACAAGGTTGGACTGAAGAGCTGCAAGAAGCCGAGGGAACGCAGAACTTTTTGAACGCCATGCAGAATTACCCGCTGCTAAAAGGCGTGCAAACCAATTTGTACAAGTGCTTCATGCCTTTGGCTTGGCAACTGAACAGTGCGAAAGGCGTGTCGGCATTGTTGCATCCTGAGGGGCCGTATGACGACCCAAGGGGGGGGAGCTTGCGTGAGGCCGTTTATGCGCGGCTTCGACGGCACTTTCAATTCGTTAACGAGCTGGCACTTTTTTCCGAGGTGCATCACCTCACTAAGTACAGCGTCAATATTTACGGCCCTAAAACAGACCAACCAACGTTTGACCAACTGGCCAATCTTTTTTCGCCAACCACGGTTGATGCTTGTTATCTGCACGATGGGCAAGGAGTTGTGGGAGGTTACAAGAACGAGCATGGCCATTGGAACACTGCTGGCCACCAAGATCGAATTGTCAAAGTTGACGAAACCGCGCTCGCTACCTTTGCCAAGCTTTACGACGAACCCGGCACAGCACCTCGCCGCGCCCGTCTGCCTGCTCTTCATGCAGGGGCTTTAAGCAGTGTGCTCGGCAAATTAGCCGCATACCCGAGTCGTTTGGCTGACCTAGGGGATGACTACGTTTCGACCGAGATGTGGCACGAAACAATGCAGCAAAAAGACGGCACGATGACCCGACGCCCCACCAGCGACGCCGGCTTCGCTGTCACCCCCGAAGACTGGGTGCTATCAGGCCCACACTTCTTTTTGGCCAACCCCTACAACAAAACTCCGCGAAAGGTCTGCACCGCCAACGGTCACTACGACATCATCGACCTCGAAACCCTGCCTGATGACTACCTGCCCCGCACCAACTACCGCCCCATGGCTGACAAATCCGAATATCTGCGCCGAACGCCGAAGGTGAGTTGGATAGAAGAGGGTGAAACACAAGGGAAGCCGGTAACTGATTTTTACAGGCTGGTTTTCAGAAATATGCTCGCCAATAGCGGCGAGCGGACCATGGTCCCATCACTAGCACCACCCGGCGCAGCACACATCCACCCAGTTAACTCGTCTGCATTCAGACATCCAAAACATGCTGCATTAACTTTGGCAGTGACTGCGAGTTTGTTGGGGGACTTTTTTGTCAAATCGACTGGACGCTCCATGCTTTATCAGCTTTGGACGTTTCTTCCGCAGCCAAGCGCAGCCCCCGCTTTGACAAGCCGCGCTGTCGCCTTAAGTGCACTGACTACCCACTACGCACCCTTGTGGGAAGAGGTCTTTGACCTCGAATTCGCCGAACAAAGCTGGACCCAGATCGACAACCCGCGCCTACCGCAAGATTTTTGGACCAATCTGACTCGCGACTGGACACGTCATTGCGCCTTGCGCAGCGACTTTGCCCGTCGCATGGCTCTTGTAGAAATTGACGTGCTGGTTGCCCAAGCGCTTGGCTTGACGCTCGACGAACTGCAACTCATCTACCGCGTGCAGTTCCCAGTCATGCAAGGCTACGAGCGTGACACTTGGTACGACATCTCTGGTCGCATCGTCTTTACCAACAGCAAAGGTCTGGTCGGCGTAGGCTTGCCTCGCAAAGGTAGCCGAACCACGCCCAAGACCCGTATCACTTGGCTCGATGGCAAAACTAAAGAAGGTAATCACGGTTGGGAAGACCTCTACAAAGATGGCGAGTTCCTTGTGCCCGATGGCACGAAGTTGGAAATGACCGTGACTGACGACACCTTACCCGGTGGTCCTCGCCAAGTCACGCGCACATTTGTGGCCCCCTTCGCCCGAGCTAACAGGGAAGAGGACTACCGAATCGCGTGGGCATTTTTTGAAAACAAGTAATGCTTCTATGACTGGCTCTTATCACGACCCCGCATGGACCGACAAAGTCACCATCCCCGTTAAACGGGTGGGTGATCAGTGGGAGTTCTTCTATGGCGGCCCTGTCCCCGTAAAAGATGGGGCGGTGGGTGAGCTGGTGTTGAGTGCAGGCCAAGTTGCCGATAAGGCATTCCTTAAACAAATGCAGCAGCAAGCGCTGGTGAAGGTCTTGCCTGAAGGCACTGAGTTGTGGGTGGCTTTGTCCGATCAAACGGAATCCAAGATTTCAGCCGCTCAAAATGAGCTGATTGACCGTTCTGACCTTCCTGCGGGTACAACGCGTTTTGAATCCGTGTTTCTTGGTCCTGCCAAAAAGAACGTGACTGCGGGAAGCTTGTTTGAAGATGCGGGCAATGGTGGCTTGTGGCTCAAAGTGAAAGGGCTAGACAAAACGGACTTGCTGAGCAGCACCATCCGGCTGCCAGCAGAGTTAAAGAAGTCTCCCGCCATCAGTCTGAACCATGCATTAACCATCCTGTCGGAGCAGTACGAGACGCATCGTCTGTCTCATACAGGAAATGTTTACACACGAATTTTTTACCAAGAGGGGAATGGCCGCTGGTATCCCTTGGCCGATTTGCGTGAAGGTGTGCTCGCAAATGTTGAACGCACACTCATTGCAGACTCGTGGAAGCAACTGGAAGCCTTGATTGGTTGGCGACCTGTCGTTCGGCCTAGAAAGAAGTAACCCCTAGTTAACTCATGGTGTCTATTTAATGCAACCCGGCGATCAAGTACGACTTATTGATAACCCAAGCCGTATTGGTGTCTTGACCAGTCAAGACCCAATAGGTGAGGGCCGTCGTCGCCGTGTCGTGGTGATGTTTGATGATGGGCTTGAGCCTGTGTTGGTATCGACCCTAGAGAAAGTAGAAGCAGAGATAAATGACCCATTTGTGTTGATGCAGCGTGGCATGTATGCCGGTGCCTCACATCTGCGTGGCGCAGTCACGTATTACCGACTCACAGGCCGACTGGCCAATTTGATTTACAGCTTGAACACCACCAATACGCGGTTTCTCCCGTATCAGTTCAAGCCAGTTCTCCAGTATTTAGATTCACCTAGCCGCGGAATCGTCATTGCAGACGAAGTTGGTTTGGGTAAAACGATTGAAGCGGGCTTAATCTGGACAGAGCTGCGTGCTCGCCAAGATGCAAGACGGCTGCTGGTTGTTTGCCCGGCGATGCTCCAAGAAAAATGGTGCAGTGAATTAGCCAACCGTTTTGGCGTGAAAGCCGAAAAGGTCAATGCAGCAGAGCTGCTAGAGCGACTCACCAAAGCGCGAGACAACCCTGCTGAAGAGTTTGCATTGGTGTGCAGCATGCAAGGCATGCGTCCACCCAAGGAGTGGAACTCACAGAAGTCACCTTCAAATTCTGCAGCGGCCAAGTTAGCGCGTTTTCTTGATGAGGCGGCTGATGAAGATCCCTTGCTTGATCTGGTCGTGGTGGATGAAGCCCATTATTTGCGCAACAGAGAAACGCAGACGCACCGCTTTGCGGCACTGGTGAGGCCTGTGACCGATGGCATGGTGTTGCTTTCTGCGACGCCAATTCAGATGCGAAGCACTGATTTGTTCAACCTCTTGCATTTGCTTGATCAAGATGCCTTCCCTCTGGAGTGGACATACGACCTGTCAGTCAGCGCCAATGCCCCCATCGTTGCTTTGCGCGATAAGTTGCAAGCTGGCGTCGTTAGTCAGGCTGAGTTCAAAGCAGCGCTTGAAGAGTCAGTCGCTTTACGCTGGTTTGACGACAGTGAGCAGGTTCAGCATTTGTTGAACAACTTGCCTTCGGACCAAGTACTGACCACTCATAGAGGCCGTGCTCAGTATGCAGACATGCTGGACAGACTCAACCCCAGAGCAAAAGTCATCACGCGTACTTTGAAGCGTGATGTCAGTGAGTTACGTGTACTCAGAGAGCCAGTGACACTGCGCGTGTCAATGACAGATGCAGAGCGCATGTTCTATGACCGTGTCACGGATGCGGTTCGGGGATATTGCGAGTCAAACGATGTGTCAGAGGGCTTTCTTCTCACGATTCCACAACGACAAATGTCAAGCTGTATGGCCGCCGCGTGCCAAGGTTGGCGGGCTAAATTGCAAGGTGTAGAAACCTTGGTTGTGCAAGAGGACCTTGCCGAGCTGGATGGCGATGATTCCGAAAAAGCTGATCCCAACGAGGCATCGCCCGCCAAGGCTGAGGGCAGCGGTGAGCTGATTCAGCTTTTAGTGTCAATTGCAAATCAGCATGGAGATTTCAAAGCGCTATCTGCTTCCGACTCAAAGTTTAATGAGTTGCTCAACAATTTAAAGATTTATTGGAAAGACAACCCAGCAAAGAAAGTGGTGCTGTTTGCCTTCTACCGAAACACCTTGCATTACTTGGCAAGACGCTTCGAAGAGGTGGGTATTCAGTCCGCAGTTCTTCATGGTGGAATGGATAAGCAGGCGATCTTGAATGCGTTTGAGAATCCGTCTGGGCCGCAAATTTTGCTGTCCTCAGAGGTGGCCTCTGAAGGTGTTGACTTGCAGTTCTCAAGCTTGCTTGTGAACTATGACCTGCCTTGGAACCCTGCAAAGATTGAACAACGGATTGGCCGTATCGATCGTATTGGTCAGGACGCACCCAAGATACTTATTTGGAACATGGTGTACGCGGACACCTTGGATGAACGCGTGCATGACCGGTTGTTGCAGCGTCTCAATATTTTTAAATCAGCACTGGGTTCGATGGAGGAAATACTGGGCGCTGAGGTCCGAAGTCTGACGGCAGATTTGCTATCGCACAAGTTGACGCCCGAAGGAGAGGAACGTCGTATTGAGCAGTCTGCGATTGCGCTAGAGAACCTGCGAATCACGCAAGAGCAATTGGATGAACGGTCATCACAACTTCTGGGTCATGGTGACTTTATTCAGAACAAGGCCAAGGCTGCATTTGATTTGGGTCGTTATATCCGCGGAGAAGACCTGTATTACTACGTGAAAGACTTTTTGGAAAAGAACTACCCCGGTTCCCGACTGATGGTCGATGACGATGTCATTCGCAAAGGAAAGATTGAACTCTCGATTGATGGTCGCGTCGAGTTTGGTGCCTTCTTGGCAGATGCGAAGTTGCTTGGTAAGACGACGATTCTTGCCAATTCACCCAATACGCTTTGGTTCGACAACCAAACGGGCAATGCGCCCCGAGGCGTGGAGAAGGTCACGCAAGACCATCCGTTCATACGATTTGTTTCTGCCAAACAAAAAACTGGCCCGATTTACTTTCCAACCTCAGCCTTAGAGCTTACGAAAACTAAGGCCCCAGATGTTGCCCCGGGAACTTATGTTTTTCACATCATGCGTTGGGCTTTTGCTGGCCCCAGAGATGTGGAGAAGCTGGTTTACGAAGCCCGCTGCCTTGAGACAGGCGAAGTGTTGGATGAAGACAAGGCTGAGTCACTGGTAAATGCTGCAGCGTTAGATGGTTTTGATTGGCATGCTGGTGCAAAGAATTTGTTGAACCATGCTTTAGTCGCATCACTTCAAGATGACTGCCGTGCGTCTATTGAAGAGCGCTTTATCGGTATGAAAGAGTCTCAACGACGAGAGAATCGAGATCGTATTCGTGAAATGAACGCGGCGTTGGACAAAGATCTACAAAGAAGACGCTCGGCGATTGATCTTCGCATTGCCTACTATCAGGTATCCACAGATCCAAAGCACAAGCGCGTGATCGCTATGGAGGCGGGTAAGCTCAAAAAGTTGGAGCAAAAATACGCGGAAAGAAAATTGACTAACAGCATGAAGGAGTCAATTGATCCCCTTCAGCGTGATGTTTCCTCTGGCGTTATCTTGGTGACCTGATCGGTAGACGCAATGGCACTATCGTTCAAGTTCGCGTTTGAAAAAGCTCTGGCAAATCAGCCAGCAACCACGTTCGCTGCTGAACCTGTGTCACAGCCGGCAGAGGCATTAAAGCGAGAAGACGTACCAGTAGCTCAGGTAGACGAGAAGAGCGCTGCAGCGCTCTTCTCGTCTACCTGAGCTACTGGTACGTCTTCTCGCTTTAATGCCTCTGCCGGCTGTGACACAGGTTCAGCAGCGAACGTGGTTGCTGGCTGATTTGCCAGAGCTTTTTCAAACGCGAACTTGAACGATAGTGCCATTGCGTCTACCGATCAGGTCACCAAGATAACGCCAGAGGAAACATCACGCTGAAGGGGATCAATTGACTCCTTCATGCTGTTAGTCAATTTTCTTTCCGCGTATTTTTGCTCCAACTTTTTGAGCTTACCCGCCTCCATAGCGATCACGCGCTTGTGCTTTGGATCTGTGGATACCTGATAGTAGGCAATGCGAAGATCAATCGCCGAGCGTCTTCTTTGTAGATCTTTGTCCAACGCCGCGTTCATTTCACGAATACGATCTCGATTCTCTCGTCGTTGAGACTCTTTCATACCGATAAAGCGCTCTTCAATAGACGCACGGCAGTCATCTTGAAGTGATGCGACTAAAGCATGGTTCAACAAATTCTTTGCACCAGCATGCCAATCAAAACCATCTAACGCTGCAGCATTTACCAGTGACTCAGCCTTGTCTTCATCCAACACTTCGCCTGTCTCAAGGCAGCGGGCTTCGTAAACCAGCTTCTCCACATCTCTGGGGCCAGCAAAAGCCCAACGCATGATGTGAAAAACATAAGTTCCCGGGGCAACATCTGGGGCCTTAGTTTTCGTAAGCTCTAAGGCTGAGGTTGGAAAGTAAATCGGGCCAGTTTTTTGTTTGGCAGAAACAAATCGTATGAACGGATGGTCTTGCGTGACCTTCTCCACGCCTCGGGGCGCATTGCCCGTTTGGTTGTCGAACCAAAGCGTATTGGGTGAATTGGCAAGAATCGTCGTCTTACCAAGCAACTTCGCATCTGCCAAGAAGGCACCAAACTCGACGCGACCATCAATCGAGAGTTCAATCTTTCCTTTGCGAATGACATCGTCATCGACCATCAGTCGGGAACCGGGGTAGTTCTTTTCCAAAAAGTCTTTCACGTAGTAATACAGGTCTTCTCCGCGGATATAACGACCCAAATCAAATGCAGCCTTGGCCTTGTTCTGAATAAAGTCACCATGACCCAGAAGTTGTGATGACCGTTCATCCAATTGCTCTTGCGTGATTCGCAGGTTCTCTAGCGCAATCGCAGACTGCTCAATACGACGTTCCTCTCCTTCGGGCGTCAACTTGTGCGATAGCAAATCTGCCGTCAGACTTCGGACCTCAGCGCCCAGTATTTCCTCCATCGAACCCAGTGCTGATTTAAAAATATTGAGACGCTGCAACAACCGGTCATGCACGCGTTCATCCAAGGTGTCCGCGTACACCATGTTCCAAATAAGTATCTTGGGTGCGTCCTGACCAATACGATCGATACGGCCAATCCGTTGTTCAATCTTTGCAGGGTTCCAAGGCAGGTCATAGTTCACAAGCAAGCTTGAGAACTGCAAGTCAACACCTTCAGAGGCCACCTCTGAGGACAGCAAAATTTGCGGCCCAGACGGATTCTCAAACGCATTCAAGATCGCCTGCTTATCCATTCCACCATGAAGAACTGCGGACTGAATACCCACCTCTTCGAAGCGTCTTGCCAAGTAATGCAAGGTGTTTCGGTAGAAGGCAAACAGCACCACTTTCTTTGCTGGGTTGTCTTTCCAATAAATCTTTAAATTGTTGAGCAACTCATTAAACTTTGAGTCGGAAGCAGATAGCGCTTTGAAATCTCCATGCTGATTTGCAATTGACACTAAAAGCTGAATCAGCTCACCGCTGCCCTCAGCCTTGGCGGGCGATGCCTCGTTGGGATCAGCTTTTTCGGAATCATCGCCATCCAGCTCGGCAAGGTCCTCTTGCACAACCAAGGTTTCTACACCTTGCAATTTAGCCCGCCAACCTTGGCACGCGGCGGCCATACAGCTTGACATTTGTCGTTGTGGAATCGTGAGAAGAAAGCCCTCTGACACATCGTTTGACTCGCAATATCCCCGAACCGCATCCGTGACACGGTCATAGAACATGCGCTCTGCATCTGTCATTGACACGCGCAGTGTCACTGGCTCTCTGAGTACACGTAACTCACTGACATCACGCTTCAAAGTACGCGTGATGACTTTTGCTCTGGGGTTGAGTCTGTCCAGCATGTCTGCATACTGAGCACGGCCTCTATGAGTGGTCAGTACTTGGTCCGAAGGCAAGTTGTTCAACAAATGCTGAACCTGCTCACTGTCGTCAAACCAGCGTAAAGCGACTGACTCTTCAAGCGCTGCTTTGAACTCAGCCTGACTAACGACGCCAGCTTGCAACTTATCGCGCAAAGCAACGATGGGGGCATTGGCGCTGACTGACAGGTCGTATGTCCACTCCAGAGGGAAGGCATCTTGATCAAGCAAATGCAAGAGGTTGAACAAATCAGTGCTTCGCATCTGAATTGGCGTCGCAGAAAGCAACACCATGCCATCGGTCACAGGCCTCACCAGTGCCGCAAAGCGGTGCGTCTGCGTTTCTCTGTTGCGCAAATAATGGGCTTCATCCACCACGACCAGATCAAGCAAGGGATCTTCATCAGCCGCCTCATCAAGAAAACGCGCTAACTTGGCCGCTGCAGAATTTGAAGGTGACTTCTGTGAGTTCCACTCCTTGGGTGGACGCATGCCTTGCATGCTGCACACCAATGCAAACTCTTCAGCAGGGTTGTCTCGCGCTTTGGTGAGTCGCTCTAGCAGCTCTGCTGCATTGACCTTTTCGGCTTTCACGCCAAAACGGTTGGCTAATTCACTGCACCATTTTTCTTGGAGCATCGCCGGGCAAACAACCAGCAGCCGTCTTGCATCTTGGCGAGCACGCAGCTCTGTCCAGATTAAGCCCGCTTCAATCGTTTTACCCAAACCAACTTCGTCTGCAATGACGATTCCGCGGCTAGGTGAATCTAAATACTGGAGAACTGGCTTGAACTGATACGGGAGAAACCGCGTATTGGTGGTGTTCAAGCTGTAAATCAAATTGGCCAGTCGGCCTGTGAGTCGGTAATACGTGACTGCGCCACGCAGATGTGAGGCACCGGCATACATGCCACGCTGCATCAACACAAATGGGTCATTTATCTCTGCTTCTACTTTCTCTAGGGTCGATACCAACACAGGCTCAAGCCCATCATCAAACATCACCACGACACGGCGACGACGGCCCTCACCTATTGGGTCTTGACTGGTCAAGACACCAATACGGCTTGGGTTATCAATAAGTCGTACTTGATCGCCGGGTTGCATTAAATAGACACCATGAGTTAACTAGGGGTTACTTCTTTCTAGGCCGAACGACAGGTCGCCAACCAATCAAGGCTTCCAGTTGCTTCCACGAGTCTGCAATGAGTGTGCGTTCAACATTTGCGAGCACACCTTCACGCAAATCGGCCAAGGGATACCAGCGGCCATTCCCCTCTTGGTAAAAAATTCGTGTGTAAACATTTCCTGTATGAGACAGACGATGCGTCTCGTACTGCTCCGACAGGATGGTTAATGCATGGTTCAGACTGATGGCGGGAGACTTCTTTAACTCTGCTGGCAGCCGGATGGTGCTGCTCAGCAAGTCCGTTTTGTCTAGCCCTTTCACTTTGAGCCACAAGCCACCATTGCCCGCATCTTCAAACAAGCTTCCCGCAGTCACGTTCTTTTTGGCAGGACCAAGAAACACGGATTCAAAACGCGTTGTACCCGCAGGAAGGTCAGAACGGTCAATCAGCTCATTTTGAGCGGCTGAAATCTTGGATTCCGTTTGATCGGACAAAGCCACCCACAACTCAGTGCCTTCAGGCAAGACCTTCACCAGCGCTTGCTGCTGCATTTGTTTAAGGAATGCCTTATCGGCAACTTGGCCTGCACTCAACACCAGCTCACCCACCGCCCCATCTTTTACGGGGACAGGGCCGCCATAGAAGAACTCCCACTGATCACCCACCCGTTTAACGGGGATGGTGACTTTGTCGGTCCATGCGGGGTCGTGATAAGAGCCAGTCATAGAAGCATTACTTGTTTTCAAAAAATGCCCACGCGATTCGGTAGTCCTCTTCCCTGTTAGCTCGGGCGAAGGGGGCCACAAATGTGCGCGTGACTTGGCGAGGACCACCGGGTAAGGTGTCGTCAGTCACGGTCATTTCCAACTTCGTGCCATCGGGCACAAGGAACTCGCCATCTTTGTAGAGGTCTTCCCAACCGTGATTACCTTCTTTAGTTTTGCCATCGAGCCAAGTGATACGGGTCTTGGGCGTGGTTCGGCTACCTTTGCGAGGCAAGCCTACGCCGACCAGACCTTTGCTGTTGGTAAAGACGATGCGACCAGAGATGTCGTACCAAGTGTCACGCTCGTAGCCTTGCATGACTGGGAACTGCACGCGGTAGATGAGTTGCAGTTCGTCGAGCGTCAAGCCAAGCGCTTGGGCAACCAGCACGTCAATTTCTACAAGAGCCATGCGACGGGCAAAGTCGCTGCGCAAGGCGCAATGACGTGTCCAGTCGCGAGTCAGATTGGTCCAAAAATCTTGCGGTAGGCGCGGGTTGTCGATCTGGGTCCAGCTTTGTTCGGCGAATTCGAGGTCAAAGACCTCTTCCCACAAGGGTGCGTAGTGGGTAGTCAGTGCACTTAAGGCGACAGCGCGGCTTGTCAAAGCGGGGGCTGCGCTTGGCTGCGGAAGAAACGTCCAAAGCTGATAAAGCATGGAGCGTCCAGTCGATTTGACAAAAAAGTCCCCCAACAAACTCGCAGTCACTGCCAAAGTTAATGCAGCATGTTTTGGATGTCTGAATGCAGACGAGTTAACTGGGTGGATGTGTGCTGCGCCGGGTGGTGCTAGTGATGGGACCATGGTCCGCTCGCCGCTATTGGCGAGCATATTTCTGAAAACCAGCCTGTAAAAATCAGTTACCGGCTTCCCTTGTGTTTCACCCTCTTCTATCCAACTCACCTTCGGCGTTCGGCGCAGATATTCGGATTTGTCAGCCATGGGGCGGTAGTTGGTGCGGGGCAGGTAGTCATCAGGCAGGGTTTCGAGGTCGATGATGTCGTAGTGACCGTTGGCGGTGCAGACCTTTCGCGGAGTTTTGTTGTAGGGGTTGGCCAAAAAGAAGTGTGGGCCTGATAGCACCCAGTCTTCGGGGGTGACAGCGAAGCCGGCGTCGCTGGTGGGGCGTCGGGTCATCGTGCCGTCTTTTTGCTGCATTGTTTCGTGCCACATCTCGGTCGAAACGTAGTCATCCCCTAGGTCAGCCAAACGACTCGGGTATGCGGCTAATTTGCCGAGCACACTGCTTAAAGCCCCTGCATGAAGAGCAGGCAGACGGGCGCGGCGAGGTGCTGTGCCGGGTTCGTCGTAAAGCTTGGCAAAGGTAGCGAGCGCGGTTTCGTCAACTTTGACAATTCGATCTTGGTGGCCAGCAGTGTTCCAATGGCCATGCTCGTTCTTGTAACCTCCCACAACTCCTTGCCCATCGTGCAGATAACAAGCATCAACCGTGGTTGGCGAAAAAAGATTGGCCAGTTGGTCAAACGTTGGTTGGTCTGTTTTAGGGCCGTAAATATTGACGCTGTACTTAGTGAGGTGATGCACCTCGGAAAAAAGTGCCAGCTCGTTAACGAATTGAAAGTGCCGTCGAAGCCGCGCATAAACGGCCTCACGCAAGCTCCCCCCCCTTGGGTCGTCATACGGCCCCTCAGGATGCAACAATGCCGACACGCCTTTCGCACTGTTCAGTTGCCAAGCCAAAGGCATGAAGCACTTGTACAAATTGGTTTGCACGCCTTTTAGCAGCGGGTAATTCTGCATGGCGTTCAAAAAGTTCTGCGTTCCCTCGGCTTCTTGCAGCTCTTCAGTCCAACCTTGTTGCAGACCTGCAAACTGGTTGAAGGCTTCAGCCCGCAGCTTGGCTAGATCACTCGCGCTGATTTTGCGTACGGCAAACACGGGGTTGCGTTCGCCCAAGATACCGGATTCGTTCCACTCCACCTTGAGCCAAGGTGGGTTTCCCAAAATCAAGTCAAAGCCGCCTCGCCGCAAGAGTACGTCTGCAAAACACAGATCCCAGTGCATGAAGCGCCGGTCAGCGGCTACAGCCTCGACCAAAGCAATACGCGGAAAGTGTTGACGAAGTTTGCCAATGCGCAGCTGGCCCAGCTTGTCGTGCAGGTTAGGTTGGTCGGCAGCTTGAGCTAAAGGCAACTGGGTTTCCATGCCAAAGAAACTTGGTTGCACTTCAGGGACGATGACTTGAGGCGCTTCTGCTTCAGTAGGCTGCAGATCTAAGCTAGGCTGCAAACCGATATCCACAATGTTGCCTTCAAGAATTGCGCCCACTTCCATCCACCACTCTTCGCGGGTGGGTAGTTGCTTGGCACCGGTGATAGGCCAGAACCACAGAGCACACCAATAGTCCATCACCAATTTAAGGCGCCGGAACGGGGTGGCCAAGTCGCCGTCCTCGTTCAACAAGCCTTGCTTACGGATAGCTTCTTTTGCAGCACGGCTGATGGGGCCTGCTTCAGTTTCTTTACCAACATGCGGCCACACAGTCAGCTGGTCTTCTGTGCGATTACGGTCACGCGCAAGGGCTTGGGTATGTTCGTGCCACAAATCTTGCACACGAGCACTCAGCTGTTGCAAGCGAACTAGCTCGTGTGGCTCTAATGGTTTGAGCATGGCTTTGCGCCATGATTTGAGATGATCAAACTCGTCTTTATAAAGTGCCTTTGCCGTTTTGTCTGTGTAGTCAGCCATGCCGGGATCGGGCAACAAGAAGTGCCAAATTTCATCGGGCTTGCGTGGCTGGTCTGCGGTGGCGCGGCGCGGTGGCTCTTCGTGCCAAGCGGGCTTGGCTTTTTTGTCGAGGCTGCTGGTTTTGTAGACCTGATGACGTGCACCAATCAGGCTGTTGCCATTGAACAGTTGGTAGCCAAACCATGGCACCCGGGCTGGCAAGGGCTGGCCCTTGCTGTCGGTCTCACCGTAAATCGCGTTGAGCCAAATAGACACTTCCGCCAGCTCGACTGCCACGGGGTTTAAGTCAACACCGTAAACATTGCGATCAGCCAAGTACATGCGAACTTTTTGCAGTTCTTGCGGGTAGATGTCATGCGGAATGCGTTGTTTAAGCTCTGCTTGTTTACGCTCTAAGTAAGCTTCAGACAGTTGATTCACAGCTTCGTTCAAAAACGCAGCACTTCCCATAGCTGGCTCGCACACTGTGAGTGTCAGGATGTCGTCCGCACACTTCACACGGTCGCTGCCCAGCAGTTCTTTCAAGGCGTATTTCACTAAGCATTGGGTGAGTACCTGCGGTGTGTAATAGCTTGCACTTTTTTGGCGGTCACGTCCCGCCAAGCGATAAACAAAGCTGCCGCGCGGGTGCTTGCGCAGTTGGCGATAGCCAGCTTCGTTGACGTCGTACACCTTCTCATCGTCGGTGTAGTCGCCCAAGCGGCTGGCGGGGACGAACCACGCGTTATCTAGCTTGTCGTCGCCACTGCTTTCAGCGCTGCGGCCACGAGTGCTGGTTTCTTCGGCCTCGGCTTCTTCATCACTGTCATCACTGCCAGCCTCGTCGGAGGCTTTGCCTTTGCTCTTGCCGGGTTTGACTTCGTACAAGTCTTCAGCAGCAAAGAAACCGCGGTAGCTCAGCAGGGCTTCGTACACAGCACCCAACTGGTTGATGGACAACAGTTGGTAGCTGACGCGTCCTCTTCTGCTCTTGCCCTTGGCACGAGACAAGGACATGAGACGAATGATGGTTTGCCACACATGATTTGGGAACTTCACCTTAGCCAGCAGCGGCATGGTGGTTTCGTCAAACAAGCGGCTATCGAGTGGAGCTAACGCAAAAGTGTCTTTGGCACCGGCTACGGCATGGAGATTCCGCTGGTCAGACAGACCGCACCCTTGAGCCACAAGCTTGAACAAGCGGCGCAAGGTGGTATCAAAGTACAGACCATCGCGTGCAGCAGGTGTGAGTAGCTTCTTCTCTTCCAGCTCACGTAACGACTCAAGGCTATAGCCTTTGAGGTAAACCTCGCTCTTAGAGATAGGCACGTAGCCCAGTTCTGGTCGCGCTTCGATGTAGAACATGAAGAGCAAGCGATAGACCATCCGCAAACATTCCAAACTCAGGTCTGCAGGTTCGAGTTGGTTCTTACCGCTGAAGAAACCTTTACTGGCATCTGCGGCTTGTTGACGCAGTTGGTTGGCAGCTTCGTTACCTAGCAGCTCGATCGCTTCGCGCAGTGCGTGCTTGAGGTCTTCGCTGACGCCAAAGGCGTGCTTATGGGCGTTTTCGTCCAAGCTCTCCAGCAAGCTGTTGCCCTCACCGGGAGCCAAGCTTGTTTTATGCAGCAATGCGGCAGCGGCCTGCAACGTGGCTGAGTCTTTGCGGTCCAGAATTTCAGACCAATCAAAACGGAGGGCACGGTTTTGCGGCCACTTGTAACGGTCAAGCAGCAGCCACTCATTCAGGCCAATCAGCAACACGTAACGCGGGGATTGGTCTGCACCAAAAATAGCTTCAGACACCAAGCTATCCCAGCCCTCGCCGACCAGCTGCGCGGGGACATCGGCCCCCGCATAGTGCAAGCTGGTGAGTGTGTGGTCTAACAAATCTTCATCTTCAGCGCCGGGCCGATAGGCGGGCACGATGGCCAACTGCGGTGGTTGCAAAGCCAACTGGGCTGCACTTATATGAGTGCTTGCATCTTTGGCCAGCAGACTCCACAGGGGTATAGCCTGCCCTGCTACCAGCTCGACTGGATGCTCAGCTGCGTCTTTTTTAATGGCGTAGCCCAATGCTTCAAGCAAGCCAGATTGCAACTGGGTGAAGAGTGCGAGCTTCTCAGCATCGTCTTTGGCGCGGCTAATCTGACCGCGCAGAGCAAACCATTTTTGCGCCCAGCCTTGTAGGCGTTTGTGTGGGGAACGATAGACCTCATCACCGGGATGCTCGGCTTCCACAGCTTCCCATGCCTCAAGCTTGGCTTTGATATCGCCCTTGAAAACTTCAGCCAAATAGTGATGGCTATAAAACTCGTTTTCGTTGGCAATGCCAGCGAAGGTTTGAACGGCGTCAAGTACAGGCATGCTTAGGATCCAGCCGCAGAGGGGTTATTTGATGGGGTGAGTAGCTTGAACTGCACGGGCGAGCGTTCGAAGGCGTTGCACTTAGCCATTTCCGCAATGGTGTCGTCCAAATCTTGAAAGCGAAATGCCGCGGTCCAGCGATGAATCTTTTGCATGGCAGCCAAGAAAGGAGCTGCATCGCCTTGGCGGCTGAGCGCACGCAGGCTATCGAGGTACTCTTCGCGAAACAGCGTGGGTACGATGATTCGGCAGCTACCAACAGCAGAGAGTTCAGCGTTCATCACCAGACGAGCCAAGCGACCGTTACCATCGGTAAATGGGTGCACCTCTGAAACGATGAACATAGCCAGCAATGCCCTAGCGGTGCCGGCAGGAACGCTTGGCAGCAATTGCGTGCCTTGTACCAACGTGCCCCGCACCAGCTGAGGTGCAACAAACTCGGTATTGCCTGCGCGGTTCGCTAAGACTTTGAATTCACCGGGGCCAACTTCTGGACGCTCTTGCATCTGATCGGCGTGTCGAGCGCGCAGTTGGTTCAGCACGGGTTCGCCACTAGCCAGTGTTTGCAATGCCCAGCTGGGCTGCA
>JACCDX011481724.1_pt1 | contig 19431 bp, 20 predicted proteins | sample 7449681 | NCBI WGS metagenome assembly JACCDX01 (sample SAMN15323450, study PRJNA562643) | freshwater metagenome | isolation source: river surface water | place: USA:Blue River Watershed | collected 2017-08-18
GATAAGGTTAAGCCTCCACTGAAGGGATTGATGTTGTTATAGGTCACCAGCCCTGCCCCCTCGGGATTAACGAAGTCTTTGCTAATCGCGTCATTCGCCACGACCTGACTGACCGACGCACCCTTGACCACGGTAATGAACCCTGTCCCACTCACCCCTTTTTTAAGAGTGACGGGTTCATTGGCATCCACCACATTCAACACCAGCGCTTTGTCGGCGCTATTCCCTGCGCTGTCTGTCGCGCGTAGCGTGAGACGATAGATCGACTTGGTTTCATAGTCCGCGCTTGCCTTGAGTTTGATTCTGCCTGCGCTATCTAGACTAAATAAGCTCGCATCACTGCCTTGTAATGAATAACTAAAGCGATTGCTTTCCGTCGTAGATGCGGTAAAAAAAACGGTGTTCTTCACCGAGGCGTTCTCGGTGACACTGGCAGAGGTAGGCGTGACACTCAATACTGGCAAGGTATTATCCAAGCCATAGCCCGTTTTAAATGGCGCTCTCAGGGACGGCGGCGTTGTAGTGCCGTTGATGGTAATGCCAGTCAAGGACAAACCAGAGAATATGATATTGCTGCTATCGCCATTGGGCACGGCTGTGCCCCACGCACCGGTATAAGTGATGGACTTCTTATTGCTACTCAGTTGTGCGCTACTCCATAGCGGGGTAATCGTACCAGTAGCGACCCCACCGCTAAGCGTTGCAAATAAACTTGGCATTACACTGCTGGGGGATAAGGCTGCCCCAGCGAGGCTCAAGGCCTGATCAAAGTTGACCACCATGCTAAAGGTTTCTGAGGCACGACCAAATTTGCTGTTGCCAAGAGCATCGCTCAAAGAGACGCTCGTGATTTTAGGGACTGCCATAACATTCTCCTATTTATTGAAATTGTTGAAATGTGTCGCGCTAAATAATGGTTGTTGTTGCGCGGTTTGCAGCATAAAGTCGCCACATGACTTGGCGATTATAGTATGAAATGCTTGGGTGTGGTTTATAGAATGGAGGAGTCGTTGAAATTATTTTTAGTACGCTAGGGGGATGCTCGTCGCTCGCTGTTATTCCCTCGGCTACTCGTCTCTTCTGCCCCCGTCAGCGCAAGCGTAAGGCATTCAGCACCACCACCAAGGAGCTCAGCGACATGCCTATCGCTGCCATCCATGGCGTTATCAGACCCAAGGCCGCCAGCGGCAACACTACGGCGTTGTAACACAAAGCCCAAGCGAAGTTTTGTCGGATCACGCGTACCGCAAAGCGACTATGTTGTATGGCATGTTGTATTTCCATCAAGCGCTCCGATAAGAGCACTGCATCGGCTGACACTCGCGCCATTTGCGTACCGCCACCCATGGCAATCGACACCTGAGCGCCTGCCAATACTGGAGCATCATTAATCCCGTCGCCTATCATGGCGACCACGTCACCCGCGTGTTGACACTGTTGTAGATAGTCCAATTTGTCTTGTGGTGAACATGCCGCGCGCCAATCATGGATGCCCAACTGCTGGGCATAGGCTTGCACCGTGCTGACTGCATCGCCACTCAGAATACTGACGCGTATGCCCTGCTGTTGGAGTGACTGCACCAAGCTGCGGGCATCAGCGCGCAACTGATCTGCCAAATCGAAACAGGCTAATAATTGTTGCTCATCACTCAACCAAATTTGCGTATGCGCCGCAGTGCTTGTGCTCGCATGTGTTTGGCCAAATGCTGCCAAGGGCTGCGGCAAATGTTGGTGTAGTGCTTGATTACCGAGATAGTAGCGACGCCCTTGTATCTCGCCAATCACTCCCTGCCCGGGGATATTGTGCATATGCTGACATGCCAGTATGGCTTGCTGTATCAACTTGGGGTGTAGGGCTTGAGCGAGCGGATGCTCTGAGGATTGCTCTAAGCTGACCGCGATTTGCAGACATTCAAACTCGGTTTTGCTGGCAAACGCTTGGGTATGGGTTAATTGTATTTTGCCTTGCGTCAGCGTCCCAGTTTTATCCAGCACCACATGATTCACCTTGGCTAGCGTTTCCAGCACATGCCCACGGGTTAACAAAATGCCGCGTTTGACTAAATGCGAGCCTGTCGCTGCAAATGCGGCTGGTGCCGCTAGCGACAAAGCACAGGGACAAGCAACCACCAAAATAGTGAGCAAGACCGGCAATACTTGGCTGGCATCCACCCACCACCACGCCATGCCAGCAATCAGCACCAAAGCGAGTACCAGCCAAGTAAATCTAGCCGCCACTTGGTCGGCAGTTTTGGCCAGTTTGGGCTTTTCCGCTTGCGCTCTATCCAACAAACGGCTGATACCAGCCAACATGGTGTCTTGTGCCAAGGCGGTGATTTGTATGTGGATGGGGCTTTGATAATTCACGCTGCCGGCGTACACAGGGTCTGCCAGCTGTTTGTGGATAGGCAGACTTTCTCCGCTCAGCAAAGACTCATCCACACTGCTCTCGCCCTGAGTCACTTTGCCATCGGCGGCAATGGTCTCACCGGGTTTGATGAGCAAAGTATCCCCCAGCGCTAATTGCGCCACCGCGACCAATTGCGTACTGCCATCTGGCTCAAGGCGGGTGGCTACCGCAGGGCTCAAGCGCAATAAGTTTTCTGCGGCTTGTATCGATTTTTCTCGCGCATTGCGCTCTAGAAAACGGGTGCCCAACAAGAAAAAAATCAGCATGGTAATGGTGTCGTAATACACATTGCCCTGGCCAAGCCAAGTCGCCCATAAGCTTCCGATAAAGGCTGCCAGCAGGCCGATTACAATTGGAACATCCATGCCGATATGGCGCTGCTGCCAGCTGCGCCAAGCGCCTTGATAAAACGGCACTGCCGAGTAGATGACGGCGGGCAAGGTCATCAGCAAGCTAAACCAACGCAATACCTGCGCTGAGGCAAACTCTAGTCCGGCGCCCTCACCGCCATACAAAGGCCCAGCTATCATCATCACCTGACCAGCACTCAAGCCCGCCACCGCCAAACGCCGGATATCGATTTTGCGTTGTTGTTGGCGCAATGCGTCTTGCTGTTGGGCGCTAAAGGGGTGAGCGTGATAACCGATTTGGCTAATTTCCGCCAAGATTTGGCTCAGTTTGATTTGATTGTCATCCCAGCGCACGCGCGCTCGATGTGATGCGTAATTGACGCTGACTTGCGCCACGCCGGGTAATTGCATTAAGTGGCGCTCATTCAACCAAATACAGGCAGGACAAGTAATGCCCTCCAAAATAAGTGACGCTTCGCGCCATTCTCCCTGCTGTTGCACAAAGCTTTTTTGCACTTCCGGATGATCATATAAAGTTAGCTGGCGCAGTGCCTCGGGCACCAGTTGCTCGGCAGTATTCGGTAGCTCGCTGCGATGCAGATAATAATCTTGCAGGCCGTTATCCACGATGGCTTTGGCCACCGCAGCGCAACCCGCACAACACATACGGCGTGGCTGAGAAAAAACGCTGGCTTGAAAATGGCTATTGGGAGGAAGCGGCAAGCCGCAGTGATAACAATGCTCGGCACTATCTTGCTGTGGCAAAGAGAATGAGGTGGCGGACACTTATTCTGCACCAATATTGAGGCTGGCCTTCACGCTATAACTATCCTCGCCACGCTGTATGCTGAGCAGGCTCATCCAACGCCCTTGCTGTGGCGTCCAATGCGCTTGATATTGTCCCGCGCTGGCTTCCACCATACGCAGACGCAAGTCATCGCGACTGTCGGCAATACGCCATAAATCCAGCGTGATTTGTGCGCCGCTAATGGCTTTGCCTTGTTTATCCACCACCCGCAGATTAATCTGATTGGGCTGTCCGGCGCGTAAATTTTTAAGGCTGCTGGTATCGACGCTCCAGCCCAATGCCTGTTGTTTGGCAAGTTGGTTTAAATGCGGCTCATAGGACTTATTTTTGTCATGCGGCATCACCCCGGGGAAAGCCGTATTGACTTGTTTTTCGGCGGCGTTGGGTAACAAAAAGCTGACCAAATAATTTGGCAATCCATGCATGGACAGACTGAGTAAAGCCGCATTCAGCAAAGTCAAAAATAAGAAGAAGTAGATAATGATTTTGGGCGCCCAGTGCATTTTGTTTTGTTTATTTTGTAGATTGCTAAACGCCACCAAAATACCTGCCGTAGCGACATACACCACCACATGGATGGCCAGCACGTCGCCGCTTTCCCAATGTTGCATGCTATACAGCAGATAAGCCAGCAAGCCGACCATGGCGCTAATGACGCCCGACCAATACAGCGCAATAGCGCATTGACGCAGCGCAAAAAATAGCGCGATGACCAGCGCCATGCCGCCAAACAAGGTTTCCGTCATGGTGAGTTGCATCAGCTGCATGGTAATTCTGACTCCTTAAGTTTAGCGCGGCATTTTGCTATTGAAGCTGACTTGCGATTGATTAGCTGGATCGCCATTGGATGGCGTCACCACAAACGCAAACTGTTTGGTTTTGGCGGCCAGTTGTGCCGACAAATCAACCTTGGCATTCAACTTTAGCGCCTTGCCAGCGCGGATATGAATTTGCTCGATACGTCCCAAATCCAAAGCCTCGTCAGGGATGCCTTGTACCCGAATTTGATAGCTTAAATCTTGTTCGGTTTTATTCACGATATGAATATTGTAGCGATTGCGCACGCTGCCATCGGACAGGGTGACAAACAAGGGCTGACGCACTTGCTCAACGGTGATCTCATGATGCGTTCTATTCAGTACGTTATATACCAATAAAGACATCATCAGCGTCAAGGCAGTGGCATAACCCAATACCTTGAGGCTTTTCCATTTTAGATGCGGTGCCTGCGGTACAGCCGCCGCCAAGTTGGCCTCCGAGTCATAGCGAATCAAGCCACGAGGATAGCCCACCGAATCCATAATATTGTTACAAGCGTCGATACATAGTCCGCAGGAAATACATTGATATTGCAAGCCGTTACGGATATCAATCCCGGTCGGACATACCTGCACGCAGAAGCCACAATCGATACAATCGCCATGGCCGGCGGCTTGTCTTTCCTCATGGGTTTTTAAGCCGGCTTTGGGCGCGATGCGTCCTAGCTGCCCCTCACCACGACGCGCGTCATAGCTGACCGCCAAGGTGTCGGGCTCATACATCACGCCTTGGAATCTTGCGTACGGACAGAAGTACATACAGATTTGCTCGCGTGCCACCCCCCCAGCTAAATAGGTGGTGGCGGTCAATACTGCAATCGCCAAATAACCACCGCCCGCCGCATTCAGGGTGAACACATCATGCACAAATTGCGGGGTATAGCTAAAGTAAGCGCTGAAAGTAATCGCCGTCCATAAAGATACCAACAGCATCAGCCCATGGGAGCCGCCCACCTTGAATATCTTTTCTAGATTCCACGGCTGGGCTTTTAATTTCATACGCGCTGGGCGCTCGCCCTGTAATAGATGCTCTATCCAAATGAATAAATCTGACCACAAGGTTTGAAAACAGAAATAGCCACACCAAGCACGGCCGAGTAAACCCGTGATAAAGAATAGAAATGCCGCGGCAATAAACAGCAGCATGGCCAACCAAAATACGTCTTGCGGATAGACGATCAGATCAAAGATAAAGTAACGGCGTGACGACAAATCAAACATAATCGCCTGCGGCGCGCCGCTTTGCCGCGCCCATGGCAACCATGGCAAGAGGAAGAAGACGGAATAAGCCAGTATCAGAACCGCGGTCTTAAAATTTCTAAACTTGCCCTGAACTGAGCGCGTAATAATGGGGATATGCTTTTGATAAAGCGGTTTTTCAACGCTGTGACTATCCATGATTTAGACCTTCTCGATGCTGCGTAAAGTACCCACAACATCGTATGACAACAAAAAAGGCTCGCAATTGCTTGCAAGCCTCAAATGATACAACACGGGGAGGACTCACTTGTCCTCCACCATGCTAATTACTTACCACCACCAAGGCTATCGTGTACGTACACTGTCAGCAACTTGATTTGTTCTGGTTTCAAACGCGCTGACCAAGCTGGCATCACACCACGATTCACCCCTGCATAGATCAAATTGGTCAGCAGGGTGACTTTTTCTTGCTCATTGGCTGCGCCAGCCACATCGGCCCACAACCAGATCTTGTCAGTCAGGTTGGCGGAACCCAATTCCACCTTGCCTTTGGCATCATCGCCATGACAGACATAACAACCGGCTTTCGGACCGTGGAACAGGCTATCACCCGCCTTGGCTTTATCAGCATTGTGCGGCTCGCCAGATAGGCTCAACACATAATGCACCACTTGGTTCAACTCATCCGCATTCAATACTTGTTTGAATGCCGGCATCACGCCATGACGACCCGCCACAATAGTGGTGTTGATTTGCTCGTAGCTACCGCCGTATTGCCAATAGTCATCGGTTAAGTTAGGCGCGAAGCCAATCTTGCCCTGACCGCCCGCTTGGTGACATGGCATACAGTTGTCGGTGAACAAGGTTTTACCGGCTGAGTTAACGAATTGCATCAAGTCAGCGTCGCTGGCAACAGCCTCATAAGAAGTGGTAGCCACTTTGTCGAACCATTGTTTTTGCGCAGCCTTGAGTTCATTCATCTCGGCCATAAATTTGGAGCGCATATTCCAATGGGTGGTTTTTTGGATTTCTTTACGATCTACTGTGGTGGCCGTATACGTAATGGTATTCAGTGCCGGCAAACCTTTGGTGTAGCTGCTCGCCACTGGCCATGCGGGATACAGCAACCAATACACCAGCGCAAACACGCAGGTAATGTAAAAGCCCCACACCCACCACATCGGCAGCGGATTGGTTAACTCCTCCAAATCATCGTCCCAAACGTGACCGGTGGTCTGTTTATTTACGTTTCTTTTATCCTGACTCATCATTCATTTCCTACTTAATTGTCATCATCTTGCAAAGGAATGTTTTTGTATGACTCGAGTTTTTCACTACGGTTTTTATTGCCATACAGGTAAAACACCACCCCGCAAAACACCGCAAAAAAGATTACCAACGCGAGTGGCTTGGTATTCTCAAACTTGGTAAACCATACTATCCAGTCCATGAAAACATTCCCTCTCAGTCTTGTTGCTACTCTGTTGCCGCCTAGCGGAATTTGACAAAGTAGTCGTCGTCGTATTTCTTAAAGTCGACCATGGTGCCCAGCACTTGCAGATAAGAAACCAAAGCATCCATCTCGGTCAGATTGTCTGGGTTGGTGTCGTAGTTGCCGGCTTGCGCTTGGGCTAATAGATTCTTTTCCGCGTCGGGAATATGCAGGCTCTTAGCAACGTCTTCGCCAAATTCCTTCACATTGCGCTCGTACTCGGCTTGATTGGCGGAATACGGCACACCGGTCACGCGCAAGGCTTTCATCCGACCTTGAATATCCGAGTAATCCAAATTGGTTTTTACCAACCATGGGTAATTCGGCATAACCGACTGCGGCACCAAAGAGCGAGGTGCGGTCAAGTGTTGGTTATGCCAGTCATTGGAATACTTGCCACCCACACGCGCCAAGTCTGGACCGGTACGTTTGGAACCCCATTGGAATGGATGATCATATTTAGATTCTGCCGCTAAGGAATAGTGACCATAGCGCAATGCCTCATCACGGAATGGACGTATCATTTGTGAGTGACACAAATAACAGCCCTCGCGGATATAGATATCGCGGCCGCGTAATTCCAATGGCGAATAAGGACGCACGCCATCTACTTTTTCCACGGTTTCTTTGATAAAGAACAGCGGAACGATTTCAACCAAACCACCCACGCTGATGGCCAACATAGTGAGCACTAAGAGTATCCCTACGTTGCGTTCAATATTGTCGTGTTTCATGCTAACTCCAGTTTAACTAGACTTTAATTCTCTAAATCTTAAATTCACTTAACCCTAGCGGGCTTGGCTCGCCACCAAGCCCTGTCTGTAGGGGTGTTTATACCTTGCCACTGCGGATCGTTTTGGTCATGTTATATACCATCACCACCATACCGCTGAGGAAGAACAGGCCGCCTAAGGCGCGCATAACATACAAGTTATGCGCAGCTGCTACTGACTCGATAAATGAGTATTGCAAGTTGCCGAAATCATCAAAGGCACGCCACATCAGGCCTTGCATAATGCCGGAAATCCACATCGCGGTGATGTAAAGCAAGATACCGATGGTGGCTAACCAGAAGTGCACATTAATCAAGCGATTGCTGTAAGTCTGGGTATTCCATAGTTTTGGAATCAAGTGATACAAGCTACCGAAGGACACCATCGCCACCCAACCCAATGCACCAGAGTGTACGTGACCAATGGTCCAGTCGGTGTAGTGGGATAAAGCGTTCACGTCTTTTAACGACATCATCGGGCCTTCGAAGGTCGACATGCCGTAGAAGGACAAGGCCACAATCAAGAAACGCATAATCGGATCAGTACGCATTTTGTCCCAAGCGCCAGACAAGGTCAGGATGCCGTTCACCATACCGCCCCAAGAAGGGAGTAACAACATGATGGAGAAGGTCGCGGCCAAGGTCGACGTCCAGTCTGGAATCGCGGTCCAATGCAAGTGGTGCGCACCCGCCCACATATACATAAATACCAATGCCCAGAAGTGCAACACTGATAAGCGATAGGAATACACCGGACGGCCTGCTTGTTTAGGGACAAAGTAGTACATCATGCCCAAGAAGGCGGCGGTTAAGAAGAAGCCCACCGCATTGTGACCGTACCACCATTGCGTCATGGCGTCTTGCGCACCAGAGAACAAGCTGTAGGATTTCATTGAGAACAAGCTTACAGGCACGGCCAAGTTGTTAAAGGTATGCAATAAAGCAGTGGCCAAAATAAAGGCCAAGTAGAACCAGTTGGCGACATAAATATGGGGCTGTTTACGGCGCATCAAGGTACCAACGAATACGACCAAGTAAGCCACCCAAACCACTTCGATTAACAAGTCGATAGGCCATTCCATCTCGGCGTATTCACGGCCTTGCGTATGTCCCATCACATCGCCCAACGCAGCAAATACAATCACTGATTGCCAGCCCCAGAAGGTGAAGTTGGCCAAGCCTTTGGCAAACAGTGGTGTCTGACAAGTACGCTGGACCACGTAATACGACGTGGCGAACAAAGCACTTCCGCCAAAACCAAAAATTACCGCGCCAGTATGAACCGGACGCAGGCGACCAAAGGTGATATAGGGAATATCAAAATTCAGAATGGGGTATGCCAATTCAGAGGCGATATACACCCCCACCAGCATGCCAACCACGCCCCAGACCAGGGTCATAATTGTAAATTTACGAATAATATCGTAATCGTATTGTTCCTTAATGATAGAACTGGTTGTGGCCATCACCACGCCTCCTGCAACTAAATTGAATCAACAAATACTTACACTTAAATACTGACACTTTAAAAGTGTCTTACTTTTTCCGTTACTCACTCAGCGGTTTTACATTTGCTGTAGCGCCCAACCGGTCAGCAACAAAAAATCCTTATAGCAACAACTGCAAATCATGCGCCATATCTTGCGGTGTTTGCGCATATTTGAAATACAGCCGCAAATGTCCTTGTTTGTCGTACACATAAGCACCGGCGCTGTGGTCTATGCTGTAGTGAGTCGCGTCTTTGCCAGTTTGTTTTTGCGCAAAGATTTTGTACTGTTGCGCCACTGCGTCAATTTCGCTGCGACTGCCGGTCAAGCCGATAAAGCTCGCATTAAACCCCGGCACAAATTGCTTCAGCACTTCCACGTTGTCACGCTCAGGATCCAAGGTGACAAACAACACTTGTACCTGCTGCGCGGCATCGCCCAATAATTGCACGGCCTTGCTTAAATCTTGCATGGTAGTCGGGCAGATATCTGGGCAATGGGTATAACCAAAAAATACCACCACGACCTTGCCTTTAAAATCTTGCAGACTTTTACGCGAGCCGTCCTGCGCCGTGAGTTCAAAGCCTTGGGCAAAATCAGCCCCCACCAAATCTGTTGCGACAAAGCCATCGGGCTGCGCAGAACAGCCGCACAATGCGGCAATCAATAATAACGGTGCTAGGAATCTCACTTTTGACCTCACATCGACAACGAGAATGCTGGTGAGGTTTCGATTTGACCCATCACGACAGCAAAAGGTTACTGAGGAATACAAATTTATGATTTGATGTATATCAACATAAGCAGCAAAAACTGCTAAGGCGCGCATTTTACTGCATATCCAAGCAAACAATTATACTTTTTTTGCATAAAAACTAGGCGTCTAGTGTGTTGTCGCAAATAAGCTGTGGCGCCCTCCTGAGCTGATTATTTTATTAATCAAATTGCCTTGTAATTTGTGGGAAAAGCTGTTCACACTATGCCGCACACATTACAATACAAGCTTTTTGATTGCGGAGATGGAAAATGGCAGCAGCCAAGTCAATGGCAGATCGTGACGGTCTAATTTGGTATGACGGCAAAATGGTGAATTGGCGCGATGCCACGACCCATGTGTTGTCACATACTTTGCACTATGGCATGGGCGTATTCGAAGGTGTACGTGCCTACAAGACCGATAAAGGTACCGCCATCTTCCGCTTACAAGAGCATACCGATCGTTTATTCCGCTCTGCGCATATCTTGGGCATGAAAATGCCTTTCGATAAAGCCACCATGATGGAAGCGCAGAAAGCCGCCGTTAGAGAAAATCATCTGGAATCTGCTTATATGCGTCCGATGGCCTTCTACGGTCCAGAAGCCATGGGTATTTCTGCCAAAACCCTGTCTACCCATGTGATAGTTGCTGCTTGGACTTGGGGTGCCTATATGGGTGATGAAGCCATTAACAACGGCATCCGCGTCAAAACCTCATCTTTCTCTCGCCATCATGTGAATATCACCATGTGTAAAGCCAAAGCCAACGGCAACTACATGAACTCCATCCTAGCGCACCAAGAAGCCGCCCAAGATGGCTATGATGAAGCGCTGCTGTTGGATGTGGATGGCTTTGTGGCTGAAGGTTCCGGCGAGAATATTTTTATCGTAAGAAACGGTAAATTGATTACCCCAGATTTGACCAGCGCTTTGGAAGGCATTACTCGCGATACCATTATTCAGTTGGCGGGTGAGCTTGCTTTGCCTATCGTAGAAAAACGTATTACCCGCGATGAAGTGTATTCTGCGGATGAAGCCTTTTTCACAGGCACTGCCGCCGAAGTGACCCCAATCCGCGAATTAGACAATCGCGCCATCGGTAACGGCAAGCGCGGTCCCATTACTGAACAACTACAAACCATGTATTTTGATGTGGTCAAAGGCCGATCAGCCAAACATAGCGCTTGGTTGACTTACGTTTAAGCCTAGGCTTGTCTGGCTGCTTGAGTAAGCATAAGGGGTGAGCGTTCATCCCTTATTGCACAGTTAAACTGAACGATTGTTGTGAGATTGATGATGGCTAATACGAAAAAGATTGTGGTTTCCGCTAAAGATTTACCGCTGCATTGTCCGACTAAGGAAGTGGCATTGTGGTGTTCACATCCGCGTGTATTTTTGGATATCGCCGCCACGGGTGAAGTGCAATGTCCGTATTGCGGCACGCAATATCAATTAAAAAAGGGCGAGAAAGTCAGCCACCACTAAGCCTGTTCAAACCGGCAGGCGTTGCACTTGCACTGGTTGACCCCAAAGGCTAGCAATCACTTGTTCCACATTGGTTTGCCCACTATTGCTATAAAACCGCAGCTGACCCTGACTGGGCTGGGTATTCAGCAAGTCCGCTGCTGCCAATCTGTTGTGCACTTGTCTGGCAACCGCTAGGCCTGTATCAATCAAATTTACCTGCCCCCCAGCCATCGCTTGTATCTGATCTTTGACAAATGGGTAATGGGTGCAACCCAATACGATGGTGTCCGCTCCAGCAGCCAGCAAGGGTTGTAAATACTGTTTAATCAGCGCTTGAGTTTGAACCTGCGTTAGCTCACCACGCTCGATACACTCCACCAAGCCGTGACAGGCTTGTGTCACTACCTCAACGCCTTGACCATAGTGCTCTAACAAGGCGGCAAATTGCGCACTTTGCAGCGTACCGCTGGTCGCCATCACCCCCACCACGCCGCTTTTTGTGACTTCTACCGCAGGTTTAATAGCAGGCTCCATGGCAACAATTGGGGTGTCTGCAAAATGTTCTCTTAGCATGGCCGCCGCCGCTGCGGTTGCGGTATTGCAAGCTAGCACGATGGCCTTGACTGGCTGCTGTAACAGGAACTGACTAATCGCCAAGCTGCGCTCGCGAATAAACTCGGGGGATTTATTACCATAAGGGGCATATTGCGAGTCCGCCACATAGAGGTAATCTTCATGCGGCATCAGTTTGCTGAGATGCTTGAGTACAGAAATTCCACCTACCCCAGAGTCAAACACTCCAATAGGCAATTGGTTTTTAATATTGTTGTGCATTTAGGTTAGTCATTACGAATCATTTGATTGATGGCGAAAAACATCATGATTAAACATCAATAGATTTACACCAACAAATTAACTGAAGGGCTAAGTTTAATGGAACATAGCACTAATTGCCATGAACGAATATGTGCTGATTCATGATTGTCTAGCGCAGCGGTTTTGGTTATCCTGTTAATGCCTAGTGTGCAATCAATAGTGTGCAAAGCATAAGATGTTGCCAAGCTATGCAGTCGTTTTAAGTAAGTCGTGAAGTGAGATAGGAGTGAGTTAAGCTAGTTTTTTATTATAAGGAGGACACTATGAATCCCGCTACGGTAGTTAAATTATTCGTTACCCCCAGCAAAGGCTGGAAAGAAGTAGTTAAAAAAAGTCCGCCGGTTCATCAATTATTTATCTTTTATGTGGTGCCCTTGGCACTGATTCCCTCTCTGATTATTGGGCATGCTGATCAGACCCCTGCTTGGGAGGTTCTCAAGCTACTGAGTCCCCGTTCCTTACCTTTTGTCGGTGCCGCTTTATTTGTGGTGCAATTAATCGTGGTCGCCATGATGGCCATCGTCATGCGCCAATTGGCGGATTTAGCTAATACCAAAGTCAGTTTCCAAAGCGCCTTTACCCTAGCCGCCATCTGCCCAACTCCTTTGTGGTTGAGCGCGATAGCCTTGCTGATTCCTAGCAGCTTGTTGGTAATTACTGCCGTGTGCTTAGCCATGATGGCGAGTGTGGGACTGATGTATTACGGTGTGCCAGAAATTTATAAACTCAGAAATCAAGGTCAATCAATGTTGTTATTTGGCGGTATCTTGATTGCCGGCGTGGTCGCCATGGGCTTTTTGATGGTGGCAACGCTAGTCATTTGGGGCGCTTTACAAAATATTACGCTGCTCTCTTAGACGCTCAGCATAGCGACAAAACAAAACGCCTGCGAAATTCGCAGGCGTTTTTTTTTTGCTTTTACATCCTCAGTCGCTGGGCGCTGAACATAGTCAAGTGGCGCAGCTTACCAAACTGGGGCAGGGAAATAAAAGTAATGGTCGACCAGTAGAGCGGCAAATAACAGCATCAAATAATAGATAGAGAATTTGAATGTCCGCTTGGCCAAATCGTCGGAATATTGGCGCCATAACTGAATTACATAGGCCATAAAGCCAATATTCAGCGCTAGGCTAGCCACCAAATATATCCAACCGCTCATGCCTAAACCCACCGGCATCATCGCCACCGCAAATAAGATGATGGTATACAACACGATATGCTCACGGGTGAATTTCTCGCCATGGGTGACCGGCAACATCGGCAAGCCAACCCGCTCATAATCTTCGCGTCTATACAAAGCCAAGGCCCAAAAATGTGGCGGGGTCCAAGCAAAGATAATCAAAAACATAATCAAAGATTCTGGGCCTATCATATTGGTCACTGCAGCCCAACCTAGTATCGGTGGCATGGCGCCCGAGGCCCCACCAATCACAATATTCAGCGGTGTGGCGGGTTTCAGGAAAACTGTGTAAATCACTGCATAACCCAAGAAGGTACCAAAGGTCAGCCACATGGTGAGCGGATTCACAAATACATACAGTACCCACATACCGATTAAGCCAATAATGCTGGCAAAAATAACCGTATTCAGCACACTCACCTGACCAGTCGGCAGAGGTCGGCCGCGGGTACGCGCCATCATGGCGTCTATCTTTTGCTCTATCAGACAATTAAACGCGGCAGCGGCACCGGAGGAAAAACCTATACCTATGGACGCGGCCAACAGCAGCTGCCAAGGCACCATACCGGGGGTGGCCATAAACATGCCGATCACCGCGGTGAACACTATCATGGCGGAGACTTTAGGTTTACACAAAGCGAAGAAACTGGAGAAGTTCACTCCCCATTGTTTCAACATAACATTGCCTGTGGCGGACATATCATTACCCTCTTAATTTACCAGTCGTTCTTGAATTCAAAATCACCATTTGCGTTAGTAGCAAGGCGGCCCCGACATTATGAGCCACAGCCAGCACCACAGGCAAATGTAACACTAAATTGGCTACTCCTAGGCTAATTTGTAGCACTAGCAATATCATGATTCTGAGCGCATCACGGCGTAACATGCGGATACGCCACAACTGCCATGCCAATAAGGAGAAATACACTAGCACAATCATCGCGCCGACTCTGTGCGTCCATTGAATGGCGGTATAAGCCGACAAAGCCATATTCTCACCGCTGGCGGTTTTACCTAGCTCACGCGCCACATCAAAGCCCGTCATAAAATCCATCCCGGCTGGCATCCAAGCGCCGTGACATAAAGGAAAGTCGGTACAGGCCAGCCCCGCATAGTTGGTGCTAGTCCAACCGCCCAAGATAATTTGTCCGGCAATCAATAGCAAGCCGCCCCGAATGGCTAGGCGGAGCGCACGATGTGTATGGTCTAGCACATAAAACTCACCATGATGGCGATGACTAATCCACACCAATAAAGCCAAAGTGGTCATACCGCCAATCAAGTGCATAGTCACGATGGCGGGCATCAGCAACATGGTCACCGTCCACATTCCCAACATGGCTTGGAATACCACCCATAACATTAAAAAGCTAGGCAACCATGGCGACACATGGATGTGTTGACGCAAGCGCCAACTCTGCACAAATATCAGCAATATCAATACGCCCAAAATGCCTGCGACATAGCGATGCGCCATTTCTTTCCAAGCCTTGCCATGCTCGACTGGTCTATCTGGATAAGCTTGATTCGCTGAATCTATGGCATGTTCCGATTGCGGTACGGTTAAAGTGCCATAACATCCCGGCCAATCGGGACAGCCCAGCCCCGCATCGGATAGCCGTACATAAGCCCCCAGCCCAACCAATAATATGGCCAATACACTGGCCCACAACACTAACTTTTGATACATGGAAATACGCATACTTAACCTGCCCAAGAATATTTCAATAAACGTAGCAAATCTTTACGCACGTCTTTGGCTGGCAAACTGGGAGGGAATCGCATGGCTAAATTGCCAAATGGATCCACCAAATAGATGCTAACCTCTTGTGACTGCGTCAAGTGGGTAATCTGCTGCCATACTTGCGTATTGGTGGCAGTGTCGCTGATGATGACCAAGTCAGGGAACTGCTGTTTGATACTCGCCTCGGTAGGCTGAGCGGTAATCAGTACGCGTTGAACACGCGGGATGTCCTTTTCCAAGGAAGCGTGTATTTGTCGCATTTCAGTGATTTTTTGCTGGCATTGCGCTTCACAACGCTCAGCCACATATAACAAATTCCATTTGTCCTGCCACAACTTATTTTGCTCTACCGCTGCGCTAGTAGGCAACAGCAATGGTTTGGCTTCGGCCACCAAAACGCCATGACTAGCGCCGGTGGGATGCACATTATAAAAGTGCATCAACAGCACAATCACGATAGGCGCCGCAAAAAACAACACCATGCCGAATAGCACCCAGCGCCCTCTTTGTTGTGAAACTGTCATGATTTCCATCTCCTTCGCCAAGCGACCACTAAAAATATCAATACGGCTGCCGCCGCAAAACCATACCACTGATAGGCATAACCCAGATGCGTCACAATTCTATCGTCTGGTCTGGGCCAATCGACAATCAAGTCACTGCCAGCAGGCGCCTGAATCAATCGCAGCACTGCGGGGACCACGGGTGCACCGAGTTGTTGGCTTAGCTGCTGGATATCCAATATCTGACGAACGGCTTTGTCTGGCGCCGACGCCACTAGCGTATTCAAACGATATTGTTTACTTGGCGGCAACCATAAATAGCCTTCCAAAGTTTGCACGCCCGTTGGGACTGGCACTGACGCAACTTGGCTAAGGTTAAAATCTTTTACCGTCCAACCACGGTTGACCAGTATCACTTGTTGGCTGTTTTGTACGCGTAGTGGCGTGTAAACATGATAGCCAGCGCGGTCTTGATAGACTTGGTTATCCAGCAAGAATTGTGCATCGGCAATATATTCACCCTGCACTTTGACGCGCAAATAACGCAACGATTCGGCTTGCGATAAATCCTCAGGCAAGGGCACCGCCGGCGCAGTCAAACGCTGATCCAGTTGTGCCTGATATTGTTGCTTGATCTGCGCTTTGTGATATTGCCAGTTGCCTAAGCGAACACAGGTCAGCACCAGCAAACTAGTGATCATTACACCCAGTATTACAAAGCGCATATTGTTGGTATTCAAACGTCTATTCCATTCTGATAATTTTGCAAAGTTTTCAGCAATATTGGTGAGCCGCTATGCTAGACTCACCTTTGCAATTTAATTAACTATTACCACCCTAAAGGGGCTTACACCATGTGGATTAAAGCCATTATCGTAATCGCTTTGCTGATGATTATTACCAGCCTATTCTCCGCGCTATTCTTTCTTAATAAAGACAAAGGCACGGGCAGTAACAGAACCGCTAAAGCATTGACCGTGCGTATCTGTCTTTCGTTTCTATTATTTATATTTCTTTTGATAGGTTACGCGGCTGGCGTAATCGGTCATTAACGCATTAGACGTTTCACACGGGCTTGCACGCTGCAACATGGCTAAACGGCAGGCATAAAAAAGGCGATACGAATATCGCCTTTTTTGTTACTCAAACGCGCTTATAGCCAGTAAACAAATACAAATAAACCTAGCCAAACCACGTCCACAAAGTGCCAGTACCAAGCTACGCCCTCAAAACCAAAGTGACGTTGTGCGGTAAAGTGACCTTTCATACTGCGCAATAAAATCACGATTAGCATAATGGTACCTAGCAAAACGTGGAAACCATGGAAACCGGTCAACATAAAGAAGCTAGCACCATAAGCACCCGCACCCAAAGTCAAACCCATTTCAGTGTAAGCGTGATGATATTCAACTGCTTGGCAAGCCAAGAAGGCGATACCTAAGGCGACCGTCATCATCAAACCTAATACCAACTGACGACGATTATTTTTCAAAATACCCCAGTGAGCCCATGTCACGGTGGCACCGGAGGTCAGCAGCAACAAGGTGTTAATGGCAGGCAAGCCCCAAGCACCCATGGGTTCAAATTTAGCTGGTACATATTCTTTACCCAACACCACACCGCCAGGGCCGGATGAAGGCCAGCTGGCAACAAAGTCTTTGTACATGGTGAAGTCAGGATCAAACGAGGCTAATTCAGGAATCGAAATCACGCGCATAAAGAATAAAGCGCCAAAGAAAGCAGCAAAGAAAGCCACTTCAGAGCAAATAAATACAATCATGCCGACACGGAAAGACTTATCTTCCCATTTCTTGTAAAGACCACCCTCACTCTCGGCAATGATGCTGCCCATCCATTTAAACACCATACTTAGAATCAGAATGGTGCCCACTAGCATCATCCAACCACCTGCAGCATAGTTGTTTACATTGAAGATGAAGCCAGAGGCCAGTGATAGCAAACCGAGTGAAACAATCACTGGATAAATCACAGGATTGGGTACAAAGTAGTGCTCTGCTTGTTGTGATCTTGATGCCATTTTTTTCCCTTTACTCCTAGTTTATAGGTATTTATTCCGGTAGCGATTACTTGTTGATGCTATAGAACGCATACGACAAAGTGACCGTACCGATATTCTCAGGTAACGACGGGCTGACGTAAAAACGCAGTGGCATTACCTTAGACTCCCCGGGCTTTAGTTCCTGATGTTGGAAACAAAAGCACTCAATTTTTTTAAAGTACAGCGAGGCCTGACCTGGACTTACGCTAGGGACGGCCTGCCCTACTACCGGTTGGTTGGTCACATTCTTGGCAAGAAAATTGACCGTTTCAACCTGACCTGGGTGGACAACGATGCGATTTTGTTGTGGGTAGAAATCCCACCCTAAACCTGGCATCACTGTACTGGTAAATTCCACCGTCACAAGACGGTTCTTGTCCACCACAGTTTTACTGATATCGGCTGTGTTGTTAGTTTTACCGTTAAGACCGGTCACGCTACACAACACATTGTAGAGCGGCACCAATGCGAATCCAAACACTGCTGCCGCTGCTACGAGCCACAATAAACGTACGACTAACTTTCTATTACTTTTAGGCTGACTGTTTTTTTCTCTTTGATTTACTGATGCCATATAAACCACATCGATATCAAATACCAAGCTAAAACAGTTAAACCTAAGATGAGTCCGATACGTTTACTGCGACTTTTTCTTTGCTCAACCAATACCAACTCCATTACTTAACAGTAGGTTGTTCGGTGAAGCTATGGTATGGAGGTGGTGAGGACAATGTCCATTCCAAACCTTCCGCACCTTCCCAAACTTTGTTGGTTGCTTTTTTGCCACCACGTACGCAGCTGATGATGTTGTAAACAAAAATCAACTGAGACAAACCTAGAACAAATGCAGCACAGCTGGAAATCATATTGAATTCAGCGAACTGTAAAGCATAGTCTGGAATACGTCTTGGCATACCAGCAAGACCCAAGAAGAATTGTGGGATGAATGTTAAGTTGAAAGAAATGGCTGTCAACCAGAAGTGTAACTTGCCTAATCTTTCACTAAACATATGACCCGTCATCTTAGGTAACCAGTAGTACACACCCGCCATAATACCCATGATGCCACCAGCAAACAGCGTGTAATGGAAGTGGGCAACCACGAAGTAGGTGTGGTGATATTGCGCATCGGCCGCAACGTCAGCCAATACCAAACCAGTCAAACCACCGATACCGAATAACACGATCCAGCCGATTGCAAACAACATCGGCGTTTCAAAGCTGAGTGAGCCTTTCCAGATAGTCGCAATCCAGCAGAAGAACAATACTGCCAACGGCAAGGAAATCGACATCGTGCTGTACATAAAGTACAACAACGCTGGCACTGGCATACCCACGGTGAAGAAGTGGTGAGCCCAAACTACCAAGGCTAAGATACCAATCGCCCACAATGAGTAAACTTGTGCTTTGTAACCGTACATAGGTTTACGTGAGAATGTTTGCAAGATTTGTGGCATGAAACCCCAAACTGGCAACAACACGATATAAACCTCTGGGTGACCAAAGAAC
>JACCDX010517842.1_pt1 | contig 19430 bp, 19 predicted proteins | sample 7449681 | NCBI WGS metagenome assembly JACCDX01 (sample SAMN15323450, study PRJNA562643) | freshwater metagenome | isolation source: river surface water | place: USA:Blue River Watershed | collected 2017-08-18
ATGCTGTCCCCCAGTGCGACGTAGTCGAGATACCCAGCAGGCGCTACGATGGTGAGACGCTTGCCGTGGTTTAACGAGCTACCCAGGTCGTGGACAGCGGTGATGCGCCCCACGCCGGTGATGATTCCGGTGAACATGGGCGATATTTTCGCAGGTTTACGCCCCGCTTACCGGCTCAGGCGCGCCAATATCCTTAAATCAGGACCTATTTGTGTCACTTCGTGAAACGAGAGGGCTTTTGCATCGTTCAAAGTCGTGAACGGCCCTAAATTTGTCATGCCGCGACCTTGGCCCATGAGCTTGGGGGCGAGGTAGGTGAGCAGCTCATCCACCAAGCCTTCACGCAACAAAGAGCCATTGAGTTTGTGGCCCGCTTCCACATGCACTTCGTTGATTTGCTTTTGGCCCAGGTCTTGGAGCATGGCCGCAAGGTCCACCTTGCCAGACGCATTGGGTAGGCAAATGACCTGTGCGCCTTTGGCCTCAAGTGCCGTGCGGCGCTCGGCGTTGTCGACCGCGCAGTAAATCCAAACAGGACGTTGCGGTTTGAAGAGCTTGGCCGTGAGTGGGGTTTCGAGTTGGCTGTCCATCACCACCAGTGTGGGCTGACGCGGGGTGGGCACGGCGCGTACATCCAGTTGTGGGTCGTCTTCTAAAACCGTACCTATGCCTGTGAGCACGGTGCAAGCGCGCGCGCGCCATGCGTGGCCATCGTCACGCGCGGGGCCAGAAGTAATCCACTGGCTCACGCCGTTCTCCAACGCAGTTTGCCCGTCGAGCGAGGCGGCCACTTTCATTCGCACCCAGGGGGTGCCGTGGGTCATGCGCTTGAAAAACCCGATGTTGAGTTCGTGCGCTTCTTCGCCGAGCAAGCCCACATCTACTTGCATGCCTGCCGCGCGCAAGCGTGCAATGCCTTGACCACCGACCTGAGGGTTGGGGTCACCTTCGGCCACCACCACACGGGCCAAGCCTGCGTGGATGAGCGCATCGCAGCAAGGGCCAGTGCGGCCGTGGTGACTGCAAGGCTCTAATGTCACATACGCTGTGGCGCCTTTGACGTTGTTGTTCTTGGCGTGCGCATCGCGCAGGGCCATCACTTCGGCGTGGGCTTCGCCTGCGCGTTGCGTGTGGCCGCTGCCCAGCACAGCCTCGTCAGCGCCCACGATGACGCAGCCCACGCGGGGGTTGGGCGAGGTCAAAAACAAAGCCTCGCGCGCTAGGGCCAAGGCGCTTGTCATGTGGAGGGTGTCTTGCGCTGAAAAAGTCATGGCGCAATTATGAATGGCGATACCTGCAGTTCACGTGGGGGGGCTTTTGCACGTGACCACGGTGCAGGCCTACCGACTCCAGCACTGCGCCGCCGTTTGGCTGGCACCTTGCACGCTGCGCACACCGAGGTGGTTGATCGTCAAGGTGCCACAGGCATCAGCCGCTTGTGTTCCTAGTGGTATGGCGCTGAGGGTGTAGCTTTGTGCGGTGCTGGTGACGCTCATCTTGTAACGCTGCCCGTCAATTTGCAGCACGCTCGCAGGTACATCGTTTGCCAACGGATAGCTTCCGTTGGCGCTGGCTGCGCGTTCTAGCCAATGGGTGGCTCGCAACAGTGATGCACGCGCTTGGGCGCGTTGGCTACGCAAAATCAAGCTTTGGTAACTGGGCCAAGCAAGGCTGGCGAGCAGCGTCACACCAGCGAGCGTGATAAGCAGTTCGATGAGGGTGAAGCCTTGTTGGTGATGGGCGTGTGTCATATGGGTTCAGTCGTGCAACACATGCCAGCTGCGCCACTGGTCTGTGGGGGATGTGTCAGTGTTTCTCGCCCAAATGGCTTGCAGCACGGTGGTCGTGCCGGGCATGACGCCTTTGGCCAAGGTGGTGATGCGGTAGGTGAATGGCGGGTTAGATGGGGTGTCGGCTGTGTTTGTGCGGTGCTGCGGGAACACTTCGACCCAATACCAAGCAGTGTTATCGCCGTAGGGCGTATGGCTTGCGCTGAGAGGCATCGCCGAGGCGGTTTGCGATTTCCAGTAACTGGCTTTGCTGGCAGCGCGATTGAGCGTATGGGGCGCGCAAATGCCGGTGCTGCAAATGTTTGTGCCTACGCGTTGGCGCAGGACGTCGTACTCAGTCATGGTGCTGGGAAAGAACGCGTGGGTTTGCGTGACATTGCCTGTGGTGTGGCGCAGGTTGGTGGTTCCATCGGCGTTTGTGGCTGTGCCTAGGATGTCGGCCAAGGCCACGGGCAACACCGCTTCGGATTTGTGTTGTGTGCGAAGCTGGTCAGCTTCTGCATTGAGCAGTTGCTCGTTCACCCAGAGATTGCGCATCGCCAATAGTGTGGCGATGCTGACCAGCACAAGCATGACCATCAAGGTAGGAAGCGCAAATCCGTGGGGGCGTGTTGCGTACCTCATGGCATGACCCCTTCGCGATTGCGCAAAGCCATCACGCGTCTGAACGTGCGGCGCACGCGACCATCAGACGGGAAGGCCTCATCTTGGCAACCTTTGAGATGGCTGTTGGGCTTGGTGTTGTGCACCGTGTTGATGCTGGCCACGCGCAAACACACTTCAATGGCCAACACCTGTGCCATGTCTGTCACTTGGTTGGCGGTTTTCCACTGAAGGGTTTGGGTGCTTGGGTTGGCCTCGGCATAGCGCAACTGAAAGTCTTCCACGCCTTCCGCCAGGGCTTGGTAAGTGCTGTTGGTGAGGTTAAGGTCTTTGCAGCTCAGCTCTTTGTTTGTGTTGAGCTTGTAGTCGTTGCGCACGCTGGTGTGGGCGCTGCCGGTGTTGCCTTGGCAATCGATCTCGTCGAGCGCATGCCAATGACCGAGGGTGAGGCTCTGGACAGATTTGTTGCCATTTACACCTACCAAAGCGGCTTGCCCCGCGTCTTCATTGGACGAAATTTCTACGGTGAAGTTGCCGTTGTTGTCATTGGCTTTGAGGTAGGCAGCGCCTGCCATATGTGCTTGCTCGCGGATGTTGCGCAAAGCCATGCGGGCATTGGCGTGCACAGCATCCGCCGCAGCCATGGCGTTCCACGTTTGTTTGCTGTTGCCATAAGCTGCCGTGGCAGCGGCGATGACCAGCAGACCGAGCGCCATGCCAATCAGCAACTCTGTCAGGGTGTGGCCCTTTTGTGTGTGCGTGTTGCTTGTGTGTGGGCTCATCGGGTTAGTCTGAAGAACAAGCGCCAGCAGCTCATTTGCGCAGGGCAGGGTGGCGAGCCTGACGCGGTGTCCGTGCGGTAGGTTTCATTCGCATCGCGCCAAGCGATGACGATGCCCCACCAGTTGGGCATGTCTGCCAAAGCAAAGACGGCGGCATCGCCTTCGGGGAGCTGGCTTTGCAGAATTTGTTGTAGCTGCTGCTTGTCCCATGCTGCAAGTTCTTGGCGTGTGCAGGCAGAGGCTGTGCAGTCGGATGTCGCAGCGGTGGTGCTGCCCCATGCTTTGGCGTACAGCGCGTGTTGTTGTGCGTTGACACGCATGCGTTCTGCCAAGTCGTCGGCGATGCCTGTCGCCACGGCGCGCATCAGTTGTTGGCGTTGTTGAACCAGCGCTTGTTGATGCATCCATAGTAGGCCCAACACGCCAAAGGCCAAGACAACCAAAGCGACAAGGGCCTCTAGCAACGCAATGCCAGACGGCCGTTTTGTCGTTTGCCTTTTGCGTTGCATAAGTCGTTGCTTGGATGGCAGATTCAGTTGCTGCACGACTCACCTGATTGCCAGCGCAAACGGCTGGCGCTGCTCAGGCACAACACGTTCGCCACGTTGAGTGAACTTTGCCGTGATTTGATGACCCACCGGTCACCGACCGTGCCGAGGTCGCCGCGTTGGTTGATGTCCAGTGGGTCTGTTTTGGCAAATGTCACTTGCAACGGTGTGGGCAGCTGTGAGCTGTGCAATACGGTTGAGTTGGCTTTGACGACCAACTGCCAGCCGCAGCTCCAATCGTTTTCTGTAGAGGCCACCCATGTGCAGTCGCGCAAACGTGCGAGCTGCAAAGCTTCGCCGCGTTGGATGGCCCGTACGCGCGCGGTTTGCAAATCGTTCATCAGCTGGTCTCGGGCTGCTTCGACGCGGTGGCGCTCTTGCAGACGTTGCCAACTGGGTATGACAAACGAAGTGATCACACCAAGTACTGCCAAGCACATCAGCAGTTCAACGAGTGTGAAACCTTGCGAAGTCAGTCTTCGTGAAAGACAAGGATGATGCGTTAAAAAACCTAGCAATTGCATGCAGCAAATGCTAGGTTTTGAAGGGGTGTCAGCGCATGGCTGAGACTCGAAAATTACTTGCGAACTTCGTCCACCAAGCTCTTGAAGTCGTCGATGTCTTCAAAGCTGCGGTACACGCTGGCAAAGCGGATGTAGGCAACTTTGTCGAGCTTTTTGAGTTCTCGCATGACGAGTTCGCCAATGCGGGTGGAGGGAACTTCGCGTTGTCCCAAGGACATGAGTTTTTCTTCGATGCGCTCAATGGCGTTGTCGACTTGTTCGGTGCTGACGGGGCGTTTGCGCAACGCAAGACCCATGGACTCCAGCAGTTTTGCGCGCTTGTATTCGATGCGGCGACCGTCTTTTTTGACGATGTTGGGGAAGCTGACGTCGGGGCGTTCGTAGGTGGTGTAGCGCTTTTCACAGGCGCCGCATTGGCGGCGGCGGCGAACAGAGTCGCCGTCTTCGGACATGCGGGTCTCGACGACTTGGGTTTCTAGGTGGCCGCAGAAGGGACATTTCATGTTTTGTTCTCTCTTTTGCTTTTGTGTTTTTTGCTGGGCTCGCTGAGGGTATTTGGTATTGGCCGCTTCCTCATGCTGGAGTACCAGAAATCGTCAGCGGCCAATACCAAACACCCTCAGTCTGCGATGCACTTTGCTTCGCTCGCGCATTTCACTTGTACCAGTGGTTCGGTCGAAGTTGCAAAGCAACGAGCGAACCACTTCTAACCTCAAACAGCGCGGGTTGTAGGTGCGGCGGGCGATGATTTCTGGTACCCCAGCATGAAGAGCCAGCCGCACCTACAACCCGTGCCCTATCCGGCGAGAAGCCTTAACGAGCGAAACAACATAGAACAGACAACAGACGCAGACAAACAAAAACCCCCGACACAAAGGCCGGGGGTGAGAGCAAGTTACTTGTAAACAGGGAACTTAGCCGTCAGCGCATGCACCTTGGCACGCACCGCCGCAATGTTCGCTTCATCGTGTGGGTTGTCCAGCACGTCAGCAATCAAGTTGGCCGTGATGCGAGCTTCTTCGTCTTTGAAACCACGTGTGGTCATCGCAGGGGTGCCAATGCGCACACCGCTGGTGACGAATGGTTTCTCTGGGTCGTTCGGGATGGCGTTCTTGTTGATCGTCATGTGTGCCGCACCCAAAGCCGCTTCGGCCTCTTTGCCTGTGATCTTCTTCGAACGCAGGTCCACCAACATCACGTGGCTTTGTGTGCCACCGCTGACGATGCGCAGGCCGCGTGCAGTAAGTGTTTCAGCCACGATCTTGGCGTTCTTCACCACTTGGGCTTGGTACTCTTTGAATTCAGGCTGCATGGCTTCTTTGAAGGCCACAGCCTTGGCAGCGATGACATGCATCAAAGGGCCGCCTTGCAGGCCGGGGAAGATGGCGCTGTTGATGGCTTTTTCGTGCTCGGCCTTCATCAAGATGATGCCGCCGCGAGGGCCGCGCAAGCTCTTGTGGGTGGTGGAGGTCACCACGTCTGCGTGAGGTACGGGGTTGGGGTATTGGCCTGCGGCGATCAAACCAGCATAGTGAGCCATGTCGACCATAAAGATCGCGCCAACTTCTTTGGCGATCTTGGCAAAACGAGCCCAGTCGATGTGCAAGCTGTAAGCCGATGCACCAGCCACGATGAGCTTGGGCTTGTGTTCACGGGCTTTGGCTTCCATCGCTTCGTAGTCGATGGCTTCCTTGCTGTCCAAACCGTAAGACACGACATTGAACCATTTGCCAGACATGTTCAGGGCCATGCCGTGGGTCAAGTGACCGCCTTCGGCCAAGCTCATGCCCATGATGGTGTCACCGGGTTTCAAGAAAGCGAGGAACACGGCTTCGTTGGCCGATGCGCCGCAATGGGGTTGTACGTTGGCGCAATCGGCGCCAAAGATGGTTTTGATGCGGTCGATAGCCAGTTGCTCGGCCACGTCCACGTTTTCGCAGCCACCGTAGTAGCGCTTACCTGGGTAGCCTTCGGCGTATTTGTTGGTGAGTTGCGAACCTTGGGCTTGCATGACAGCAGGAGACGCATAGTTCTCGCTGGCGATCAATTCAATGTGGTGCTCTTGGCGGGCGTTTTCAGCCTGAATGGCGGCCCAGAGCTCGGGATCGGTGTGTTCGATAGTGATGTTGCGGTTGTACATACTGGCAGTCCTAGAAAAAGGTGGTGTTGTGGCTGCCCAGGCGAACGGCAAAACACCTCTGTGAGCAGAGGCTGCGCGCTTCCCAGTGGTCATACATCCACGTCAGCGGTCTCAGGCAAGCCTGAGACGCCTATCGCCAGTTGCGCGCGGGTAAGAGTTTACCGCGCTTGGGGCTTCACTTATTCGCCGTCATCCTTGCCGAAGGGGGTCAAACGCTGGGCTTTTTCCCACAAGCTCTCCAAACGGGCAGTGGCAGCCTCGGCGGCTGTGGTGGGCGGTGGGGTGATGGGCACTTTCACGCCCTTGGCCACTTGTTGAAGGCGGGCATTTTCGGCCATGACCTTGCCCGCATAGCCTTGGTCGTCCTTCATGTTGCCAGCGCCCACATAGAGTTTGAGACCGCCCTCGATGCTGCCCGCACGGTTGATGCACTCTTTGAGCACGTTCACGCCCACGCGCAGGTTAGCCACGGGGTCAAATGCGGCCAATGCGCCGCCAAAGCCTTGGTACTTTTGCTCGTGGACCTTGGTCATTACTTGCATCAGGCCTTGGGCGCCCACATGACTTTGTGCAAAGGGGTTAAAGCCTGACTCCACGGCAATCACGGCCAAGATGAGGGTGGGCTCGATTTGATTGGCTGGCCCCACGTCGTAGGCTTCTGAGACCAACGCGCTCAAAGGTTCAGGCGCGACACGGTATTTTTTGCTTAACCAATAAGCAAGGTTGGCTTGTTGTTTGGGTAAGTCTCGGGGGTCGGTGGCGGTGGCACGGTCGACGGCATCGGCATCGGTGGCGATGCCTGTTTCGTCATATTGGCGTTCTTGCAACCAGCTGATGACTTTGGCTTCGGTCACCACGCGCAGGTCGGGTCGCACAGTCAGCGCGACGACGAAAAAGAAAATGGACAGGCCCACCACGGCCAAGCCGTTGTGGGAAATCGCGAAAAAGCCTTGCGCCACGTCAGCTGCAAAGGTACGTAGACCTAGCTGTAATCGGGCAATGAAAGGAATAGGCATAAATTAATTAAATAAGAAGTAGCCCAAATTTTAAAGCCTCGGCGACAATCACCCCTAATTTACTGTGAGCCCTACTTGTGACTGATGCTTTGAACAAACCCCTCGACCTCGCTGCCTTAGACAAATTGACTGGCGGGGCTTTTGCCGTTTCTACCTCGGCGGACCGTACTGTGCGCCTGCGCGACTGGCTGGCTGGCCAGCCCACTTTGGACCAAGTGCAAGCCGTCTTCGACGAAATGAGTCACCGCGACAAAGGCGCTGCCAAAGTCTTGCGTGAAAAGTTGGACGAACTGCGTCGCAGCAAAGACCAAGATGCTTTGATTGTTGAATGGGCCGCCAAAGGCGAAGCCCTGCGCGATGCGCCCCATATCAATTTGGCTGATGCCATGGGTTGGCAACGCGATGCAGCCAAAGCAGGTGCCCCCTTGTCACGTGAACCCTTGGCGGGTCTGAAAACCGCCTTGGCCGAACGCGTCAAAGCGATTGAAGACTTGCAACACCAAACCCAAGTGCAACGTGAAGCCGCTGTGTTGTTAGCCCAGCGTATTGAAGTGCTCTCGACCAAGCCTTGGCAAGACGCCTTGGCCCAGCGCGAAGCCCTGCAAGCCGACCTCGACCGTTGGGTGGCGCAAGCTCACGCTTTGTCAGCCGATGCCCAATGGCCTAGCGTCGATGCCAAGTTTGCATCCGCGCTGCAAACCAGCACCCAACAAGTGCAAGCCGTGTGGACGGCCTTTTGTGAGGCCTTGACCTTGACGCAAGCTGCAGCTGCCGATGCCGCCGCACCACTGCCAGCCGTGCCCGCATGGTCTGATCAAATTCGTTTGGCCCGTGGTGAAGTGTTGCCTCAAACCTCAGCTCCAGCCAAAACTGTGAAGCCAGTGGCTGTGGATGCCACGCGTACCGTCAAACCCATGGCCGACAAAGCAGTGGTCGACCAAAAGCGTTTAGAGCTAGCCATGCAAGCCGAGGCCATGTTCAAGCCAGCGCCTGCTGCTAAGCCTGTGAAGGTTGAGGCTACGCCTCCCACTGAGGCCGCAGTGCCAGATGCCACAGCTCAAGCCGTGACAGCTGAAGCGCCCGCAGCTAAAACGGATGACGTGGTTCGCATCCCCGCCATGGGTGGACGCAAGATGCAAGAAACCTTGCGTGGCCTGCGTGAGCAATGGAAAAAAATCGACAAAGAAGCCGCGCCTAACCCCGCGCTGTGGAAGCGCTTTGACACCGCTTGCAACCGCGCTCACGAAGTGGTGGATGCTTGGCTCAAAGAAGCCCGTGCACAAACCACCGCTCACAAAGCCCAGCGCTTGGCCTTGATTGAAGAAGTCAAAGCTTGGACGGTGACACATGCCAGCGGCCCCGACTGGAAAGGTGTGGCTCGTCAATTGCACCAATTCGCGCAACGCTGGCGTGAGAGCGGTCACTTGAGCGAAAAAATGTTTGCCGAGCTGCAGCCGGTTTGGAAAGCTGCCATTCACGCTGCACACGAACCTCTTGAAAACGCACAAAAGGCCAGCTTGGCCCGCCGCCAAGGGCTGATTGCAGAGGCCCAAGCTTTGGGTGCGGCGCCTTCGTTGCGTGTGGATGCTGTCAAAGCTTTGCAGCAACGCTGGCAAGAAGAGGCCCACGCGGTGGTGCTCGACCGCAAGCAAGAACAAAAACTGTGGGATGCCTTCCGTCAACCGATTGACGAAGCGTTTGCCCGCAAATCATCGGTGCGCGAACAGTCGCAAGCCGCACTCACGCCGCACGACAAAGCCGTGCTGGAGGCCGCCAAAGCTTTGGATTCGGCCACGGCCCAAGGCGATGCCGCTGCCATTCGCGCGGCCATGCAAGCGCTGGAGCAAATCGCGCGCGGTGAAGTGGTGGCTAGCGCTGCTGCATCAGCTGTCGCTGAGCCTGTTGCGACAGCGGCGCCAGAAGCACCTGCAACTTCAGAAGCTGCCGATGTAGCGGCGCAAGGTTCTGCAGAGGCGACCTCAACAGATGCCGCAGAAGTTGCAACCGAAGCCCCCGCCGCAGATGCTTCAGAGTCCGAAGTGCCTGCTGAGCCCGTGGCAGAAGTTGCCCCCGCTAAACCCAAAGCTGCACCACGCCCTGTCGTGGCCGTACGCGGTGATGACCGCCCAGGTCAAAAACGTACCGAAGTAGCACCTGCTGGCCGCGGTCGCGATGGCAAGCCCAGTGGCAAGTTTGGTGATAAGCCAGGCTATGGCCGTGACGCCAAACCAGGCCGCGATGGCGGACGTGACGGTGGTCGCGAAGGCTTTGCACCACGTGGTCCACGTTTGGGTGATGCTGCTTTCCGTGCGCAACGTCACGCGCTGGAGTCCGCGCAAGATGCACTGCGCCGCTTGGCTGCACAAGCGCACGGAGAAGTGTTGACCCAGCTCATGCACGCTTGGCAAAAGCGCGACGCCGCCCAGGTGCCTGCTGCACAAGCGATTGGCAGCAAGCTCAACCCCGCTCAGCGCACGCAATGGGCGCAAGCTGTGTCAGCCGAAGCCAAAGGTGAGGTGGTCACGCCGTTGTTGCGTTTGGAGGTGGCTGCTGATTTACCCACGCCTGCCGCACACATGGATGCGCGCCGAGCCTTGCAATTGCAAATGCTCACGCGTCGCAATGACCCATCGCCTCAAATGACATGGGCGGCTGATGCGGCTCAGGTGTTGGGTGCTGCGTATGACGAAGCGGCAGCGCGTCGTTTGCAAGCCGCGCTCAAGGTGTTGCTCAAGCGCTAAGCCACGCTGAGTGGCCATCGACAGAGCCCCCGTGTGGGGCTTTGTGTTTTCTGGCGCAGCCAACTGACAACCTCGAGACGCGGTGGTTGGCTATCGGCATGCCAATCGCTTAGCACCCAACGGCTCAAACCCTCGCCTAGATCGTGCACTGCCGGCTTGTGGGTGTGGCCGTGCAGCAGCACTTGCGCGTCAGTGGCCTTGAGCCATGCGATGGCGGCTTGGCTGTCTACATCGGCATAGTCTGTGACGGCTGCTTGAGTGGTGTGACTGCGTTTGAGTGCTTCGCTTTTGTTGCGCACGTCTCGCGCATACGCTTGACGTTCGGCCAAAGGTTTGGCTAGGAAGGCCGCTTGCCATTCAGGCTGGCGTACTTGGCTACGAAACGCTAAATAGTCGTGGTCGCCCAAGCACAAGGCATCGCCGTGGCTGAGCAAGATGCGCGTGGGTTGGGCGTTGCCAGTGGCGCCAAGGTCTAGCACCGTGGGGTCGCTCAAACCGTGCATGCCGCTGGCTTTGAGAAGGTCTGCGCCCACCAAAAAATCGCGGTTGCCACACATGAAGTACACGGGCACGCGTTGCGCCGTGGCTTGGAGCACGGCGATGCACTGCAAGGCGAAGGGGTCTGGGTTGTCGTCGCCCACCCACACCTCAAACAAATCACCCAAGATGAAAAGGGCGTCTGCCGGTGTGCGCGCCATGTGCTGTGCCCACGCGTCAAATGTGGCGCGCTCATGGGCGTCTAGGTGCAGGTCAGAGATGAAGTCCACACGCTGCCAATGCTGCGGCGCTTGTACGTTAGGCACAGGCTGGGGCAGCAGAGGGGACGTGGACATGGAAGAGGCTTAGAGCGCCAGAGCTTTTTCGATGACCACGTCTTCTTTTGGCACGTCGTCATGAAAGCCTTTGCGGCCTGTTTTGACAGCGGCGATTTTGTCGACCACGTCATTACCGCTCACCACTTTGCCAAACACGGCATAACCCCAGCCTTGCATGCTGGGTGCTTTGTGGTTCAAAAAGTCGTTGTTGGCCACGTTGATGAAGAACTGGGCCGTGGCCGAGTGTGGATCGGAGGTGCGAGCCATGGCGATGGTGTAGTGGTCGTTTTTCAGGCCGTTGTTGGCTTCGTTTTCAATGGGCTCGTCGCATTCCTTTTGTGTCATGCCAGGTTCAAAACCGCCGCCTTGCACCATGAAGCCGGGAATCACGCGATGAAAAATGGTTTTGTCGTAGTGACCTTTGTTCACGTAGTGAAGGAAATTTTCGGTGCATTTCGGTGCTTTTTCAGCATCGAGTTCGAGGGTGATGACGCCGAGGTCCAAGATGTGCAGTTCGACTTGAGGGTTGCTCATGGTGTGTTTCCTTAAATTGAAGAAGAAGCCAAGGCTTGCTTAAAGCACGCTGGCCGATTGGATGATGATGGGGGTGCGTGGCACATCAGACGGGAAAGGGCCGCCAAAGCCAGTCTGTACGCTTTTGATTTTGTGGATGGTGTCCATGCCTGAAACCACTTTGCCAAACACGGTGTAGCCGGGTTGCTGAGGTGTGGGGTCAAGGAAGCCGTTGTCCATCACGTTGATGAAAAACTGTGACGTGGCTGAGTGTGGTGCGTTTGTGCGCGCCATGGCAATGGTGCCCACGGTGTTGCGTGGACCACCTTTGGCCAAGGCTTCGCGTCCTTCGTGCTCTACCGGTGGGCGTGTGCGGCGCTCGATGTAGCGTTGGTCATAGCCACCGCCTTGCACCATGAAGTTGCCAATCACGCGGTGAAAGATGGTGCCGTCGTAGTGCTTATCGCGCACGTATTGCAAAAAGTTGTCGACTGTTTTGGGGGCTTTGTCTGGGTAGACCTCGACCACAAACTCACCCGCATTGGTGACGAACTTCACGCGCGGGGCGTCTTGTGCGATGGCTGTGTGGGTCAAGCTGATGAAGGCGAGAGCGCAAAAGACGCGACGTGTGATCTGAACAAATGTCATGGTTTGCCTTGGGTGATTGCGAGAACAGGTTTGAGTCGTTCAATTTTTTGAGCAGGCGTGCTTTGCTTTGGCTCAGCAGCCAAAGACCGTTCGTACGATTGACGCGCCATGTTGATCAGCAAGTCGCCCATGTTCTCGTGCGCTGCTGCGTAGTTGGGGTTGGCGCGCAAGGCGGCATCCAGTGACGCTTTAGCGTTGGGGTAGTCACCTTTGGCTGCATAAAGCACACCTAGGTTGTTATGGGGTTCGGCCAGTTCTGGGTAATCTTGTGTCAGGCCGAGATAGACCTGTAGAGCCATCTCTGGTTGTCCCAGTTGCTCAAAGATGAACCCTTGCCAAAACCGCATTTGCGGGTCGCGGGGGTTGTTCACCAACCCTTTGTTGACCAACAGCAAGGCTTGTGAGTACTTGGCTTGGCGCAGCAGTTTGCGGACATCGTTGTGTGGCGTGCTGATCACCATGGGCATCATGGATTGACCTGGCTGCCATTCCAAGGCGTCCACGCTTTGTGCATGAACAGTCAGCGAGGCAGCTGCCATCGTCAATCCCAACGCCCATGCGGCCACCCATCGGGTTGGGGTGAAGGTTGGGCCAGCAAAAGGCGATGCCAAATACTTGGCGAGGGTGGGGGCGTGAGGGTTTGTCATGTGCTTTGTATACTGGAGGCATTGTAAAACAGAGGGTCTGAACGACTCTTTGGCTTTCACTTCATGACCGCCCCTCGTTGCGGGCTTCTCTCGATTCACTCATGACCCTTCGCATTCACAACACGCTCACGCGTGCGCTGGAAGACTTTTCGCCGCTCGAACCTGGCCATGTGCGCATGTACGTGTGCGGCATGACCGTGTACGACCTGTGCCATTTGGGCCATGCCCGTTCGATGGTGGCGTTTGACGTGGTGCAGCGTTGGCTCAAAGCCAGCGGCTACCGCGTGACCTACGTGCGCAATATCACCGACATCGATGACAAGATCATCAAGCGCTCGTTGGAAAATGGCGAGACCGTGCGCGGCTTGACCGATCGCATGATTGATGCGTTGCATCAAGACGCCGACGCTTTGGGTATTGAGCGCCCCACGCACGAGCCCCGCGCGATGGACTACGTACCGCAAATGCTCTCGATGATTGGCGCTTTGCAAGACAAGGGCTTGGCCTACCAAGCCAGCAACGGCGATGTGAACTATGCCGTGCGCAAGTTCCCTGGTTACGGCAAGCTGTCTGGCAAGTCGTTGGACGAGTTGCAAGCGGGCGAGCGCGTGGCAGTCGATGATGGCAAACAAGATCCGCTGGACTTTGTGTTGTGGAAATCAGCCAAAGACACCGAGCCCGATGAAGTGAAATGGGCCAGCCCCTTTGGCTCAGGCCGCCCCGGCTGGCACATCGAGTGCTCGGCGATGAGCTGTGAGATGTTGGGCCAGAGCTTTGACATTCATGGTGGTGGCGCTGATTTGCAGTTCCCCCACCACGAAAACGAAATTGCCCAAAGTGAAGGTGCCAATGGCCAAAAGATGGCCAGCGTGTGGATGCACAACGGTTTCATCAATGTGGATAACGAAAAAATGTCCAAAAGCTTGGGCAACTTTTTCACCATCCGTGATGTGCTGAAAGAATTTGATGCGGAGACCGTGCGCTTCTTTGTGGTGCGCAGCCACTACCGCAGCCAACTCAATTACAGCAATGTGCATTTGAACGATGCGCGTGGTGCGCTGAAGCGCCTCTACACCGCGCTGGGCGCAGTGACGCCTGATGAGGTGACGATTGACTGGACCGAGTCGCACGCCGCACGCTTCAAGGCGGCGATGGACGAAGACTTTGGAACCCCCGAAGCCGTGGCTGTGTTGTTTGAACTCGCCAGCGAAGTCAACCGCACACAATCGACGCAGACCGCTGGTTTGCTCAAAGCTTTGGGCGGTGTGTTGGGCTTGTTGCAAGACGACCCCAAAGCCTTTGCGCAAGCTGGCGCAGGCGTGGGCGAAGACACCATTCAAGCGCAAATTACCGCACGCGCTGCCGCCAAAGCTGCCAAGAACTTTGCCGAGGCTGACCGCATTCGCCAAGCCTTGGCTGCTGAAGGCATCGTGCTCAAAGATTCGCCCACAGGCACCACGTGGGAGCGTGGCTGATATGGCCACCACTGAAAAAGTCATCACGGCCACGCCCGAATATTGGAGCGAGGCCTGCAAACACCTGATGAAAAAAGATCGGGTGATGAAGCGCCTCATCCCGCAGTTTGGTGAGGCCTCGTTGCAGTCACGTGGTGATGCTTTTGTTACATTGGCGCGCAGCATTGTGGGCCAACAGGTGTCGGTCAAGGCTGCTCAAACCGTGTGGGACCGCTTTGCCAAACTCCCGCGCAAAATCACGCCCGCCAATGTGCTCAAACTCAAGGTCGACGACATGCGTGCCGCAGGCTTGTCAGCGCGCAAGGTTGAGTACATCGTCGATTTGGCGCTGCACTTTGACAACGGTGCTTTGCATGTGAAGAAATGGTCTGAGATGACGGATGACGCCATCATCGAAGAGTTGGTGGCCATTCGCGGAATTGGGCGTTGGACGGCTGAAATGTTTTTGATGTTCCACCTCATGCGGCCCAATGTGTTGCCGCTGGACGATGTGGGACTGATCAACGGGATCAGTCGCAATTATTTTTCAGGTGAGGCGGTCAGCCGCAGTGAAGCTCGAGAAGTGGCTGCGGCGTGGGCGCCATACTGCAGTGTGGCGACTTGGTATATTTGGCGCTCGCTGGATCCGCTGCCTGTGTCTTATTGAGCAGCTAAGGAGTATGAATTTTGGCTAAACGAACTTTCCTCGACTTTGAACAACCGATTGCTGAACTAGAAGGCAAGATCGACGAGCTGCGCTATGTGCAAAGCGAGTCCGCGGTGGACATTTCAGATGAAATTGACCAGCTCAGCAAAAAGAGCATGCAGCTGACCAAAGACATTTACAGCGACCTCACACCTTGGCAAATCACCAAGATTGCCCGTCATGCCGAGCGCCCCTACACGCTGGACTACATTAACGAAATCTTTACCGATTTCGTTGAAATGCATGGCGACCGCCACTTTGCCGATGACTTGAGCATCGTGGGTGGCTTGGCCCGTTTTAACGGCAATGCTTGCATGGTCTTGGGTCAGCAAAAAGGCCGCGACACCAAAGAGCGCGCTGCGCGTAACTTTGGCATGAGCCGCCCTGAGGGATACCGCAAAGCATTGCGTTTGATGAAGACGGCCGAGAAGTTCAAGTTGCCTGTATTCACCTTTGTAGACACCCCCGGCGCGTACCCCGGCATTGATGCGGAAGAACGCAGCCAGTCCGAAGCGATTGGCCGCAACATTTTTGAGATGGCCCAGCTCGAAGTGCCGATCATCACCACCATCATTGGTGAAGGTGGCTCGGGCGGCGCGTTGGCCATCAGCGTAGCTGATCAAGTGTTGATGTTGCAGTACTCGGTGTACTCGGTCATCAGCCCTGAAGGTTGCGCCTCGATTTTGTGGAAAACCTCCGACCGCGCTGAAGACGCTGCCGAGCAACTGGGCATCACCGCCCATCGCCTCAAAGCCTTGGGATTGGTCGACAAAATCGTGAACGAGCCTGTGGGTGGCGCACATCGTGACCCCAAGCAAATGGCGGCTCAGCTCAAGCGCGGCTTGAACGATGCATGGCGCCAAGTGACGGACATGAAGGTCAAAGAGCTGCTCGACAAGCGTTACGAGCGTCTGCAAAGCTATGGCCGTTTCACCGACACCAAAGCTGAACGCTGATTTCCCTTCGCTGGATGCGCTCCAGCATTTAGGCCCATTCGCCGTTGCACTCAGCGGCGGGGCTGATTCCACAGCCTTACTGATTGCCTGTGCCACGCGATGGCCGGGCAGGGTGCATGCTGTGCATGTGCACCACGGCTTGCAAGCGGCTGCAGATGATTTTGAAGCGCACTGCATGGCTTTGTGTGAGCGCATGCACGTGCCGTTGGTGGTGCAGCGCGTCAATGCTGCGCATGCCGCAGGCGAAAGCCCCGAGGATGCGGCGCGTCAAGCACGCTATCGTGCGTTAGCCGAAGCGCTGCAACACAACTGGGACGGACACATCAAACACATGGCCTTGGCACAACACGCCGATGACCAAGTGGAAACCTTATTGCTGGCGCTCTCGCGTGGCGCAGGTTTGCCGGGGCTTGCGTGCATGCCTGCAGTGGTTGAGCGCCAAGGTGTGACCTATCACCGTCCTTGGTTGGACGTGCCGGGCTCGCAAATGCGTGATGCCCTGAGGGCGGCAGGTGAAACATGGGTGGAAGATCCGACAAATACGGATGCGCGTTACACACGTAACCGCATTCGTGCAGAGCTATTGCCCGTGATTGAGCGCGCATTCCCTTCGTTCAGGCAAACCTTTGCACGCAGCGCCTCACATACGGCGCAGGCGCAAACCTTGCTGCAAGAAGTGGCCGAACAGGATTTGCAACAGGTGGGCAACCCGCCTGCGATCAAAACTTTGCAGCAACTCAGTGAGGCTCGGCAATCCAACGTCTTGCGTCATTGGTTGGCGCTAGAACACTCACAAGCCAGTGCGGCACAACTGCAAGCGCTACTGGTTCAAGTGAAAGCATGCACCACGCGAGGTCACCACATCGATATCAAGGTGGGGCGTGGTTTTGTGCGGCGAGATGGTGCCGTGTTGCGTTGCTACAATCTGTAGGTTTTTTGCCCATAACACAACAGTTTTAAAGAAATATGGCATTGATTGTTCATAAATATGGCGGTACGTCGATGGGCTCGACAGAGCGCATCCGCAACGTCGCCAAGCGCGTGGCCAAGTGGGCCCGTGCGGGTCACCAAATGGTGGTGGTTCCTTCCGCGATGAGCGGTGAGACCAACCGTTTGCTCGGCCTCGCCAAAGAATTGGCACCTTCCAAAGCCGACTCAGCCTACAACCGCGAACTCGACATGCTGGCCTCGACGGGCGAGCAAGCGTCTTCTGCGTTGTTGGCCATTGCATTGCAAGCCGAAGGTCAGCCTTCCGTCAGCTACGCGGGCTGGCAAGTGCCAATTCGTACCAACAACGCCTACACCAAGGCCCGCATCGAGTCGATTGACGACGCACGTGTGCGTGCCGATTTGGATTCTGGCAAAGTGGTCATCATCACGGGCTTTCAAGGCAAAGATGAGCAAGACAACATCACCACCTTGGGCCGTGGCGGCTCTGACACCTCGGCTGTGGCCGTGGCAGCAGCGCTCAAAGCCAAAGAGTGTTTGATCTACACCGATGTGGACGGTGTGTACACCACTGACCCCCGTGTGGTGCCTGAAGCTCGTCGCTTAGAAACACTGTGCTTCGAAGAGATGCTCGAAATGGCATCTTTGGGCAGCAAAGTTTTGCAAATTCGTTCGGTTGAATTTGCCGGTAAATACAAGGTGCCGCTGCGCGTGTTGTCCAGCTTCACCGCGTGGGACATTGACATCAACGAAGAGGCCAAATCAGGCACGTTGATCACCTTTGAGGAAGACGAAAAAATGGAACAAGCAATCGTATCGGGCATCGCATTCAACCGCGATGAGGCCAAAATTTCTGTGGTCGGCGTGCCCGACAAACCAGGCATCGCGTACCAAATCTTGGGAGCAGTTGCCGAAGCCAACATTGAAGTGGACATGATCATCCAAAACATCAGCAAGGATGGCAAAACCGATTTCAGCTTCACCGTGCACCGTAACGACTACGCACGCACCACCGATTTGTTGAAAGACAAAGTGTTGCCCGTCTTGGGTGCAAACGATGTGCAAGGCGACACTAAGATTTGCAAAGTTTCTATCGTTGGTATTGGCATGCGCAGCCACGTGGGCGTGGCGAGCAAGATGTTCCGCTCATTGAGCGAAGAGGGCATCAACATCCAAATGATCTCGACGTCTGAAATTAAGACATCCGTTGTGATCGACGAAAAATACATGGAACTCGCTGTGCGCGCGTTGCATAAAGCTTTCGATTTGGATCAGCCTTCAGCTTAAGTTGAGGCATAATACATACCTGCTGGAAACGTGACCGAGTGGCCGAAGGTGCTCCCCTGCTAAGGGAGTATGGGGTGTAGAGCCTCATCGAGGGTTCGAATCCCTCCGTTTCCGCCAAGCATTCGTCCATTGAAGTCCATAAGACCACAATAGACTACAACCAAGCCCTGAAATACCTAGTGTTTCGGGGCTTTTTTGTTTCTGGGAGGCCACAACTGTCCACCCAAATCCACGACAAATTGTTGGTAGTTCTGTTGGTATGCAGCTTTAACGCTGTTGGTATTTAAGGAATTTCATGGCACTCACGAACATTGCGATATCAAAGGCAACTCCTACTGATAAGCTGCAAAAGCTTTCTGACGGAGATGGCCTCCAGCTTCACATAACACCCCAAGGCTCTAAGCTCTGGCGCTTGGCGTATAGATGGCAGGGCAAGCAAAAGACGCTAGCGTTTGGGGCCTTCCCCACCATTTCCTTGGCTCAAGCTAGGGACATGCGTGCAGATGCGAAGAAGAAGCTTGCTAATGGGATTGACCCCGGGCAAGAAAAGAAAGACATCAAGCTCGCACTGCGAGTCAGTCAAGCCAACAGTTTTGAATCTGTTGCTAGGGAGTGGCACAAGCACTGGTCACCCGTTCGAAATCCAAGATACGCAGAGTCGGTAATAACGCGCCTTGAAGCTGATGTTTTTCCACAAATTGGTTCCAAGCCAATTGCTGACATCAAGGCACTTGACCTCGTTGCCATGACTAAAAGGACAGAAGCTCGTGGTGTTAATGATGTTGCAAAGCGAAATTACCGAGTTTGTGCTGCCGTGTTTAGGTACGGCGTAGCGCATGGGCTACTTATTCGTAATCCTGCCGAGGAAGTGAAGACGACTGACTTTATGAAGTCGTATGAAAAGAAAAACTTCGCTCGTATCTCTAAGGAGCAATTGCCTGATTTTCTAACTAAAGTGGATGCGTATCCGGGCGGCTCTTTGACGCGATTGGCAATGAAGCTAATGGGTCTGACTTTTATCCGGACAGGAGAATTTATTGGTTCAAAGTGGAGCGAAGTTGACTTTGATAATGCGCTTTGGAGAATTCCGGGGCATCGCATGAAAGTTAAAACCAAAGACCCGCATCTCGTTCCCTTATCAAGGCAAGCGATTGAGACTCTTCGTGCTTTGCAAGTCATTTCTGGAAATCGGAAGTACATCTTTCCGGGGGAAAGAGACCCTGTAAACAAGCACATGTCTAACAACACCATTCTTGCTGGTATCAATCGTATTGGCTACAAAAGAATGATGACTGGGCATGGATATCGTGGC
>JACCDX010285906.1_pt1 | contig 19417 bp, 8 predicted proteins | sample 7449681 | NCBI WGS metagenome assembly JACCDX01 (sample SAMN15323450, study PRJNA562643) | freshwater metagenome | isolation source: river surface water | place: USA:Blue River Watershed | collected 2017-08-18
ATGCAGTATCGGTAAAGACACCATGTTCTACAAAGGTCTCAAAGGCTCTGTCTTGTTGTGTGACAGCCCCTACGATAGGTTGAGCAAAGTTTAACCCAGCGGGTTGGTCAATACCTGAGAGAAGACCGACTCTACCACCAGATACTAAAACGGCGGCGGTTGTTTCACCAAACAAGCCCACGCCTCCATCAAAACCTACATCGGTGCTTTCACCTAATGCTAATGGGGTTGTGAGGGCTCTCATTAGACCTTGATTGTATAAAAGGGTGCTACCACCGGAAATAACAGAGATGTTATCGGTATTGGTGAAGCCAAAATCCACAGAGGTGTTTACAAGAGTAATGATGTCATCAGGAACTAGAGCATTTGTACCAACAGCACTATCTTTATCGGTATTTAAAGGACGAGCCATTACACGGAAGAAAGTGCTTTGCTTTTGGATAACTCTACCCGCGGCTTTCTTACTACCTAGAGAAAGATAAACCACATCCCCTAGAGTGATTGAGCTATCAATCACCTTAGGAGCATCCATGCTATGATTGAGAGTTAAACCGTAAGTGTTGTTCTCACCATCATTGGTTAGTTTAACCCAGAAGCAATAGAAATTGGGTAGCTTACTGCTATTAAAACTAAAGGCATCAAAAGACCAATTTGCCAAACCATACTTTGCCTTAGAGGAAATATCCTCATTTACATTAAACCCCGCATAAGGATTATCTAGGTAATGGTTTTGTGTATGAGCTGTTGCTACTGAATTATTATCAAGAGATGAAGGATAAGCATTCTCATACAAAGTAGAAGTTATTGAAGTGCTTGTCTTTTGATAGTAACGCCTAATGGATGTAGATGGTGTGTTATCCCCATATTCTAAGCTAAAGTCACAGAAGATACCATTAGTGGTGTTCTTTGTAATCTTATGAGAAGCCATCAATGGCCCAGCTGAACGGAAATGTAAGAAACCTAAAGCATCCGAAGCTGTGCTGTAAGATACACTAGGAGCACTACCCGCTACACTATTGAAATAACCACAACTGTCTGAGGTAAAGGATAAAAGCACTTGAGCAGAGGCAAAAGAAACTTCTTCACCCAAACCGAAAACTGGTCCGGGGTCATAAGAGGTGTTGTGTGCTAGTGTTACTACAACATTAGCAAACACATCCTCATTAGAGGGAGAACCATAGCCAAGACCCGTAGTGGTAAGGCATACTAAGTTTTCACTTGCTGAACCACCACCTAAACCAAAGATGCCATCATCAAAGTGGATATTGTATGGGTGTAAAGAATCATTTGGAGCTACCCAACGGAAGCAGTAATCTTTACCCTTATCTTGTTCTAAAATTGCTCTCTCAGAAATTAAATTAATGGCTGTAGAGACAAAGGTAGCATAATCAATTAGAGCAGTACCCCAAAGTCTTTGAGTAAGGACAGTGGTGTTTGTAATTGGAGTATAACTATTATCTTGAGGATAGAAACCCGCATTATGAAGGGCTTCTTTTACTAGTCTATTTGTATAAAGGGCTTCTTGGAATGCTTTAGCTATTTGGTAGGCTAAAACAACAGAGTTACTCCCCGTATCCCCTTGAGAACGAATAACTACAAATTCAGGTACTTCTACTTGAAGACTTACCCATCTTCCCTTATGGGAAGAAGAAGCACTTTCAAGATTGATGAAGTAAGAAATACCCGAAACAATATGTTGAGTGCCCATGTCTATTGCGACAGAGGCATCACTTTGGGGTTCATAACCATTTACAGCCAAATCTAAAAGATAGGTATTTCTAGCAACAAAGATTCTATGAACATAATGGTAATCGCCGGGGTAAGCGTTAGAGTTTGTAAAAGTATAAGCAGGGCTTTGGGTATACATATCAAAGTAGCCCGTATTATTAGCACTCCCCGTTAGCTTCAATCTAAGAGTTAATTTGGTCTCAAATAAGAGTTGAGTGAAGTTTGCATCAAAGGTTGGTTCTAAAACCTCAATAAAGTAGTTTGCATAGTGACAAACAGGCAATTCTAGTATATTAAGACCTAACATAAGTCCACCTTGGAACTCATAATAAGGCTTATCACCATCATACTTTAATTGAATAGCAGTGTTATTGATAGAAGCATTTGGTGTAATGCTAGTATCCAAATATACCTTAACACCATCGATATAACGATAAATACTAAAACCAACATTATTCCCCGCAATAAAAGAAGTTACGGCTATGTCACCTAGGATAGCATCTGTCTGCCAAGCTTCCATGTTTAGATACATGACCTCATTAGTCATGGCTGTACCTAAATTTGTGGATACCTCTGTCATCAAATCCGAACTGATGTAGTAGTTTGGTGGGAATAAGGACACATCTTTACCGGTTAAAGTTACTTGAGTGCTATCCGCATTTAAACCCACACCCTCAACAATCTGAGCCTCCATCTCTGTCTTCAAAGAAGCAATATCTGCTGGATTAGAACTAAATGTGGCTACTTGCCAATTTGGTTGCCATGACTCTTCTTTATTGGTCTCCAAGCTATAAATCAACTTCGTCCCCGATAAAGTTGCTGTATTGTCATAGTCCGTTTGGACTGTGACACCAGCAATTTCTGCCTTAAACCCTACTAAGTCATTTGTTGCCCCAAGTACGGTATCTTTAGAGTCCGCATCATTAAGGTCTATTGTTAGACCAAATGAGTCAGGGGTCTGATAAGGACTATCTTGCAAGAAACTTAATGAGGTTGCCTTAAACAAAGTAGTTTGCACTGTGACATCATCACCCGTTAATTCCAAAATCTTTGATGAGGTAATTGAGCCCCTTGTTAATTCTAAATTCACCTCATAAGCATCGGGTGCTCCACCTCTAGGTGAACTAATCACTTGCCATGTTTGAGTATCCGCATCCCAATGGATTCTACCTATATCTGCTTCTGACCCAACAGGTAATGCCCCAACTAACTCTTGTGCATAAAAACCACCAGAAGGAGTGGTTATGCTACCATCTAAATTCTTGGTTACTACAAGAGCACCTCCACTAAATGAAAGCTCATTTGCTCTCACACTTGAACCCGCTTGTAAGGTGCTTTCTCTTGTAGCATAAATGTTTCTCACAAAACATACATGCCCATCTGTTAAGGCGGTCGCAAAGTCTATTGGACTTGATAAGTAAGTTAAGTCCCCCACCACTACACTATCATCCCCCAAGGCACTCTTTGAGCCATACTTTAACTTTACCCTACTTGAACCTGTGTTAATCTCAATTACACCCGTCTCAGGTACTTCACTCGCTAAAATGTTAGGGAAGTTCAAACTTGTATCCACACCATCAACCGCTGACGATACATCAGTAAGACCGTCCCCAGTCTTCACTCCTGTAATGTCGATTGAACCACAGAATACATCCTTGCCATCATATACAATTCTTGCCCCATATCCTTGTTGCCCAACATCTTCTGTCACGGGCACACAACTGATATAGTAATTGTCATAACTAGGAACATCATCATGCAAATACACCATAGCACCATCATAGTCTATTGTGTAATACTGACTATCAATGATACTTGCCCCAACTTCACTACTACCACCAAACACCACGGCTTTAAAGCCAAGGTCTAGTAGGTTCGCTGTGTAGTCTTGTTCTAAGGTAAATACACAATCATTTGATGATGTCGCTGAACTTGTAGGGATAAATTGCCCATCCATGCTACCTGATGAACTGATAACAGGGCTTAAAAGTCTCTTTACTCTAGCTGACTCTACTAAGTCAGCTCTGTAGTTTGAGTAAAGAGTATCCACTGTATCATGCAAGGTAAATTCCACACTTGCTGTCCCAACGGATAAGTATGCACCCCCATAATTGATTACACCTGTGGTGTGGTTCATGGTGGGTTGCATTAATAGGGTTAAGACTACACTTGCTGGGATTGAGGCATCAATATCTTTAATCTCAAAGTAACCCACTGCTGTTTCTTCCCCATTTTCAATAACAGCATCATTGGATAGGTTCTTTACCTTGGTAATTCTTGCCACTTTGTTGATGTAATATGAGGTATCTGCAAAAATCCCTGTGGTTGTATCATCATAAACAACGGTAAATTCCCCCGCAGCGGGTTCGGTGTTACCTAGAGAACCCTCAAGAACGGTTGCACTAATTAAGTTCATTGGTTGGGGAATTGGAATAGACGCACCTACACCATAACGGGTAGCATCACCTGTTAGGGTAGTCCATTGTTCTTTTGTTGGCCATAAACCTGTATTGAAACTACGGGTTGGGGGCATAATAACATAAGAGCTTGTGCTTGGGACTTGAAGAAGTTGGCTCTTCTTTTGTTGTAAGAAAACAACCTTAATATCTTCACCAATGGTGAGTAAGCCCGTGTTATTCTTATTGATGCTTCTATCAAAAACAGTAATTTGGAGAGTGGAATTAAGAGTTGCTACCTTAAAAATATGCCCATTCTCTCTTCTTGTGCTTGTCTCAGATTGACGAATAACCAAAACCCATAAGTCGGTTGCATCATAAGTACTAAAATCTATCCCATACACAGCCTCTAAGGTTGTGGTGATGGGTCTTAGTCTTAATGTATAAGCACCCGTAGAAACAACAGTAGATGACTGCACATCCCAATAGACATCCTTCAAGGAACTTGATTTATAGGTAGGCCCGACTACCTCAAATGCAATAGGAGACCCAACTTGTGCTTGTCCTTTGTAGGACACTGCATTTGTTCTGTCGCTATATGGGATAAAGTCAATATCACCAAAGCCTTCAAGACCAAAAGATGAACACCCCGGATTTGAGGCTTCTTTGTCAAAAGATATCTTATAATCCCCCGCCCATGACCCCTCAAAAGAAGAAATGAAGGATGCCCCATTCTTCTGGGGGGATACGAGAGAACGATTGAAGGGTTCTTTTGTGGTTGTATCGCTTGTTGCTAATGTGCCTTGTGATGCTTTGCTCAGTCTATTTATCTCAGAAATTGCCATATCCATGTTCTCCTATTGGATGGTATGATTACCTTTATATCTTACGACATCCTATAAGAACATTATTAAACAACCCCATCCTCATCGAAATTTTTATTATTACTTGCCCTCAAGACTTCCAGACCCAATAAACCCCTTCTCGCATCATACGAGTCCCCCATAAAATTGATATATGCTGAAGACAATCCTTGTTGCATTACCACCTTCACCAAAATGGGCACTTCACCCTCTGTGTTTTCCTTCAAACACGCATAAGGCCCGACATCACACAATACATCGGTGTATATCACACCCTCTGTCTTTAAATAACCCTCGGTATATGATACACAACACCCCGCACCATCTAATGAAACACTTTGTTTGGATGGCCCAGTGTTATTCATCCTGCCTATATCCAACCATGCTGTTAAGCCCGGTACTTTTACATAAATGTTGTATCTGTCACTAGGGGCATTAAATAAAGAAAAATCAAGCCCAATCACCCTTAAGGTAAATTGTGTCTTATTTACCACATCCTCCACCGTCCCCGAACGACTAAATGCCACATCAAAGGCTCTCACATAACTAACATCTGTAAGTGTGTAGGATAAAGTGCTGTAATTCGTACATAAGGGTTGCCATGTTGCAGAGTCTTCTGCCACAAGGAAGTTGTTTGCTGCAGTTGTATAATTCTTTGAGGGACGGGATAACATACCTCTACCTAACTTAACCTCACCATAAGAGTAACTTCTACCATAAGTCACCGTAGGAATGCCCTTCACTTGTGCCTCAAACTCAGGCAACGCACTTGCATGCAAGCCATTAGACAACCACCCCGCATTAAAATGCTCTGTGCCGTTAGTATCTCTAATAACAAAATCCTCATAGAAATACATACCCAAGGGTAGCCCCGGGCCTACTAAATTGCTATTATCCACGGCTTGACCATAATGAGTGAAGACAAACCCATCAAAGTTTGAACGGATACGATAGGCTTCATCCAAAAAGCGTTCTTGGGTATCCTTACGGGCTGTTAGAATAACATTACTTGGTTTGCTAGGATTACCCCCATCCCCCGAGCCTAGGGGTATCTCATAAATGTCATCCCCAATGCTATCTACTCTATAATTACCATAATCACAATTAATATTACCTATCTGGGCACTAAGATACAATAAGGTGCTATTCACCCCACCCGACTTAATTTGTGCCACATCATAAGACATAACGGGTTTTCTTGTTGCATGATAGAATGGGGCATTTAGCACCACTATCGCACCCTCGGTGCTCTCAGTAAATGAAGGGAAAATGCCATCTTCCGTTGTATCCGATAAACTTGCCACCGTAAAAGTATTGTTAATCTGACCAAAGGTTGTCCCACCATCAGTCATATATGAACCCGATAACTTGATATAATCTGTTGTGGATAAAATACTCCCCAAAGTAGGTTCTTCTAAACTTAAATTAGACCCTAATGCAGGGGCAATTACTGCCACAGGGGGGATAAATGTTGAGTCATAATACACAACCTTCCCCGATTGCTCCTCAAAATAAAAAGGTGCGGGTGAAGTCTCAGTCAAAGTAAAGGTCATCTCTACTTCCCCCTCACCCGAAATATAAGGAACACCACTCACCCAAATAACAGAAAGCTTAGAGCTTAAACTATAACCCACAGGGTCTGTCCCAACTGAAACATCTATTGTGTTTGTTGGTGCTACGGTCTCTGATACAAGATTGTATCTCACCAAAGCATTTGATGGGGATGTCACTTCAACCGAAGCCCCCATATCTATCAATCCCTTATCCGTAAAGGTATTTGTTGTTTCCACTAAGTCATTACCAATATCACTATAATCAGTTAGAGGTATCGACCACACCTCACTACTAGAGGGGGCAATCCCATCTCTAGCAAATTTCTCAAAGGCATGCTCTGTCTTAAAATGAATTAAACCCAATGACCCAATCTCAGGGGCAAAACTACTCAAATCCACAGTATGCCTAAATCTTGCCACTTGGTTGCCCAATAAGTTCTTCCCCATGGTGATATAATGCCCAGCAGTATCCATAGGCAAAGGCAAGTCGATTAAAGTATATGGCGTAAAGAAACGACCCCTCTCTTGTTCTTCGGTAAACAACTCACTTGCCTCATAGCTCTTGAGCTGAGGCATACGATAGGCGAAGTAATTATCCACATCACCAACACCTATCGCATTATCATCCCCACCCAAAATGGGAATGCCATTTGCTGTAGTGGTCGCTACATCCTCACCAAAGTAACAAGCCTCGGGCTTAGTCAATAAACGCACTTGCCCTGCACGGGCATTTGCATCAAATATCGTAGCCCCTGTTATACGGTGAAGACCCGTTAATAGCTCAGTCAAGTCATACTGACCAGACTTTCTGCTAGGAAACACGTCCCCCGTCCCCTCAGTAAAGATACCTCCGGGCTCACCATCATTATTTTCCCCATCGGTTTCAATACCATAACCCAACTTGATTGCGGCTAACACTCGGTTTTCTATATCGGAAACACTTGAGGCTTCGGATAAGTTGCCATCCAAGCCCCAATGAACCAAAGCTAAAACACCTCTATCAGCAGGATAAACCATCCCATAAATGGTAGCAGATGTCCCATTAAAGGTTCTGACTAGACTAATAGTAGCATCCCCACTGAGATAATTGCCCCTAAAGGTTGCCCCAACGGCATCATAATAAATTGGTTCGGGGACTTCATCGGGTAAAGGTAATGCTAAAGTATTCCCATAGCTATCCCCCATACCTAGTATGGCAGTAACGGTTGCCCCTGTATGTGAAGTCCAAGGATTGGCTCTCTCCCAAATATAGCTATCGGATAATCTTAACTGACCCCAATCGGGTAAACCCGTATGAGTAGCTGTAAGCTGTTCATAGGTGAAGGTCTTGGCTGTTTCACCCAAAACAGGGGGTCTTTCTACTATCAACCCCGCTAATTCAGCAAGGTTGGACTCTACATTATCGTTTAAATAGATGTTTGTGGTGTTTTCTACGGAAATAGAGGAGGCAGGAAAAGAGTCTTGTTGCTGGTTGTATTGGTTGATGGTGACACTCATGCCACCAAAACCCACACCCGAATTTACTACACTTGTTCCTATGGTTGCTGGGTCTATTTTTCTTGGCATTTCTAATCTCCTACTATCATTAAGTTCTTGGTGCGATATACACAAGCCACGGTCTTACTATCCCCATCGGATAACACAACCTTGTTCTCTTTACTCAATCCACTCAATCTACTCAACACCACTAACACCACCTCACCTCGCCTCAGTAATGGAGTGTCCTCCACTACTCTGGCTAAAAACGGTAATGCTGTCTTATGGTTTGAGTAATTCTCCAAAGGTAAAGCAATAGACATGGGACGATATGCGGTATCCAAAATGGACTTAAAGTAGGCTCTACCCTCCCCATCTATCTCAATATCCGAAACATTAAAGGTCAAATTCCCTGAAATATCTATGGGTAGTAAGCTACTCAAACTAACCACACCCGTATCAATATTGAAGTTGGGTAAAGATATACGAGGAGTAGCACACAGCTGACCTTCGGTCTCTTGTGTGCTTCTAACTGCTAGTTGTTCGGATGGGCTATAATAAGGATACCCAAGCTCTACACTCCCCTTACCCCCTTGAAGAACCCATAAACTTGGGCTAACATAGAGAGGCTTGATGGTTAAGGTGCTCCCCAATGCTCCACCCAAAAAGTCGGTGTTCATATAGGACTGTTTAGCATTAGCCTTATAATAAACTGCCATTTGGTAGCCATTGGCATTGTTGCTTAGGCATAAAGGATGACAAGAATAATAAGTCACAGTCACAAAGGTTTGTGATGGCAAAGCATTCACTAACTTAATTGTGGAATGGTTTGACCCAAAGGAACTATTTGCCACATCAATACCTAAATCACTAACCCCATCATTTACAATAGGCTCATAACCATCACCATAATACACCGGCAAGAATATCTTTAGAGTCGTTAAGTCTTCTTCGGGGGCTAAATACATCGTTTGGGGACTTAAATAATAAGCAACCACATCTCTAAACCCTTGCCTAAAGAAAACAAAGGGTGCTGTATTTGCCACAATATCAATAGGTCTATTTCCATCGTCAACCTCTACATAAGCACCATTAGGGTTACTGTCATACCCATCATGGATAGGAGTGGCGGTTAAACCCTCATTTGCTGGGTACGATACTGCCAACTTCAAGAAAATAACCTCAATGCTTCCCGTATCCCCCGGAACACCATCATCCCCAACCAACACACCCGTATCGGTTGCTGTTCTGTTTCTATCCAACTTCAGAGTGATTGTTGTTGTCCCAAGCCCGCTAATTGATGCGAACTGCACATTGCGATTTATCGCAGTTGTGCTGTTCCTATCATTATGCCACGCTTCCACAACATCGGTTACATAAGTATCAGCTGGCCACACTTGGGTTACATCATACACCCCCGTCCCAGAAGCCCATGACCATTGGGATAAGGGGTCAAGTTTTGTTACATCTATTACTATCTCATCCTCCTCATACCACTTCGTCCCCGCTGATGCCACATTGTTATTCACTGTTATCCAATCCTCAGCCGTATCGGGGAAAATGGCAAAAGTAAGGTATTCCACAACGGGCTGTGAACCAAATCGCTTTGCGATATGGTCAAAATTACGGATGTAATTCCCCCTGTTTGATGTATCCCCAATCCCACTAGCTATACCCACAGGTTGCCCTATCTCATCACAAATCATTGGGGCTACACTTCTTGTCCCCGTACTCCCACCCGCTGGGTCATCAAAGGTCATAATGGTCTGGTAATTCTCATCCAATAGACTTTGAAACTGATACATCGTTTCTGCTGCATAGTCCATCCCGTAGGGATATACATGTCGCATCATGTCCAACACATCCTCTTGATAAACCACATCAGCATATTTGCCATCGGGTCTGTCAGAAGGAGTTGAACCATCGCCTATCTCAATGCCACCATTGGCATTGATGGCGGCATTAAAACCATCTGTGTTTCTACGGGAGACCATACATAAAGGTATCGCATAAGAGTACCCATCAATAGACCCTAAGTTAATAGAAGCCCCAGAACTCCCATCTCCCGCTACCCAAAGCCCCGCATCATTAGGGCTTGTTTGTCTTGAAAAAGCATAAGTTGTATTGGTTGTATTTACCCCCCATGCAAAACAATCGGGATGAGTAAAGCCCTCAGGATGTTCAGTTGAGTCAAAATCTACATCCAATACCCTAATGCGATACTGCCATTGAACTCTACGAGCAGACTCTTTTAGTAAAGTAGGGTCAATGATGTTGTCATCCAAATACAAAGCACTATCACACAACACATTGCCATACTTATACACCTTGGCTGGGGTAGGCATATTTAACCCATCAGAACCCCCCGTGGGGATTAAATTTAAGGTAGTTGCTCCCCCATCTGTAATTAAACTAACGGTTACCCCATTAGCAGTGCTGCCTGCACCAAAGGTGATGACTACAATTTCACTACCTCGGGTCTCGGCACTTACTGAAAGACCACTAAAATCCACAGGGTCTATTGAACTTAAAGCATCTGCTAGGTTTCTTGCTGTTTCGTAAGCATTTGCCCCGACGTTAAATCCTACCCCTGCTTCAAGCTCTATTTCTGTGGTATCGGGATGGGTAAGTTTAATCTTATCTCCCTCTACCAAGGAATTTGCCAATCTAACTGCCACTCTTGCTGAAGTAGAGGGAGCAACTTCTGCTCTCCAACATTCTAGGAAGACAAACAACATTTTGTTGTATTCACCCACAGCAGGAGCTGTATTCTCAGGTTCAGGTAAGGTTACAAAGTTAGCCCCATCACTAGAATTTTCTGTCCCTGCGATATAGAGCTTAGAGTTGTTGATGGATACTTGAAAGGCGTTAATGGTAAGCCTATTCGCAGTAGAGTCAAAGCTGTAAGCCTCATCTCCACGGATGGGGCTGTATGCTAGGACACCACTAGGGAGATTGAGGGCATTACGGTTTATTTGAGTGATTTCTTGGTGTAGATTTATATCTGCATCTAATAAAGGTCGTCCTGTTTGGTAAACCACAGAATCCCATGAGTAGTTTTCTGCTGGTATATACCTAGAGGGTGTGTTTAAATACTTAGTCATAAAAGACCTCTCTTAGAATGTCAAACGCCAAGTAATGGCAAGGACAGAACCACTAATCTTGGAAATAACGGGGAAGGTAAGATAATTTAACAACCGGTCAAACTCATTCATATCTATGGTATCATCATAAGTAGGAAATGTTGCCCCCACGGGTGTGGTTACTGTCATATCAGGGTCAAATGGAGATACTAATCCCATCTCATTCAAGGAAGCATTTGCCTCTGACTCAGTAAATACGGTCGTAAAATCTACAATGTTGGTTGGCACTGTTGCTATCGCACCCGTAGAGGTTCGATATACCACAGAGGAAAATTCCTTCCTAGCAATCTCAGTGTTTAACTGTCTTTGTCTGTTATCCGCCAAATCGGGATTTAGGATTGAACCCTTTGCCCCTGTCCCAACCGCTAAACAAAGTGGGCCAGATATGGTTGCACCACTTGCTGTTGCTGAAAACAGCATCGCAGCCAAAATGCCACCATCTAAGGTGTATACATTGTGACGATGTAGCTCTTCAACGGTGTTGTCGGGGTGTGTAATGGTAAAGAAAACCTCACCTTTTACACCACTGTGTGGCTCTTTTAATCCAATGCCAAAACCCAATCCAGTCGTTCTTTGTGCAGGAATTTGCTGTTTAATAGGTGTTCCCATTTTGTCCTCCAAGTGTAATTTTAATAAAGGGGGTTTCATAAAGACTTTAATATTAAAAGCATACCAATTATATAGTAAGCACTTCCCCAACACTTGAGTAAAAGGTCATCCTCACCCCATTATCACACAAAAAGCTATCCCCCCTATGCAATACATTCCTCTCATCCAATGTACTATCCCCCGAAAAATAAGATGGAGACATCGGAGGTAAAAAAGAACCCCCTCCCCCCAATATCAACGAATTAGGACACTCCCCATCCAACTCACTTAACATCACCTGTGTAAATTTAGCCCCACTAAACTCCGCAACATACTGGTCTTGATATAAGAAATACTCCCCCTTCTCCCCCGCATTATTCCTCTCCGTTACCTTCATTGGCACTGAACGTGCCTCATCCGTAAGCCCATCTAAGGTTAATCCCACAGGATTGTCCATCACCGCATCGACAGAAACTTCGTTTTTCGTCAATGCGGGATTATACATCGGACTCTGACCTTCACTTAACACCTGCCCCGTTAACCAATCACCCTCTTGAGTGATTGTCCTACGGGTAAATGCCTCCACCCGCACTCTTGCCCCCACATAACTTGTAGAGGCAAGAGTTATCCCTAGTTTGCTCACCGTCCCCTTGATGGTTGCCCCAAGGCTGTCATCGGGATTTACCAATCGAAGACTGATGATTTTTGAGGGACGGAAACCCAATAACAAATTAGATAAAACACTACTGCTAGGAACGGTTACTATAATAACCGCATTTGACCTAACCTTAACCACATAATCAAGCACCTTGCCCTTATTCAACAAACTTGTCCTCTTGTTCAACACAAAATTGCTCTGGTTCAAGATACTTGACCCTAGATACAATATCTTTGCTTCTTGATACTCATGAGTATACGGCACATGGTACTTCGTTCTGTTCAAAACAAAGGATGCCCCATCTTCTCTTCTCAAACTCCCCGAAGTGATTGAATAGCTATTCACATACTCTGCTTGTCTTCTCTCCCTACCTCGGTTCAAAAGGAAAGTCTCTTGGTTGAGTCTAATGGGCAACTCCATGTACTCACTGCTATATGGAGCTGTGACCTCTACAACATCTCCGGGGTTTAACTCAGAAACTAAGGTTATAACTGAGTCATAACAAGAGACCACCGCAACTTCTCCCCCATTCACCCTAACCGCTATATCACTCACCCTAATGCACTGTCCCAAATAAAAGTTCGGAATGGTAAATGGACTAGGGAAAGATACCCTACCAACCACATAGTTTGTAAAACTGTGTGTTCGGTGTGGGTATGGAATGGTATGCCATGGGTGTTGTTTTAAGCTGAGTAAAAATAGACCATTCGCATTCGGAATGGGGTTGTTAAGGGTGAAGACAAGGCTTTGGGCTACAAGTTGGTCATTATCTGCAATATGGGCATAATAGACTATTGTGCTATCATCGGGGAGAGTCAATCTTAAGATATCCCCTTCTTTTAAGTCTACTAACGGGTCAAAAGTAGCAATGCCATTCTCATCAAAAGTAAAAACAACTATCTCCCCTGTTCTATCAATAATCAACTCCATATCCCCCGCTTCGGGTTTTAGGATAATAGGCTCTGTCTTTAACACCTTCTTAGAGATAACCCCTTGGTCATCCTCCAAATAGACTGTCATGCCTTTATCGTAGTAATACACCACGGGGTTAATGAACACAGTTCTATTATATACATACACCCTCGTTAAAGTATCCACCTTTAACCCCGGAGCTACTGACCTCAAATCCTCTTGAAAGGTCAAACCCATACTCATCACCAAAGTATCCACCAACCCAAACGGGTCTTCTTCTATCAACGATGAGGGTCTCCCCATTCTCACATGGGCGGGTTTCGTTAAGTTGATTAAGCGATACACATCCTCTTGATACTGTATCGCCTTCTGTGGCAACCCAAAGGAAGCAGTATGGGTATGTCCCGCCGCTGGCATGACTACACCATTTACTACCTCATGCACGTGCAAATCATCACCCCAGCTGGTTAATAACGGAATAGAGGTAGCACCCATCCCCTTCTTTGGAGCATAAATAAAATGAACATGGTCTTCTACTGCGGGGTCTCCTTGAGCCACAATAGGCAAACTTGTTCTACCAAAAGAGGTCAAAAGCACCTCAATGAGATGCAACCCTGTTTGGGAAATAGTAGGCTGTTGTTTATCCACCCGTTTGTCTAGTAATTCCAAAATGGGCTTTTCCGAAGACCCCGCAATGAATGCCTGAACCAAGTCCAACACCAATGACCTGAAATCCTTATCCCCCTCATAGGATGGTATTTCATTCACATCCCGAAAGAAGGAGGAGGCTAAACGGTCAGATATAAACTCGGGTCTCATATCCTCAAAGTACGAATCATCCAATAAGTCTATTGAATCAACAAGCATAGAGGAGAGCATTTGCCCTAAGCCTTCATATATCACCCGAATATTTGACCCCTCATTCTTGCTGTAGTTTGAGGCAGTCCCCGCAGCAAGAGAAATGGCAATGCTACTAGCAACGCCGTCCTCTATGCTTTTTCTTAGGGCATCCTTGACCCCTACGGGTTCTCTGTTTCCAAGGGTACGAGTATCGTTAGTTAAAGACATTTTATTTAATATCCTCCTCGTAGGTAAAGCTTAATGTACCTACGGTGAAGTACGCTAAGTCAGAAATAACAATATCCTTCACAAGCCCCGTTGATGTTGCCACACGGTAATTCACCTCAAAATTATGTTCTGATGGGTCATCCCCTGCTTTTAATCCCACTAAAACCCTGTAGGCACTGTTTGGATAAGTATAGGGCTGGTTGTTCTTAATAACGGTTAAACCATTTGTCCCCAAGATGTAACAAGTCCCCGCTTTGTAATTCAATGGATTAGAGGGTGTACTTAACATGGTCATTTCTACCTTGTCCTTAAACACCTTACCCCCAGCTCCCCCCTTATCCAAGGAGGTAAACTCTAATGGGGTTGTAAGCATCCATACAGCGGTTTGAGCAGTAGATAGCTCAGGTATCTTAATGTATTCCTCTGTAATGATTTCTGATGGAATGGCTTCACGCAAGATGAGAGAGTTGGATGCAATAGACATCTCTACCAAAGGCACTTTAACATAGGAAACACCTTGTTGGTTATCTATCACGGAGATGATATCCGACATTCTTAGTCTTGCCCCTAAACCCAACCCGTTAATGAGATTGCTGGTGGCAGTTCTCACCAAGGTATCTACCGTGGTGGCACTTACACCCTTATTGAGGATAACCACAGCGGAAATATTTACGGGGATTTCTAGGGTCTCTTTGACAAGAACATCTGCAATTAAATGCTTTGTTTCGTCTATTGCTAATTGGGCATTATTCACCACAAGGTTTGAGGTGTAGGTCACAGTGATGTTTTCTACATAAGAGTAGCTGATATATACAATCCCACCATCTGCGATTTGGGAATCTGCTGTTCTTTTAACATAAACCTTGGAATTAACTTCTTCAATGGTGTAATCGGGATTGGCGGTAAAAGGCCCGTTGTATGTCAACGCCCCGAATTTAACAACCACGGTAAAGGGGTCTACCCCTAGATTACCTAGCAAGTCATTATACAACCCGATAAGAGTATGCTTCTCATCTGTGACCGTATTGATACCCCCAAGAGTAGTATCGGTAATAAGGATACGGTCATTGCTTTGGCTACTGCCCCCAAGATTGAGAGGGTCAGCATCACTATAAAAGGTGTAGTTGGTTGTTTCAGTATTGCCAATAAACACAGAGGAGATAGAACGAACAGGTTGTCTTTCTAACACAATCTCCCTATCCAAGTCACTACGCCAGTCCCCAAGGATAACATCATCAGCAGTATAGGTTGGTTGCTCAATATTAACATCAAGTTGGATGATATTGCCACCCACAAGAGTGTATCCCGTTAAGTCAAACACATCCCCCGCACTTGTTCTTAGCCCCAAGCTCAAATCGGGATAATCAAGCATAGATACTAGGGTTAAGTCGCTATCTACCTTAAAGCGATAACTACTTGACCCATCTATTTGCAAGAACAAAGAACCCCTATGGACTGTGTATACAGGAGCTACCACATCACTGATGGTGGCAATAGAGTTGCCTCTCACCCATATATCTACCTTACCCCCTAGACTATTATCTCTAATCATGTAGGGAGAACCCGCATCAACCACAAACGAGGCTTCAACACCCGGCAAAGAACGACTAATCCTCTCATACCCCGCTCTTGTCCCCTTATCAATAGATGCAATAGCTGAAAAAGCTCTTGCCGCCAAGCTCTGATTGGATTCTGAGTCTTTTCCCCCAAAGGTTGGGGACTCATTGGTTACCAATAGACCTATGGGTGCTCCTCTAGTAATTTGGTTGGTTGTCACATTCCCCGCTGAACCAAGTGTTACTGCTCTCACTGGGACAGTGATAGCATAACGGGTATTGGTTGGGTCGTAGTAGGTAGCGATTTCTGCTAGTGGGATTTCTGCATACTGAGTGGTAATAAATCCCACTGAGCCTGAGTAGACTGTTGTCCCCGTTGGGATGATAAGAGAGTATGTTGGAGCTCTTTTAGTATAAAACACAACTTCTCCCGAAGCATAAGTTCCATTGCTTCTCGTTACCCCGAAGTTTGCCGCCAACCTATCAAAGGATGAGTCAATCAAGGTCTGCACTTCATCATCGGTTATCAAGAACAAGGCATTCTTTAATGCTTGTTTATATGGGCTGTTTGCCACACTCGATGACACACCAATCCCTCTAGGGTCATCTATTTGGATGAGTGTAGGGAAGGAGGAGGCACGGTATGTGAAGTCAAGGATAAAGCGTAAACGCTCCATCTCTGACACTACGGGGTCGATGAAGACATCTCTAACGACAGAGCCGGGTTGGACAGATAAATCGGGTTGGGCTCTATATACGGTAGCAATGGTATTTTCTAGTAGTTTATTACGGGATACTTGGGGGATGGTAGCAAGGGTATTTGGGATAAAGATAGGGAGACCCGATACTTCAGCAGAAAAGCCTGATTCAACTTCAACACCATTAACGACACGGAATGCTTTAACGACATAAAAGAGGGGTTGGTCATTGGGGAGGGCAGCGAAGCTACCAATTTGAACGGTTGGGGGATTTGTCCTATTGTTACCTGTTCTGTAGTGTCTGAACTTTACATATTGGGTGAGAGTAACAGAGTCAATGGAAGCAGTAATTCTGAGCCTATTGAGGTTATCGGGGAGGATGTCATTATATACTTGTAGGGTTTGTGGGTCGGTGGATTCTTCCCCTTGAATAAAGTAGATACTTGCTTGGGTATCACTTAAGCCATTGGTTTCATCTGTAATGCTACTGACAATAGGGGTGACTGTTTCTTCAAAGTAACCATAGGAGAGGGGGTCAACGGGACGGTAGTTGATTTTGGTATATCCCGTAACGCCGCCACCCGAAGTGGTGGAGGCATATACGGCATAATAGGTAACGGTGGGGTCTTCATGAACAAAAACAACTTCAATGGAGTCGGATAGTCTATTCACGGAAAGCCCTTGGGGAGGTTGTGGGCTTTCGAGAAGAGAAGTAGTTGTATATACAATATTCCATCGGAAGACAAAGCTATCAGAGCCGTTGGAGCAACGGAGAACGAAGGCATTAAGACCTTCGACGAGAAAGACCCCTTCGGGGTAAACGTCGGGGTTTGGGAAGGTTATGGTGTCTTCATCAATAGCGATATCCCCATCGGAGAGTACATAAGTAACCCCATCATGTTCTATGGTGAGATAATCCCCGAGACCCGTATTTGCATTATAGGGTTCGTATCCATTTTCATCTGCTAGGTATCGTAAGACGATGGAAGCAGTAGAAGAGCTTGTGGAATAGAGTGAATCGGAGGTATATAATTCACCAGAAGGGGCAACGAGTTGAATGCTTGTGATAGCCATATTGAATATCTCCTCTTAGGATAAAGACCCATCCAAAGGTATTGACCCCGGGACTGCAAAGACGATGGTGATGTTAACGGGATTGTAGGACTGACTTCGGACTACAATATCTACAAGGACAGAGGTTAAGTCATCCCCAATATAGCTCGTTTCAACAGAGATGACTTGAGCTAACCTCTCTTCTGGGGTGACTACTTGAGCAAGAGCCTGTTGTCTTTGGACTTCTTGGAACTTCCTCAAGGCTTGATTAACGGCTTCTCGTAAGACCATTAGGGTGTTCCCCGTGGACTTATTCCCGATTAAACTTTGGGATTTAGAGCCATACCATGAATGGTAGGTATTAGACCCAATCTCAGTGAGGCATATTTTTGCCACACTTTGATATAGCAAATCATACCCTGAAACTCTACTAGCATCCCCACTCGCATCGAACCTCACATCATTTTCGACACCGGTGCTATTGCAACGGATACAAAACTCCTTTTTGGTTTGGTAGTCAAGGATGCCCGTTGTGTATTGAGAGGGGACTGTGGATTTAAAAGCGATATTAAACCTTGTCCCAGCCACATCTCTTTTAGCGAGACCCCAGCCCGGAATTAATTGCTTTGATAAGGCGAGTTTCTTTTTGGAGGAGAAACCCAATCGGGGCATCGCAGTGCCTGATATGGTGAAGGAGATACCTAGTCCTTTATCAGTGAAAGCAATGGTATTGCCCTCAGGGATAGCGACGATTTGGGTGGGGAGTTTGGAGTTTATATAGGATACGAGTTCATTACGGGAGAATGGGTTGGTGGGGAAGGAGATGGTGATGGTGGGGAAGATGGGGGAGGAGAAGGAGAGGGAGTTGAAGTTGGTAGGGAATCGGTATTGGTTGGTTTGTGGGCAGACGATTTTAGCTTCGGTGAATAGACCTGATGGTGGTATGAGGATATCATTGAGGTAAAGGGATACGAGGCTTTGCCCAGATATGGGAGATTTGGGGGATATAATTAAGCCGTCCGTTATGGAAACTCGTTCAAATCGTATAATATGGGGACAGGCGTGTGCTAAAAGTAAATCCGAGCTCATAAGTAGAACCTTTCTGTAATCTACGAATGAGCATTAGATAAAGAGTATATTATTAGAACTTGGTGTTAGTGAGAATATCGTTGAGGATGTTGATATGGATTTGTCTGATAGCGGGGTTCTTGGTAGATGCAATTCTATTGGAGAAGGCATTTAGAAGAGAGAAGAGAGCCTTGTTCTTAGAAGCAAGTTTATAACGGGTCTTTAGAGCATGAACTTGGTCAAGGAAGTTTTGTGCATCTTGAACGGCATGCTCGGTATCATTTTGAATCTCTTTAAAGCCCTCTTCCCCTGTGATCTTGAGGTCTTCAAGTTCAACTAGAGAATTTTTAACTTCAGCATCAAAAGTCTTGATATCTAATCCAATTGAGCTTAACTCACCATCAACACTACTTAAAGTCTTAATTGCAGACATACCAGCTAGGCTAAGGAACTCGGCATAGTCTTTGTCACCCATCTTCTTTGTAAAGTTACTACTATTTTTGACATAATTGATGATTCCTAGGTCAACAGTTTTAGCGGGTGTAATTTTTTCAAGAGTCTTCAAGTCTTTTTCTGAGGTGATCTTGAGGTCTTGAAGTTCAATGAGGGAATCTTTAACTTCAGCATCAAAAGTCTTGATATCTAAGGCAATGGAGG
>JACCDX010564473.1_pt1 | contig 19407 bp, 24 predicted proteins | sample 7449681 | NCBI WGS metagenome assembly JACCDX01 (sample SAMN15323450, study PRJNA562643) | freshwater metagenome | isolation source: river surface water | place: USA:Blue River Watershed | collected 2017-08-18
GCTCATGAGTAAAAATAAATTACAAAAAGATATGGAAGAATTTGCCCGCGAGTTGGCACAAGAGTCTTTCAACAAAGGTTACATCGCAGCTTTGATGGATCTAAAGAAAACTCTTGATAGCCAAATACCAGCGCTAGAAGAAGCTTTGAATCTAAAGGAGAACAAGTAATGTCATTCATGAGTCGCTTGCAAGAAAAGATCGATCACGTTGCTCAAGAGATGGAAGCAATTTGCATAGAGAATGAACACGATACCGGCGATGATGTGAATGGCAACGCTTATGTTCGAGTCTGTTCTGATTGCGCGCTAGCTATAGAACTGATGGAGACAGAATTCCAGAAGTTAGGAAGCGAAGTTGCCGTCAATAGTTAGATGGATGGATGGCTCGCAACTATGCGCTCAGGCTGATCCAGAGATGTGGTTTGCTGATGATCCGGTTACGCAGAATAAAGCCGTAGCAATTTGTCAGCACTGCCCATTGCAAGCGCCATGTTTGCAGTACGCAATTGAACATATGGTTCAAGGCGTATGGGGTGGAACCAGAGAATCTACTAGACACCAGATGCGCAAAAAGCTTGGCATCGTAGGAATCCAAGTTAAGTTGACAGGATTCAAATAATCGAATAACTTAATACCAGTAGGTTTTACCCTTTCCTACTTCTTGTACCCGCAGTTTTTTACCCTGGCTGCGGGTACACTTATTTGTATGGCAATTAAACCTAAAACTTATGGCCCATATAAGGGATCCAAGCAAAATGGCGGTCGCAAGATCATGGTTATCCGGCGCGCCGATGGATCTACTACCAGCACCAATGCAGCTAGGCATAAGAAAGAAAAAGCTTTAGGCAAATCACTGTCCAAAGATAAGCATGTTGACCATAAAGACAACAACAAGAACAACGACAGCGCCAAGAATCTCAAGGTAATGAGCCGTAAAAAGAACATTGGCAAGGAAAATAAGCGACGCGCCAAATAGGGTAATCTAGCGCCTATGACTTGTATCGTGGCGATCAAAGATCAAGGCAAAGTGTATTTCGGCGCTGATAGCCATCTATCAGACAAAGATTATTCCTATGCCATGAAGGCCCCAAAAATATTCCGTCATGGCCCATTCGTATTTGGGTATGCCGGAAGTGTTCGCGCGGGCAAAGTATTCCAATACGATCTCCAGCTGCCACCGGTAGATTATTCGAACCTAGACAGATACATGAACCGCGAATTCATAACAGTGCTGATGGATTGTGCAGAGCGCAACCTATTAGAAATCGATGAGGAAAAAGCTTGCAATGACGTAGCCGATCTAATAGTCGGTATCAATGGGCAGCTGTTTGAAATTCAGTCTCATGTCCAAGCGATTGAGCAAACCAATGAGTATATGGCCATCGGATCCGGAGCTAGAATTGCCTTCGGATCTTTATATTCCACCAGTGGATTACCACCACGTCAACGATTAAAGCTTGCTCTCGAGGCTAGCGCCAAGTATTCCTGGGGTGTAGGTAAACCTTTTCATTACTTGACCGCTTAGTCAGTTGTGCAATGACAGTTGTGCAATGACTGGAATGTTTGTTGCGGGCAAAAAAAATCCTGGAAAGTTTTCCACAATGTGGATAACCTGTGGATAAACCTGTGTATAAGCTGCTGTGGATAGTAACCAAATTGTAACCAAAAATTTTTTTGAATTTTCTGAAATTTAACCGCGCCGGATGCTATGGCTCTATAGAATTTGAATGATGCCGGACATTCCGGCGCATCAAAAAAAGGGTAAAAATGGAAAAAAATAACTTAGCGCATGAGTATGCCTTGAGGATCGTTTACGATCTTGAGGCGCTTGAAGTGCTTTTACGCGATGAAAAAAATCCGCTAGACATTGGCGAAACTTTAGATCTTGAGCCGGAAATTTCTAACGCGATTGAGTCGATCGTTACCAATTACGCAGATTCAAAAGAAGATTACGGCGATTGGCTAACCGCTTATTTTCTTGATCTTTTAGATTTTGAATACACGATCGGGAACGATGGAGTAATTAGAGAATCCCGCGCGATCGTTACGGTTGGCGGGCCTCATGCCGAAATTGCATCACGTGGTGGCGATGGCGTAAATGTTAGAGTCTATTGGGGCGGAGATCGCTCGGAGATTTGGGCGCATGCGCCGGCCGTTGCTAACTATCTTTTTGAGTTGGCGATCGTATGAGCGAGCGCGAGAAATTCTGGCACGACTATTACGGCCAACTAGACGGCGCGAAGATTGTTCGATTCTTAGGCATGATGACCGACGAATTCGGATTCGGTGAAGGGTTTCCGGCTTTTGAAGTCGTTACCAGCGCCGGCGAACATCTAGCAATTGAGATTAGTCAAGATCCCGAAGGCAATGGCGGGGGATTCATCTTCGGTCTGCCGGTGGTGACTAATGCTTAAAATCTTAGTTACCGCGATCGCGTTGTTTGTTGCGGTCTGGATTTGGTCGCATGGTTATGCCACGGGATGGCGCGATTATTCGAGAAGGCTCAAGCCGTAGCGCGTTGGCGTAGGTTCTCGGGCCTACGCTTTCGCGGTGCAACTTGCACCAATTAAAAGAAGGGTAAAAAAATGTTGTTACTGATAGAGAAGGGCGCTCCGCTCTGGTATTGCGAAGAATGTTTCGGGTCATGGTTCGACGATTCCGAAATTGCTTTCGGCCACGATTGCGAAAAAGCTTTCGATGATTCTCCAGCTGCAGCTAGCTACCAGGGCGAAAGCCTTAAAGCTTTGCGCTGGGTTTCTGATTCTTCTCATGGCTGGTTAGAAGTTCCGCTCTCTGTGTTCCCTAGCGCGATCGACTTCGGTACGGGTTTCGGGTACATAAATGAAATTAACGGCCTGATCTATCTCGAAGAAGATTGCGAGGCGGTCGAATTTCTAAAGTCCATTGGAGCGCTTTGGGAAGTGTTTCCAGAATTCAAGGGCGACTTTGTGCGCGCATTACCACGCAACGAGAACAGGGCCGGCGCATGAATGAGGACTATTACGCGGAAGTTATTGAAACACTCCGCCAACTTCGCGAGGGCATCCATTCGATCGATGAAGAAGACCCCCGCCTCAATCATCTTGATGATGCGGAGTTTTGGATCCGTTGCCATGTAATCGAGGAGGGTCATCCGCTCGCAATTAATTAAGCACACAAGGCAAGGCGCTCAGGCTTTCGGGTCTGGGCGCTTTTGTTTGTTGCGGGCTTGTTTGTTGCGGTGCCTTCTCCAGCGCATCACTATGCAAGGCCAGCGCATGCCATTGCCTTAGTAGGTGCAGATAGAGAGAAAGAGACACAAGGCCGGAGACTTAGAGGGAGTTAGGCCGGATTAACTTCATTCGGTAAGTTCCCCGCCGTAGTTGGTGGCGCATGCCGGAATAGATAGGTGTACGCAATAGCGCAAGATTAAGGCCATTCTCAGCGCTTTTCTCTCTGCAGCTGTATCAAATACCTAAGCCAGCGCTTAAATGTCTCTAATATGCCTTAAATCCTTTTAAATGAGGGGGGGCCATATCAAATAAATATGTACGTAGTTCAATATTTACCCTACCCCCTAGGATCACTTGTCCATGTCTGCATGAATTAGATTTAGAACACACAGAACTGGGGGTCTGCCGACAGCACCACCCAGGGGGTGGGTCTATTGTCCTCACATAAGATTTATTGCAAATGCTAACCTGTAGCCATGTACATCAGACGGGTCTGGCAGGAGCAGGAGCCTTACCTGTCTGCCAGCGACCTAGTGGCTGTCCTTAAAGAATACCGCAACGATCTTGAATACCACGAAGAAGAAACTAAAACCCTAGAAACCTTGATTGGGATATTTGAATTCCTACTGGTTGTAGACGAACCCGTTTAGTGAGAGTTGCCCGACTAGTCATCGACTCAACACGGGATTACTCTCCGCCCTGACAACTCTCACCTTTGCCCTAGCCAGTGCATTGCTGGACGACTAGGAGGATTGGTATCCTGCGCCTAGAACTTGGATACCTGCAAACAGGGCTTTCGCCCGACCCTATTGTCGAAACGCAAGGGGGTGTGTAAATACTATAGTTGATTTCTATGGCTGGTAGACAAGTAGATGACATCACTTGGGGAAAATTCCTAGATCTTAAATCTAAGGGTTTCTCCGATGAGCGAGCTGCTAAAGAAGTAGGCGTGAACGTCTCTACCGTAGTACGCCAACGTAAAGACAAAGACTCCCGCCTATCTCGCATGATGGCTGTTAAAGGCCTCATAACTGAAATTGGAACATCTCCAGAGGGCCGTAAAGCTTTAGAAGATTTTGGATATTTCCGTCGTCGATATATGGCACGTGCTTCTACCCCATGGGCTGAAGATGCAGCTAAAAAAATTTCTGACCTACTGGCTAGTCCTCAAAAAGAATTCCTTGTAATCAACATCGCGCCTGGTGCTGGTAAATCAACCATGTTCACTCACGACCTACCAGCGTGGCTAATCGCGCGAGACCGGTCTATCAGAATCATGATCGGCTCACGTACAGAACAACAGGCCAGAACTTACGTCAACCGGTTACGGCGTACCCTTGAGCGAGAACTACCGGTACGGGCTGATCCCAAGCTTGTGGAACTGGGTCTAGCTAGCGATGCCGAAGCAACCATGAGTCAAGACTTTGGAATTTTTAAACCAGCCAATAACGACATGTGGACCAAAGACGAATTCGTAGTCCAGCAATCCAACGGAGTATCTGCTGACGACAAAGAATCAACTGTAACTGGCTATGGTATGGATTCTGGTTTCTTGGGTGGCCGTTTTGATTTTATTATCTGGGATGACTTGGTTGATAAAAAGACCATGCGTGGCGAGATGGACACTCTTACCCAATGGTGGGAACAAGAAGCAGAATCACGTCTTGAACCTGGTGGACTCTTAATTCTTCAAGGCCAGAGACTAGCAGCTGATGATTTATACCGGTATGCTTTGGATCTTAAAGACGTGAACGAAGATGGCGAAATAACCGACGATAGTCCACGTAAATACAAACACATCGTCTATAAGGCTCACTTCGATGAACTCTGTACCGGAAAACACGACAATCCAAAACCATATCCCAATGGATGTCTCTTGGATCCAGTCCGTCTACCGTGGCGAGAATTACAGCGAGTCAGAGCAAATCGCGAAGATCGATACCTCGTCATGTATCAACAAGAAGATTTTGATCCCGCTAATCAGCTTGTTCCTAGCCTTTGGATTGATGGTGGAACAGATTCAGATGGTATTAACTATCCTGGGTGCTGGGATTCTGACCGTGGTATTGGACAAATTCCTAGAAACCTCGGAGGAGACTGGTTCTCAGTCATAACTGCCGATCCGTCACCTAGCAAGAACTGGTCTGTACAGTGGTGGCTTTATCAACCGGAAACTGAAATCCAATATCTGCTCGATCTATATCGCGGACCGATGGATGCGCCGGACTTTCTAGACTGGAATAACAACGATGGAGTTTTTTCTGGATTACTCGAAGAATGGACCGACCGAGCTGCTGATCTTGGCAAGCCAATTACCTACGTAATCGTCGAACAAAACGCAGCTCAAAGATTCTTACTCCAATACGACCACGTAAAACGCTGGCAAGCCATCAAAGGTGTCAACGTAGTACCGCACTCAACCCATAGAAATAAATCCGATGACGGGTATGGTGTCCAGACCATAGCGCCACACTACAGATTCGGGCGCGTTCGCTTACCTGGCGCTGTAATGGATGGATCTCGAAAGAAAATTGAACCAATGGTCAAAGAATTAAATACTTGGCCGGAAGGTAAAACCGACGACTGTGTTATGGCTCACTGGTTTTTACAGTGGAACGCCCCTAGATTATTCCATGTGAGTCCAAAGAATCCGCCTAAGTTCAATCGCCCATCATGGATGGGTGGCTCTCGATGGGCGTAGACGAATTCGACGAATATCTAGACATGATCGAAGCAACTGAAGTAATTCCTCAGTTTGGATTTCGTGTCTTGGTTGGGCTTGACAAAGATTCGGAGATCGTACTTTGTATCAACAGAGTTGGTACTATTGAAACAATGACTTTTTTGGGAGTTCTTGAAACTCTTAAAGCTCGAATATTGGAGGCTTAGTGCCAAGCGTTGATCAGATTATGGACATGCTACTTGAACGCAAGCAAGCACAAAGTCCAATCATCTCAAATATGGCAAAACTACGCGATGCTTACAACGGTGACATCATCGTTCCACTTCCAGAAATGGATCGTCAAGAGCAAGCATCTGTCGCTAACTTAATCTCAACAGGTCTAGATCAATCAGCAATGCGTATTGCATCGACCTACCCTAATCTTCATTTCCCTGCACTAAAGCCTGGCGATAACGCATCTGAAAAACGCGCCACTACTCGACGCAATGCAACTATGGGTTGGTGGGAAGCCAACTCAATGCCTCTCAAGCTGCGTCGTCGCGCCCGCCATCTAATTGGTTATGCTTCATCGCCAGTGGTTTTACGGCCAGATGCCAAACGAGGAATCGCACGTTGGGAACTTCGTTCTCCACTATCCGCGTTCCCTTGTCCAACTGAAGATCCAGACAACATCACACCAGAAGATTCGATCTTCACCTATGGCCGTTCCTATAAGTGGTTGCAGGAAAACTATCCAGACAAAATCCGCGCATTAAACACGAATGGAAAGCAGCCAGCACCACACACCATTTTCGAAGTAGTCGAATACATGGATGCGGAAGAAACTGTTTTGGCTGTAATCGGTGAAAAGCAAGATCCTTATGCAACTCAATTCCAAGGCGCGCGCATTGTTGAACTAGAGCGTGTCGTTAACCGTACTGGAATGTGTATGGCAATTACCCCTGGTCGAATCACACTAGATCGCCCAATGGGTCAATTCGATGGTTTAGTTGGAATGTTCCAAATGCAAGCCAAGTTAATGGCGCTAGAAGTTATTGCTGTTGAACGCGGTATCTTCCCAGATACTTACTTGGTATCGCGCCCAGGTGAAACTGGTAAATTCGTTTCCGGTCCTTATGATGGCCGTACCGGTATGGTAAACATCATCGCTGGTGGAGATCTTAAAGAAGCCGGTCAAGCATCTAATCTTGCGTCAGGGAATCTAATCGACCGACTAGAACGTTCGATGCGTATCACTTCAGGTATTCCTGCTGAATTCGGTGGAGAATCTACAACCAACGTTCGTACCGGTAAACGTGGCGACGCGATCCTTAGCGCAGTAGTGGACTTCCCAGTTCAAGAAGCACAGGAAATCCTTGCTCGATCACTACAAGAGGAGAACAAACGTGCCATCGCAATTGCTAAAACTTATTTCGGCGAACAACGGCGTTCGTTCTATGTCTCGCGGATCCAAAAGCATGCTGACTATACGCCAAATAAAGACTTTGAAACTGATGAAAACACCGTTTCTTACTCGTATGCGGGAGCAGATGCTAACGCGCTTGTTGTCGGTCTTGGCCAAAGAATCGGTATTGGAACCATGTCCAAGCGCACCGCTCAAGAAATCGACCCACTCGTTGCCGACCCAGAGCGCGAACACGACAGAGTAGTTCAAGAGCAACTAGAACAAGCATTACTGCTTTCAGTTCAGCAACAGGCTCAACAAGGAACTATTCCACCGGCAGATCTAGCTAAGATCATGAATCTTGTTTTGACAGATAAGATGACTCTTGCTGATGCAATCGAAAAGGTTAACAAGATGGCCCAAGAACGTCAGGCCACAGCTGCTCCTATGGGTAGTCCAGAAACCCAACCAGGGTTAGGCGCACCAGGAATGGGAATGGAACAACCTGGAACATTGCCACCAGCAGTAACTGGCCCAACAGCAGGACCGGCCGGAAGCGCACCAACGCCAAATATTGAAGCCTTATTAGCGCAACTAGGAGCATAAATGCCAAGAGGTCGTTCAAAAGCCTATGCTAACCGCACTGATCTAACTGGCAAGGTTCCAGTAGATGCACCTACCGGCATGGCCTACGGAGAAAATAAAAAACTTCGCGATGCACAAAAAGCAGTTCCAATGGCTAACCCAGAAGTTCCAAAGCCAGTAGCCGAACCTGCTCAACCTCAAGCAATGCCACAACCAATGGTTCAACCAGTTCCATTAACTGCTGAAACTCAGCGACCAATGGAGGACATCATGACTGGCATGAATACAACCCGTGTTGAAAGTCCTGATCTTCAGAAGATGAAATCTTATTTACCGATGTTTGAATTAGAAGCTTTATCTTCAGATGCTCCTGAAACATTCCGTCAGTTTGTATCTTGGTTAAGAGTGCAATGAGTCGAATCCAAAAATTTACTAAATATCTAGATGTAGTAGGTTTTGAACAGGCTCCATTTGCTTGGCACATGTCCGGCCTAGATATCGAAGATCACGATGAGATTGTAAGAATTTTGAAAGGTAATGCGCGTTGAGTTTTTGGGATGATTTCGTACAAGCAGTACAAGGCGCTGGATCTGCTGTTGGTTCAACTTTCCTTAAAGCAATTGGCGCACAACCTGGAGCCACACTTCCTCTTGCTCAAAGCATGGTCCAACAAGAAGCAGTCAAAAGCGGTATGTCACCAGAAACTGCTCAAGCACTTACAGAACAGTCCTTTTCAAAAGTTGGATTAAAAGATGCTGAACAAGTTGGAACACAGGTAGTAACCCCGCTAGACAAGTATGTTTATCAGCCAACATTCCAAGCACTCAGCGCTGGTGTTCTTTTAACTAACCCAGATACTTGGACTACTGAAGATCAATACACTAATGCGCTATCACGCGCTTGGAATTCACGTCAAGATATTCCATTTGGTAACGCAGTCGCTGACATGGCTGCTTACTATGCAAACAAGCTTCCTGACTGGGGTCCTTTAGCAGATTTAAATCAAGTAGATGTAAATATCTATAACAAAGAATTACGCGAAAAAATTTATCTTCGCATGTATGACGAGCAAGGCAATCGCGTTGACTCACAAGGTAACGTAATTCCAACTGGAACATGGATTGAAAATGCCTTCATGGGTCTATCCGGAGCTACAGACTTTGCAAAGCAATTAGTATTTGATCCGCTAGTTCTTACCGGTAAAGCTGCGAAAGCAGCGCGTTTAAAAGTTTTAAATGTTCGCCAACCAGAAGCAGTAGTACGAAATACGGAAGCATTTAATACCGCTCAAGCCAAAGCTGCTAAACAGACAAATCGTGTATACCAAGATAAACTTGATTTAGTTAAATTTGAAACCGAATTAGGTCGAGTCCAAAATCTAATGACTCGAATTGATTCTGGAACTGCTACCCAGTTAGAGATTATTCGCGAAGTAGACAACGTAAGAATGGCAGAAGGATTTAATCCATTGCCAGAGGGTACAAAAATTGATGCTTACGTCAAAGAGTACAAAACCTATGCAGCTAAACTAGAAAAAGATGTCGCTAAAAAACAAGCAAACATCGAAAAGTTAAATGTAACCGAAGCAGTCATTCCCGAAGTTGCTAGTGGTGTTAAAGAGTTTGTAACTCAAGTAGTACAGCGCGAAATGCGATGGGATGAAATTGCCAAGCATGCAGTAATCAAAAATTATGCAGTAGATCCAGAATTTTTATCTAAGGCTATTGAATTAGCTGCTAAACGTGGTGAGAACGCAGCCTATGATGTATTTCTTTTATCTCAAGGTGAACCAACAGCTGCACTAAGACTTTCTGGGCAACATGCTGACTTAGTAAAAATCATCGATGATGCTCAGAGCCGTTTAGATGATATTGAATTAAAGATCCAAGAATCTATATACCAGCAAGATCCAAGAATCACAGAAGCGCTAAATATTCAAAAAAAGAAAACTAGCGAACTCATTTCTGCTATGCGCTCCGATGACGCTTATTTAGATTATCTTGTTGGTCCAAATAGCAATGTTGCTGGAACAATGCCAACAATGCCATTTAGTGGAAACGTAACAGTTAAGGGAAAAGACATTCAAGTTTCCCCAATGGTTGAAAAGTTCCGTGCAGATAAAGCAATAGTTAGAGCCGGTCTTGAAAATGGAACTATTAAATTAAAAGAACTTATTTCACCTAGCCAAGAATATCTTTGGACTCGGGTACAGAAGTCTCCTTTACACCGCGCTGTATATGTCGCTCAATGGATTGGTTACAGATTAGGTAAAGAGAAACCAGCCGGCTGGGTAACTTTCGAAGGCCTTGATGCTTTTGAAGGTGTACGCGAAATGCGCGTAATGATGGAAGATGCAAAAATTCTAGATGGCATGACAGCCATTAAAGACGATTTAATGAATGAATATGTCTTAGCTAAGGATGGTCCTGCTCGCCAAAAAGTAATGGATAAAGTCGAAAAAACCATTATTCAAAAAACGGCAGAATACTTTAATGTTTCAGATATAAAAATAAAAGATGCTGATGGCGTTGATGTTCCATTAGCTGATGTTTTATTTGAGAAATTCATGAAAGATCGCGCGCAAGAAGTTATTAGATTCAAGAAAGATAAAGTTTTTGGCGTAGACAGTAATCAGACCATGCTTGCAAATCCAATTGCAGAATCACAATTAGATTACTCACGACCAATGATTGACGCTAATGAGTTATTTAAATTCTTCAAATACAACATCCCAGATAAAACAAAAGGTACTGTATTCGCTGGCGCTGTTAAAAAAATAAAAGATGAATGGGTCATGCCTACATGGGTAACTGTAGATAAATTATGGCGCGCAGATGTGCTATTGCGCCTTGGTTATCCAAAGAAAAACATAGCTGCTGAATTAACTGTACTTTCAATGTACGACTTTGGCTTAAGAGGAATGTTTAGTAATGGAACAGTTTCTCAAGCAATGAAAAATTTTTTAGATAATCGCCATGCCCAATTTATTGATATGCGCGAAGGAATGTATGCCGAAATTGATATGGCAAATAAGACAGGCGGAAATACAACGCTTGCTATGCTTCGAGGAATTCTTCCCAAAAGAGTTAACTGGACTAAATACGAAGAATTTGCTTCAGACACTATAAAGGTGTTGCGTGAGCAAAAAGAAGCCTACGCCAATTTAATTAAAGAAGTTGCTGAACATCCAGATGCTTATGACATGGATTTTAGAGAATTCAACGACACCATAGATGGATTAGATGAATTAATTGCTATTGAAGAAGCTAAACTTCAAGCAATCTCTGATCGCGTTGTTGCTCGAGGTGATCGCTTTGGTAGCCAAAAAATTATTGGTAAAAAGACAGTCACAGTTGGAGCGCATGAGTTTGCTGGTATTTATGAAGGCATGCAAGGTAAGGCTGTACAAATTCTTACCGGTGCTGGTGGTCGCCTAAACTTTGACATTAGCCCATTCAAGTCACTACTAAAAGATATGGGTCTAGAAACAACAGATAACTGGCGCGCAATATACCCAGATGAAAAAACTTATTTCATAACTCTTGCAGATATTCTTAATAAGCAGTTCCGTGGTTCTAACACTATTAGCATGATGCTTCGTGGCGAGCCGATGCAGAATGTACTTGCTTATTTGGAAAGTCCACGCGGAAAAGCAGAACTAGAAAAACTTAACTGGATTGAAGATCAACCTATAAAGGGAGCTAGAAAGCGTAAAGCTGGTTGGCCATTAGAGGAAGAAATTGTTCTTGGCAAAGATGCCAATGGAGAAATAAGAACTAAATTTATCCAAGAGCCTAAAATGTCTCCGGCTGAAAGTTATTACTACTTCATTAAAGATGAAATTATTTCAACTTATTTACCTAATGAGGCAATGCGTGAATTAGTTAAAAAGAAGTATGCAGTAGATGAATTGGGTCGTGGTGGGAAAGACATTACTAGCGCTGAATTACGTGTAGCTGCTAAAGACACTCAACTTAATCCAATTCACGGTCAAGCTGTAGATGAAAAAGGCGTATTGCAAAATCCAAATGTAAAGAAACAAACCAAACTTGGTTATATTCTGATGGATGTAATTATTAAAAATGGCTATCGTTTCTTGGGAGAATTCCCTGAAGATGCAGCAATCACGCATCCATTTGGCAATGCTGTATACCAAGCAAAATTAAAAGAAATAACTGACATGTGGGAAGCAAATAAAATTATGCCTACCAACATGGATAAATTGAAGGCTCAAACCGTTGCGCGTAAATGGGCCATTCAGCAAACAAGAGAATTTCTATACCGTGTTACTCGTCGTAATGGTATTTCAGCTGCCATTCCAGTTATTGCACCATTCTTGGAAGCACAAGTATCTACATTCCGTCGTGTGGGCAGACTTGCTTACAGAAATCCGGATAAAGCAGCCCGTTTAGTTTGGTTATGGAACCAAATAAATACCAACGCTTATGAAGATGAAGATGGCAAGCGCTGGTTAACTTTCACAATTCCAAAAGAATGGTATGACGATAAAGGTATTAGTAGCATCATGCCGGAAGGTATGCGCAATGCTGTAGCTGCCCAAGATGTTCGTCGATGGTCTCCACAGCAATTTAACTTAATTCTTATGGGTCTACGTATTCCTGCTCCAGAATTACTTCCTGGGCAAGAAGAAACAATTCAAGATAAAGTTGCACGTTGGGCGCAGACTGGTCAAAGTATTATCGGAACCGGTTGGACAGTACAGATCTTAGCTAATGAGATATTAAAGGCTAATCCTTATATAGATCAAGCCATTTACAAAGAAACCGGATTACCATTCCCTGCTCGCGATGTAATAGAAATGTTTGCATCTCCATATCCATCAAATAAGTGGTACGACCCATTAACTTCCGCATGGAACAAGAGGGTTATATCTTTATTCGTTGGAGATCAAGCAGATACCAGATTAACCGAATTTGTATTTGGTAAAAACAATGCTGACTTTGAGCGCACTCAGTTGATGATGGTTCAATACCATTTAGATCAACAGCGCCTAGGCTTAGAAGAACCATTGAGTGACAATCCAAAAGAAAATGCTCAGTTGTTATTTGAACAAGCCGGCAAAGAAGCTTCGTGGAATATTGCTTTGCGTTTATTCTCTAACTTAACTTCAGGCTTTATTTCATCAGCCGAAAGTTCACGCATTACTCCATTAATTGAAGAATACCGCCGTTACCAAACAAAGTATGGTGTACAAGCTTATGACAAGTGGTTAGAGGCACATCCAGATTTGGCTTACATAACCATATCTCGTAGCCGTAACTTATCTGGATCTTCACAGTCTGTAGATGCAGCTTGGTTGCGTAAAGAACATGACGGAATGATCGAAGATGCTATAAAAGCAACTGGATTACCACGCGAAGAAGCATTGGCATTTGTACAAATGGTGACTAATAAAAACATTGATGCTCCGGTTCTACGTGATCCTTATGCCGGATATTGGCAACGCCAAATTGGAGATCGAGTAACTATTAGCGCTGAAGAAGGATTTGAAAATACTAAGATCCGTGAAGGCTGGAGTTGGTTCATGGATGAGCAAGATAAGATTGATGCTCGTTTAAAGGAACTAGGAATAACAAGATACTCATCTGGTGCTGACGAAATAATGCGATTAAGAGACCAACGTATTCTTGAATATGGGGCCACTAACGATGAGTGGTATAGCCAATATTTAACTTTGGCTGGCGCTAAAGCTGCTAATGGCTTTATTAAGGCCATGTATACAGCGCTTGATGATGAGTACTTTGTCAGCACGCTTCCAGAAGATTCATTCTGGTTTGGCATTGAGGCCATCTTAAATGAGCGCGCAGACATGATTCAATCTGCAAATAGGCGGGGATTTGCTTCTCCAAGTAGAGAGCAACGAGAACTATATGCTGAGAGAATTGCACCATATCTAGCCAACCCAACAACAGCGTATTATTTTAATAAGTTTATGGATAACGATCCATTTGACTTGGTACTACCAGGAGAAAATAAATGAGCAGTGAATACGACAAAGTAGGCGACGAGGGCGATGCTTGGGGATCTAAAGAGGTCCAAGTTCCAGGCTATAACCTTTATGGAATACCTAGTACCGGTGTAAGCGGAATGGGTCAAACACCAGTTTGGCAAACACGTACAGTAGACGAAGCAGTCATTAATTATATTGGTTTGGTTGCTGCTGGTGATCCAAGAGCAAACGTAATTACACAATCATTAATTAATAGTGGTGTAGTAAACCCTAATGCCAATATCATTCAATTAGAGTCTGGCTATCGCAAGGCTTTAATTATGACCGCCAAGGTAAATGAAACCAATAAAGGCTTTGATGTATTTCAAGCGATGCAAGCAATTGGCAAGCCTGATGGTGGCGGATCAGGTAGTGGCGGAACTTACAAAGATGTAATGCGCTATACCGATGAACAAGTAAAACAAAAAGCAATTGACGCTTACATGAGCATTTTAGGTATGACTCCAAATGATGCCGAGATTGCTGAATTTGCTCGCGCATTACGCGCTGGAGCTGCTGCTGCTCCTAGTGTTCAGAAAGTATCTGCTGGTGGAAAGATGCGTGAAACTACTCAAGGTTTTGATGAGCGCGCGTTTGTTGCGGGATACATGGCCAATAAAGTTCCAGACGCAAGTGGAGACTTAAGTGGTGCAGCCGGTGGTATCCAAGACATCATTGAAAACTACCGCCAGAACTATGGAATTAATCCAACAGCTGCTTTTGTTCAAGATTCAATTCGCAGAATAGTCAGTGCTGCTGATCCTAATGCAGCTAGGGCAGATTTAGAGGCTCAACTAAAAGAACAAGCCATGACCCTATATCCAGCTTTAAAGGACAAAATTGAAGCTGGGTTCAGTGTTCGCGCTATTGCTGATCCTTATATTGCTACTTACGCAAAACTAATGGAACAGTCTGACATGAGCGTAGGATTGAATAACCAATATGTAAATATGGCCCTATCGAACAAAAACGAAAAGGGCGAGTATCAGATAATGGATAGAGATCAATTTGCTCGTAAAATCCGTTCTAGTGAAGAATGGTTGAATACGCGCAATGCCAAGGAAACAATGCTCAGCGCTGCTGATGGCATCTTGAAACAGTTTGGATTTAAACGATAATGGCTGAATTAACCTTTAATCAGAAAAATGCCCTACAACTATTAACAGACACCTTTGCTGCCTATGGCCTAGGTTCTGATGTCTTTGTGCAAGCGATCAAGACTGCAATCATTGATAACACTGATGCTGATGGGAACATTGCTCAGGCCACTGCAGCTTTTCAGATCCGCCAAACTGATGCTTACAAGATCCGGTTTGCCGGTAATGAAATGCGTCGCAAAAAGATTCAAGATCAAATGGCTAATGGCATTATGCCAACCATGTCAGAACTAACTGAAGCGTCATATATTGCCCTAGAAGATTCCTACCGCAATGAACTTAGAAAGCAGAATGTTCCACCACAGTTCTACGAAAACAGCGCTTATCTTGCCCGCATGATTGGTAATGATCTAAGTACTGCTGAAGTTGGAGCCAGAGCATCATTGGCTCGTCAAGCTGCTTCTCAGGCTAACCCAGAAGTAAAACAACAATTAAAGAGCCTTTATGGTGTAGAAGAAAACCAAATTGCTGGCTTCTTCCTAGATCCAGAATTAGGCCGTCAGACAATTGGAACTGTAGCTGCTGGTAACGCTGCGATCCTAGCTGCTTCTGCCCGCAGATCTGGACTTGAACTAACCAAGGCTCAGGCTGAAAGCATTGCTCAAACTCAGGCTCCTGATATGCAAACCGCTCTAGATGCTGAAGCCTTATTTGCTAGAACAAGCCAGACAGCAGAACTAGCTAAAGAAAGCATTACTGGCGAAACTGGCTTAGTAACCGCTGAAGATGTAATTATGGCAGCTACTGGTGGTGCTGAAGAACAAGCCAAACTAGAGCGTGAGCGCCAACGCCGTTTGGCTGAATATCAATCAGCATCTGGAATGGCAACTACATCTAAAGGTGTGGTGGGTTTGCAAAGAGCTAATCTTTAGTAAATAATAAACTTACATCTCCGACGGGGGTGCAGATTCTTCACGGCAGGTCTGCACCCCTATTTTTATGCTAGGATTTTTAATAAGGTCCACATGCTTGTACCTAGGTATCCGTACTACCTGGTTAGACCTTAGAAGTACGAAGATGGATAGCCCCAGCTGGCCGGTTGGTGTCTACCATGCAGCCTAGCTGCGAATAAATTATTGGCCCCGCCGTTATGGAATATCCGCCATAGCGTGACACGGAAATGGAAAAAACAACAATGGAAAACAACTACGACGAAGATGATTTCGTAACTGAAGAAACCGAAGAAACTCAAGAATCTGGAAAAGATCGTAAGTGGATTCGCGACCTAGAGAAGCGAGCAAAGCAAGCCGATCAGATCAAGGCAGAGGCAGAGAGCGCCAAGCGCGAACTGGCTTTCCTAAAGGCTGGCATTGATTTGAATACGCCTCAAGGCAAGTTATTTGCGAAAGCATATGACGGTGAATTTACGGCTGATGCAGTTAAAGCCGCTGCTGAGGAATATGGCGTTCTAGAACCAGCAAAGCCTGAGATTCCAAGAGAAGAACTAGATTCTCTCGACAGAATTTCTCGCGCAGGTTCAGTGCCATCAACCATAGCGGGCGATGACCCAGTAGCCAAGATCAATCAGGCTGAATCACCAGCAGAGATTATTGAGATTCTAAAGTCTCAGGGGATCGTTATTGATAGCGAACAACCTGGTCAGTGGAGATCTCTAGTCTGACAATAGTCCTGGAGGACACTAAGAAATGGCAATTACAAACACTGGTACAAGCAACCTTGACATAGTTTTAACTGGCTATGAGAAGCTTGCTTATTTCTCACTACGCCCAGAGTTGTACTACGACAGCCTTGTTGAAGTAGGTACAACCGACCTAACTAGCCCTGGTGCATCTGTTAAGTTCACAATCTTTAATGAACTTGCTCCTGCTACTTCAGCGCTAGGTGAAACAACCGACGTTACTCCTGTAACAATCGACGATTCACAAGTAACTGTAACCTTGAACGAATACGGTAACGCAGTGCAGACTTCTGCAAAACTACGTGCCACAGCTTTCTTGGCAGTTAACCCAATCGTTGCTAACGTTCTAGGTTTCAACGCTGGTATCTCAATCGACAGCATTGCTCGCAACGCTGCTCAGGCTGGTTCAAACGTTCGTTACTCAGGTGGCGACGGAGACCGCAACGATGTAGACGTAGCCGATACCCTAACCGGTAACGATGTTCGTCGCGCAGTTGCAGAACTACGCTCAGCCAACGTAGCGACCTTTAATGGTCTATACAAGGGCATCATCCATCCAGACGTAAGCTACGACTTCCGTGGCGCAACTGGTGGAACCAACTGGTCAGATCCACACGTATACAGCGACCCATCGGGTATCTACAACGGTGTAATCGGAAACTTCCAAGGCGTACAGTTCATGGAATCTTCACGCGCACCATTGTTCGCTAACGCTGGCGATGGCCTAAACGGAACCGGAACGATCGACGTTTACGGAACTCTTATCATGGGTCGTCAGGCTCTTGCTAAGGCATACTCAACCGGTGGTGGCTACGGTGCAAACCCAGTCATGGTTGATGTTCCTGTAACCGACGCTCTACGTCGTTTCGAAGGTATGGGTTGGAAGCACTTCGTAGGCTACAGCGTATTCCGCGAAGCAGCTCTACGTCGTATCGAATCTGCATCATCAATCGGCGCTAACTAACGCCATTCACCTGGGCAAGTGACTAAACTGCCCACTTAAACTTTTAAGGATTCAAATGAAAAAGACTAAAGTCCAAAAGGTAATGGGCGAGTACAAACGCGGTACATTACATTCAGGCAAGGGTGGCAAAGTAGTAAAATCTAAAAAACAAGCTATTGCTATTGCCCTTAGCGAAGCCGGTAAATCAAAGAAAGGCAAGAAAAAGTAATGTCAGTTAAAGGCGAAAAGTACAAATCAAAGTCTGCAAAAATGAAGCACGAAAAAACTGAGGGTAAAAAAGAGCGCATGATGGAATACGGCGCTAAGAAGAAAAAGAAGAAGTAATGAAAAAAGATCCTCGACTAGCACGTGCTGGTGTATCTGGCTATAACAAGCCAAAGTGTACTCCTAGCCATCCAACTAAATCTCATGTTGTGGTTGCCAAGTCTGGGGATAAAGTTAAGACAATTCGCTTTGGTCAACAAGGCGTAACTGGTGATAAGAAAGCGACACCGCGTCAAAAGTCATTCAAAGCGCGTCACGCAAAGAATATCGCTAAGGGAAAGATGTCAGCAGCTTACTGGGCGGATAAGGTCAAATGGTAAAAAAACAAGTATGGGATAAACCAAACCCTAAAAAGAAGTCAACCAAATTAACTCCCGCCCAGAAAGCAGCAGCTAAACAGCGCGCTAAAAAAGCTGGTCGCCCGTATCCAAACTTAATTGACAATATGGCAGTAGCTAGAAAAAAGAAGTAATGCCTACATTTGAACCGCCAGTCCGGCGCTACAATCCACCTACATACCCATGGGCCAGAGATGAAGCGCCATTCAAGTATTACCGTGGAACCCCTAAAGGATCTAATATCTATGTCCGGCCTTCAGGTGTTGTGGTAGAAAACTATGATCCAGGCGATGCGATTTACACCTATTTAGGTGGACATGTCTATGACATTACTGAAGCTGAGGCTTCACTTTTGGAGGCTGCAGGTTATACGGTAGTTCCATGACAATTCACCAAAGACAAGTACATCCTGAATTTGTAGAAGGATGCTTTATGTGTAAAGTTTCTACCGTTCAATTACATGCTGGAGCTGCAACCAGCAGTGCTAAATACCATGAAGTCGAAGCGCGAGAAAAGCGCTGGGAAAAGGATATGCCGGCCTACAGACGGCTCAGACAGCAAGGTTATCAACCAGCCCATATAGATGGTTCAGCAGCGCTAGAACGTGACGCTACGACCCGTTTTGAGATCGAGAGCGGGCAGGTATTCAAGGGTAAAGAAAAGGAAGTAACTGAAGCGGTACAATTTGTAGAGGACTTAACTGGAAAATCCATATTTGATCCAGTAACTACGCCAAAAGAACCGGCCAAGGAGACTACACCGTGACCAACGCACAGGACTGGATTGACGCGACACGCGAACGGTTGATGTCTGGGCATCAAGAACAATTGAACCGTCTAGCGGTAGCATATGTCGCTGGATCTGGAGTCCTATCTTTTGAATTTGGAATGAGCGGTATCCGCGCCGGATCTGTACTATCTATCGGCGCTAGCACTTTCTATGTCTGGGAAATCAACGCCAACCTAAAGACCGCCACTGTTCAAGCTGGCTGGGATAACACAACTGACCAAGATCTACCTTTGGGTTCCATTGTCCGTGTTGCTCCTAGATTTACTGACGCTCAGATTCTTCGCGCATTGAACGATGATCTAAATGACTTATGCTCACCTAGCAATGGCCTATTCCAAGTTGCTACAGCAGAATTAACTTACGATACTTCACTAACCGGATA
>JACCDX011525219.1_pt1 | contig 19407 bp, 16 predicted proteins | sample 7449681 | NCBI WGS metagenome assembly JACCDX01 (sample SAMN15323450, study PRJNA562643) | freshwater metagenome | isolation source: river surface water | place: USA:Blue River Watershed | collected 2017-08-18
TGCCCCCGGAATTAGAATTAGTAAAATAAAAAACCTTGAAGACGATATTGCCTTGAGCTTGTCGGCATTGGGAATTCGTATTATTGCCCCTATTCCTGGCAAAGGTACCATTGGTATTGAAGTTCCTAATGCCAAAAAAACCATCGTTGGAATAAGAACTTTATTGTCTTCTGAAAAATTTAATTTAACCAATTTTACCCTGCCAATTGCCTTAGGTAAAAAAATAAATAACGAGAATTTTATTGTTGATTTAGCCACCATGCCCCATTTGTTAATGGCGGGTGCTACTGGACAAGGAAAATCGGTCGGAATCAATGCCCTCCTCGTTTCGTTGCTTTATAAAAAATATCCTTCAGAATTAAAGTTTGTCTTAGTGGATCCTAAAAAAGTGGAACTCAGCTTATACCAATGCATCGAAAAATATTATTTAGCAAAACTTCCGGGCGAAGATGACCCCATTATTACCGATACTAAAAAAGTTATCAATACCCTCAATGCTTTATGTATTGAAATGGATAATCGTTACGATTTATTGAAAGCTGCTGGCTGTAGAAATATTAAGGAATACAACATTAAATATTTAGACCACAAACTCAACCCTTTAGATGGCCATCAATACCTGCCTTATATTGTGTTAATCATTGACGAGTTTGCCGATTTGATTATGACGGCGGGTAAAGAAGTAGAACTTCCCATCGCTCGTTTAGCCCAACTGGCACGGGCTATAGGCATCCATCTTATTATTGCTACCCAACGTCCTTCTGTGAATATTATTACTGGTACCATTAAAGCCAATTTCCCAGCACGTATAGCTTTTAAGGTTTCTTCAAAAATTGATAGTCGTACTATTTTAGACATGGGTGGGGCGGAACAATTGATAGGACGCGGAGATATGTTGGTAAATTATAATGGCGATTTAACCCGCGTGCAATGCGCTTTGGTAGATACACCTGAAATAGAAAGAATTTGCAAACACATTGAAAACCAAGCAGGGTACCCGCAACCATTCTACCTTCCAGAATACATTGACGAGAAAGACGCTGAAAATGCAGCAGTAGATTTAACGAGCATTGACCCAATGTTTTTTGATGCAGCAAAATTAATTTTTCAAACCCAATTGGGTTCTACCTCTCTCATTCAACGAAAAATGAAATTGGGTTATAATCGAGCTGGTAGAATCATGGATCAACTGGAAGCCGCTGGCATTGTGGGCGGAGCCCAAGGTAGCAAACCTCGAGACGTTAAAATAAAAACAGAAATGGAACTCCAAGAGATTCTAAAAAATTATAGTTAGATGAAAGTCTATTTTTTGACGGTTGTTACCATTTTTGGAATTAGTTTCTTGGGCTTTAAAAACATTTTTCAAACGACTGAAAAACCAGCTTCAAACTATGTTGTGGTAGAACTATTTACTTCTGAAGGTTGTTCGAGTTGCCCACCTGCAGAAGCTATTATGCAAGAATTACAACAACGATATTTGAATGAACCCGTAATTTTTTTGCAATATCATGTTGATTATTGGAATTATTTAGGCTGGAAAGATATGTTTAGTACCGAACAATATTCAAAGCGACAACAGGACTATGCTTCAATACTTCATCTTTCAGAAATTTATACACCGCAAGTAATCGTTAATGGCATATTTCAAATGGTAGGCTCTAATAAAAAATTACTTCAATCAACCATTCAACAACAACTGCTAAAATCACAAATTAAAAAATTAGATTTCACCATAAATAAAAATATGGATGACATCACTATTCAATTAGGACCAACAATGGAAAAACAAAAACAGTTGAATTATTATTGTGGCTTGGTTTTGAAGTCAGTTTCGAATAAAATTAGTGCCGGTGAAAATAATGGATTAACCATGCTACATAACAATGTGGTTATAGCTTTGAAAGAATTTTCTAGCAACAAAAATATAACGATTAAAATACCCTCAATTTGGAATCACAAACCCTTATCCGTTGTCTGTTTTGCTCAACAAATTAATAATGGTAGAATAGAAGCTATAGATATCAAAGATTTATAATTAACGTGGGTGGAAATTTTAGCTAATTTAATTGAAAATTTTAGATAAAAATGGAATTATCTAATCATGTGATAATTAAATTTTTATAATTTATTTTTCTTTATTTGGGTATGTTTGAGTAAAAATTCATGTAGTTTTGATGATGCTTGAATATTTTGAAGAGGGTATGAATAGAATTGACTAATCAAGTGTAGTTTAAGGTCAATTAAATTATTCAGTAAAAAAAATTCTTCATAACACTTTAAGGCTAAATGGTTATTGCTGGAGGGTTGTACCATTTTTCATTAATGAGAATATTTCTTTCGCTTGCTCAAAATGTCTTTGTTCGTGAGTAACAATGATATCAAAAGCTGTTTCCAATTTATATACTAAGTATTTATTAGCGGGCGATGAAATTACCGTTCCTTTTTCAACTAAACCTTTTGAAGATTCAATTTGATTTTTCAATTCCGCTTGATGTCTTTTAAATTTATCAAGAATATCGCCCTTTTTTTCACTGAATTTAGGTTCCCAAATTGGGAAGGTTTTAACTTTTTTCTTTCTGTCGGGCTTAACTGCATGAAGTATCATATTACCAAAAAATGAAACCATAAAACCAAGCTTACCAATAAATGGAGTATTGTATGTTCCTTGATGTAAAGAAGTTAAAATAGGGTAGTAAGTTTCGTTTATAATAATTAAATGGTCAATGTTCTGGGCTATGCTCCAGGTTTGTTCATTGGGTTTCCAATGAAGTTCTTCAATTGAGAGCGATCCAAATGCTGAAACAAAATTTTCAGTTATTTGGTCTATTTGTAAAATCCAATTATTCATAAATATTTTTTATTTTTTACAAAGGTAAAAACTATCAACTACAATTCCAAATTAAGTATTTTGATTTTTTATTTTTTGGTGTTTGAATAGCTTGGTTATAATTAACGATAACATCGAAAACAAATTGCTGGCGGGCTGGGCTTTGTGCGTCTGCCCGTGCGTCGGGAAAAAGCCCAGACTTAACAGCAATTTGATGTTACGCACTTTTTTTAATTCATTTAGTTCAAGTTGTGATTTTGCTTTTCGCAAATTACCAAGTATTCTGTAAGCATTGTAGTTACTGTTTTTCCAGTTTCGTTTGTTGGTGAATTTCTTAACGGCATTGATTTATTGCCAAGTAAACGTTCATATGTTGTTATATGTTTAAAACCGTTAGCTTCAAATTTTTCAGCGATAAACTGGTCGGTTTGCAACAATGTATTTTTTACAGTTCTGTTTCCAACTACATACATTGATAAACCGCCAAACTTTACACTTTTAGCAACTGTTTTTATTGATTTTTCTAAATCTGCATAAAATGCAGAAACTTCATTTGCTCGTTTTGGGCATACTTTATTTATTTCGCTGATACTATCTGCAATTATACCGTTTTTGTAATTCGTATTTGTTGATTTACCGCCCATTAATAATGCGTCAATTTTGCGGGCATAATCAATATCAAGCCACTCATTAGCAAAATTTGAAAATTGACCATACGCAACTGTTGTTTTGCTATCTCCATAAGGTGGGCTGGTAAGAACCACATCAAAATACTCTTCTTGTATTTCAAATTTTTTGTAATCAATTGTTATTTTGCTGTCAGTCAATTTTGGATAATAAATATATTCGTATAAATCAATTACTTTATTTAATTTTTGAAAGAAAACGCCAAAAACATCTGGATTAAAATGTATTACATCTTCTGGTTTTATACGAAACAGTTTAAATTCGTTATTTCGTGTGTACGAGCAATCTCTCACGGTTTCTGAAAATGGAACAAAAAACAAACGCTGAATATCTTGATTTTCTATTTGGTATAGGAAATGACGTAAAATTGTTAAATTTGAAATTACTTGTTTTGAAAACCAATAATCAATATTTTGAATTTTTGGCTTTGTTAATGTATTTATATTAGTTTCTGATTTTACAAATTCGTAAATATCGTTTCGCAACGTATGTTTTATTTCTTTGGCTTGATGAATATCAATTTTTGTGAATTTTGCTTTTGAAACAAGAACTGCAAGTGGATTTATATCAAATCCATACATTTCAGATAATTTGCAATCTAAACCTGCAATAAATGAAGAACCAGTGCCACAATACGGGTCGAGTAATTTTCCTGAATGAATATTAAATTCTTTCAATAATTCAATTCCAATTTGTGGTAACATAGTTGCAGGATATTTATGTAAATTCGGGTATTTTGTTGAATATGATTGACCTGCGAAATCATACTTTGTATTTCTAACAACTTGGTATTTCATAGCGTTTCATTTACATAATCAATAATTTGCGATAAGGAACTAATAAAATCAGTATCAATTGGTTTGCCAATGAATGATTTATCAAAGAATTTAAACATTCCGCGATGTTGTGAATTGTTAATTTCATTGTAGAAATTAACAGTAGCAAAGCAAACCAACGGAATTACATCTGAATTATATTGAATGTTATACTTGTCTTTTATTGCATTTTCGCTCGAAGCAATTTCCATTAAGAGTTTCCATTTGTAGGTTTGTCCTGCTCGTTCTCTTAATGAAGTTTTTAATGAAAGAATGATACATTTATCTAATTGATTATCTTCTTTGAGTGAATAAATTACTAAATCAACATCCGGTTTTTGAGTTTCGCCATCAATGTTTATAGTTGAAATTTGCTCAAAATTAGGAATTTTAGAGGTTTCACTTGTTATAAACATTTGTGGTTTAAGATTTCCATAAATTTTATTTTGCAAAAATGTATAAATTATTAAATATGAAAAAGCATTTCCAACAACAGATTTTCTTGCTTGTGGAATATCTTTAATTGTGCCTTCTGCTTTCCTTTGCTTTAATAATTTTTCAACTTTTTCCTGCGAATTGCGTAAAAAATCATGCAAGTAATTGAAAATAATTTTCCATTCTGATTTTTTATCTTTTGATTTTTCCATTCTTCTTTTTATCAATTCAAGAGAAGGTTGCATATAATATGCAACTTCAATCTTTTTAAGTAATTGTTTTTCTGTTTAATTCAGTTCGTATGTCATAATTTTTTTTTCTGCAAATATAATCAATTTTTGGAATACTCATTTTTCGGCTTGCGATAGTGCGTAATTTGTAGTTTGACGAAAGTGGCGGGGGTTCTGACGACTACATTTCCAAAAAAATATTTTTTTAAGTTAGAATGTAGTTTGGTACAATGAAATCAATAATAATAGAAGTACTACAGCCCTATTTCAGCAAAATTTTTTTTAGCCCTATTTTTTTTCATTTTGATTTTTTCTTTTTTGGTTTGGGCAGCGGCAATTCATCGAGTGAAATTTTTATAAGTTCACTGAGCCAGCGACTGTCTTCAATTTTTTCTTCAATCAAGAAACTTGGTTTAGCTCCTTGATAGGCAGGTGCTTCAACAACATCACCAATATATTTTCGTCCTGCCATTGTTGGCTTAATAAATAATTTGTTGTTGCAAATGAGTCCGAATATTTTTCCATCAGCATAGAGGGCATATTCGCCAAACATTTTTTTGGCACTTATTTCTCCGACATGCTGAATTTGCGCTGTAACAAAGTCCACAAAATTTTGGTTAGAAGCCATAGATTATTTTTTTAGTTGAAAATGAGGATTATAAATGAAGTCAATGATATTTTATAAACCATTATTTTTTTATTTTCATAGATTGTTCTAAACTTTCAAACGGAATAATTGTTTTTACTCCGTAGTCGGCAACGGGCCATGATTGTATAATGGTCGTAATGTTTAAACCCAATTCTTTTATGGCATTGTATAAACCAGCTTGTCTTGCTCCAGCTTTTTTTATCTCACCTTCTTTGGCAATCCAAACCAAATCATCTTCAAACAAGAGTTTTTCAGACGGAAAATAATAAATCAAGTAGTCGTTGGTGTGTTCAGATTTTTTACCTATGAAATAAATTTTCATTTCATAACTATTGTCAGAAATTAATAAACTGTCTTTTATTTCTTTTGTCTGTAAAGGTTTTGGTTGAAATTGCAAACTGTCTGGATTCAAGGTATGTGGTGCGTTTGCTAAATATTTTATATATTCCTCGTCATTTTTCACACACAAGATGGTAGCACCTTTATGAATGAAAGAGCGAATACCGCCCAAATAATGCGGATGATAATGTCCAAATACAAAATATTTAATTGGTTTATTGGGGGCAATTTTTTGGGCTTCCTTAATGATCAATTCGCCGTTCTTACTATTTAAAGGAGCTTCGGCAACTAATAAAAAATTGCTAAACTCCACAACCATACTTCTATCGTCGGTATGTTTTAGTTCAATGAAATGAATATGGTCGCTATATTTATCTACCTTGATTTCTGGCGTTGGTACTGGGTTTTCTTTTAGGGTATAATTTGTTGGTTTGTCTAAAAGATGGGGAACAGTATTTATCAGGGTTGCTGTTGAAATTTTTACTTCGTCTTTCAATGTGCCATTTATCTTCTCAATTTGAATAGTTTGAGGATATGATAATTTGTCTATAGTGGAATAGTTGCTATAAGTGAAGGAGCTTAAAACATCTCCGAATAATTCATCATCGTTTAAGGTTGTTACTTTGTCTAAAAGGTTGGTAGATTTGCGAATATACAATTTGACAATATTTTTGTTAATGATTGTTTTATACACAGCGAAGACCTTATTGGTTTCATTGTCCAAAGGAATTTTTTGCTGGACAAAATAATTTAAAAGCGTTATTGGGGAATAGCGTGCTGATTTAAAAATTTGTTCTAAAAACATATTTTGGGTAACGGGAAATAAATCTTTATCGCCATAATCTAAAAATAAAAGGTCTGTTTTATTGAACTGAGTTTTTGAGAAATAGGTGTTATTATTTTTAATATTTACCAGTGTATCAAGTTTAAGAAAATTGTTGGCGTTGTTCCAAATGTTGCCTGTAGCAGTGTAGTTCGTTTGTTGCCAGGGTTCAAAACTGTGTTGTAATTCGTTGAGGGTTTCTTGGTAAGAAAATGTGAAATATTGAGTTTGAAGGGGTTTTACTTGTTTTTTCCAGCATTCAAGCAAGTAGTCGGTTGGTTTAGCATTAGTGTGAAGAATTGTAAAAAATAACAGCAGGAAGGCTATTGTTTTTGTTAATGGTGTCATTGTTATGTAGTTTTAAAATATCAGGTAATTCTTCATTGTAAGCATTTTTTTTTGCTTTACTAAAAATATCCTTATTTGCGAAAAATTATCAATAAAAGAAATAAAATTTGTCATAAATTTAAGTTGCTTTAACAAAGGTACAAACTTCAACTTATATTTTCAAAAAAATAACCAAATAATATTAATGATACAAAATTTTGGATCGAAACCCCAAATAATTTGCAAAATAGTAATAGAAATTGTAATAATTATTGGTCTTTTGTATGTAAAGATAAATTTTTTAAAAGTCATAGTTTAATAAATAAAATTCAATAATTTAATGATATAATTTTCTTGGAAATAATCATATATTATGTGGGGCATTTAAAAAATGATAAAATGAAATTTTTCGATGAATGAATTTGAGTAGTTATTAGTTTAATGAACATTTGAATTTTATATTTAGTTCTTCAATGAACTGAAAATTATTGATCCAATGCACGCCCATGTTTTCACAAAGGTACAAATTCATATCATAATTACAAAAAATATTTTTTTTCAGTTTGAATGTTGGTTAATGGGAGAGAAATATGAAATAGTCATAGTAAAATATTTGACACAACTACTATGTATTCTATATAGCCTTGTTCTTCCATAACGCAAATATACGAATTTTATCCAAAATAACAAAATATATTTTCAATACTAAATTTTCTATAATTAAGGCTCACATTTTAGTCTAATTTTCAGCATCCTCAAGTTTCAAAATATGAATGCGACTTTTTCAACCAATTTTATTTATAGGAAAAAACAACCCTATCAACATCAAGAAAAATACTTAATTTTGCATTTCAACTAAACTATTCAAAATGCAAGATCCAATTTTAAACTATCATAAAAATTTTAGCCCCGAAGAGCAAGAAATTTGTTCTACTCTGAATGAAATTATTAACGCTGAATTAACTAAAGCCCACTGCAAAATTTGGCATGCGGTACCAGTATGGTTTATAGATGAAAACCCTATCGTTGGTTACCAAAAACTAAAAGATTCTATCCGCTTATTGTTTTGGAGTGGTCAATCATTTAACGAAGCTATACTACAGCCCACAGGAAAATTTAAAGCGGCTGAAATTAGGTATTCTTCCGCCGCTCAAATTAACAAAACAGACTTAATAAAATGCTTAACAAAAGCAATACATATTCAATGGGATTATAAAAATATTGTTAAACGTAAAGGAATTTTATTGAAATTAGCTTAAGTTTCTAATTATTATTTTATCTTTGCTCAATGATGATTACTAAAAACCCTAATTTAAGTTCTGGTTTTCTAACCTTAATTATTTGCCTTGCCCTTTACTATATTTTAATTCATGTTTTCTTAAAAGAATCTTTAAAAATTGACCCCATTTATGAATATATAGACGTGGCTTTAGGTCCAGACCCAGAAGGTAGTCCCGGTCGCAACGACGGCGTTTCTTCCTTTACCAACGAAGCCCGCCAAACAGGCAACAATGAAAATGTAAGTAGTTCCTCAAACCCTTTACCCATAAGCACTTCAGAAAACGATGACAATGAAAATCTTGTTCCAATAAATGTAAAACCTAAGAAAATAAATAAAAATGTTATTTCAAAGGTCGAGAAAAAAAACATTCCAGAAGCCCCGCCCAGCCCAAAAGCTGTTTTGCAAAAACAAGACCTAAACAAAGTAAATAATAATTCTTCCAATCAAACAGAACTCAATCAGGGTAACGGAACTAAAGAGGGCATCGCTGGTAATCCAGACGGAAACCCTAATAGCACCAATTATACTGGTCAACCTTATAGTGTGGTGAATGGAGATCGGCGTATTACTTATTCCGAACAGTTTGCTGGCGATGTAGATGCCGCCACCATTTATGCCAAAATTTCGGTCAACCAAGATGGGCAAGGCAATTTCATTGATTTTGAACGAGGCTCTTCAAGCCGTAATGTTGCTTATAAAAACGCCATCATTTCTATCTTAGAAAAAATGAAATTTAATTCGTCTGACCATCGTTCTGTAGTAACGGTTAAATTTAATTTTATTGTTCAATAATGACGTACCGCGAAGCTGAACATTTTCTGTTCAACCAATTTAACGATTTTAGTAAATACGGACGCTCGGCTTATAACCCCGGCTTACAAAATATTTCTGAATTAGCCCAAGCTTTTGATAACCCGCAAAATAAAATTAAATGCATTCACGTAGCCGGTACCAATGGCAAGGGCTCGGTCTGCCATTTACTATGCTCTATCTTAATGGAACAAGGTTATTCAGTTGGCTTGTACACCTCGCCGCACTTGATTGATTTTAGAGAAAGAATTCAAATTAATGGACAATTCATTTCTAAAAAATTTATTCTACATTTTATCCAACAATTAAGAAAAAAAACACTCACAAACAAACCCAGTTTTTTTGAGATTACCACCTGCTTAGCTTGGTGTTATTTTGCCTATTCAAAAGTTGATTATGTGGTGCTGGAAACGGGTTTGGGCGGTCGTTTAGATTCTACCAATATCGTAAACCCTATTCTCAGTATCATAACCAATATAGGTTTAGACCATGCTGAAATTTTAGGAGATACCCGACAAAAAATCGCGGTGGAAAAAGCTGGTATCATTAAAAATAATCGTCCTTGTGTTATTGGAGAAACCGATGCCACAATTCAACCCGTATTTTCAAAATATCAGAAGATTGCTCCTTTAATATATGCCCAAAAATGTTTTAAGGTTGAACTAAAATCTGCTAAAAATAATAGTGATACATTTATTGCATCTCATAAAAAATCACCAAAAAAAATTCAACTCCATAGTGGGTTGTATGGAACTTATCAAACCAAAAATATTTCTACAGTACTTACTGCTACTGAGGTTTTAAAATCATTGAAGATTAAAATATCTGCCACAGCTATAAAAAAAGGCTTAGCACAAGTTCAAAAAAATTGTCCATTATTTGGGCGCTGGCAGGTTTTAAATACTGCTCCATATATCATTACCGACGTGGCTCATAATTCTGAAGGCTGTAAGAATGTATTAAAAGATGTAAAAAACATTCCCGCCAAAAAAAAATACGTTTTCATGGGGACCTCGGCAGATAAGGATTATATGAAAATGATTGCTATTTTTCCTAAAAATATTCAATTTGTTTTTTCTAAAGCCAAGAACCCGCGTGCTTTAGAGCCTCACATATTACACGAAAAAGCGTTGAAATTAAATAGGTTGTCCTCTTATTATCAACATATTAGTGAAGCTTGGAAAGAACTTAGTTTGAAATTAACCAAAGACGATGCCGTTATTATAATAGGTAGTATTTTTTTTGTTAGTGAATGGTTGCAAATATATGATAAGCGTAGGTTTTAAAGATTTTATTAATCATTTTGGTCGAAATGAAAATCTAAAAAAGAATTATTCATCTACCGAACTTACACATATCGCTAAACTTTTTATTGAAAAAATTAATGGGATGCGTTATGAATCAATTTCTACTTATTCTACCATCTTATTTACTACAGAACAAAACCTGCAATGGGAGCGGATGATACAGGAATTGATAACCGATAAGCCCTATCAATATATTATAGGAGAAACTTGGTTTTGTGAGCATATATTCAAACTGAATAAGGATTGTTTAATTCCGCGTCCGGAAACGGAAGACATGGTTTTAATTTTGAAAAAATATATCGCACAGTTGGATGTACCCTGTACTATCATTGATTTTTGTACTGGAAGTGGATGTATTGCTATAAGTTTAAAATTAGCTTTTCCGCAAGCCATTGTTTGGGCAACTGACCATTGTGAACAAGCACTCATTCAAGCCCAAGAAAATGCCAATATTCACCAAACCAATATTCATTTTTGTACACACGATTTATTAAATGAAAATTTTGACCAGTTTCCTAAAGTTGATATATTGGTGTGTAACCCTCCTTATATTCCTCTGTCAAAAAAAGATTTGTTAGATGTTCGGGTGGGGCAATATGAACCAGAAATGGCTTTATTCGTTCCGAACCATGACCCATTATTATTTTATAAAAAACTAATACCGTTTATAAAACATAACATGTCAGATAATAAAATGGTGATGGTGGAATGTGAAATTGACTATACCAATGCGGTGTATGAATTATTTCAATCTTCGTTTAAAAAAGTCAATATTTTAAAAGATCGGTATCAAAATAAGCGTTTTGTAATGATAAATAATGCAAATTTAATATCTTTGCAATGATATGAAGATAAAACGAGTTAAAATTTTATTATTGACAGTTCTTGTTATTAAGATACAAATGATAACAGCCCAAGATACCACGACAGTTTCGAGATTAAAAAACTTGAGTAGTAAAACCCTTTTTATTCCTGATTCTATAATGAATGATTCCTCTAATTGGAAATGGCAAACAGGCGGTTTATTTAATTTTATTTTGGCACAAGGATCGAATAGTAATTGGTCGGCTGGAGGAACTAATTTTTCACTATCTACGAATACTTATTATAATCATTATTTTATCTATCGTTATAAAAGAAAAAGGCTCGAAATGTATGCCAATGTGAGTGAGGGCTTTATTCAAGCCAGCGATGTGGGTGGGCGAAAAATAGATGACCGGGTTGAATTTTTAGCTAAATATGGTTATAAAATTGATACGACCAAAAATTGGTTTATTTCTGGCTTAGTAAATTTTAGGTCTCAATTATTTGATGGACGAAATTATTATAATGATAGCAGTATTTTAACTTCCACTTTTCTATCTCCTGCTTATGCTATTTTTTCATTGGGATTTGACCATAAAGTATTTAAAGATAACTTATCCATTTTTTATTCTCCCACCACTTTACGTTTTACCTATGTCAATGATATTTTTTTAAGAAAATATGGGGGATATTCGGTAGATACCAATAATGGATTAAAAAGCGAAGTGGGACTTTATGTTTCTTTGATTTACAATAATTATTTTTTGAGTCAAACCCTTTTATATCGGGGACGATTAGACGTTTTTTTTAATTATTTGAATCATCCTGAAAACGCTCATTTTATTATGACGAATTATTTACAATATAAAGTGAGTAAGAATTTTAATTTTAATATCAGTTTAGATATGATTTATGATGACGATATCAGGCAATTTGGACCTAACGGAAATTCAGCCGCACTGCAACTTAGAAGCCAAATTGGTATTGGATATACGATTCCTATTAAAAACATTAAAAAGACGATAGGTTAGATTATTTTTTTGCAGATTTTCAAAAAAATGACATAAAAATGACATTCATTTAAAAAAAACAACCCAATTTTGCCCGAATAATGAAATGTTGGCTTTTATGTTTGATCTGTATGACTGGATTTTTTAAGGCAAAATCGGCTTCTATGCTCGATTCAACAACGGTTTTAGAGGAAACCATTGTAACCGCTACCAAAACCAGTCGAAAATTGGGTAACCTCACCGTTCCCGTGGTGCTTATAAATAGACAAACCATCCTCCAAACTGGTAATTTAAAATTAAACGACATCCTGCGCGAACAAGCCGGACTAAATATTGTCTCTTATTTTGGTGATGCCGTGCAAATGCAAGGTCTTAGTGGAGATTATACCCTCATTCTAATTAACGGCGAACCTTTAGTTGGCAGAAGCTCGGGTACTTTAGACCTCAGCCGCATCTCGGTTGCCAATATTAAAAAAATAGAAATTGTTAAAGGTCCCTCTTCAAGTTTATACGGAAGCGAGGCTTTGGCTGGTGTGATAAACATCATTACCGAAACCAACCCCCAAAAAAACCTCCAAGCCTTTGTACGTTTTGGAAATTATAACCAAATTCAAACCAATATTTTAGGTAGTGTGTCCTCAAAAAAATTATTTTATACCGGTTCTGCCGATGTCAACCGCTACGACGGCTATTCAGTTCGCCCTTATTCCTTAGAACGAGTTATCAACCCCATCTATCGCTTTACTACTCAAAACGAATTAAAATATGTTGTTTCAAATACCAGTCAATTTAATGTTCAATTTCGCTACAACTATAATAAAATTATTAATACCATTGAAACCATCAACCTCAACGAAACGACCAAAGCCGATGGTAGCGAAGAACAAAATGACCTCAATACCCAACTAAATTGGCATAAAAAAATTAACAATGCCTGGAAAACCGTTCTTAGAACCTATTACACCGATTTTTCAACTATGCAACATTTATCAAATTCCGACAGTAGCCAATATCTCGACCAATTCAATCAAAATTTTTGGCGGTTAGAAAATCAAACGAATTATAGCCATAAAAACATTGACCTTACCTTAGGCACTGGCAATATTATAGAACGCGTGATTACCAATCGTTACGGACCAACATCGGTAAATAAAGAAAATGATATTCAATATATTTTTGGTCAGTTAGAATGGGATATTCGTCCTATTTGGAAAATTATTATTGGTACTCGTTACGACCACAACTCTTTATACGCCTCGGCCTTTAGTCCCAAATTTTCAACCCTCATAAACCTCTCGAAATTTGTGAATCTGAAATTCAGTATAGGACGCGGTTTTAAAGCCCCCGATTTTAGACAATTATATTTAGATTTTACCAACACTGCGGCTGGTGGTTATAGTATTTATGGCGCCAATACCGCCGTTCAAACGATTCAATACTTATTGGCTTCTGACCAAATAAGTTCTACCACAGAAAATTTTGCTCTACTAAAAAATTTAGTTCCCGAAACTTCTACCGGAATGAATTTTGGACTTGGCTGGAATTATAACGCTCAATTCAATGTTCAAGTAAATTTCTTCTATAATAATATTGATAATTTTATAGATAGTAGAGTAGTGGCTTACAAATCTAACGGCTCTCAAATTTTTAGTTACGTAAATGTTCGCAAAGTTTTTACTTACGGCAGCGAAATATCAGTCTTTAAAGAATTTAAGTTTGGATTATCGTTGGAATTGGGTTATCAATATTTACAGACCGGCGATATAGACCAAATAGAGCAAATTAAAAAAGGCTTGGTATTTACCAGAATATATCAAAACAACCATTTGTATACCGAAAGTATCAACTTATCCAATTACCTTGGATTGCCCTATCGTAGCCCACATCAAGCCACAGTAAAAGTCAACTATCGTCATAAAAGTCAATTCTTTGCGAATGTACGCGTTATTTATCGAAGCCCGTGGGCTTTTGATGATAACAATGGCAATGGTGTGTATGATACCTACGACCAATTAGCCCCAGAAAATTATTTAGTCAACCTTGCAATAGGAAAAACATGGAAGAAAAATTATACCTTGCAAGGAGGCATAAATAACCTCACCAATTTTACCGACCCCATTCGCCAGCCCAGCTTATTGGGTATCAATTATTATCTAACCTTTACATATAATATCAATTTTAAAAAATAAATCATTATGAAAAAAACAAATGTTATCAGATTTCTAAAAATCTCGTGTGTCTTAACCGTTGCCCAGCTTATTATTTCTTGTGCGGCATCTATCAGTTTTCTTGATCCAACAACCATCATTGGAAATATTTATCGAGAATACAATAATTTACCCGCCGATACCTTTGTAGGCTTGAATGGTATGGGGATTCCTTACGGTGCTGGAAAATATACTTTTTTTAGCTTAGATAGTAATAAAATAATTAGTTCGAGCGATAGTAATTCTAATAAATGGGACATTGCTTTTAAGGGCACAACGATTATTTTAAATGGTGGCAGCAGTGGTCCGGGAAATGTTTCAGGATTTTTACAAGTCGGAATTTATGATTCCACCTTAAACTTACCTAAAGATTCCACTTTTTATGTTGACAATGGGAACACGAGTTTAGCGTTGAGCAAAAACACCAAATTTTATACGTATAATCCGATAAAATTTACGGTGAGTCCAAAGCCGGGCGTATTTTTCATAATAAAAACCAACCAAAAATCGCTCTGCAAACTGCAAGTTTATAGCTTATATAAAAATAAAATAGATTTAACAAACCCAACTTTATTTGCTACTTACGGTCCAGCCGATTTATATTCTATTTCGAATTATTATTCATTTCAATTCCAATTGGTAACCAATGGCGGAACAGTTTGGCTTAAATAAATAAAATTCCTAACAATTTAACAAACGAACCTTTTATTTTTTGTACCTTTGCCCAAAAATTTGAACACATGAAAGTATTGAAATTTGGAGGTACGTCTATGGGCTCGGCTGCAGCCATTAAAAGCACCATTAAAATAATAGAAAAAACCCTCGAAAACGACCCTTGTATTGTCGTGGTATCAGCCATGAGCGGCGTAACCGACCAGCTCTTGTTAATTTCCGATTTGGCATTTAAAAATAACCCCATCTATAAAACCCTTATTAAAGACCTCTCCGATAAACACCTTCATTTAATTGAAAATTTAATTGACGTTAAAACCCGTGCCCATGTTATTGCAACGGTAAAAGTTTTTTTCAACGAGTTAGAAGCCTTAATAGAAGGCGTGCAATTAATTCAAGAACTGTCTTTACGAACCCAAGATAAAATCATTTCTTTTGGCGAAATAATGTCTTCAACCATCCTCCATGCTTATTTCAAAAACCAATATCCAGACTGTATTTGGATAGATTCTCGCCAATTAATTAAAACCGACGATAATTTTAGTTCGGCGTTGGTTGATTACTCGTTAACCGAGCCGAATATTCAAGACTTTATAGCCCGTAACCAAGCCAAATTATATATTGCTCCAGGTTTTATCAGTTCTACCAAAGATAATGTTACCACCACTTTAGGGCGCGGTGGCTCCGATTATTCTGCTGCTATTTTCGCCAGTTCGCTACAGGTTAAAGTGTTAGAAATATGGTCAGACGTAAGTGGTATGCTTACCGCCGACCCACGTATGGTACCCAACGCCAAAAAAATTGATAGAATACCTTATCACGAAGCTTTAGAGCTTTCTTATTTTGGGGCTAAAGTTATTTATCCGCCCACCATTCTGCCCGTGATGCGAAAAAAAATCCCCGTCTATTTAAAAAATACTTTTGAACCAGAAAACGTCGGTACTTTAATTGAATCTGAATCTTCCTCCAACCCCAACATCATTCGTGGTATTTCTTCTTACAAAGAAGTGGTGGTAGCGAATTTGGAAGGAATTGGTATGATTGGCATACCGGGCTTTAGCCGCCGTTTTTTTGACGCCTTAGGAAAAAACAAAATCAACGTCATTTTAATCACCCAAAGTTCCTCCGAACAATCTATTTGCGTGGTGGTAAGCAGACGCGACGCCCCCAAAGCCAAGCTGAAAATTGACCAAGAATTTGAATTTGAAATCAAACAAAATATTTTAAAACCATTGGTGCTAGAACAAGAAATGGCTATCGTTGCAGTGATTGGTGATAAAATGCGTAACCATAGCGGGATAAGTGGAAGAATGTTTTCGGCTTTAGGTCGCAATGGTATTAATGTTCGTGCAATTGCTCAAGGCTCGTCAGAAATGAATATTTCAGCCGTTATTAATACCCACGACATTAAAAAAGCCCTCACCACTCTACACGAAGAATTTTTTGAAAATTCCCTGAAATTAGTAAACCTATTTATTGTTGGCAAAGGCAATGTAGGTAGTAAATTATTAAGCCAACTTCAATCTCAAAAACAATTTTTAGCACAAAACGCCCACATTCAAATTGAAGTCGTTGGCTTAGCCGATAGCAAACGCTTTGTGTTGAACGAAAAAGGTATTGATTTGAATCATTGGTCTGAAATTTTAGAAACAGCCCCCTTAGGAAATGTAACTACTTTTATTCAAAATGCCCAAAATTTGAATTTACGTAATGCCGTTTTTGTAGATATTACCGCCCACAAAGAAGTGGCCGAATTGTATCCAGACCTTCTTAAAAAATCAATAGGGGTAGTAGCTTGTAACAAAATTGCCTGCTCCAGTTCGTATTCATATTACCAAGAACTTAAAAAATTAGCCCGTGAATTTAACACCTCTTTTTATTTTGAAACCAATGTGGGGGCGGGATTACCTATTATTAATACCTTAACCGATTTGATTCGTAGTGGAGACGAAATTTATTCTATAAAAGCCGTTTTATCGGGCACCTTAAACTATGTTTTTAATCATTACGATGGCAAAACCTTATTTGCCGATGTGGTAAGAAAAGCCCAAGCCGAAGGTTTTACCGAACCCGACCCTCGCTTAGATTTGGCTGGTACCGACGTTATGCGAAAAATTCTTATCCTAGCCCGTGAATCAGGTGCCGACATGGAAATGGATGATATTAAAAATACCCCCTTTTTACCCGCACCCTGCATGGAAGGGTCGGTTGATGATTTTTATAAACAACTCGAACTCCACGAAGAACATTTTCGCAACCTCTACCAAAAAGCCGCAGCAAATCACTCAAAACTTAAATTTGTGGCTACCTTCGATAAAGGAAAAGCCTGGGTTCAATTAGAAGAAATTAAAGACGATTCCCCTTTCTATCATTTATACGGCAAAGATAATATTGTTTTGTTCTATACCAAACGTTATAGCGAGTTTCCTTTAGTCGTTAAAGGTGCTGGTGCTGGTGCCGATGTTACCGCCAGTGGCATTTTTGGAGATATTATAAAATTTGCCCGTCATTAATTTATATGCCCATTTCAACCATCAGCGTTCATGCTCCTGCCACTGTTGCCAACGTTGTTTGTGCTTTCGACGTTATGGGATTTTGCCTAACCGAACCTTTTGATGAAATAACTTTAGAACGATTAGATTCTCAAGACATAATTATTGAACATTTAGATGAATTTAACCTGCCCACCGACCCCAACCAAAATATTTGTGGTGTGGTCTTAAAAGCCCTGCAAAAACATTACCCTAAAACTATTGGTTTTCGCGTAAAGATTAAAAAAAATATTATGCCAGGCAGTGGTTTAGGTTCGAGTGCTGCCAGTGCTGCTGGCGTGGTGGTAGCCGCAAATGAACTGCTAAATCATTATTTTAACCAAGAACAACTCCTCGAATTTTCCTTAGAAGGAGAGGCATTGGCTTCTGGAAGCAAACACGCCGACAATGTAGCACCCTTAATTTATGGCGGTATTTGTTTAATAACCCAACCACACCCTTTAGAAATTATCAAACTCCATTATCCCGAATTACAGGTAGCCATCATTCACCCCCAAATTGAAGTCAAAACGCGGGATGCCCGCAGCGTTTTAAAACCAACGATTCCTTTACAAACGGCGGTAAAGCAATGGGGTAAAGTAGCCGGTTTAGTAGCTGGTTTGGAACAGAAAAATTACGACATTATTGGCAAAAATTTAGTAGATTTTATTATTGAACCTCAGAGGGCTATTTTGATACCGGGCTTGGCAGAATTCAAAAAACAAGCCCTAACATTAGGGGCATTAGGCGGTGGCATTTCTGGCTCTGGTCCCGCTATGTTTATGCTATGCCAATCTACAGAAACAGCGGCAAAAATAGTCCAGTTCGGCACAGAATTTTTCTCCAATTTAGGAATAAATACCATCACCTATACAGCCGCAATCAATTCCGTAGGAGTTAAAATTCTAAATAAAGAACAATAATTTCTAATTTAACCCTCATTTTATACTAATTATTTTAGTAAATTATTAAAATAACCCTTTTTCTAATTAAAAATAGACAATTGTCTAAATGTGCATAAATTTTTTATACTAAAATTTTTAGTTTTTACAAATATTTTGTATCTTTGCATTATTAAATTAAAAATATATGGATAATACAAAAAACATCAATGTAGAAAAATTTAAGGCTCTTAAGTTAACCATTGATAAAATTGAGAAAGATTATGGAAAAGGTAGCGTTATGATGATGAATGAACGCTCGAAAGAACCAATGGAATTTATTTCAACGGGTTCTCTGGGTTTAGACGTGGCTTTAGGCATTGGCGGCTTACCAAAAGGTCGTATTATTGAAATCTACGGTCCTGAATCTTCGGGTAAAACCACCATTGCTATTCACGTGATTGCCGAAGCCCAAAAAAAAGGCGGAATATGTGCTATTATTGACGCTGAACACGCGTTTGATAGTAATTACGCCCAAAAATTAGGGGTAGATGTTGACCACCTGCTCATTTCTCAACCCGATTATGGCGAACAAGCCCTTGAAATTGCCGACCGCCTTATTTTATCGGGTGGGTTAGACGTTGTGGTAATTGACTCGGTAGCTGCCTTAGTACCCAAAGGAGAATTAGAAGGTGATATGGGAGATAATAAAATGGGACTTCAAGCCCGATTAATGAGCCAAGCCCTTCGTAAACTTACAGCAACCATCAA
>JACCDX011351043.1_pt1 | contig 19400 bp, 20 predicted proteins | sample 7449681 | NCBI WGS metagenome assembly JACCDX01 (sample SAMN15323450, study PRJNA562643) | freshwater metagenome | isolation source: river surface water | place: USA:Blue River Watershed | collected 2017-08-18
CGGGAGTCTTGGTCATGGTGACGATTGTCGCCGGACATGAAAACGGGCTGCCGTGTCGACCGGCAGCCCGTGGCGGCTGAATGCAAGCGGCTGAAACAGGGACCCGGGGGGCCTCAGGCAAAGGCGGCGAGGGACTGCCGCATCTTCTTCATCGCGGCCACCTCGATCTGGCGGATCCGCTCGGCGGACACGCCGTACTCGGCGGCCAGCTCGTGCAGCGTCATGCCGCCCGAGCCGTCGTCGTTGACCTTGAGCCAGCGCTCCTCGACGATGCGGCGGCTGCGGGCATCGAGCTGCTCGAGCGCGGCGACGATGCCATCGCTGGCCATGCGGTCACGCTGGCGGGACTCGATCACGGCGGTGGGCTCGTGGCTGGCGTCGGTGAGGTAGGCGATGGGGCCGAAGGCCTCCTCGCCGCTGTCGCCGGGCGTGGGGTCGAGCACCACGTCGCCGCCGGATAGGCGGGTCTCCATCTCGAGGACTTCCTCGCGCTTGACGTTCAGTTCGCGCGCCATCACGTCGACCTGGGCGTCGGTAAGTGTGTCGCGGTGCGTGGGCGCGTCGGCCTCGTCCTTGAAGCCCTGCTTCATCGAGCGCAGGTTGAAGAACAGCTTGCGCTGGGCCTTGGTGGTGGCCACCTTGACCATGCGCCAGTTCTTGAGGATGTACTCGTGGATCTCGGCCTTGATCCAGTGCAGGGCGTAGGACACCAGGCGCACGCCCTGGTCGGGGTCGAAGCGCTTGACGGCCTTCATCAGGCCGATGTTGCCCTCTTGAATGAGGTCACCATGCGGCAGGCCGTAGCCGAGGTACTTGCGGGAGACCGCGACCACCAGCCGCAGGTGGGACAGCACCAGCTTCCCGGCGGCCTCGAGGTCGTTGTGATCCCGCAGCTTGCGGGCATAGGCCTGCTCCTCCTCGGGGGAGAGCATGGGCATCTTGTTGACGGCGGAGATGTACGCGTCCAGGTTGCCCAGCGAGGGCACCAGGGACCAGGGGCTGGCCACGGCCAGTCCGGTGCCCGGGGCAGCGACGGAAGGGGTCATGACGGCAGATCCTTTCATGTGGTTTTCAGATATTAGCACTCACCAAGGGAGAGTGCTAACCGTCCTGCCGGACCCCCACATGGGGTGGATGAATGCTTTAGGTCTCACCAGCTGCAGGGCGCCACCGCGCCGCCAGCCGGCTGAGGACGAAGAGGGGGCCGACCCAGAGGTATTGGATGTCCTCGAAGAAGGAAGGTTTCCGTCCCTCCACCTTGTGGCCGATGAACTGGAACACCCAGGCCACGAGGAACACCCCGGCCGAGACGGCCAGGCGCTTGTCCCCCAGGGCATGCACCCCCGCCAGGCCCACGGCCGAGAGGGCGGCCATGGCCAGCAGGAAGCCGATGGAGAGCCGGGCGTAATAGACCAGGCTGGCGGCCACGAAGGCATAGGCCACCGCCGGGTGCAGGCTGTACAGGAGGCCGATCAGGCTGAACATGATGGCCGGGATGGCCATGAGGTGGATGGCCTCGTTGGTGGGGTTCTGGTGGCTCTCGCCGTAGTGGGCCAGCAGCTGGTCGACGCGGCGGGAGGGGGCGGGGCCTGCAGTGTCGGCGTTCGTGGTCATGGCGTGTCTCCTTGTTCTTGCTTGTCCGGACCCGGGGCGTCGCAGGGTCGGGGCGGCAGGCCCCACAATCCCGGCATCACCGTCCGAGGAGCGCATGATGGCCCCAGCCCCGAGCCCGCGCAAGATCGCCAGCCTCACCACCACCGTGCCGACCGAGGCCGAGGCCCAGGGCCTGGCCCGCGGCCTGGTGGAGGCGCGGCTGGCCGCCTGTGTGCAGGTGGAGACAGGGCTGGAGTCGCACTACCGCTGGCAGGGGCAGGTGCAGGCCGATGCGGAGGTACGGCTCACGGTAAAGACGCTGCCCGCCGCTCGGGCCGCGGTCGAGGCCTTCATCAAGCGCTACCACCCCTACCAGCTGCCGCAGCTGCTGTGGCAGGAGATGGAAGCGAGCGACGCCTATGGCGCCTGGGTCGCCGAGAACGTGAAGATCGAGCCGCTCCCGGCGGCGTGAAGTCCGGGCTCAGCGCACCACGAGCCGGGGCCCTGCCGCCTGCGGCATGACCTCGCCCACCACCGCCGCCTGGTCGAAGCCATGACGGGCGAAGGTGGCCAGCACCTCGTCGACCGACTCCGGCGTGCAGGACACCAGCAGGCCGCCGCTGGTCTGCGGGTCGGTGAGGAGCGCCTGGTGCACCGGGTCGAAGCCGGCCGGCAGGCCGATCTCGCTGCCGTAGCCCGCCCAGTTGCGGCCCGAGGCGCCGGTGACATGACCGGCACGGGCCAGGTCGGTCACGCCCGCCAGGAGGGGCACCCGGGCCCAATCGAGGGCGACGGTGAGGTTGGCGCCACGGGCCAGTTCGAGCGCGTGGCCGGCGAGGCCGAAGCCGGTGACATCGGTCAGCGCGTGCACGCCGGGCAGGCGGGCCAGCTCGGGGCCGGGGGTGTTGAGGCGGGTGGTGGTGGCCACCATGCGGGCGTAGCCCTCGGCGTCCAGGACTTCCTTCTTGAGGGCGGCGGAGAGCACGCCCACGCCCAGGGGCTTGCCCAGGACCAGCTTGTCGCCGGCGCGGGCGTCGGCGTTGCGCTTGACGTCCTTCGGGTGCACCAGGCCCAGGGCCACCAGGCCGTAGATCGGCTCGACCGAGTCGATGGTGTGGCCACCGGCGATCGGGATGCCGGCCGCGGCGCAGACCGAGCGGCCGCCGTCGAGGATGCGGCCGATGGTGGCGGTGGACAGCACGCTGATCGGCATGCCCACCAGGGCCAGGGCCATGATGGGGCGGCCGCCCATGGCGTAGACGTCGGAGATGGCGTTGGTGGCCGCGATGCGCCCGAAGTCGAAGGGGTCGTCGACGATGGGCATGAAGAAATCGGTGGTGGCGATCAGGGCCTGCTCGTCGTTGAGCTTGTAGACCGCGGCATCGTCGGCGGTCTCGATGCCCACCAGCAGCTCGGGCGGGATCGGCATCTGCGCGGTACCGCGCAGGATCTCGGACAGCACGCCGGGCGCGATCTTGCAGCCGCAGCCGCCCCCGTGCGAGAGGGAGGTGAGGCGGGGCTCGGCGGCAGGGGCGGTGAGGGGGGCGTTCATGGGGTGAGTTCCTGGATCAATTGCAGCAGCGCCGCCCGCTCGGCCTCGGGCTCGAACAGCGGCGCGCGAAGTGCACATTGTCGTGCGAGCCGGGCCAGCAGGCCATCGTCCGTCGCCTGGGTCTGCCGGCACTGGCGCAGCAGGGCGGCCAGGGCCTCGGCGTCGTCATGGGGAAAGTAGCCGGCGTAGTCGGCGCCCAGCATGCCGAGGTTGCCGCCCACGCGCGAGGCCAGCACCGGGGTGCCGGAACGCACCGCCTCCATCACCACATGGGCGCCGCCCTCCATCGCGCTGGAGTTCACCAGCACATGGGCGCGGGCAATCGCCCGACGTGCCTGGCCATGGGACAGCGGCCCCAGCCAGCGGTAGTGCGGGGACGCGTCCTCGGTGGCACGGGCGGCCTCGGCCCACTCGGGGGCCAGGGCCTCGCCGATGTGGTCGATGCGGATGTCGGTGTCCTGCGCCAGCAGGCGCGCGGCCTGCATCACGGTCTGCGGGCTCTTGACCGCGCGCAGGTGGCCCACGGAGACCACCCGCAGCCAGCGCCGGGCCCGGGCCACCGGCTCCCGGGCCGGGGTCGACTGGTAGATGACGCGCGCCTTGGCCCGCACCGGCAGCGGCAGCACCGTGGGGCCGTGGTCCTGCAGCACCACCAGGGCTTGCGCCAGCTCGAGCGAGCGCTTGGCCTCCCGGTCGCGGTAGATGTCGTGGTACAGGTCGGTGCCGGTGAGGACCACCGCCAGCCCCTCGGGGCCGCGGGCGCGGGCCCAGGCGGCGATGGCACGGGCCGAGCGGCGGGCGTGCAGGGCCAGCATGGCCATGTCGCGGCCGGCAGCCGCGGCGGCCTCGGGGCCTTCGCCGGGCCAGTCGGTGGCGATGCGTACCGCATGGGTGGGCGCGAGCAGGCGCTGCCAGCGGCGGGCGGTCTGCCAGTTGCCGTTGTTGGCGTCGGCCAGGGCCGGGCTGACGATGACCAGGGAGGGGCGTCGCATGGGAAGGCCCCGAGCATACGGGCAGCGGCCATGCCCCTGCGCCCGAGGGGCATGGGCAGATCGGGTCTAATCGCAGCCACGCCGGTGCCTTGACACACCGGCGCCACTACGGAGTAACCGACATGACGCATCCCTCCCGCCGCGCGCTGCTGGCCGCGGCCGCCCTGGCTTCGGCCGCCTCGCTCGCCCCTTCCCTGGCCCGTGCCCAGGCCGCCAATCGCCCCCTGCGCATCACCGCCATCCCCGACGAGTCGCCCACCGAGCTCGCCCGCAAGGCCGCGCCCCTGGTGCGCTACCTCGAGCAGCGCCTGGGCCAGCGCGTCGAGTACGTGCCGGTCACCGACTACGCCGCCGCGGTCGAGGCCCTGGCCAACCAGCAGGCCGACATGGTCTGGTTCGGCGGCTTCACCTTCATCCAGGCGCTGGTGCGCGCTGGCGGCAAGGCCATCCCGCTGGTGCAGCGCGAGGAGGATGCCAAGTTCCGCTCGGTCTTCGTCACCACCGACGCCGGCATCAAGGGCCTGGCCGACCTCAAGGGCAAGACCCTGAGCTTCGGCTCGCCCTCCAGCACCTCGGGCCACCTGATGCCCCGCAGCTTCCTGCTGCAGGCCGGCATCGACCCCGACAAGGACCTCAAGCGCGTGGCCTTCTCCGGTGCCCACGATGCCACCGTGGCCGCTGTGGCCTCCGGCAAGGTGGATGCAGGCGCCCTCAACATCTCGGTATGGGAGAAGCTGGTCGAGGACAAGAAGGTCGACACCGCCAAGGTGCGCGTGTTCTTCACCACCCCCACCTACTTCGACTACAACTGGACGGTCCACGCCGACATGCCGGCCGCCCAGCGCGAGAAGATCACCAAGGCCTTCCTCGACCTGTCCGCGGCCACGCCCGAGGGACGCGACATCCTCGCGCTGCAGCGCGCGACCCGCTTCATCCCGACCAAGGCCGAGAACTACAAGGGCATCGAGGCCGCTGCGCGCAACGCCGGCCTGCTGAAGTGAGCGGCACCGCCGCCTCCTTGCGATGAAGATCGAGCTGCAGGACTTGGTGCTCCGTCACCCGGCGGCTGCACGAGGCGCCGCGCCGGCCCTGGGGCCGCTGGGCCTGCGCATTGCCGAAGGCGAGCAGGTGGCCGTCATCGGCCCCTCCGGCGCGGGCAAGACCAGCCTGCTGCTTGGCATCGCCTGCGCGCTGCGGCCGGCGTCGGGGCAGCTGCGGCTGGACGGGGCCGATCCCTGGGCGCTTCCGGCCTCCGCGTTGCGCCAGCTGAGGGGCCGGATGTTCCTGGCGCCGCAGGTGCCGCCGCTGCCGCCGCGCCAGCGGGTGGTGACCGCGGTGCTGGCCGGCCGCCTGCCGCACATCGGGCTGCTGGAGAGCCTGCGCAGCCTGTTCTATCCCAGCGCCATCCCGGCGGCCGACACCGCCCTGGCCCGCTTCGACCTCGCCGACAAGCTGTTCGAGCGGGTCGACCGGCTCTCGGGCGGCGAGCGCCAGCGCGTCGGCCTGGCGCGGGCATTGGTCTCACAGGCCCGCCTGCTGCTGGTGGACGAGCCGCTGTCCGCGCTCGACCCGGCCCGCACCACGCAGGCCATGGAGACGCTGACCGCCGCCGCCCGCGAGCGCGGCGCCACGCTGGTGTGCACGCTGCACCAGGTCCCGATGGCGCTGCGGCATTTCCCGCGCGTCATCGGTCTGCAGGACGGGCAGATCGCCTTCGACCTGCCGGCCGCCGAGGTGACGCCCGAGCGCCTGCGTGCGCTCTACGCCCAGCACCCCGACGAGCTGGACGGCCCCGCGCCGGCGCCAGCGGCCGAGGTACCCGCCGCCGCGCCGCCGGTGGCGATGCAATGCCGCTGAGGCCCCCCGTATGGGCGCCGTGACCCGCTCCCCTGCGTTGCGCGACCCGGCCTGGCTGGGCCGGGTCTTCTGGGCGCTGGCCGCCTGCGTGCTGCTGTGGCCGCTGCTGGTGCTCGCCGAGTTCCGGCCCTGGATCCTTCTGGACGGCGAAGGCCTGCGGCCGGCGCTGCGCTTCCTCGCCGACTTCATCCCGCCGCGGGTCGATGGTGAGTTCCTGGCCCTGGTGCTGCGCGAGACCTGGCGCACCGTGGCGATCGCGACCGCCGGCCTGGCGCTGGCGCTGGTGGTGGCGGTGCCGCTGGCGCTGCTGGCGGTGCGATCGCTGTCGATGTCGGCGCTGGCCGGCCGGATGGCGGCCCTGCCGGCCGTGGTGCGCCTGGCCGTGCGCGGGCTGCTGGTCGTCCTGCGCAGCGTGCCCGAATTGATCTGGGCCCTGGTGTTCGTGCGCGTCGTCGGCCTGGGCCCGACCGCGGGCGTGCTGGCGATCGCGCTGACCTATGCCGGCATGCTGGGCAAGGTCTACGCCGAGATCCTCGAGAGTGGGGATGGCCATGCGGCGACGGCGCTGCTTCGCAATGGCTCGGGGCGCCTGCAGGCCTTCTTCTACGGCCTCCTGCCGCAGAACGCCGCCGAGCTCACCTCGTACACCGTCTACCGCTGGGAGTGCGCGATCCGCTCGTCGGCGGTGCTGGGCTTCGTCGGCGCCGGCGGCCTGGGGCAGCAGATGGACAACTCGATGAAGATGTTCAACGGCGCCGAGGTGGCCACGCTGCTGCTGGTCTTCGTGGCGCTGGTGGCCCTGACCGACCGCCTGAGCGCCTTCCTGCGCCGGGTGCTGGGCTGAAGCGGGGATGGCCATGAACGAGTCCACCCGTCCTCGCGCCGCCAACGAGGTCTACCGCCTGCCGCCGCGCCTCTTCGACGCGCGCTGCCGGGCCTGCTGGTTCACGCTCGCCGCTGCCGTCCTGGTGGTGGCGAGCTTCGTCTCGCTCGACCTGCAGTGGGGCCGCTTCGCCTCGCCCGAGGCGCTCTCGCGCATGGGCCGCTTCCTGCTGGAGCTGCTCACGCCGGCCACCGACGCCCGCTTCCTGGCCAAGCTGCTGCCGGCCACGCTGGAGACGCTGGCGATGTCGGTGGTGGGCACGCTGCTGGCCGTGGTGCTGGGCCTGCTGCTGGCCCTGCCGGCCGCCCGCACCCATGCCGGTGATGCCGCGCGCTGGCGCGGGCCCACGCGCCTGGTGCTCAACGCGCTGCGCAGCGTGCCCGAGCTGATGTGGGCGGCGCTGCTCCTGATCGCCGCCGGCCTGGGGCCGATGGCGGGCACGCTGGCCCTGGCCCTGCACACCGCCGGCGTGCTGGGGCGGCTGTTCGCCGAGGCGATCGAGAACGCGCCCGAGGGCCCGGCCTTCGCGCTGCGGGTGCGCGGGGTGGGCGAGGGCCGCGTGCTGCTGAACGCCACGCTGCCGCAGCTGCTGCCGCAGCTCCTGAGCTACACCCTCTATCGCTGGGAGAACAACATCCGCGCCGCCGCGGTGCTGGGCGTGGTGGGCGCTGGCGGCCTGGGGCAGATGCTGGCCTTCCACCTCGGCCTGTTCCAGATGCCCGAGACCAGCGCGGTGCTGGCGGCGATGCTGGTGATGGTGCTGCTCGTCGACGCGTTGAGCTTCGGCGTCCGGCGGGTGATGGCCCGGTGAGGCCAGGCAGTCCGGCCTGGCACTCGCGGGTAGCGGCCTGGTGTCCTGGCGGCCTCAGGCCCCGTCCTGCCCCAGCAGCGCCAGAGCGAACTCGCGGGCGCTGAAGGTCTCGAGGTCCTCGAGCTTCTCGCCCACGCCGATGAAGTAGACCGGCACCGGGCCAGCCTTGCCGCGTTCCTGGCCCCACTGCGCGATGGCGGCCAGCACGCCGCCCTTGGCCGTGCCATCGAGCTTGGTGACGATGAGGCCGGTGAGGCCCAGCGCGGCGTCGAAGGCCTTCACCTGGGCCAGCGCGTTCTGGCCAGTGTTGCCGTCGATCACCAGCAGTACCTCGTGCGGCGGCTGCGCCGGGGCGGCGCCGTCCGCGCCCGGCACGTCGCCGGCCTTGGCGATGGTGCGCTTGATCTTCTTCAGTTCCTCCATCAGGTGGAGCTGCGTGGGCAGGCGGCCGGCGGTGTCGACCAGGACCACGTCCTTGCCCCGTGCGCGGCCCGCGCTCACCGCGTCGAAGCTCACCGCCGCCGGGTCACCGCCGGCCTGGCTCACGATCTCGACGGTGTTGCGCTCGGCCCAGACGGCCAGCTGCTCGCGCGCCGCGGCGCGGAAGGTGTCCGCCGCGGCCAGGAGCACGGTGGCGCCCGCATCGGCCAGGTGCTTGGTGAGCTTGCCGATGGAGGTGGTCTTGCCGGCGCCGTTGACGCCGGCGACCATGATCACGGTCGGCCGGAAGCGGCCGATCTCCAGGGGCTTTTCGAGCGGTTGCAGCAGCTGCGCGAGCACGTCGGCGAGAATGTTCCGAGCCTGTACCGGGCTGCTGGCGCCGGTGGCCTGCACCTTCCGGCGGACCTCGCCCAGCAGCCACTGGGTGGCGGGCACGCCGGCGTCGGCCAAGAGCAGCGCGGACTCGAGTTCCTCGTAGAGGGCCTCGTCGATGCGTGCGCCGGTGAAGACCTGCCCGATGCTCGAGCCGGTCTTGCGAAGGCCGGTGCTCAGGCGCTGCAGCCAGCCCTGGCGGCTGCTTTCGGGCGCCGGGGTGGCGGCGGTGTCCGGCACCTGCAGCGCCTGGCCGACGGCGCGGCCGATCAGGCTGCCGGTGGCGGGTGCAGGCTCTGGCGCTGGTGCAGCCGGTGCCACGGAAGGCGCGGGCGCGGCAGCCAGCCCGGTGGGGGCGGCGGCTGCGTCAGGGGCCGGCGCGGGTGCCTGGGCGGGAGCCGGCACGGGTGCCGGGGGTTTTTTCCGGAAGAAACTGAACATCGATGGCCTTGGGCAACTCGCAGGATTCTATGAAACACCTCTCCGGCCCGCGGGGCCTGATCCGCTTCGCGGCCTCTGCCCTGGCGGCTGTCATGCTGGCGGCCGCCGGTACCGGTTCCGCCATGGCTCAGCCTGCGACCGCAGCGACGGCGCCTGCGGCTGCCCCCCAGGTGCAGCAGCATGTCCTGGACAACGGCCTCACCGTGATCATCAAGCCCGACCGGCGCGCGCCGACTGCGGTCCACATGCTCTGGGTGCGCGTGGGCTCGATCGACGAGGTCGACGGCGTGAGCGGCGTCGCCCATGTCCTCGAGCACATGATGTTCAAGGGCACGCCCACCGTCGCCCCGGGCGAGTTCTCGCGCCGCGTGGCGGCCCTGGGCGGCCGCGAGAATGCCTTCACCGGCCGCGACTTCACCGGCTACTACCAGCAGATCCCCGCCAACCGCCTCGAGGAGGTGATGCGCCTGGAGTCCGACCGCTTCGCCAACAACCGCTGGCCCGACGAGGAATTCCGCAAGGAGATCGAGGTGGTCAAGGAGGAACGGCGGCTGCGCACCGAGGATTCACCGCGCGCGCGCCTGTTCGAGTCGCTGACCGCGGCGGCCTTCCAGGCCTCCCCGTATCGGCGCCCGATCATCGGCTGGATGGCTGACCTCGACGCCATGACGCCGGACGACGCGCGCGAGTTCCACCGCCGCTGGTACGTGCCGGCCAATGCCGCCGTGGTGGTGGCAGGCGATGTCGACCCGGCCCGGGTGCTGGAGATCGCGCGCCGCACCTATGGCCGAATCCCGGCGGGCGCCGTGCCGGCACGCAAGCCCCGGCCCGAGCCGCCGCAGCAGGGGATGCGCCGTGTCGAGGTGAAGTTTCCCGCCGAGCAGTCCCTGGTGGCCCTGACCTTCAAGGTGCCGCGACTGGTGTCGCTGGCAGCCTCGCCCGAGCACGACGACGTGCTGGCGCTGGCGGCCCTGGCCTCGGTGCTTGATGGCTACTCGGGCGCTCGCCTGGGCCGTGCCCTCACCCGCGGGCCCGATCGCGTCGCAGACAGCGTGGGCGTGAGCCACGGCCTGTGGGGCCGCGGCCCGCAGGTGTTCACGCTGAACGGCGTGCCGGCAGCGGGCCGCACCCCGGAGCAGGTGGAGTCGGCGCTGCGCGCCGAGGTGGCGCGGGTCGCGCGCGAGGGCGTCTCGGCCGCCGAACTCGCACGCATCAAGAACCAGTGGACCGCGTCCGAGGTCTACAAGCTCGACGCGCTGTTCAACCAGGCGCGCGAGCTGGGGGTGTTCTGGGTCAACGGGCTTCCGCTGGACACCGGGGACCGGCTGGTCGAGCGCCTGCGCCAGGTCACGCCGGCGCAGGTGCAGTCGGTGGCCGCGCGCTATTTCGGTGACGACCAGCTCACCGTCGGCATCCTGCGGCCGCAGCCGCGCGATCCGGCCCAGCCCGCTGCGCGCCCTGCCGGCCCCTCCGGCGGCGCGTCCGGCCTGCGCCACTGAGACCTGCGACGGAGACCCGCCATGACCACCACCTTCCGCCGCCCTTGCTTCGCCACCGCCCTGTGGCGCCTGCTGCTGCCCCTCGTCCTGCTGCTCGCTGGCGGGCCCGCGCGCGCGGTGCTGCCGATCCAGCACTGGGTCCAGCCCTCGGGCGCCCGCGTCTACTTCGTCGAGAGCCCGTCCATCCCCATCCTCGACGTGCAGGTGGACTTCGACGCCGGCCTGCGCCGCGACCCCGAGGGCAAGACCGGCCTCGCGGCCCGCATGGCCGGCATGCTGGACAACGGGATCGCTCCGCGCGACGCGCGCCGCGGAGGCCCGGCCGGCCCTTATGACGGCGCGATGGACGAGAACGCCATCGGCGAGGCCTGGGCCGATCTGGGCGCGAGCTTCGGCGTCGGTGCCGGCGACGACCGGCTCGCGGCCTCGCTGCGCACGCTCACCGACCCGGCGGTCCTGCCGCGCGCCATCGCGCTGGCCGCACGCCAGCTCGGCGAGCCGTCCTTCCCCGCCGACCTGTGGACGCGGGACCGCGAGCGGCTCATCGCCGCATTGCGCGAGTCGCTCACCCGGCCCGCCACCGTCGCGGCCCGGGCCTGGTACCCGGCGGTCTTCGGCAGCCATCCCTACGGCCGCTCCATCACCGAGGACAGCCTGCGGCGCATCAGCACCGAGGACATGCGCGCCTTCCACAGCCGTCACCTGCAGGCCTGCCGCGCGCGCGTGACCCTGGTCGGCGCGATCACCCGCGCCCAGGCCGACCGCATCGTCACCGAGCTGCTGTCACGGCTGCCCGTCGACGCTGCCGGCCGCTGCGACCCGCTGCCGCCGCTGCCCGAGGTGCAGCCGTTGCAGGCGCCCGCGGAGATCAACATCCCCTTTGCCTCGGCCCAGGCCCATGTGATCGTCGGCCAGCCCGGCCTGCGCCGCAGCGACCCGGACTACCTGGCCATCCAGGTCGGTAACTACATCCTGGGCGGCGGCACCTTCGTCTCGCGCCTGACCCAGGAGGTGCGCGAGAAGCGCGGCCTGACCTACAGCGTCTCCAGCAGCTTCTCACCGGGGCTGCAGCCCGGCGCCTTCCAGGTCAGTCTGCAGACCCGCCCGGACCAGGCGGCCCAGGCGGTGCAGGTGGTGAAGTCCGAGCTGGCCCGCTTCGTGGCCGAAGGGCCGACCGAGGCCGAGCTGCAGGCGGCCAAGGACAACCTGATCGGCGGCTACGCGTTGCGCTTCGCCTCCACCCGTCTCTTGCTGAGCAACGTGGCCTCGATCGCCTGGAACGAGCTGCCGCTGGATGAACTGGCGACCTGGACCACGCGCGCCCAGGCCCTCACACGTGAGCAGATTCGTGCCGCCTTCGCGCGCAAGCTGCAGCCGGATCGCATGGTCACGCTGATCCTGGGCGCCCAGCCTGCTGCCGCACCGGGTCCGGCCGCGCCCGCCGCACGCCAGTGACAGCCTGCCGCCAGCCCGGTGGCCTCTGCGTCGACAGAATGCCGCCGGTGCTGTCACGGGCCGCTTGCGGTCCGCCACATCACTCAGGGAGAAGACAGAGCCAGGTCCTCACGTCCGTGGCTCCTTGCATGCGCAGCTTCGGCTGCGCATTTTTTTTGCGCTGAGGACGGCCCCGGGCTTCCGTTTAAGCTCGCGGCCATGCCCCGTTCGCCCGCCCGACCGTCTTCCCGGCCTCCCGCTCCTGCACGCGCAGGCGCATCTGCCACCGCGCGCGCACCGCACGAGGTGCGCATCATCGGCGGCCAGTGGAAGCGGACCCGACTGCCGGTGGCCGACCGGCCCGGCCTGCGGCCCACCCCGGACCGGGTGCGTGAGACCCTGTTCAACTGGCTGGGTCAGGACCTGGACGGCTGGCATGTGCTCGACGCCTTCGCCGGCAGCGGCGCCCTGGGCCTGGAGGCCGCCTCGCGCGGCGCGGCCCGCGTGTTGCTCGCCGAGCAGGATCCGGCGCAGGCCCAGGCCCTGCAGGCTACGGTGCAGCGCCTGGCCGGCGCCGAAGGCGTCGTCCAGGTCGAGCGCGGCGACGGCCTCGCGCTGCTGCGGCGGCAGCCGGCCGCCTCGCTTCACCTGGTGCTGCTCGACCCGCCCTTCGACGCCCCCTTGTACGAGCCCGCGCTGGCGGCCGCCCTGCCGGCGCTGGCGCCCGGGGGCTGGATCTACCTCGAGGCTTCGCGCGCCTGGGGCCCGCAGGACGCGGCGCTGGTGGCGGGCGGGCTGGAGGTGCACCGGCACCTCAAGGCCGGCGCGGTCCACGCCCACCTGCTGCGGCGGGTGCCCGCGGGGCAGGTCGCATAATGCGCGCACTGAAGTCCCGGGCCGGCCGGGGCGTACTGCGCAGGAGTCCGCCATGGCCCAATCCGTGATCGCCGTCTACCCCGGCACCTTCGACCCCATCACCCTGGGCCACGAGGACGTGGTCCGGCGTGCCACGCAGCTGTTCGACACGATCATCGTCGCGGTGGCCGCCGGCCACCACAAGAAGGCCCTCTTCAGCCTCGAGGAGCGCATGGACATGGTGCGCGAGGCGGTCAAGCCCTTTCCCAGCGTGCAGGTCGAGAGCTTCTCGGGCCTGATGCGAGACTTCGTCGTCGCCCGCGGCGCCAAGGCCATGGTGCGCGGGCTGCGTGCGGTCACCGACTTCGACTACGAGTTCCAGCTGGCCGGCATGAACCGCAGCCTGATGCCGCAAGGCGAGACGGTGTTCCTCACGCCCGGCGACAAGTACCAGTTCATCAGCTCCACCTTCGTGCGCGAGATCGCGACGCTCGGCGGCGAGGTCGACAAGTTCGTCTCGCCGGGGGTGCAGGAGCGGCTGCTGTCGAAGGTGCGTGCCAATCGCGGCGGTTGAACGGCCCGGCGCCCGTCAGCGGGCGCGCAACGCGTGGGCTCCCGGCACCTTGGCTGCCCCCTTGTCGAAGGTCCACAAGGGCGGCTCTCCGGCGGCAGCCGCCAGAGCGATGTGCAGGCAATCCGCAAAATCCGCGGTGTGATCGCGATACAGCTGCAACCCGACTTCCAGTGCCTGTTCGGATTCAAACGTCAGCTCCGCCGCTGAGAACAGCTGCGAGAGCGTGTTCAACACCTCGTCTTTTCCAAAGCCGAAGCTGGATCGCAGGACCCACTCGAGCTCCAGCACCACGGTGACCGGGACGAAGAGCGCCTGGCCCTGGTCGATGCAGGCGGTGATCAGACGCCGGGCGGCGGCCAACTGTCCGCTGTCGTCTTGCACGACGTAGCGAACAAGTACGTTCGTGTCGAGCGCGGGCATGCGTGCCTTCAGCGCCAGGGATTCATTTCTTCGACGCTCACTCGCTTGCCCTTGGGTGCCTTGAGCATTCCAGCCATGTCGCGGAGGGAGCGGGTCTTGGCCCGGACGATGATGGTGCCGTCGGGCATGACAGACCATACGAGCCGTGTGCCCGGTTTGGCATCCACCAAGGCCCGGATATCGGCCGGGACTGTGGTTTGGCCTTTGGATGTGATGGTGGACTCGGTCATCAGAGGCTCCTTACGATGATGTTTATTGTAAGGAGGTCTCGTCGTCCTGTGGGGCGCCCACGGCTTTCTGTCTCGGATGGGTGTCTCAGCGGACGGCAGGCGGCTGCGGCCAGGGCCGCTGGGGCCCGCGGATCTTCTCGAACGCCGACGACACCTGCAGCACCCCCAGGTCGTCGAAGCGCTGGCCCACGATCTGGAGGCCGATCGGATGGCCTTCCTGCGTATACCCGCAGTTGATCGACGCCGCCGGCTGTTCCGACATGTTGAAGGCCACGGTGAAGCCGATGTGCTCCATCGCCCGCAGCGGGTCGTTGGTGGGCATGGCCCACTCGGCCGGGTAGGTGGTGACCGGCGCCACCGGCGACAGCACGTAGTCGTAGGCGTGACAGGCCTGCACCGCCGCCACCCGCGTGAGGTGGAACTGGTGAAAGGCACGGAACACCGCCGGCCCGTCCATGCCCGCGGCGCTGTCGGCCCAGGTGCGGATGAAGGGCAGGATGCTGTCCTTCTGCGCCGGCGTGAGCGCCTGCAGGTCCACGTGAGAGCGCATGCGCCAGGCATGGTCCATGCCGTCCAGCATCTGCGGCGTCATGAAGGGCTTCATCGGCTCGACATGGGCGCCGGCCTGCTCGAAGAGACGCGCCGCCGCCTGCACCGCCGCGGCCACCTCGGGCGCCACCGGCAGGCCGCAGCCGGCCTCCATCAGCAGGCCGATGCGCAGGCCCTTCAGGCGCTCGGGGCCGGCCTCGGCCTGGTGCCACGGGATGTCCTGCGGCGGCAGGCTCATCGCGTCGCGCCAGTCGGGGCGCGCGAGTACCTGCATCATCAGCGCGGCGTCGGCCACGGTGCGGGTCATCGGCCCGGCGACTCGGCCGATGTAGGGCGGGTCGATCGGGATGCGCCCCAGGCTGGGCTTGAGGCTGAAGACGCCGCACCAGCTGGCCGGCAGCCGCAGCGAGCCGCCGATGTCGGTGCCCACGTGCAGCGGGCCATAGCCCGCCGCTGCCGCCGCGCCGCCGCCGGCGCTCGAGCCGCCCGGGTTCATGCGCAGGTCCCAGGGGTTGCGCGTGAGCGGGTGAAAGCTTGAGAGACCGGAAGACAGCATGCCGTAGTCCGGCATGGTGGTCTTGGCGAGCAGCACGCCGCCGCTCTCGCGCACCCGCGCCGCGGGCGGCGCGTCGGCCGGCTGCGGCGTGAGCGGCACCGCGCGCGTGCCTAGGGGCATGGGGTCGCCGGCGGTGGCGATGTTCTCCTTGAGCGTGAGCGGCACGCCGTCGATCGGGCCCAGCGGCCGTCCCGCGCGCCAGCGCGCCTCGCTCTCGCGCGCCTGCGCCAGGGCGGCCTCGGGGCGGGGCAGGTACAGCGCCTGCAGATGCGGCTCCCAGCGCGCGATATGCGCCAGGACCGCCTGCGTCACTTCCACGGGCGAGAGCGTGCCCGCGCGGTAGCCGGCCACCATGTCGGTGGCCAGCAGGTCATGCAATGCCGTCACGGGCCAACTGCTCCCGCGGTCGGCCGATCAGGCCCAGGACAGGGTGGACAGGTCGTTCACGAAGATCGGCATGTCCTTCCACAGGCCCCGCACGCCCTTGTTGGCGACGGTGACCCACTGCGGCTGGTACAGGAAGGCGTGCACGCAGTCCTCGGCCAGCAGCTTCTGGATGTCGCCGAGCAGCTTGGTGCGCTCCTGCGCACGCGGCGAGTTCTTGTACTTGCTGTACAGGTCGTTGAACTTGGTCGACTGGTAGTTCCAGTAGTAGTCGGGCTTGGCGAAGTTGCCCAGGTCGAAGGGCTCGACGTGGGAGATGATGGTCAGGTCGTAGTTCTTGTTGCCGTACACGCCCGACAGCCACTGCGCCCATTCGACGTTCTGCAGCTTGGCATTGATGCCCACCTTGGACAGCATCGAGGCGATCACCTCGCCGCCCTGGCGCGCATAGGGCGGGGGCGGCAGGGTGATGGTGAGCTCGAGGTTGGTGACGCCGGCCTCCTTGAGCAGGGCGCGGGCCTTGTCCGGGTTGTAGGGGTTGATACCGGTGGTGTCGACATAGCCGAAGGCGCCCGGCACGTAGTGGCTGCCGATGGGCGCGCCGTAGCCGTCGCCGGCGCCCTGGATCACGGCCTTGCGGTCGATGGCGGCGGCAATGGCACGGCGCACGCGCACGTCGTCCAGCGGCTTCTTCTTGTTGTTGATCGCCAGGATGGTCTTGGCGCGCGAGCCCGAGACCTGCACCTGGAAGCGCGGGTTGTCCTTGAACTGCGGCACGCTGCGCGGCGTCACGCGCGGGAAGGCGTCGACGTCACCGGCCAGCAGGGCGGCCACCTGGGCGGCCGGGTCCGAGATGAAGCGGAAGGTGGCGCGGCGCAGCTTGATGGCGGCGGGGTTGCGGTAGCCGTCCCACTTCTTGAGGCTGACCGAGGAGCCCTTGACCCAGTTGTCCAGGACATAAGGGCCGGTGCCCACCGGCTTGGTGGCGTTGGTGTCGGCGCTCTTGGGTTCGACCATGATCGCGGTGGCCTGGCCCATGAGGAAGAGGAAGTCCGGGTCCAGCTCCTTGTTCACGATGACCAGGGTGTGGTCATCGACCGCCTGCACCGTCTCCATGGTGGCGAAGGTGCGCTTGTCCTTGTTGGTGGACTTCTCGGCGCCGGCGCGCACGAAGGAGAACTTGGCGGTCTGGGCGTTGAAGGCCTCGCCGTTCTGGAACTTCACGCCCTTGCGCAGGCGGAAGGTGTAGGTGCGCAGGTCGGGCGAGACCTCCCAGCTCTCGGCCAGCAGGGGCGAGACGGTGCCGTCGGGGTTGATCTTGGTGAGCGTCTCGTAGATGTTGTACTGCGTGATCTCCGCGATGGCCGATGCCGCGCCTGCGGTCGGGTCCAGGCCCGGCGGCTCGAGCGCCATGGCCAGTGTGATGCTGTCCTTGCGTCCCTGGGCCAGGGCGGTGGCCGGGGCGATGGCGGCCAGGCCGGCCAGGCTGGCCGAGTGGGTGAGCAGGCTGCGTCGTTTCATCGGGATCTCTCCTCCGGGGGCTATCAGGCCGGAATGGCCGGGTTGACTATCGTGCCATCTTCCATGAGACGGGCGGGGTATCGCAAGCGGGTACCGGGGTTTACCCGGTGGCCGCCGTGGACGGCTGCGGGGCGGGCGGTTCAGCCCGGGGCACGGCCTCGAGCAGTGCGCGGGTGTAGGGGTGACGGGGCGACCGGAACAAGTCCTCGGGCCGGCCCTGCTCGACGACCTGCCCCTGCCACAGCACCAGCACCTCGTCGCACAGGTGATGCACCACGGCGAGGTCATGGCTGATCAGCAGGTAGGTCACGCCGTATTCGGCCTGCAGGTCCTGCAGCAGGTTCAGAACCTGGGCCTGCACCGACACGTCCAGGGCGCTGACCGGCTCGTCGGCCACGATCAGGCGAGGGCGGGTGATGAGCGCGCGGGCGATGGCGATGCGCTGGCGCTGGCCGCCGGAGAACTCGTGCGGGTACTTGCCCAGGTCGCCGGGGCGCAGGCCCACGGATTCGATCACCTCACTGGCGCGCTGGCGCAGCACACGGCGATCGCGTTCGCCCTGGGCCGACAGCGGCTCGGTGACGATGCGCTCCACCGTCTGCCGCGGGTCGAGCGAGCCGTAGGGGTCCTGGAACACCATCTGGAAGTCGCGGCGTGCGCGGCGCAGCTCCTCGCGGGGCAGGGCGTGCAGGTCGCGGCCATCGAGCAGCACCCGGCCGGAAGTGGGCGTGTCGAGTGCCATCACCAGACGCGCCAGCGTCGACTTGCCCGAACCCGACTCGCCGACGATGCCCAGGCTGCGTCCGGCCTGCAGCGTGAAGCTCACCCCGCGCAGGGCCTGCACCTGGGGCGGCGGCTGCAGCAGCCGCTCGCGCGGCATCGCGTAGTGGCGTGCCAGGCCTTCGACCTGCAGTAGGGGCGCGTTCATGCAGTGGCTCCAGCGACAGGCACCACGTCCAGCCGCAGGCAGGCGGCCTGGTGGCCCGAGCCGACATCGACCGCCGGCGGCACCTGCCGGTGGCAGGGGTCCTCGGTGTAGCTGCAGCGGCCGGCGAAGGGGCATCCCTTGGGGAGATCGGCCAGCTCGGGCACGGTGCCGGCGATGGTGGCCAGGCGCTGGCCCTTGGTAGCCAGCAGGCCGGGACGGGCCGCGAACAGCCCTTGGGTGTAGGGATGGCGGCGGTGCATGAACAACTCGCGCGTGGGGCCGCCCTCGACCTGGGCGCCGCCGTACATCACCAGCATGCGGGCCACGTTCTGCGCGATCACGCCGAGGTCGTGAGAGATCAGCACCAGCGCCATGCCGCGCTCGGCCACCAGCTCGCGCACCAGGTCGAGGATCTGCTTTTGCACCGTCACGTCCAGGGCGGTGGTGGGCTCGTCGGCGACCAGCACGTCGGGGTCGCAGGCCAGGGCCATGGCGATGGTGATGCGCTGGCGCTGGCCGCCGGAGAACTGGTGCGGGTAGGCGTCGGCGCGGCGGGCGGCGTCGGGGATGCCGACGCGATCGAGCAGCGCGATCGCCTGCGCCCGTGCCTCGGACGAACTCAGGCGGCGGTGGATCCGCAGCGGCTCGGCCACCTGGCGCGCCACGGTGTGCACCGGGTTGAGCGCGGTCATGGGCTCCTGGAACACCATGGCCAGGCGGTCGCCGCGCAGGGCCGCCATCTCGCGTTCGGGCAGGCCGACCAGCTCGCGCCCCTGCAGTCGGATGCTGCCGGTGACCTGCGCGCCCTCGGGCAGGAGCCCCATCAGCGCCAGCGCGGTGAGCGACTTGCCGCAGCCGGATTCGCCGACGAGGCCCAGGGTGTCGCCGCGCGCGAGGGTGAAGGAGAGGTCGCGCACGGCGACGGCCGGACCGCGGGCGGTGGGAAGCACGATGCGCAGGTCTTGCACCGCCAGCAGCGGCGGCGTGCCAGGGCCCGATGCTGCTGCCGCCGTCCTTGGCGACGTTGCCGTCGAGTCCGGGGGCGCGGTGCGGAGAGAGTCGAGGCTCATCATGTCACCCGTTCAACGGCGGCGCGCCAGCTTGGGGTCGAACAGATCCCGCAGGCCATCGCCCAGCAGGTTCAGGCCCAGCACCGCCAGCGCGATCGCCATGCCGGGGTAGACCGCCAGCATCGGCGCCTGGAACAGGAGCGTCTGTGCCTCGGACAGCATGCGGCCCCAGGACGGCTGCGGCGGCTGCGTGCCCAGGCCCAGGTAGGACAGGGCGGCCTCGGCCAGGATGGCGATGGCAAAGCGGATGGTGGCCTGCACGATCAGCACCGAGGCGATGTTGGGCAGCACATGCTCGAGGGTGATGCGCCAGGCGTTCTTGCCTGCGGCGCGGGCCGCCAGCACGTACTCGCGGGCCCATACCGCGTTGGCGCTGGCGCGGGTGATGCGCGCGAAGGTGGGGATGTTGTAGATGCCGATGGCGATGATCGCGTTGAC
>JACCDX010987360.1_pt1 | contig 19397 bp, 20 predicted proteins | sample 7449681 | NCBI WGS metagenome assembly JACCDX01 (sample SAMN15323450, study PRJNA562643) | freshwater metagenome | isolation source: river surface water | place: USA:Blue River Watershed | collected 2017-08-18
ATTAAATATATATGGATGTTGTAATCATAGGAGGTGGAATAGCGGGGTTGTATTGTGCCTATCAACTTCAAAAAAGATATTCAAATATTGTATTATGCGAAAAGGACAATCGGTTGGGAGGTCGGATACATACATATTATGGAAATGGATTTTCATTAGAAGCAGGAGCAGGAAGATTTAATCATAAACATAAGTTATTGATTGAATTGATAGAAGAATTAGGATTAAGAAATAAAATGGTAAAAATATCAAGTGATTTTGTATATTCAGATATACATGATAATCATTTAAAAAAACCACTAGTATCAAAACTTACGATATTGATAGGTGAAATTGTAGTATATAGTAAATTTTATTCGGACGAACAATTACAAAAAATGACGATTATAGATTTAGCAGAAAAGATATTAAAAAAAGAAGATGTTGAACATATTAAAAATTCATTTGGATATTATTCTGAATTAGTGATTATGAATGCAAAAGATGCATTACATTTAATTGTAGAGAATTTAAATCCATTATTAGAATTTTATGTATTAGATGGTGGATTATCACAAATCATTGAAGAAATAAAAAAAAAATTAAATATAAAAATCATAAAAAACATTGAAATTACAAAAATAAAATACAACCAAGGATTTGAAATCTATTCAAATAAGCCAATGATGAAATGTAAAAAATGTATATGTGCAGTACCAACGAATGAATTAAGAAAAATAAAATTATTTCATTCTTTAGATTCAATGTTAAGTAAAATTAAATGTTCACCATTATGTAGAATATATTCAACATTCAAAGAGCCATGGTTTTCAAATTTACCTAAAATGTCAACTAACAATCAATTAAGAATGATTATACCATTAAATCAAGGAAAAGTAAATACAATCATGATGTCCTATACGGATAATAAATTTGCAAAATACTGGTTAGATGTATATAAAAAAGGAAAAAAAGAAAAAGTAGATGAAATGATTAAAAAATTAACAAAACAATCAACTGGAATGGATGTACCTAAACCAATGAATACATATATGTTTTATTGGGAATGTGGCGTGGGATATTGGGGAATCGGAGCAGACAGTGAAAAAATATCAAAACAATTAATAAAACCATTTAAAGAGATTGATTTTTTTGTATGTGGAGAACATTATTCAGCAAAAAATCAACAATGGGTCGAAGGAGCATTAGATACAGCAAATGAAGTATTACGATTAATTGTATAAAATAAAATAACTTAAAAAAACATATATGATAGGGGTTGCAGTTTCATGTTATATAGGGCATTTAGACTTATTATTAGAATTATTTGATTCGATTGAAAATCAAACAAGATTACCAGATAGAGTAGTAGTAAGTTGTTCATCTACAAAGCCAGAGGAAGAATTAAAAAATATGAATCAATATTCATTTGAATATGAAATCATTTATACGCCGGAATATAAAAATGCATCCGCAAATCGAAATATAGCAATATCTAAATTATTAGACATGGAATATGTTTCATTTATTGATGCAGATGATGTAATGCATCCTCAAAATATTGAATTGATTCTGCGTACATTTGAAGAAACAGAAGGAGATATTATATTACATAAATTTTCAGTTACAAATAATTTAGATACAATACATAAATTAGAATATACAGTAAATGAATTATTTGTAAGTAGATGTGGATGTATAACATCAAATTATGGATATCATATACATCATTCACAAAGTACAGTTCGTAGATATACATTAGAGTTTGTAAAATATGATGAAGATCCACAATATAATCGAAAAGAAGATTGTGTATTTTGTAGACAAGTATTTCAATTAAGAAATGTAGTAAATGTATATATCATGAATGAATTATCATGGTATAGACCAAGTGGAACAATATTTTAAAATATAAATATATATTATGTTATTTAACTTAAAAAAATCTCCTCGAGTATATAAAGTATCTAGACCACAATATGAAATACAACGTGGTTTATTAAAAGTACCAATTACACCGATTAATGTAGGATCATTAAGTTTTCGTATATTAGCATATCGTTTAGAAATATTTAAATCTATACTTTTGAAAGAATCTTTAACAAAAATATTTTTATCAAATCCATATACTACAGAGTTAAATATAAATGATGTAGATAAAGTATGGACACGTATTGCAAATAAATATGTAAATGATTTATCTGATGTTCCATCTGGATATGGAAAGCGTTTAACATTTTGTACAAATGATGGATATGTATTCATCGATGTATCTACATATCAAGAAAATAGTACAAAACATTTAAATTTTTCAATGATTACAATGAATCAAAGTTATTATGTAAAATCATCAGGTGATTATCAAATCATAAATGATGAACCTATATTTAATTCAGAAAATACAAATATAGATAGTATGACAAACGGAACAGCATTACTAGAATTATGTAATATTAAATGTGGTTCAACAACTGAACCAAATAAAGATAAAACAAATTTAAATGATGAAGCAACATCACCCATAGCATATCAAAAGATGGATATAGAATCAACAAGAAAAGAATATTTAATGACACAATATCAAAAATATGGATGGGCATCTAGATATAGTAATTCTTTGTTTACTCCTAGTTATTATGTTGCAACACAAATGAATGGTAAATATGGATATTCAATATATCTTCGGTTTTCTCTTTATTTATTATGACGAATTGTTTTATTTTTTGGAGTTAATGAATTTAAAGGAGATGCACGTTCACTTGTTTTAAAATTAAACACAGGAGGAGTATAGGATAAACATGGAATTTTAAGAATAACACCTGTTTCAACATCATAAACAACATCTTTTGTTTTTTGTAAATGTTTATGATTGATTTTATCTTTTAATAATGTTTTTAATTGAACTACTTGTTCATCGGTTAAATCATGTTGGGTTTTATATTCATCTGCAAATGCATTTAATTTATTGATTTTAATAGATTTATCTAATTTATTCCATGAAATTAAATGTTGATCTTCATTACGTATCATCATGGAATCGAGTGATTGGACCGACTTCTTAGAAGAGGGTGATTCTTTTAAGTTATTTTGTAAATTCATTCTTTTTTATATAGTTATTCTATTTATATTTTTAATATATTTAAAAAAATATATTAAAAAAATATTGATATTTAATGTTTACTCACGATGTCGTAAACATGTTTCATCCATTTGAAACGTATCAGTATTTGCATCTTGTGGTACAATTTTAGTAATACATTTTGATTTTTTTCCATATAAAGGTTCAACACATCCTTTTTCTTTTTTTGTTTTCTTTTCTTCTATAAATTGATCAACAGTACATCTTGCTCTAAAATGTTCAAACCGTTCTCTTACATCACAATAAGATAATCCTGATTTTTTACCTAACATATCATTGACTAATTCGTGTAAATTATATACGTATTTTGAAAAAGTTTCTCTATTTTTCATATCTGACATTTGAATTGGTAATTTTTTAAAATTTTTTTTTAAATTTAACCTACAATATTTACAAGGTAAAACATATTGTAAATTTAAAATAAATTGTTTATAATTTTGTTTATCTTCAGAAGTAGGTTCAACTGGATAATTAAAACTCATAGTATGTAAAAATAACCAAATACTAGGGCCCCAAACAGTTGTTAACATTCCATCACCAGATGATAAATCTGATTTTTTAAATGTACGCTTACGTGTTTTGTTCATATAGTACTCATAGAAAATAATTTATCGATAGTATTGTTCGTGTTTATTTTTTTATATTTTAAAGAAATAATTGCTTCATAAAATTCTTCATCCGTGTTATAATGATTGCGTTGAATATTGATTAATTTATGGTTGATTCGAAAATACATTTTATAATAATTAAGATAAATTAGTTTAATATATTTTCATTTTATATTGTTTTATATATAATGAATTTTACTCCAAGCAATATGTATGTGATTTTAATTTTAGTATTAGTTTTTATTTCTGGAATATGGATGTATTATAGTTATTTTAAACCTTATTGGTATAGTCAATATAAAACAAACAATGAATTTACTTCATTGCCAAATAATACAACAAATAATCAATATGTAGAAATTATGTTATTTTACACAACATGGTGTCCAATGTGTAAAAAAGCAATGCCTGAATGGAATAAATTTAAAGATCAATGGGAAAATAAACAATTGGATGGATATATTATTACTTTTAAAGAAATTGATTGTGATTTAAATGAAGGTTTAGCAGATAAATATAAGATTGATGGATATCCTACTATTAAAATGATTAAAGATAATAAATTAATTACTTATGATGCTAAGCCAATGTTTTCAACATTAAACATGTTTTTGAATAGTGAATTTAAATAAGAATTGATAATAGATATGCTTTTTTCTTTCATTTGTTTACGATATTCAATATCATTTATAAATTTAGTAAATAATTCAGTTTCATTCATTAAATGTTCGGCATCATACCATAATTCATAATTTAATTCATAAGTTTTATATTGTTGTTTTTGATACATTGATTTTAATCCTTTAACTATCATATATTGAATATACTCAAATGAATTCATATCTTTAAAATTTAAAGTGGACGATTCTTCTGGTTCACTTATTTTGCGTATGATTAAACTTAAAATGGGTTCATCTTGAGAAATATCTCTTTTCATAAGATCAATTGGATAATTGTTACAAATTCCTCCATCAATATAATGATTTCCTTCATATTCAAAAGGACAAAATAAAGGAGGACATGAACATGACATGATAATAGCATCAATTACTTTTAAATCAGGATAATTATGATAAGATAATTCTATCATTTCAAATGATTCAAATTGAGTTGTAATCATACGTAGTTCAATTTTGTATTGATCATAAATATTTTTTAGAGTAATATCCATAGAAATATCATTGGATGAAAAAATAGGATATAACATTTTATGAAATAAATCATAATCATATAATCCTTTTTTTTCATTAAAATTTAAAATCATATCCATATCAAATTTAAAAATTTTATTCCATGGTCGTTCAATAATATATTCAATTACTTCATTAAACGGTATTTTTAATGCTAATAATACTCCTGTAATGCTACCGCCAGATGTTGCGTATATTTTTTCAATAGTATCATATTTGATAATGTTATGTTGAATTAAGGAATGAATCATTACAATTTGACTAAAACAATTTGGACCACCTCCACATAATACAATATTTTTCATTATAATATAAATAAAGTTCTTTTAAATAAATTTTTTCTTTATTTTGGTTATAATGGAAAAACCAAATAAATTAAATTTAGATGAATTATATGAATACAAAAAATTAACAACTAAAAATACAATGATTTCGTACAATAAAATATTAGATCGAGTTCATAATAAAATCAAACAAACATCACGTCAAAAAATAAACAATGAATGTTGTTGGTTTATTGTTCCTGAAATTATTTTAGGTATACCTAAATATAATGTTGCTGATTGTATTGCCTATATTATGTATGAATTAAAAGAAAATGGATTTGCAGTTACTTATACTCATCCTAACTTATTGTTTATTACATGGAATCATTGGATACCTGATTATGTTAGAAATGAATATAAAAAACAAACAGGTGTTGCTATTGATGGTTATGGAAACGAATTAGTTAAAAAAGAAAATACAATAACAACACCATCTAAACCAAATAAACCAATCTATAAATCTATTGATAGTTATACTCCATCAGGTAAGATGGTATATGATGATGATTTATTAAAAACCATTGAACTAAAAACATCTTAAATATAATACATAAACATCAAACATATGGATAATATAGAATTGATAACTTAGCAAATATACTATCTATTTTATGAATAAATGAATGTTGAATTGGATTATCCCAAAAATAAATTGATAATGTATAATTTATAAATAAAAAAAAAGTAAAATGATGATTATAAAATAGAAAGTAAGGTAATAAAAATAAATGTGATGTATAATATGTTATATACATTTAATATAACTAATATATTTGTTTTATATTAGTTATAAATGATTATTTTAAAAATTAGAATTTTGAATAAATTGTTCATAATACAAAATCAATTGATTGTTCACTAATTCTATTTTATCAATATTTAACCATGTAAATTTTCCAGTTACATATAATTCTTTGTTATCATATTTATATAATTTGTTTTTTAATTGTTCAACTGTAAAAGTATCTGTTCCTTTTTGTATATACATTAATATACATGTCTCATTATCTGTAATTTTATAGATTGAATATAGATCAGGTTGATCTAATGAATAAATTGAAATCAAAACAGGTATATTTGAATCATAGATAGCTAAATGATTCAATAAATCATAAGAATACATATTTAATATATTATAAAAAAAATATATTAAATCAATTTAAAAAAGAATAATAAAGTTTAATTTTCTATAATAAATATAATGGATGATACAATTACATGGAAAATTATTGATACTTATTTCAAAGATAATCCAGATTTTATAGCAAAACATCATTTAACATCCTATAATCATTTTATGTTACATGATATTCCACAAATATTCAAAGACAACAATCCAATTCGATTGGTTCAAGAACAAGGTAGTGTAAGTGTTAAAATCGATATATATATTGGAGGTAAAAATGGTGATAAAGTGTATTATGGAAAACCAACCATTTATGATAAAGACAGAATGCATTATATGTATCCAAATGAAGCACGATTAAGAAATATGATGTATGCAATTACAATTCATTATGATGTTGAAGTCGATATTATATTTGAAAATAAAAATGGTATTGTAGAAAAAAAAGAAGAAGTATTGTTAGAATCTGTTTATTTAGGTAGATTTCCTGTAATGTTAAAATCTAAATTATGTATTTTAAATGAATTATCACCGGAAGTATGTTTTAATATGGGTGAATGCATCAATGATCCAGGAGGTTATTTTATTATTGATGGTAATGAAAAAGTCATTATTAGTCAAGAAAAATTTGCATCTAACTTAATTAATATAAAAAAAAATCCTAATCTTATTTTTAAATGTTCTGCTGAAATATATTCTTCTTCTGAAGATGCATCTAATATTCCTCGTAAATTAGGAATTGCAATCATGAGTTCGGATAAAAAATTAACCAATCATCAAATTAGTGTATTCCTTCCTAATGTACGTAAAAGTATACCTTTATTTATCCTAATGAGAGCATTAGGAATTATATCGGATAAGGATATTATTTCTACTTGTTTGTTAGATATAAAAGCAAATTCAGATTTAATTCCTTTATTTATTCCAAGTATACATGATGCAGGTGGAGTATTTACACAAGAAACTGCAATTAAATATATTATGGGTTTTATAAAAGGAGGTACCATTCATAATACAATGAATATTTTATGTAATTATTTATTACCTCATATAGGTAAAACAAATTATATAGAAAAGGCATATTTTGTAGGTTATGTTGTTTATAAAATGTTAATGGTCTATACAGGTGCAGAAAAAGAAACAGATCGAGATTCTTATCAATGTAAACGTATTCAATTATCTGGAACATTATTATCTGAATTATTTCAAGAATATTACATACAACAACAAAAAGACATTCGAATTCGAATTGATTCTGAATATAATTTCAATACTGGATCATATCAAGATACAAATATTAAAAAATTATTCATAAACAAATATTTTGAACAAGAAAAAATAGTTGAACAAGGTTTTCGCAAAGCATTCAAAGGTAATTGGGGATCTTTAGAATATACAAAAAAAATTGGTGTTGTTCAAGAATTATCACGATTATCTTTTAATTCAATGGCTGCTAGTTTAGTAAAAACAAATTTACCGTTAGATTCAAGTGCAAAAGTAGTAGGTCCACATTTACTACATACATCTCAATGGGGATTATTAGATCCAGTTGATTCACCTGATGGTCCAAATGCGGGATTACATAAACATTTATCTGTAAGTACAGTAATATCAAATGGTTATTCTAAATTTAAAATTATAAATTTATTAAAAGAATTAAAATTTTTAATACCTATCACAGAAAGACATCCTGTTGTATTATATCAGTTAATTAAAATATTTGTAAATGGTCATTGGTGTGGTTGTACAGATGAACCTGTTTTATTAGTTAATAAATTACGTAATTATCGTAGATGTGGATTAATTCCACCCTTGACAAGTATTAGTTGGAATATTCGAGAAAAAAACATTTATATATATACAGATGAAGGACGTGCATTACGTCCTGTTTATTATTTAGATAAAGGAAAAATACAACATAAAGATAAATTAAAAAAAGAATTTACATGGAATCAATTATATGCTGGATTTTCACCAAAACCAAATTATTATGATACATCCATTCACAGTACATCATTTTATCCTTTACATAAACTCTATACTAGTGAAGAAGAAGCCTTTAAAAACAAAGGATTAATTGAATATTTAGATTCAACTGAATCAGATACATGTATGATATCATTTGATAAAGAAGATGAAAAATATTCACATATGGAAATTCATGGTTCTTTGATATTAAGTCTTATGGGAAATCAAATTATGTTACCAGAATGCAATCAATCTCCACGTAATATTTATTCATGTGGACAATCTAAACAAGCAATATCTTTATATCATACTAATTATCAAAATCGTATGGATACAATGTCGGTTGTATTGCATTATGGTCAATTACCTATTGTAAAATCTCGTTATTTAAAATACATCAATGACGAAAAACAACCATATGGAATTAATGCCATTGTTGCTATTATGTGTTATAGTGGATATAATGTAGAAGATGCTATTATTATCAATAAATCAGCAATTGACCGTGGATTATTTAATATAACTTATTATAGTTGTTATGAAGGCAAAGAAGAATCAGAAAACAATAGTATTACTGAAATTACAAATATTAATAATAAAATAGTATCGGGAATTAAAGCTGGTATTGACTATTCACATTTAGATGATAGAGGATTAATCAAAGAAAATACATTGATTGATACTGATAAAATAGCATTGATTGGACAAACCATTTCGTTCAAAGAAAAAGAAGGATATATGGATGCATCTGTGTTTACAGGTAAAGGACAAGAAGGATATGTCGATAAATCATTTATTACAGAAGGAGAAGGTAAACGTATTGCAAAAGTAAGAATTCGAGAATTTCGTAGACCTGAAATTGGTGACAAATTTGTATCACGCGTAGCACAAAAAGGTACATGTGGAATTATATTAGATGAAACAGACATGCCTTATACTGCTAATGGAGTTCGACCAGATATTATTATTAACCCACATGCATTTCCTAAACGCATGACAGTTGGACAATTTGCAGAAATGCTTTATACTAAACCTCATTTAGAATATGGAGGATGTTATGATTCAACTGCATTTAACAGTAAAGGTTTTAAAGGAGAATCTTATGGTAAAATATTAACCAAAATGGGATATCATAATTCAGGTACAGAAATGATGTTTAATGGCATGACAGGGACACCTTTAGAAGCAAATATTTTTATAGGACCCTGTTATTATTTACGATTAAAACAAATGGTTAAAGATAAAATCAATTATCGCCAAAGTGGTCCTAAAACAGTAATGACTCGTCAACCTGTACAAGGTCGTTCCAATGATGGTGGTATACGTATGGGTGAAATGGAACGTGATGGACTTGCTGCATATGGTATGAGTCAATTTATGATAGATTCAATGATGAAACGATCAGATGAATATTCAATTGCAATTGATAATACAACCGGTTTAATTGCTGCATACAATCCTCATAAAAATTTATTTTTAAGTCCAATGTTAGATGGTCCATTACAATATGTATATCAAGTTGATAATGATCCAACTATTATTAACGTATCTAAACATAAAAAAACATTTAGCATTTTAAAAATACCCTATGCATTTAAACAATTATATTATGAATTATTAACCATCAATGTACAAATGCGAATCATTACAGATGATAACATTGATACGTTAGAATCATTGTCTTATTCTGATAATATTAAAAAAATAATGAGTAAACCCAATGAACATATATCTAATGTCATTCAAGATATTATTAAACAATCTAAAACAATTACTCCATTTATAAATAAACAAAAAGAAATTAAAGAAACAAAAGAAAAACATGAGGATGAAAATCATGAATTTTCAGTGGGTGATCTAGTAAAATATGATCAATACATTTGGGAAATTAAGGAAATTGATAAACAACATGTATTATTAGAAAATGATGATGGTACTCAAGTAAAAACAAATATTAAACGAATTCAATTACATTATGTTAATATACAAATTCCACCATTTGTAGAATTCAATGTAAATGACATTGTCTATTTTAAAAATAATTTAGAAAAACTATATAAAGTCATTCATGTTGTTAATCATTTCAATGTTAACTTACAAGAAATAAATGAAGAATATCCAAAACAAATAGATAATGTACGTATTCGTAGATTGATATTACATGAACCATTTAAAGTCAATGACATTGTTTATGTACGAGATGATATTATTATGAAACCATGGATTGTTGAAAAAATAATAGATGAAACAACTGTTCAAATTAAAGATAAAAAATCAAAGGTAATTAATGTGACAGTAGATAAGATTACTCGTCATAAATTATATACAAGTGGACAATATAAACAACTTCAAGAACAAGCACTTCAACAACGTTTAGATAGTAATATTTATTTATATGATCGTGTAAAATTAAAAGGAAAAGAAGATGTATGGTTTGTAGATTCAATTGAATTACATCGTGATATGAATGTATATAATTTGATTCAAGAAAAAACATATAAAGCATCTTCTGCATTGTTAAGTGATTTAGAATTAGTAGAATCATGTAAATTCCCGAAATATAGTAAGATTTATTTATCCAATGATAAATCGAAAACAATTTGGACAGTTGATGGATTTTATACACGTGATTATAAACATGGTAAATATTCTATTGTTAATGATAAATTAGAAAAGAAAGATGTATTCCCTGATCAAATGATTATGTATGAAATGCCTCCTAGTTCATTACGAGGTGGAGGATATATCAATACTCATAAATTAGATCCTACTCATAAATTAGATCCTACTCATATGATGATGGAAACATTTCATCATGGAGGAAAAACAATACAAACTGTTGTTACACCAGAATCAAAGCCAGATAATATTCAATTAGGTGATATCAAAACATTAGTTGGATCAACTGATTATAAATCTGAATATATGCCATTGATTACAAGTCATGAAGATGAAAAAGAAGATGATGTAGAAATCATTGATTTAGATAAATTAAAAGAAGATAAATTAAAAGAATCAGAACAAAAATTAAATGAAGATGCAGTTACTATTAAATCATTTGATTCATTAAACAAAGAAGATCGTGCAGAATCCAACATCAAAAAGGCAATTGTAATATAATAAAATTGAAGTATATAAAAATAGTATAACAATAGTATATAAAGAATGGAATCTGAAACAGGAATCATTTCTAAAATCTATAAAGAACGTACTAACTTAATTGAGATCTTAAAAGAAAGAGGATATGACGTTTCAGATTATGATGATTTTAGTATTAATCATGTAGCTGTATTATATCAACATGATCAATTGGATTTATTATTAAAAAATAAAGAAGATAAACAAATCTTTGTAAAACATTATTTAGATAAAAAATCATTACGTGGTAAAACCATTTATGAACTATTAGAAGATTTATACATTACTGGTAAAATCCTAAATCAAAATGATGATTTATTAATCATTACATTAGATGATCCAAATGAAACCATTACATCTATATTAAATACCATTTGGGAAAATCATGAAATTTATATTTCTGTAATAAGTATTAAACGATTGTTGTTTAATATTTTAAAACATGAACATGTCCCCAAACATGAAATTTTATCAGAAAAAGAAATTCCAATTATTTATGATCATTATAATATCAATGAACCTTCTCAATTGCCACAAATTAGTAGATATGATCCAGTTGCTGTAGCAATTGGGTTAAGACCTAAACAAATATGTAAAATTACTCGAAAAAGTAAATCGGCAATTGAAAGTCCATATTATCGATATTGTATTTAATTTTATGTTTATATTATATAATGAATATAGAATCATTATATAATCATTTTAAACAAGACATTACACATGTACATGATATGAAACTAAAATTAATGAAACCTTCTTTTTTTTATGATTTTATGAATCAAATTCAAAATAAATTTAATAAAAATTTATCTGTCGTTATTCAATATTATGCTAAACAACATGATTCTAAAAATGCATCCATGCAATTTAATAAAGAAGTTATGAATATGAATCAAATCAATAATGCATTAAAACAATCTGAACAAATTCTTTATGTTCAAAATGAAAAAATAAATCAAATTATTAATGTTGTTACTAGTGACATTGATAAATTAAGAAAAACTATTAGAGAATTAACTGGTTATACTCCTTCTCAAGCAGATCAATTAAATGAATCATCACTTGAAAGTTTAAATCAATATACATCTTTATATTCAAATAAATTATATGTATTTTTTATTACTCTTATTATTACATTGATTTTAATGTTTTATCATATTACATCCAAAAGTGATTTTATTCAATGTATTCTCATTGTATTACTACTCTATATTCTTCATTTTGTTTATTATCGTTTTATTGTGTTGTTATTTTTACCAGAAGGTGTTACATCTGTATCTACAATTACTGATTCTAGCGGTAATCCTATTCCACCATCTCCATCCTCGTATTCACCTACCCAATATTGCATGGGAGCTGAATGTTGTGATTTAAGTAATACTCAATGGATTGATGGAGAAGGATGTGTTGCAATATAATAAAAAATTGAACTACTTATATTTATACCTTTCAAATAAAACGATGCGATGGAACTTATTAAACAAATCAAACACGCAAAACAATTGAATGTTAGTCAATTATGCACCTACTATGAACAGATTCAACCATATTGTCTGGATCTTCATGAGTTTATGCAAAGTATTTACTGTGATTTAATGATGTATTTTTCAACTTATTTAAGAAATGTTGCATGTTATGTACATACTATGATTCATGATAAATCAAAAATATGGGAGTGTGAACAACATATTAATACAATTAGAAATCATTTAGAATTAACTATGTTAGACCCAATTCAACATAAATTAAAGAATTTTATTAGATATAAATCTTTGGATTATATTAAAATGGTAACATTATATTTCATGTTAAATATTCCAATGAGTATTCATTTATATACTGAAAAAATAGATAGATTGCATAAATTAATTGATAAACAAAAAAGATAAATAATATTTTTTTATACTATGAAATCAATTCAAATGGTAGATACATCGATTAAAAAGAAATTATACGTAGATGATCATCTTGATTTTCAAATTCATAAAGAATGGATTGATAAATTATATTTCAATGAAGAATTTCATGAAAAAAAATTAATTGTACAAGAATTAAAACAAAAATTTAATTCTTATAAATATCAAGATAAACATAAACATAAATTTGATCAAGATCAACACATTACCTTTGATGAAATTATTTTTAAATTAAAAGAATGTCAATTAAAATGTTATTATTGTAATACCGATTTATTTTTATTTCATTCTAAAAAAAGAATCAATAGTCAATGGTCACTTGAACGTCTTAATAATAATTTAGGACATTATAATTCAAATACTTGTATTGCTTGTCTTAAATGTAATTTACAACGACGCACTGACAATCATGAATATTTTAAACAAGGAAAATCCTTAGTCATTCAAAAAATAGAATAATTTCTCTTTTTTATAATATGTCTCTTCTAGATTTTTATTCTTTACAATCATATTATACACAACTTGAATCTAAATACACACAATTACTATCTACAAATGATTGGCTTGATCCTAATTCATCAGCTTATAAAGAAGCATCTGAGTTAAACAGTCAAATTCAGTCTACCATTGAACAAATGATTAATACATTAAAAGAACTTGATGATCAAAATTTATCAAACATGTATTCTACTTTATTAAATAAATACAATCAATTAAATGAAATACAAACAGTCCCTATGGATTCAAGTAAATATGATTATAATGTAACATTAATAAATATGTATTACTATCATTCTTTATTTTGGATTATTCTATGTCTTGTTTTAGCTTTTTTTATCATAAAAATATTATTTTCCTAATTTTTCATATAAATAAAATAAATCATTTATTTATATGAATCCTGTATTAAATAAATTATCTACCATTAAAGCTTCTCCTTATACTAATTCTACAATTCATACTTCCGATGATAAATATGCATATGTTACCGACACTGGTATCTTAAAACCTTATATCGATACACCTATATCTTCTAACTGCAATACACCCATCATTGAAGTATCCGGTAATTTAAACTCTTTAAATTATCCATTTGGTACACCAATGATTCCGTCTCAATCATGTGGTAATGAATTAAAATATATTATGTCAATGCCTAATGTAAATACCCAATTGAATGATTATATTAGTGTTGGACAAGTTGGTTATGTTGATTATAATTCCATTTTACATACCATTTCACCTGATTCGATTCAATATACCACAAATTATAATACTGTAAATAATCTATATATTACCGGAAATAATATGTTAGATTGTTCTACTCAACCAACACCTGTACAATTTAATGACTATGTTTATATTACACATGATGATTTAGTAGGATATATGAACAACAGTTCAATTTGTCAATTTAGCAAAACTGCCACTTCTGGATTTTATCTTCGACCACTTTCTTTTACAGATCCAACTGGACCTATTAAATATGGAGATCAAGTTGTTATTGCAGCAAGTAATACTTCATTAGGATCTACATGTGGAGTTTGGGGATGTAAAGTAGCATCCATGAATACTGCAAACTATCTTATGGAATTTACATCAGGAATCAATTCCTTTTATTTTCAACCTCCAATTGGATCGAAATTTAATATTGGTGATCCAATCATGTATAACAATGCAGTTACAATTGCATTTTCATCAGATACTACTGATACAAGTAATTGTGGATGGTATGGGTGTTATGTTGCAAAATTGAACCGTTCTAATAAAATAGAATTTATGATGGGTAAAAAAGGTAAAGACAATAAAACATCATTTACAATTCGATCTTCATTAAAACCAGTTGATGCAAGTAATGCATGTAATATTAATGATTTAACTTTAGAATGTAATAATGATCCAACCTGTAATGGATTTGTTTATTCTCCAATGAATAATACTTGGCAACCTTTAAATACTGCTTCTATCAATGGAGCTACTTTTATTGAATCCAATCAACCAAATTCATTTTATATGAAACAACCTTTTGTTGATATTTCAGATTCATCCTGCTCCACTGATACAATATATCCAATTGATACATCATTATTTAATCATTATCCATATGGAAGTCAACTTGTACATGATGCAACCGGTCAATGTATGGTAGATTCTGAATATATCGATCAATATTTGAATGATGTAGATTCAATTATGAGTCGACAAAAACAAAATTATGATCGTATGTTAAACAAATATAATTCTATTTATTCAAAAAATCAGTCCATGGAACAATCCATTGATTCTAATTCATTGGACATTGAAAATAAATTAAGTCAGTATTATCAAATTGATACAGAATTAAAACAAAAACAAAACAATGATTTATATCAAGCACAAGAACAAGATAATACTATTTTATATGATCAACAATTTGCTAATGGAAAAATTTGGGAGATAATGTCTGTTATAGGAATCATTTGTGTTGTTGTTATTTTGTTGAAATAATATATATATGACAAATTATAATGTTCAAGAAGTGATGAATACTATTTCTAATTTACAAAATTATGAAGAAGAATTATATTCTAAATTAGTAGAGAACACTAAAAACATCGCTATTGGATCTAAACAACAATTATCTTCTTCTGATATCAATACCATTGTTTCACAAATCAATGATTTATCTGAAACTCGAACTAATTTATACAACATCATTTCACAATCTCTTAATTCAGAAGCTGTCAATCAAGCAAATAAAGATACTAATTTAAAACAACAAACCTTCATGCTTCAAGTTCTTGAAAATGAACTAAATAAATCCAAACAATTATTATCTTCCATTGAAGATGATACTTTAAACCAACTTAAAATGGTCGAAATTTCATCCTATTATGTAGATAAATATTATACTCAAAAACGTTTAGCACAAATTATTACACTTTGTTGTATCTTTTTAATTATCATTAGTTATGGAATTAAATCTTTTGAAAACATAGGTATCCTTAGTTTCTTATACATTTGTTTCTTATTTTTTATCATTGTGATTCTTTATTTCATTTATGATTATTATGTTAGAACTGCTTTTAATTTTAATGAATATGATTGGTGGTTTGCTCCATCAACACCTCCCATGTCAACAACATCTACTTCAACCTCTACATCAACTACTAATAATGATACAAGTGGTAATACATTCACATGTAGTAACAATAGTTGCTGTGCTTCAGGAACTATTTGGAGTTCTACCGGATGTGTACCCAACTAAATTTATCTATCTATATTATGGACATTAATGATAAATTAAATATTATTGATTTCAAAAATCAACAAAAATTATCTATGGATTATAATCAAAATAAAGATAAACAAACCAATGATTTATACAATCAAATGATTTCCGCTAAAGAAAATGTAAAAACAGCTCCTAAAAAAGCAATTCAAGCAACTGAAAAATATTATCATTTTATTGGAGAAAAAGATCCTTCTATTGAAATGGAAGCAAATTCTTTTGGAAATGAAATTGCTAACAATCATCAATCACTTGTTAATTCCATTCAACAAAAAATTCAATATTATGATGCACAATATCAATATCTTAATCAGCTAGATGTCATGTTATTTGATTATTATAAACAAATTTTACAACAACTAAATCGTGTTAAAAATGATTTATCACAACGTAGTACAAATGATCGTAAAGTATATTATATTAACGAAGAATTAACTACACTCGATTCTTGGTCTAGATTATTATTATACATTCAATTTTTTATTCTAGGAAAATTAGTAGTTGATTATGTACATAATTATGAAAATTTAATGAAATTAGGTTTTATTGTTTTATTGATTTTGTTTATGACTCCTCTTTTTTATAATATTTGTGTATGGTTATTTGGTATCATTGGATATATTGTATATCTTAAACCATTTACATATACTCATTTATAAAATATTTTTTTTATATAGAAAATATTTTATTTATTTTTTAAATTTGCTAAAGCTTTATCTAAAAATCCTTCTGGTAATCCTTTTAATAATTTACTTGCATTATTCATCATTGGTTGTAATTGTGTTGCCATATCCATTAATTGTTTATGTTGTTTCATTGTATTATCTAACATACCTTCTACGTTCGATAATGGATTTTCTTTTTTTTCTTTTTCTTTTTTACGTTTTGTCATTCCTTCTTTAATTTCAAAAAAGGATCGATATACACATCCTAATAAAATCATCATCATTAAAATAATATTTTTACGACCATCTAAATAATATGTGAGAATACCAACTACTGCCATGACAATTAAAGCATCCCAGTTTTTAACGAGAATATCAGAAAATATGTAAATCATTAAAATAAAAAGTAATAAAATATGTATGATTTGATTATTAAACGGAATATTCTTCTTCATATATTATTTGTTTATATTTTTTTGTTTTCTTGTTTTTATTTTTTTTATTTCTTTTTGTTTTTTTTGATCCACCAATGTTTAAACCTCTATTTCTAATTATTGGTTGTGATTGTTCTTGATTTTGGGGTGATTTATTACTTGCATTCATTCTTCTACCCATTTGTGTATTTGGTGCCGTTTGTGTATTTGGTATTTTTGCAGGTTTTTGTATAGGTCGTGATTGGGTAGAGTAAGGTGTTGTAGTATCTTTGGTTGGTTGAGATGTTTTTAATGACAGAGATTTAGGTAGTCCAATCATAAACAACGGGTTAGATTTGGGTTGTAAAGGTTTACTAGGTAGCTGTTCAGATTGTTGTTCAACATATGTTGGGTGAACATTATCACTAATGTTAAATATCATGTCATTTATTTCTTTGGTGAACTCTTGAAATTTTTTCCGGTTATTTATATACTTTTCCCATAATTGTTTACGAATTTCGAACTGATCAGCCATTGTATCCATATAACTACTAACTGTTTCAGTATATTCTGGTTGTTCGATAGTCCTCAATGTACTTCTTTCTTGGGAATTAAAGTTACGATGTTTTTCCTTCAATTCTTTTATATTTGTCTCTACTTTTTGATGCGCTAATTTAGATTCTTCCATAATTTGGGCCAAATTTGATTTTTTTGTTAATATAAAATCTATAATTTGTTTAATTGTTGTATTTGGATGTAGATCTTTTCCTAGATTAAAATTTTTTATTCTTTCTTCGCATTCTACATATCGTTCTTCATTTTCTGTTTTTGCTTGTTGTTCATAGTGTACTTCTCTAGTTAAATGTAGTATATTTTGTGTTAATCGTTCTAATTCTTGTTGTAATGTTGATATTTCACTACTTTTGTTGGAAATATCTTCGTTTAATAGTTTTAGATGTTCTTCATTTTTTTTTGTTATACCTTCTATCTCTTGTTTATGCAATGATTTCATATTGTCAAGTTCTCTTGATATTATTTCTTTTTGAGATTGTTCACTTCTCAATTGTGATTTTATTGCTTCCACTTCTTGTGATTTACTACTTAAATCTAATATATTTTGTCTTAATTTTTCTAATTCTTCTTGTGATGTTGATATTTCACTACTTTTGTTGGCAATATCTTCGATTAATGGTTTTAGGTCTTCTTCATATTTTTTTTTTATACCTTCTATCTCTTGTTTATGTGATAATGTCATTTCTTCAAGTTCTCTTGATATTATTTCTTTTTGAGATTGTTCACTTCTCAATTGTAATTTTATTGCTTCCACTTCTTGTTGTTTCGCTTGTAGTTCTTCTGTTTTTTGTTGTATTAATTGAAGATTAGTAACATTTGTACGTTTTAAAATGCCTATCTCTTTATCCAATTCTTGTTTTTCTAATTCTTTTAATTTTATGATCCCTTCATACTGTAACTTTTCTGCTTGATTACTACTCCTAATTGTTGCTATAGTTTGTTCAGCTCTTGTTAGTTTTTGAGTTTTTTCATTATTTTCTCTTTGTTGTTGTTCTATTAATAGTTTTTGTCTAGCTATTTCTTGTTCTGCATTGTATAGTGTTTGTTTTGTTTCTTCAAATTTACCTAATGTTGCAGTTAATTGA
>JACCDX011253985.1_pt1 | contig 19397 bp, 16 predicted proteins | sample 7449681 | NCBI WGS metagenome assembly JACCDX01 (sample SAMN15323450, study PRJNA562643) | freshwater metagenome | isolation source: river surface water | place: USA:Blue River Watershed | collected 2017-08-18
CAAAGAAACCAAAGAGTTCACGCCTTCGACCAACATGGTTTACACCACCGTGGGCCGTGCCTTGTTGTCCGAAATCTTGCCTAAGGGCTTGGCTTTCGAGAACATCAACAAAGCACTCAAGAAGAAAGAAATTTCCAAGCTCATCAACACGTCTTTCCGCAAGTGCGGTTTGAAAGACACCGTGGTGTTTGCCGACAAGTTGCTGCAAAACGGTTTCCGTTTGGCCACACGTTCAGGCATCTCTATCGGCATCGACGACATGTTGGTGCCGCCAGAGAAGGGCGCCATCATTGGTGAAGCCGAGAAAGAAGTGAAAGACATCGAACAGCAATATGTGTCGGGTCTTGTGACTTCTGGCGAGCGTTACAACAAGGTCGTTGACATCTGGGGCAAAGCGGGTGACGCTGTGTCCAAGGTGATGATGGACCAGCTCCGCAAAGAGAAAACCACTGACCGTCACGGTAAAGAAGTTGAGCAAGAATCGTTCAACTCCATTTACATGATGGCCGACTCTGGCGCCCGCGGTTCTGCGGCTCAGATTCGTCAGCTGGCCGGTATGCGCGGTTTGATGGCCAAGCCTGACGGCTCGATCATTGAGACACCTATTACGGCCAACTTCCGTGAAGGCCTCAACGTGTTGCAGTACTTCATCTCAACACACGGTGCACGTAAAGGCTTGGCCGATACTGCGTTGAAGACAGCCAACTCCGGTTACTTGACACGTCGCTTGGTTGACGTGACACAAGACTTGGTTGTGACTGAACTCGATTGCGGCACCACCGACGGCTCACAAATGCGCGCCATCGTTGAAGGCGGTGAAGTGATTGAATCCTTGCGCGATCGCGTTTTGGGTCGCACTTTGGCTGACGACGTGTTGCACCCTGAGTCACGCGCTGTGGTGGCCACGGCCGGCACCTTGCTCGACGAAGACATGATCGAAATTTTTGAAGCGGAAGGTGTGGACGAAGTGAAAGTTCGCACAGCCTTGACCTGCGCCACACGCTTTGGCTTGTGCGCCAAGTGCTACGGTCGCGACTTGGGCCGTGGTGGTTTGATCAACAACGGCGAAGCTGTGGGTGTGATTGCTGCGCAGTCTATCGGCGAGCCAGGTACACAGTTGACCATGCGTACGTTCCACATTGGTGGTGCGGCCTCACGTGCCTCCATTGCTTCGAGCGTCGAAGCCAAATCAAATGGTTTGATTGGTTTCAATGCCGCCATGCGTTATGTCACCAACACCAAAGGTGAGTTGGTCGTCATTTCCCGTTCTGGCGAAATCATCATTCACGACGAACATGGCCGTGAGCGTGAGCGTCACAAAGTGCCTTACGGCGCCATCCTCACTGTCAAGATTGACCAAGCCATCAAGGCCGGCGCTATTCTTGCCAACTGGGATCCCTTGACACGACCCATCATCACTGAGTTTGCCGGCCAGATCAAATTCGAGAATGTCGAAGAAGGTATGACGGTGGCCAAGCAGGTCGATGAAGTGACCGGTTTGTCCACCTTGGTGGTGATCGATCCTAAGCGTCGTGGTTCGACCAAAGTGGTTCGTCCTCAAGTGAAATTGATCGACGCCTCTGGCAAAGAAGTGAAGATTCCGGGTACCGATCACTCTGTGACCATCGGTTTCCAAATCGGCTCTTTGATCCAAGTGCGCGACGGACAAGATGTGGGCCCAGGCGAAGTCTTGGCACGTATCCCTGTGGAAGGTCAGAAGACCCGAGACATTACCGGCGGTTTGCCACGTGTGGCCGAACTGTTCGAAGCGCGCAGCCCCAAAGACAAGGGCATGTTGGCCGAGATGACCGGTACCGTGTCGTTTGGTAAAGAGACCAAAGGCAAGGTTCGTTTGCAGATCACCGATCCAGACGGCAAAGTGTGGGACGAACTCATTCCCAAAGAGAAAAACATCATGGTCCACGAAGGCCAAGTTGTTAACAAAGGCGAGAGCATTGTGGACGGCCCTGCCGATCCACAAGACATCTTGCGTTTGCTCGGCATGGAAGAGTTGGCGCGCTACATCGTCGACGAAGTGCAAGACGTTTACCGTTTGCAAGGCGTGAAGATCAATGACAAGCACATCGAAGTGATCGTGCGTCAGATGCTGCGCCGCGTGGTGGTTGAGAATGTAGGTGACTCCACTTACATTGCTGGCGAACAAGTGGAGCGTTCAGAGATTTTGAACACCAACGACGCATTGCGCGCCGAAGGCAAAATTCCTGCAACCTTCAGCAACTTGTTGCTTGGTATCACCAAGGCTTCTTTGTCGACCGACTCCTTCATTTCTGCGGCTTCCTTCCAGGAAACCACCCGCGTGCTCACCGAAGCTGCCATCATGGGCAAGCGCGACGAATTGCGTGGTTTGAAAGAGAACGTCATTGTGGGTCGTTTGATCCCTGCCGGTACAGGCTTGGCTTATCACAAAGCCCGTGCCGCCAAAGACGCGATGGACGAGGCAGAACGCCGCGCCATCACAGAAGCCGAAGCCGTTGAATTGGCCGAAGCGCAACAGTTGACCGAAGACGCAGCCAACGCTGCCGATTCCAACTCCTGATCAAGCGCCGGCTTCGGCCGGATGCTTTGAAAAACGCCTCTGAACCGTCCAACGGCCAGAGGCGTTTTTTTTGAAGAAGTTTTGCTTCACAATGACGAGACCATGTCACTTCTGATCTTCAGCTCAGTCCTGGCCGTTCTGTTTTTTTGGGCGGTGGGTGCCTACAACCGTTTGGTGGTGTTGCGCGCCAGCGTGGCCAAACAGTTTGCGGCCGTCGATGCGCAGTTGTTGCGCGTTTTGGTGTGGATGCAGGGCAATTTGCCGGCGTCCATGCGCGACATGCTGAGTGAAATGGAAGAGGCGGCCTTGCCCGAGGCCTTGTTGAAGAATGAACGTGATTTGAATTTGCTCAAAATTTTGGAAGAATTGTCCGACAGCTTGGACTTGGCCCGCACACAGCCTTTGTCGGCCAGTGCCATGCAAAAAGTCAATGAAGACCGACTGGCCTTGGCCGCTTGGGCCAAAGCCGAAGTGCGTGCAGGGCAAAGTGGCGAGGCCACTTGGTTCATCGATCCGCTGCCTTATAAATTTGACCGACTCAAAGCGCAGGCTTGGCCCCTGATGGACGCCTACAACCAAGCCGTCTTTCAATACAACGAAGCCGTGAACCAGTTTCCCGCCAGCTTGTTGGCCAAGCAAGTGAATTTCTTACCGGCCCAAATGTTGGACAACGCCGACTTGCTGGCCTGATTGCATGGCCACTTCGCAAGCAGCATCGAATTTGCAAGCGCCTTTGTGGCAATTGCTTCAAGCAACGGCTTCCGTTGCGCAGGCGGTTCACCATGGCCGCTCCATGACCGCGGCCATCGAGCAAGTGCCCAAAGACCTGCGACCCGGTGTACAAGCTTTGTCGTTTCAGGCCATGCGCTGGTGGGGCCGCGCAGTTGCTGTTCGCAAACAATTGGCGCGCAAAGCGCCGCCCGCAACCGCCGATGCTTTGCTGTGCACGGCATTGGCTTTGTCTTGGCGCGACGACTTGGCGCCCTACGCTGTGCACACCTTGGTGAACCAAGCTGTGGAGGCTGCGCGGCGCCACAAAGACATGCGTGCACAGGCGCCGTTTGTGAATGCTTGCTTACGCCGGTTCTTGCGTGAGCGCGATACCCTGCTCACAGCTACTGAAGACGATGTCACCGCCCAATGGAATCATCCGGCTTGGTGGGTGAAGCGCTTGCAACACGATCACCCCGATCGTTGGGCCACCATTTTGGAAGCTGCGCAAGTGGCAGCGCCCATGACCTTGCGTGTGAATCCACAACATCACACAGTGGCCCACTATTTGGAGGCATTGCAGGCACAAGGCATTGAGGGCAAGGTCATCACCGCTGAAGGACAGCCCTCGGGTGTTCAATTGGACAAGGCGGTGCCTGTTCATGTGCTGCCTGGTTTTTCTCAAGGCCATGTGTCGGTGCAAGATGCCGCAGCGCAATGGGCGGCGCCTTTGTTGCTGAAAGGTTTGAAAGCAGCTGGCCCTCAACTGCGTTTGCTAGACGCTTGTGCAGCGCCGGGCGGCAAGACCGGCCACTTGCTCGAGTGCGAACCAAGCGCCAATGTGTTGGCCTTGGACGTAGACCCACAGCGCTGCGAACGCATTCAACAAAATGTCGACCGCTTGCAAGTGCACGCCCAAATTGTGGCCGCCGATGCCGCCGATCCCTCCAAGTGGTGGGACGGTCAAAACTTTGATGGCATTTTGCTCGACGCGCCGTGCACGGCCTCGGGCATTGGCCGTCGCCATCCCGATGTGCGTTGGTTGCGCCGTGAGAGCGATGTGGCGCAATTGGCCGCCATCCAGGCCAAGTTGCTCAAAGCCCTTTGGCCCCTGGTCAGGCCTGGGGGCCGCTTGTTGTATTGCACCTGCTCGGTTTTCAAGGCCGAGGGCGAAACGCAAATCCAAACGTTTGTTCAACACAACACTGATGCCCTGATCTTGCCCTCTCCTGGGCATTTAACACCCTCAAATGTCACTTCTGATGCCAGTCTCCGCGACAATGGCATGGGTGAACATGACGGTTTTTATTACGCACTGTTGGAAAAGCGTTCAATGTGAGTTGAATGTCAGGGGGCGCACAGGCTTTTGGCTTCGTGCGCTGTGCGTCCTGACATGGCTGACGGCCATGGCTTGCATGCCCGCCACAGCGCAAACCTCGGCCAATTCGGCCGTGGAAATCACCGAGCTCAGACTGGAGCGCGCCGACGGCGCCTTGTTGCTGCAAAGCAGTTTGCGCATTGACCTGAGCAACACGGTTGAAGATGCGCTCCAAAAAGGCATGCCCATTTATTTCGTGACCGAGGCCGAGCTGACGCGCGACCGTTGGTACTGGTATGACAAAAAAGTGGGCGCCGTCAGTCGCCACTACCGTTTGGCCTACCAGCCCCTCACACGATTGTGGCGTTTGAATGTCTCGCGCGATCCCATTGGCGCAGTGGGTTTGACCAGCAGTTTGTCGCAAACCTTCGAAACTCTGCCCGAGGCCCTGGCGGCCATTCGGCGCACCGTGAATTGGAAATTGGCCGATTTGGCCGACTTTGATGCCGACAACAAATACACCCTCATTTTTAAATTCCGTTTGGATGTGTCTCAATTGCCAAGACCCTTCCAGATGACGGCAGGTAGCCAAGCCGAATGGAACTTGAACACGCAAAAGACACTGCGCATCACCGCTGACCTCGGTCGCTGATGCGCTTCGTCAGCGACAATTGCCCCCATGAGTCGGAATCCACAAGATTTGATTGCCACTGGCGCCCAACCGTCTAAAACGGTGCGCTGGTTGGTTGGCTTGGGCGTGGTGGTTTTGCTTGCCATTGGCCTAGGCTTGCTGGTCTTGCTGACCCAAGCGACCAGCAACCGCGCCCTGTACGATCAAAATTACGAGCGCCTGTACTTGGTCAATACCGTGGTGGCAGGCTTGCTGTTGTTGGGCCTGTTGTGGGGCTTAACCCGTTTGGTGATTCGGGTGCGTCAGGGGCAATTTGGCTCGCGTTTGCTGGTTAAGTTGGCTGCCATTTTTGCGCTGGTCGGCGTGGTGCCCGGGGTCCTGATTTATGTGGTCTCTTATCAGTTCGTGTCGCGCTCCATTGAAAGCTGGTTTGACGTCAAGGTCGAAGGCGCCTTGGTGGCGGGCTTGAATTTGGGACGCGCCACCTTGGACACCCTCACCGGTGATCTGGCCAAACAGTCACGTGTGGCCGCGCAGCAATTGGTCGATGTTCAAGAGGCCAGCGCCGCCTTGATGCTAGATCGCGTGCGTGAGCAAATGGACGCCAACGATGCAGTGTTGTGGTCTTCCGATGGGCGCCTCATTGCTACGGCTGGCCAGTCTCGATTTTCTATTCGTCCCGAACGGCCCACAGCCGCCCAGTTCAAACAAGTGCGCAACAAACTGAGTGTGGAAATTGTGGAGGGCTTGGACGAAACCGTAGGCGCACCGACAGGCCGCATCAAAGTGCTGACCTTGGTGCCCCAAAACAGCCTCAGCCTGCGCGAAGACCCATGGGTCTTGCAGATTTCGCAAGAACTGCCCGCCACCTTGGTGGCCAATGCCTTGGACGTGCAGTTGGCCAACCGTGAATACCAAGAGCGTGCCATGGCCAGAGACGGCTTGCGCCGCATGTACATCGGCACACTCACCTTGAGCCTCATCATGGCGGTGCTGGCCTCCGTGCTGTTGGCCATGCTGTTGGGCAATCAATTGGCCCGTCCTTTGTTGTTGCTGGCGCACGGTATGCGGCAGGTGGCCAAGGGCGACTTGTCACCCAAATACACCTTGCAGGGCAAAGACGAGCTGGGTGGTTTGACGCGATCGTTTGCCGAGATGACCCAGCAGTTGTCCGACGCGCGCAGTGCGGTGGAACGAAGCCTGATGCAATTGGATGCTGCGCGCGGCAACTTGCAAACCATTTTGGACAACCTGACGGCGGGCGTCATTGTGCTCAATGCGCGCGGCATTATTCAGTCGTCCAACCCTGGTGCCACACGCGTTTTGAAAGTGCCTTTGGCCGCCCACGAAAAAACGGCCTTGCTCAGCTTGCCCAATTTGCAAAGCTTTGCCATTGGTGTGCAAGAACAGTTTGAATTGCTGAGTGCCGACAAAGACCGCCACGAGCTTGACCATTGGCAAAAGTCATTCGAAATTCATGCTTCGGGTCAAGGCCTCGAGGCCACTTCGGTCACTTTGGTGGCGCGTGGCGCCATCTTGCCGGACGGCATGCGCTTGCTGGTGTTTGATGACATTTCTGAAATTGTCTCGGCGCAGCGCTCGCAAGCTTGGGGCGAGGTGGCGCGCAGGTTGGCGCATGAAATCAAGAACCCGCTCACCCCCATTCAGTTGTCGGCTGAAAGGCTAGAGCGCAAATTGGATGGCAAGCTGGAAGAGGCCGACCAAACGGTGCTGTCCAAATCGGTCAAAACCATTGTGGAACAAGTGGCGGCCATGAAGCGCCTGGTCAATGAATTCCGAGATTACGCCCGCTTGCCCTCGGCCGACCTCAAACCACTGGACTTGAACAACCTCATCATGGACGTGATGGGCCTCTATGCCCAAGAGCCCTCTGAGACCGCCACGCGTGCCCAAATATTCACCGACTTGGACCCCACTTTGCCGCTGATTGAGGGCGATGCCCAGCAACTCCGCCAGGTGGTTCACAACCTGCTGCAAAACGCACAAGATGCCAGCGAGGCGCAATCTCACGTCATGTTGGTGACGCGTTGGAGCCCGGCGCGCAAGCGTGTCAAACTGACGGTTCTCGATGAAGGCCCCGGTTTTTCGCCCAATATTTTGCAGCGCGCCTTCGAACCTTACGTCACCACCAAGGCCAAAGGCACCGGCTTGGGGCTGGCGGTAGTGAAGAAGATTGCCGACGAACATGGGGCCCGTTTGGACATTGCCAATCGAGTTGAAGAGGGGGTGGTCAAAGGCGCCCAAGTGTCGTTATCATTCAGTGTCGAGAAATTAGCGCAAACCTGAGACAACGAAAAGCAACATGGCAAACATTTTGGTGGTGGATGACGAGCTTGGCATTCGCGATTTGCTCTCGGAAATTCTGAACGACGAAGGACACAACGTCGAGCTGGCCGAGAACGCCGCGCAAGCCCGCGACGTGCGCAATCGCATGCGCCCCGATTTGGTCTTGCTTGACATTTGGATGCCCGACACTGACGGCGTCACCTTGCTCAAAGAGTGGTCCTCCAACGGTCTCTTGAACATGCCGGTCATCATGATGAGTGGCCATGCCACCATCGACACCGCCGTGGATGCTATTCGCATTGGCGCGCAAGCCTTTTTAGAAAAACCCATCACACTGCAAAAGCTGTTGAAAACCGTCGAGCAAGGTTTGGCACGCGAGCAAGTGCGCCAAGCCGCAGCGGCATACCAAGCTTCGCAAGCCCCACAGGGTTCGACTGCAAGCACTGCAGGTCATCTTGCCGCGCCGCAAGACAATGCTTTGCAAGTGTCGCAAACCTTTGAGCTCGATTTGCCATTGCGTGATGCGCGCGATGCATTTGAAAAAGCCTACTTCGAATTTCATTTGGCCAACGAGGGCGGCTCCATGACCCGTGTGGCCGATAAAACAGGCCTGGAGCGCACGCACCTGTATCGCAAACTCAAGCAGTTGGGCGTTGACTTGACCAAGAGCAAGCGCGCTGGCAATTGAAGCTGGCGTCAGTTCGACTCTGAATTTGTGCAGTTCATCACCCGGTTTTGACGTTTGGTCGCAAACCGCGTGCACTGAAACTTTGATGTTTCTACATTAGGCCCATTCCAAACAGCGAGGCCTTATGACTTCTTCAAACTCAACGACAGACCCTTCCTTCACTTCCAAGTGGCAGCCAGCCTTGGACGCATTCCATGCCTATGCGAGATGGCTTGTCAGCATCAGCTGGAAGCTCTTTTTTGCTATGGCGTTTGTGCTCATCATGGCCGCAGGAATGATCCAATCTTGGCTGCCCGCACAAAAGGAAGACTTCTTGCCTCAAACGGCCATTTTGGTGATCCTGTCTTCCATCGTCATCAAAGCCAGTTACAAGCAGCAAATTCAGGCGGAAGAAAAGGCCAGTGCTGCCACATACTTGGCCGAGGCTGAGCAACTCAAACGCCAACTGATTGAAGCGCGCTTGGCCGCTATGCAAGCCCAAGTGGAGCCGCACTTTTTGTTCAACACCTTGGCGTCTATTGACCATTTGATTGAAACCGATCCGCCGCGCGCCAGCTTGATGCAAAAGAGCTTGATCGCTTTGCTGCGTGCCACCTTGCCCTCTATGCGAGAAACCAGCACAGCCAAGCTGCGCAACATGGGTCAAGAGTTGGCCGTCATCCGGCCTTACCTGGACATTCAAAAAATGCGCATGGAAGACCGCTTGCAAATTGAGTGGGACATTCCAGAAGGACTTCATTCTGCCGAGTTGCCGCACATGATGGTGCTCAGTTTGGTTGAGAATGCGTTCAAGCATGGCCTAGAGCCCAAAGCCGAAGGTGGTCAATTGACCTTGCGCGCAGAAGTGAACCATGGCCAATTGGAGGTGACAGTGCGCGATACAGGTGTGGGTTATTACCCTGCGGAGTCGGCTGGTTTGTCCTCGCAAACGGGCCATGGCTTTGGTTTGAAAAACATTCGTGATCGCTTGGCTTTGCTCTACGGTGATCAAGCCAGTTTCAGCATTCGCGCCATGGAACCCTACGAGGGTTCCGGTACCTTGGCCAAATTAACAGTGCCTTATCGCGTGGTTCCCCTTGACGCGCAAACTGTCACTGCCTGATCATGAATTCACAAGGCCACACCCTAGCCCGCGCAGTCATCGCCGACGATGAACGCTTGATGCGTGACCAACTGCGTACGCGGCTGGCGCAGGTTTGGCCCAGCTTGGAGATCGTTGCCGAGGCAAAGAATGGCTTAGAGGCCATCGAGGCGGTACGCGTACACCAGCCCGATGTGATTTTTTTAGACATTCGCATGCCTGGCTTGACGGGTGTGGAAGCCGCCAAAGAAATTGCACAACTCGATTTGGGTGACGATGCCTTGTTGCCCGAGATGGTCTTTATCACCGCCTATGATCAGTACGCCTTGGATGCGTTTGAGCAGGGCGCGGTGGACTATGTGCTCAAGCCCGCCGAACCTGAGCGCTTGCGCGTCACGGCCGAACGTTTGCAAAAGCGTTTGATGCAAAGGGCCGGTGAAGGCTCCGACAGCGTGGCCACAGCATCTAGTCTTACTGATTCTGGCGGCAGCGCATCAGTTCAACAACTGCTGCATGTGTTGTCGGCGCAACTCAAAGGCCAACCTGCGCAGTACTTGTCTTGGTTACAGGCCTCGGTTGGGCAAAACATTCAAATGGTGGCCGTGGCGGATGTGCTGTTCTGTGTCAGCGACGACAAGTACACGCGCGTGCAAACCTTGAAACAAGAATTTTTGATTCGCAAGCCCATCAAAGAGCTGGTGGACGAACTCGACCCCAAGGTTTTTTGGCAAATTCACCGCAGCACCTTGGTCAATGTGATTGCCATTGCCGGCATACAGCGCGATGAGCGTGGTCGCCAAGAGGTGCTGATCAAAGGGCGCGCCGACAGACTGGCCGTCAGCCGAAGCGCGTCGCAGTTGTTCCGTGGAATGTAGGCTGGTTTTGTTGCAGGAAGGCCATTTTGGCCAGCGAATGCGGGGCGCAGGGCCAGAAAATTCAGCCATGGCTTGGCGAAGTGCTTATCATTGGGCCTTGATCGACATGACAACAACGGACGCCTCTGTGAAATGACTGATATGGGTGAGCAAAGCAATGTTTCAAATCCTGAATTTTTCTTCAGGACAGCAGACCGATTGCAAATGGACAGCTGCCTCACAGCCCTGTCCAAAGAGGGTAAAAGTGTTGTCATTCACAGCCAGTCCAATGAGCTATTGGACTACTACGGCGCATCGTTTTTACGTCGCCTTAAAAATGAGCTGACCACCAGTCAAATTGAAGTCTTCATGCCGGCCGATACCGAGGCCATGCTGCAGCGCTTTAACCAACTGCTAAGCGACATGTCCCTTACTGTGGCCACCAAAGCGCGTAGCGGCATGGTGCCCGACAAAGTCTGGGTGGTTCACGATGCCAGCGCATTGAGCGTTCATGAAGTTGAATTGCTGGGGCGCTTGATTCAGCAGTTTCCGGGTTCGGGCGTGAGTGCTGTTTTGATGTTTGCTTCAGAAACTGCACCCAGCGAATCTTTGACACGCCAAAACAAACAGTTTGTATCTTGGGCCTTGGAAATGCCAACGGTTGAGCAAAAGTTGGCCACCATTCAGCAGGCGCGTAAACAAGGCAATGAAGAAGCCGCTGTCCAGTTCTTCAATCGCTTGGCCAAACGTCCTGTCAAAACCGATGTGCCTTCGGTGCGCGCCACAGAATCGGCTGCTGCTGCACAGGCGGCCAAGACGCAAAAGCCGGCCAATGCTTCCAAGCCCTCAAAGAAAAAATCTGGTCATGCGCTTTTGTGGACCCTGATAGTGATGGCCATGCTGGTCTTGTCTGTGGGTGTGGCCTCGTGGTTGAACCCCGAAGTGGCCACCAAAGTATGGGAGCAGGGCCAGCAGTTGATGGGCATGCAGGCCGAAGCGCCCAAGCCTGCTGAACTTCCACCCGGCCCGCCTGAAAAAATTGAACAAGTGATCGCGAAGGATGAGGCCAACAACCCCATGCCAGTGCCGGGTGCGCCGAGTGCTACAGGTGCGCCTGAAGTCGCCAAGGCAGCTGCAGCTGCCGAACCCGTGCCTGCGTCACCAGTCAAAGAAACGGTGGCTGACAAGGTGATCACAGAATTACCCGAGGCCGCAGTTCAGGGTCGCGCGTGGCTGAAGGGTCTGCCAGAAGACAGTTTTGTTTTAGAGCATCAAAGCTTTGCCAGCCTCAGAGAAGCACAAGCGGCCATCAAGGGCAAAGAGTGGCTGGCCAATGCGCGCATCGTGCCCCTGTTTGCCGATGGCAAAGACGAAGCGCGCTTTGCGGTGGTAACGGGCCCCTTCAAGTCCAAAGACCGCGCCAAAAACACCATCACACGATTGGGTTTGTCGAGCGATGTGAGCATCAAGGCAGTGCCTTCTGCATTGGCACAAGCAGTGCCCAATAAATCTAAACCTTGAGGTTTATTGGGCGCGGCTTTGCGCCAATGCGCCGTAAGGACAAAAGCCAGGCTTAGGGCCCACCTGTGGATGCGTACGGCAAGTTGTGGGTCGCTTGGCGTAGACCGTGCAATGCCGTTCCTTTGCATCTAAAAACTGGCAATCGCCACTGCTGCGACGCGCCAAGGTGAAGATGCTGTTCTTGAAATTGAAGTGATCAATGAAGCCCGCTTTCATGAGGCGCTTGGCAATTTGCTTGGGCTCTTCGTGCTCGGCTTCAAATGGGTCCACCAATTCCAAACGAATGAGGTCGGCCATTTTGACTTCAACGGGCATGGTGCAACAGTTGGCGGCGCACGAGTCGCACATACCGGGTTTGTAACGGGTCCAACTGTCGAGACGGTCGACGTCGACGATGCTTGTAGGTGATCTCATTTGAAAAACTGTTTGTCTTGATGATGGAGTATGACGGCATTGGCGCAAGCATGTGCATTGTCATTCAATGACCTAGTTCTTTAGTTCAATTCGGCTGCTAAAAGCTGGCTAGATAAGTAAAAACCTTAATCCCTTCAAAAATAGAAAGGCGTAGAAATATGTTTGCGCATCTTCAACATTGCGCTCATTGATTATTTTCACAAAGCAAAGGAACTTGTCATGACCGTCATCTCACGCAGAATCATCGTCCCAGCTCAAGGTAAAGCCGAAGCGGCCTTGGCGCAAGCCAAAAGCCTAGCGGAACAAGCCACTCATGCAGGAACCAAAACCAGATTGTTCAAAGTCATCATGGGCGAGGACGCTGGCAACCTTGAAATGTTTGTTCGATTTGAAAACTTCCAAGAGGGCATTAATGGCTTTCAAACTTTGGCAGCTTCGGCAGGCGTCAATTCAGCGCGTGCGCAATTAGAGGGTGGTAATGTTCAGTCAATATCGGGCCCGTATGTTTACAGAACAGTGTTTGGTGAGCCTACAGCGCAGCCCGTTTTGGTTCAACGTCAATATCAAATTTCACGGGCCAATTTGCAAGCTGCCATTGCCATGCTGCCAGATGCCAAGGCCGCATTCAGTGCGGGCACAGGCATGACCGCAGTGGTTCCTGTTTTTGCGCCGGAAATGGACAGGCTGGCCATCAATTACTACATGGACTCTTTGCAGGTGCTCGGCAAAGAGTTGGATGAGAATGCCATGTCGCCGGCGTTCCAAAATGTGGTGGCCAAAGCCGCGCAATTGGGAACCTTGATATCGGGTCGCGTTTTGGTTGTGGTTTAGGTTCAATCAGTCGAGCATTTGAATGATCCTCATGCCTAGCGCTAACGCCTTTGGTGGGCGCTAGGAACAATCTGTTTGGCATTTGAGCTTGCCCATTATTTGATTTAAGTATACAGCCAAGGAATTTAAATATACAGTAGATTATTTTAAGTATCAGGTGAACGCTATGGCAAAGCCCTCGAGATTCAATCACCTCACCCAAAATGTCACCCGTGATGTGCTCGCTCACCCCAAGGATCTAACGAAGTTTTACTCAGAAACCGAGAACATTACACGTGCGGCCGCGGCGCGATACGTACTTCAGTTGGAGCGAGAAGGTTGGATCGCTAGAAGTGGATCCGCTACGCGACCTATTTTTAGTCCTGGCTACAAACGACGCGTTTCACAACTTTATGCGCTGAAAGATCTTGAAGAGGATGTGATTTGGACACGCGATTTCAGACCCTACTTCAATCTGAAAGCTAACGTCACCAACATCGCTGCACATGGTTTTACGGAAATGGTCAACAATGCAATCGACCATTCTTCTGGATCGTCGGTATTTGTTGCAGCTTCTCAAACAGAACAATCAATCACGATGGTGGTAGCTGACGATGGCATTGGGATTTTTGAAAAAATTTCAACTGCATTGAATTTGGCAGATAAGCGACAAGCACTTTTCGAACTTTCAAAAGGAAAGTTCACGACTGATCCAAGTAAGCACAGCGGCGAGGGCGTCTTTTTTACGTCGCGAATGTTTGACAATTTTGAAATTGAGGCAAATGGTCTGCAGTTTAGTCATGATGAAAAACATGACTTTCTGATGGAAGAGCTTAGACCCTTTGTAAATGGGACTGTGGTGTTCATGCGTATCGGCTTGGACAGCGAGCGCACTACAAGCGATGTCTTTAATCAGTTTATGAATGCACCCGAGGACTTTGACTTTTCCAAAACTATCGTCCCCATGAAGTTGGCGCGTTTAGGAGATGAGCAACTCATTTCTCGTTCACAAGCAAAAAGATTGATTGCTAGATTTGATCGATTTAAGAAAGTTATTCTTGACTTTAAAAGTGTGAATGAAATTGGACAAGCTTTTGCAGATGAATTGTTTCGCGTCTACGCAAATGAACATCCACAAGTAGAACTGACGCCAGTCAACATGAGTGATCAAGTTGAAAAAATGTGGCTGCGTGCAGTTGCACCACGCGCTTGAACAAACCGTCAGAAAACAGAAAACCCCAGCAACATTTCTATTGCTGGGGTTTGGATTGGTGGCCTGGGACGGAATCGAACCATCGACACGCGGATTTTCAATCCGCTGCTCTACCAACTGAGCTACCGGGCCTCACAGAAGCGGGATTATAGCATCAGAAAATGAGGCTTTTTAGGGGAAATTAGGGGGCACCCCCACAGGCGGGTGGTGATAAGGTCAGACGGTGAATATCATTTCAACCCATCCAGCCCATGCGGATCTGATCGATTCGTCCTACGCCGCCCGCCGCCTCTTCATCACTTTGCTGCTCATGACCCTGGGGGGTAGCAGCATGTACGTGGTGTCGGTGGTACTGCCTGAAGTCCAAAAAGAGTTTGGCATTTCGCGCGCCTATGCGTCTTTGCCCTACACCTTGATGATGTTGGGCTTTGGTGCAGGCGGTTTGGCCATGGGCAAGTTGGCCGACAAGTGGGGTGTGCATGTGGCGCTTTGGATTGGCGCTGTGGGGGTGGGCAGTGGTTTTGTGTTGGCCGGTTTGTCGCCCAACATTTGGCTGTTTGCTTTAGCGCATGGTGTGCTGATGGGGGTGTTCGGCAGCTCGTCGACTTTTGCCCCATTGTTGGCCGATACCTCCATGTGGTGGGACAAGCGGCGCGGCATTGCAGTGGCGGTGTGTGCCAGTGGCAACTATGTAGCCGGGAGCATTTGGCCAGCCTTGGCGCAACAAGGTGTGGAAGCTTTGGGCTGGCGCGAAACCTATGTGTGGATTGGGGTGGTATGCGGTGTGGGCATGTTGGCCTTGTCGTTTTTGATGCGACAACGCCCGCCTCTCATGGCCACCTCCGCACCTGGCAGTGTGCAGCAGTTGGCTTCAGAAAAACCGTTTGGCTTGTCGATCAACACAGCGCATGCGTTGTTGTGTGTTGCAGGTGTGGCTTGTTGTGTGGCCATGGCCATGCCCCAGGTTCACATTGTGGCGTATTGCACCGACCTCGGCTTTGGTGCGGCGCGTGGCTCCGAAATGTTGTCGCTGATGTTGGCGTGCGGCATTGTGAGCCGCTTGGTCTCGGGGGTCATTTGCGATCGCATTGGCGGGCTACGCACTTTGGTCTTGGGCTCGGTGCTGCAAGGCGTGGCCCTGCTGATGTTCTTGCCATTTGATGGCATGGTGTCGCTGTATGTCATCTCCGCCTTGTTTGGTTTGTTTCAAGGCGGCATCGTGCCTTCTTACGCCATCATCGTGCGCGAGTATTTTCCTGCGCAAAAAGTGGGTGTGTTGGTGGGTGCGGTCATCATGGCCACCATGATTGGCATGGCGTTGGGTGGTTGGATGTCGGGCAAGGTGTTTGACTTAACCGGTTCGTATCACGCGGCCTTCATCAATGGCGTGCTTTGGAATGCTTTGAACTTGAGCATTGCCGTGTTTTTGTTGTGGCGAACGCAGATCAAAAAAAAGGCGTAACTCCTTAGAGTTACGCCTTAATGGCACTCTCAAACGAAATCAGTTGGTGTAGATGGGGCGGCCGTTGGCGGGTTGTACAGGGCGCGCATTCATCTTGAAGGGGAAGTCGCTCACTTGCTCTTTGGCAATGTTGACTTGCGTCTTCAAGATAAAGAACTTCACTTTTTCGGTACAAGGCGGTGTTGTCAAAGAACCGTCGTAGTGGAAGAAGTCCATTTCTTTGGGCAACAAATTGGCGGGGTTGAACATCACGCCATCTGGCACCACTTCGGGACCTTCTTTTTTGGGGGCATGCGTCCACAAAGTTTTGATGCCTGGGTTTTCATTGCCTTCGCGCAACATCACAGCCAGCACCGCCAATTCGCCTTCTGTGTTTTTATGCACAAAGTGAACCACCATGGCAGAAGGTTTGCCGTCAATGTGTTCTTCGCTGGGGCGATGGAAGTGGAACTGCAACAAGTCATAGGGCTTGCCATCGATGCGAATTTTGGAGCCGGCAGGCACATTCACTTGAATGGTGTGGCCGTTGTTCACAATCTTCAATTGACCTTGCTTGTAATCAGGCGCAACGCTGAAGCGAACTTTTTCAAACGGACCCTTGATGTTCAAAGGAGCTTGTGACTTGCCTTTGCCGCAAGTTGGGAATTCTTTGCCCCAGTTTTCTGGGCCCATCGCACCTTCGTAATCCCAGTGGACGGCGTGTGTATCAGCTGGGCCGTGGGCGTCTTTTTTGTCGCCTTTTTTGACGTCTTTGCCATGCGTGTCTTTGGCCGCTGGGGCTGCGTGTGCATCCTTGGCGGCAGATGCGCCATGTGCATCTGCTTTGCCAGCAGGTGCTTCAGGCGCACACTCCGACATCACTTTGACTTTTTCGCCAGCAGCTGCCAACGCGTTTTGGGCAGCGCAAATCACTTTTTGCTGCGCTTTCCAGTCGGTCATTTCCAAAGCTTTTTGGAAGGCCTCGACGGTGGCGGGATCTTTGGTGCCATTGGTGAGCAAACGCACACCGGCCAAGCCCAGCTGACGTTCGGGAGACAAGCCTTTTTTCTCTTTGGCGTAAGCGGCCTCAAGGTCTTTGAGCACAGTGCCTGTAGAGAAGGCCGCTTTGACGGCTTCCAACTCTTGCGCTTTGGTCATCAAAGGCGGCAGCATTTCTTTGCTGGCAGCCAGTTCTTCCTCAGAGGCTTCGGCTTTTTTGTCGGCCTCTTCCACTTTTTGGGTCAGCTCTTCAACTTGGGCCGAGACCGCCGCGACGGACTTCTTCTGCGTCCAGCCAAAGTAGCCCGCACCCGCAGTCGAGATGGCTAGCAAAATGATGGCAATGATTTTGAACATGGTCTTTTCCAGAATTTAATTTCCGTGCTTAGGCAGATTCGGCACTAGGCTTGAAAACTTGAATTTATCGGTCGGCTTTGAAGCTGATGCCTCGGCCGTCGGTGGTCACGCCTACGATGTGCAGGCGCTGGGTTTTGCCAGCCACAGGGCTGTTGGTGACAAAGGCCGCACCGTTCAAGGTTTGGCTTTTGAGTGAGCATTGCGTGGCATTGGGGATGGTCAATGTGAAGGTGAACAAGTTGGTGCCGTCAAAATTAGGGGTCAGTGCACCTAGGGTGAGCTGGCAGTCTTGTTGAAAAGTCGCGGAAGTGCTGATGTCGCCTTGCCCTGAAATGTTCAAAGAAAAGTTGTCGACATAGCCAATGCCATAAGACCACCGCCCTTGCCAGGTGCCTTGCACATTGCCCAAACTGGCGGGCATGTTGTATTTGTAGTTGCTGGGCGCACTGGCTGCCACTGAAATATCTTTGCCTTGTTCCAAGCCCGTGGCCGGGAAACTCAAGGCGGCACGAACCACACCGTTGCCTAAATTAGAGATGGTGCCAGAGCCTGCTCTCGTGGTCGCAGAAATATTGGGATAAACAAACACGCGCGACAAGGTGGCGCTGTTTGTACCTGTGATCATGCCGGAGCCGCTGAAAAGATCGGGGTCGGCTGCGTTGTAGTAAAGGCCATAAAAATTGGTCACAGCGCCCGAGCCTTGTGTGGTTGGCAGCAAGATGGCCACCCAATCTTTGCCGTTCAGGCTGGCCACGTAGGCGCCTGGGGCAATCAAGGGTGCAGGGGTGGGGCTGGTTGCGACGGGCGCTTCTGGGGCGCTGGTGTCGGTTGTGTTACCGCCCCCGCAGGCTGTCAGCAAGGCGGCCAATGCAAAGCAGGTGCTGGACAACAGGCGTGTTGTCCATGATGCTAGGTGGTGGGTGTGCTTGACAAGGTGATGGTGAAACATGGGGATACTCTTTTCAAGAACTGAGCACTACTTTATAGTAAGGCGTATGACTGACATTCAAATCACCCCTAAAACGCAAGCCTGCCGCAGCAGATTTGCGAACTCTTTGAAACAAGCCGTGGCCATTGCCGCCACTGCGCTGGTGATGTTGGCGCCGCATGCTGCGCATGCCGAATGGCAAAAGGTCACCACCACCGACTCGGGCATCATTTACGTGGACGATGCCACCATCAAACGCACAGGCCCCATCAGGTCCTTCTGGAGTTTGTTCGACTACAGGAGTCCCCAAAAAGCGCAGCGCGGTGCTTTTTATGTTTCTACGCGCACGCACATGGAAATGGACTGCCGCAAAGAGATGGTGCACATTTTGCAATTCTCTATGCACAGTGGTCCTATGCTCACCGGCGAAATCATCGATTCGCAAGGTGTGATGCGCGAATGGCAAACCATTCCACCCGACACACCCTTGGTCAATTTGTTCCGCTTCGTTTGCGGTAAATAAATGCTGCATGGCTTTCATGGTCGCACCCATGCGGCTTGAAGCCAATGTCTGTAGCGAGGCGAAAAGTTCCACGCAAAATCTTGTACCGACACACCCGTCGGAAAAACGCTGTGCGTTAAATGGTCCAGCCAAGGGCTTTGCGCGTTCAACTGAGTAAGCCAATGTTGGTCATGCCAATCGGGGTGACGCACAGGCAGCGCTGAACCCTCGGCGATGGTTTCAAGCGTAGGACCCGACATGCGGTCGTGCACGCTGCCCCACTCACGACCTTTCAAAGTCACTTTGAGTTGCTGCAGTTTTTTCTCAACCACTTGCCAATCGTTGGCGGGGTGTTGAAAGCGCACTTGCCCCAGCACGTTGTCAAAAAATACACAGGCCTTCGGATGCTTTGACAACAAGGCGGGCAAATTCTGCATGGCATCTTGGGTGTGGCAATGCAATTCGGTGCCTTGTGCTTTCAGTGCCGCACCATGGCGCCATTTGAACATCATGCCGGCAAAGGGGTCGATGTCAAAGGTGTCTACGCTTGCAAACTGACCCAGCCAGCGGCTCGACATCATCCAGCCGGCGCTGGCGCCAATCAAGAGCAAACTGGGTTGGCCGGCAACAGCTTCTGGTTTGAAAGCTTGTGCCTGCTGCATCAACCAATTTTCAATGGCGTTTGACGTGGGAGCCCAGCGCGCTTGCGAGCGCCATGCCAACCAATGCCAAGTGATGCCGCCAGTGAGGTTCATGCTTGTGGTTTGAGGTTGAATTGCATCACGCCCAACGCGTCCATGCGGCGTTGGTCTTTTTTGTTTTCTTCGCGCTGCACAGCCAAAGCATTTTGATCGGCCAAGGTTTGCATCTTGATGCGTTCACGCTCGGCCAACATCAAGCGTTCTTTGATGCCAATGATGGTATTTTCAGTGTAAATGATGTCGGTTTTGACACGCTGCATCAGCGTGAGCAATTGCGACATGAATTGGCGCTGGTTCATGGCTTCCCGCATGCCCAAACTTTGGGCATCGGCACGGGTCAGGCCTTCACGGTATTCGTCGTACA